>Ga0210086_1001970_pt1 | contig 10089 bp, 10 predicted proteins | sample China_Galinas_PW_3_FD_184867 | JGI IMG/M metagenome (GOLD analysis project Ga0210086, IMG submission 184867) | Wetland microbial communities from San Francisco Bay, California, USA, that impact long-term carbon sequestration - China_Galinas_PWB_D2... | ecosystem: Environmental > Aquatic > Marine... | reverse complement strand
CCTTGCCACCGCCCACATCACCATAGATAGGGTATACCGCACCATTAAATACACGCGTTGCAATTGCCACTACAACTTTTTTAGACATTGCATATTTGATAGCCGCAAATACCTGTGGGTTTACATTACCGGCACCAACCGCTTCTACCACGATGCCTTGTGCGCCATGGTCAACCGCATAGCGAATAAAACTACCATCATCCCCGGCATAGGTTTTGAGCAATGCAACATGTGCAAGTTTTTCCGGCAGTGGCAATTTGAGTGCAGGAATTCGTTCGTGGAATTTGTGCACCTTGCCCATAGCAATATAGCCAAGGTAGCCATCTTCTCCGGAATTGAATGTTTGCACATTAGTAGTTTCTGTTTTTCTGACGTAGCGTGCAGAATTTATATATTGATTCAATGTCACCGTCACACCAAAATTTTTCGCTTCCTCTGAGATTACTTGCACCACCGCATTATAAATATTTGCAGGACCATCGGGCGAAAGATCAGAAACATCACGCATAGCACCAACAAACACAACCGGCTTAGAGCTTGTGAGTGTAATATCCAAAAAGTATGCACCTTCTGACATGGTATCGGTACCATGGGTAACCACAACACCCTTAACCTCCGGTTCTTGCAAAATCTCATCTACCTTAGCACTCAATTTTTGCCACATCTTTGGCGTCATGTGCGAGCTATCTATGTTAGAAAATTGAATCACATGTATTTCTGCTAGTTTATCAAGCCCATGAACTGCTTGCACCAATGCCTGCCCGGATTCTGCCGGCACCGCACCACCCGTCTTTTTACTTTCTTTTTCTGCAATGGTACCACCAGTTGTTACCACAACCACCTTTGGTAACTCACGTGCTTTTTTTTGCTTCTTTCCCTCTGCTTGCGTAATTATATGACGCATTTTTTTACTTTTTTTTGCCGGCGCATAGCAATTAGCTACGTACAATACTGAAATGGTAATCATAGATATAGATATAATTTTGTTCTTCATACTACTTCTCTCCCTCTAAAATAAACTATAGCTCATACCTTACTACATAGATATTGAGCTATTCAATAGAAGTGAAATGTTTTCTTGCCTTCGAACTTTTGCATAGGAAGCGAAAACCTGCTCTGGGAGCCGCATAAGCCGTTTGATTTGATAGTGGAAAGTTCTGATTGTACTAAATGGCGGTACCTAGTGGACACACTCTGTAACGGAAAAGCTGAGTTTACTATTAGCTTAACCCGCATCCAGACGGCATTTTCGGTACTTGAAATAGAAATGATTATTTAGTAACAAAAATATGCTGATTAAAATGGAAAATATTCTCTTTAATAATAACTATTGTTTCAATATTCCCATTTTTACTAAATCTTTGCGTAGCTGCTCAGGATCTTTAAACACAATTCCAATCATGCCTGCTTGCTTGGCAGCAGCAACATTCTTTTCTTTATCATCGATGAATATAATAGTTTTACCATTACCATATTTTTCTAGATAATCTTGAAAATATTGAATACTTGGCTTATGAATTGGTTGATTAGTGTTTATGTAGTCGACTGTTTGTTTATCGGCAATCATATCAAATGTACTTGGATATTTTTTCATAAGATCAGGCAAAAATGTTTGACCAATATCCGATGCAAGATCAATCATGTACCCTTTATCTTTGAGTTCTTGTATAATATTAACCGTACCACTAATTGGTGTTTGATCGTTGGCTATATTGATAACTGCCTGTGCCAATCGATTATAATCATAATATTGAAATAGTGTATAATACTGTTCACCTGTACCGCCTTCATACAACAACTTAGCAGTATAATAACTGACCGGAGGAAGATATGCTGCAACTTTTGCAAGAGTAAGTGGAAGTTGCATATTTACTTCTGGCAACATGTTTCGATTAACAAGTCCATTATAAATGCGATTTTTACTTGGTTGTACAATTACTTTGTGTAAGTCAAATGCAAATTTTGTATTTTCAGGTGTATATTTTTCAGCTTGCACAATGCTAATCATAAACAATATACTGCATATTGGGTAAAGATATTTTTTTGTAAACATAGCTTCCTCCTTTTTTGTCTCCGTATGACATATTATGCAAATAATAATAAATTAGTTGCAGTGCCCTATTTTATTTGTAATTTATCATATATAAATATTACAATGCAATAATTTTCAATTTATTAATTAAAAATCAAATCAATTAATAATATTTTTTCTATCTATTTTACTAAAAGTAGATTAATATTTTGCCCGTTCCAATCGTTCCATTTCTCGGGTAAAAGCACCATAAGAAGCTTTTGTGCCTTCTTTTTCAATAAGTTGTGTAGGATTATTTTGAGATACGGCACACAAACCATAGCTACGCTTTTTATTATCCTGAATAGATGGCCATTCATAATTGTCAGCCAATGTCCATGGTAGATAGCCATTAATCAAGTAACCATCTTGAATTGCTCTATTCATAGCGTATAGATACTCATGATAAAACCTAGCACGTTTCGCATTATCTTGCGTTGCTATACCATTTTCTGCAACGAACATTGGTATATTCAAAGGGCGAGCTAAATTATCTGAAAGCTCTACAATGGCGCGGTATATTCCTTGCGGGTAACGATAATACCATTCATTATCTGAACACAGTTCAGGATCTGCAGGTTTGATACCTTGCGTAAAGCACATACGGCGATTAGCATAATAATTGAGGCCAATAAAATCCAATGAACGTGGTGCATCATTGTTAATATGTTTCATATTTATTTTAAATGGAATATGTACCTGATACACACCATTGGTGAAGAAGTTATAGATGGCGCCATTTTGTATCATATCAGCAAAACTCACCATCATACGCGTTATTGGAGAAGCTGCATAGTGTGACCATGTTTCTTTTGCTGGATCAATTTGGTGAATATTTTTCAAAAAACCAATTTTTGGTGCGGGAACATGTTGCGCAATATTTAATATTTTATGAGCCTGTTTCATACCCTGATATACGCGCACATGCGCTTCTAGCATATTCTTTAACACTTCAGCTACTACGTCTAGTCCACTTCGATTTGGATCAGCAGGAGGCCCACCTTGTTGTCTATATCCTCGAAACGCATAACCCGCAGGCGCATTATATGTTGCCCACAATGGTTCATTTATTTTTGTGAGTGCTTGAACCACACCACCATCTTGTTGTGCTTTCTGTATAATATGTCCGTATGTTTTTGTACAAAAATTCACAAAATGCTCAATATTATCCTGACTTTCAAATCCACCTTGATCTAAAAACCAGTTTGGGTCTGTGTAATGGTGAAAACATACAACCGGCGTTACCCCGCGCTTAATCGCATAGCAGAACATATCTGCATAACGATCCAATGTAGAAACATTCCATTCATTTTCACTTGGTTGCACAAGTGACCATTCAATAGAAAAACGCAATGCATTAAGTTTAAGTGTATCTTTTGCATAATCAATATATGCTTTATAGTGTTTATCCCAATCCATACGATAGCAATTATCAGTAGGTTGAGGCATGTTATGTTGTGCTGCAAAACGAGACCAACTACAATGTTCTGGATCACATAATTTCCCACATTGATGTGCAGATGTTGAAGCACCCCGCATAAACTGCCTTGGTTTTATTCTTTCTGCTATTTGCTGAGCAATTTCTTCTGGCGTAGGAAGATGTTGGGGAATATTGATTGGTTTTTCTTGTGTATACGATGGCTTGAGCCACCAGTTTTTTATCAAATTATGTACTACATATCTGGCTGCATAGCTTTTATCTAAAGCAAATTGCATACCATAAGAAGGGGATGTTACCCCTGCAATCAAAATTAACCCTAAAACAGGTAATATTTTTGGCTTTTTCATATTACATCCTTTTCTAGCTATTTATACTCATTTACTCCTTATTTTAGCCTATTTTGACCCTTTGAGCAAAAGCAGCCCATTGCACGTAAAAAACCAGTTATTATCCCCCATAACACCTGTAAATGGGCTATAGCCCTACCCTTTTGTAAAAATGACCTAAATCAGGCAGAATAAATATATACAATATCAAAACATATCTAACTATGAGGTTAAATGATCATGAATAAGAATATTATGAAAAATAAACTATTTTCTAAGTTAATTATAGGTTTGTTAACCTGTAATTTAATGTTTATTGGCACTGGTAATGCCATGGAAAAAGAACCAAAAAAACTGCTAAATCAATGTATTGATTATATTATAAAAAATACAAATGAATCAGAGCTCCAGTCTTTGAACATACCGGCTACTATATTTGAAGAAATAAAAAAACTTAAGGAATCCTTAGATAGTTCTTTAAGAAATGCCTTGATTAGGAGAGAATTTGATAAAGCTAAGGAATTAATCAGGCAAGGAGCAAAAATTGAAAATTTAAATAATTTGCATAAAAACATTAATGAACATATCGTAGAAGAATTTTTTTGTGATAGTATTCGTAGAGACTATAAAATCGATGAAAGTCTCATAGAAAAAGATATCAATCCAAGAAAGATTCATGATCAAGTTAATAAAGTGTTGAAAAATGAAAATCCCCATGATGAAACTGATCTTGATTCTATAAAATATGCTATACCTACCATTTCATTAAAGTGCTTGATAGCACATTCTGTAAAACCTATAATAATCGGGCTTGGCGTGCTATTTGTCTTGCTATTGGGTTATATCAAACATCTAGAGGAATTAGCCTTGATGGCAGAGTCAGATACATGCCCGGCAGCCTCAACATGGACATGCCCGGCACCGGGGATTTAAATTTCTATCTTAACCTGTAACTTAATGTTTATTGGCACTGGTAATGCCATAGAAAAAATACTAAATTAAGGATTATTATGAATAAAATGCTACTAGCTTTTTTACTATTAATTCCCTTTGGCTCTCTCAGCTCGATGGAAAAAGAAGCAAAATCTGATCAAACATGCAATTTTTTAAATAAGTCTTTTAAGATAGTTACAGCTAATATTAATTTAATGCCACAAGGCCTTAATATTGCTACCACAGGAAATCCAAAAAAACGTGCAATTCAGATCGTAAAATCTTTATTAGAACAACATCCAAGTTGCAGGAAATGATCCAAGAAACATTCCACAATGGCTACGCAAACTTGGCCCTATTCTTCTTGAAACAGAAAAATCAAGATATAACAATATTATGTACGGGATCCTAGATCAATTTAATGAAGCACAACAACATAGAATCTTAGACTTCTTTAAAAAGCCATCTCCTTCACCAACTCAATCACCTACCCCAAAACGTCCAAGAGAAGAATCTAGTGTCGAAGGTGAGCCAGAACAAAAAGTACAAAAAACTATACCTGCAACAGATGTACCCGAACCATGGCAAATAAAGTTTTTGAAAAAACGAAATGCATATAAAGAATGGATGACAAAACAACAAGCATCTGAAGTAATAGATGTAATAAAGACGCCTGAAGATGAAGAAGAAATAAAAAATCTAAAATTATACAATTGGTAAACCTTGTAAAGAAGACATTATTGCAGGCAAAACAACAACAATAAAAAAAGGGCCCGTCAATGCGCGGGCTCTTTTTTTATATATGATTGTTATTAACCAGTAATTCAAAGCTTGATATGAATTCTTTAGTAAATATCTCTATATCTATCGAATCAACTAATTGTATATTGGAAGACAAGTTATGGGTAACCTGTATACGAAATCCCTTTGCCACATCAAGATCATTCAGGTCAATGCAAAGGTCAACTGGGATCTTTTTTTGTATTAAATTATTATTTATAACCCCTATCACCACTAACGGGTCTGCAGGCGTAAACTGTTTTCCGCTGTATGCTTCTATTACTTCTTTGAGCGCAGGAATCTTTTGTATAATATGTTGATCCCAGCTATATGCTGCTATTTGTTGGTCAATAAGACTTGGCAACTGGTCTTTATATTGTTCCAATATATTTATAATGCGCGGACATGTATCACAATTACAACTGCCACCACCAAAATATTTTTTTATAGTATGTGAAGAATACACAGTCATAGGAATATCCTTCATATCCAGCAATTGTGTACTTGCCTGCGGATCCATATTCCAATTATAAGTGGTACGCAATACTATGTTGCCATTTTCATTTTGCTCAGACCACCCACCCATAATATACACATGTTGTATGCTCTTTTTTAATAACGGATTTTTTTCCAGCACTGCAACAAGATCTGTTGGTGGCGCAAGAACAATGCATTCAATAGCGTCATATGTCTCTAATGCACTCTTAATGTGCTGTTGTAATTCATTACTTGAATAAGACATGGCGCTCATTACCTTGAGCTCATCCTCTGCGAGAATACCCTTTCCTTCATGCTCATATTCACGAGCAGCGCGAGATGATGCAATATCATAATACATTTCTGCGGTCCCACCACTTCCTTGGTACACTGGTATGGTTGCCAATCTTAATTGATCTAGCAATTTTCTGGTGAGTGCTTTTTTACGTGCAGCATTTTTTATAGTTGTACCCACAAACAAAATCTCATTATGGGGAATTCTTGCGGCTAATACATGCAATGCAATACGGTCATCTGGTTCTAAATCAGTAATAATAATATATTTTTTTGCTTGCATGGCGTATACATAAAATAATGCAATAGTAGCAAGCGATACACAAATAAAATATACTTTTTTCAAGATCACAAAAATTCCTATATTTTGTATAATAGAAGCATATAAAATTCATTTTTTATGCGCAACTTAAAACACACTCCACAACCCAAAAGTTTGCACCCATGATAGACACCATCGTACTCCTCCTCAGCCCCGCTCAATACCACCTGCATGATCCGGATAAATTCACGCCATCTGCACGCTGGGTGCTCCACAAGCATATTATCCCCGGGGTGCAATCCAAACAAAACCCCACAAAAAAAGAATTGTGTGCTGGCGTGTACAAGCCACGGCTCACCATTGCACACGGCCGCGGTATACATGGCTTTGCGCAAAGCACCTTAAAAATTGAACTCTCGTTGCCCAAGTTATTATTTGGCAACAACTTTGATGAATTGCAATACAAAGATTTTGCACCCCTTGTGGATAAATTACAAAGCACTCTGCACAGCATGGGGGTGGACGTCAGCACCCAGGCACTCGCACATGCACCCATTGCCACCATCCACTACAGCAAGAACATGGCATTCACGGATGGCTCAACACCCTACCACTACATCAACAAAATAAAAGAAGCACACGTGCCACTCACGCTTGATATTAACCAAACTGATTATCGCAACAGTGGCCACTGCTACAAAATACACAGCAATAGTTATGAGGTAGTGTTTTATGACAAAATCAAAGACTTGCACAAAGCAAAACAAAGTGACAAGCGCGCCATAGAACAAGACAATGCCGTGCAACTGCATCTGTTTGATGACTTACGCCCCCGGCATAAAAAGTTTGAAGTACTGCGCATGGAAGTACGCTTGAACACGCGCAAAAAAATAAAGCACGTGTTTGCACACCTTGGCATTACATCTGACTTAACGTTCAAAAAATTGTTCAAACCCGCGATTGCAAAACGTGTTCTGTTACATTACCTTGCAAAACTCGCACAAAAACGTTCTCTGTTACTTGATTACGCGCACAACAATAGCAAAACACTCTTAATCGAGTTAATCACACATAATCCTGACTTAACGCCAAAACAAGCGTTTCAGCTATTAGGGTTAAAATCTGCACTTGAAACCATGGATCAACGCGAATTACGCTCCCTATTTGCCAAACATGCACGCAGTTGGCAATGGGTGCTCGCTGATGCAGGCAACGTGAAGTTGTCCCGGGGTGCAGAATGTGTTTGATGTACTGCGGGGGCATGTGGAGAGGTTTAAGGTATTGAGAATGATTAAATAACCTCTGCACATAAAAAAAGCCCCAACGTGTGGGGCTTGTGTCTTTACATCGTATCTTTTTTGATTGGTTTATATATTCAGCTTTTGTAGCTCTGCCAGTGCTGCCGGATGATCTTGCAATAAGGATTCGAATAGTTGCGGCTTCCTCATTTGCATCAATGTTTGCATCGTTCTGGCCATTTCTTCCGGCATCCCTTTAAGATTGTATTCATTATAATCATAGAGTGATGTTTCTATTATCATTGCAACACCAAGCGCTACTATTTCTCGACCTGCTAACTGCTTAATAATAGTGGTTTTTTCTATAAAATGATCAAACCCTGCTTCACTCAAACGTTTTTGTAAAATATCTGCGGTCGGCATGGTAAATTTTTCCATTGCAAGGCTTACAACCGGCATGCTCAATAACATAACTGCTACTAATTTCAATTTCATAACATAGCTCCTTGTTGATTGAAATATGTTAAAATATACTCGACTCTAGATTAATCTATTTGCACAAAAAGTCACCCTATTTGCCAAACATACGCGCAGCTGGCAACGGGTGCTCGCTGATGCACGCAAGGTGAAGCTATCACGGGTGCAGAATGTATTTGGTATATTGCGGAAATATGTAGAAACATTTAAGGTATTGAGAATTAATAAATAAGTGGAAAAAAAATATGATAGACAAAATATACTCGCTATTTCTAAATGAAATAGACTTCTTAAATGATAACTCATACTTTGCACATCAAGATATGAAAAACACATCTGGCTGCGGCGCCCTTGTTGAAATTGCTTTAAGAAAATTAATTCAAGAAGCCATAGGGCAACGATTTAAAGTTACTCATGGATACATATATTCATCACAATACAATAAACTATCACCACAAATTGATATCATCATAACGGATACATTAGTACCACATTGTTTAAAAAGATTTGATTATCTTAATAACCTAGAAATAATTCCTGTTGAGTCAGTTGTTGGACTATTTGAGGTCAAAAGAACTCTAAACTCAATTACCTTAGAAGATGCTTACACTCAATTAGAAACAAGATTTGATTCTATCCCTTTGCAAAAAGATTTAGGTATATTAGTTACACCTGGTGGCGTAGAGGAATTTGGTTGTCTTTATTCGAATCCACTTATAGGAATCATTAGTATCCAAAATGAAATTAAAGATCTTGATTTAAAACAAATACCTTGGTTTATTGATACAATTTTTAATTGTCAAGATTTTTTCATAGCTCTTTGTGAGAATAACCAATATGTTATAAAACCATGCAGGCCAGCAAATAAAAAAGTGCCCTATAAAAAAATTACCAATCATAAAAAAGAAGATCGATTGCAAATGTTTATTTGTTATCTGCTAGCATATCTAGGAAAAGTAGCGGGAAGAAAATTCGATCCTAACCTTCATCTTAAACATATTAATTAAACTATATAAGATATAAGTTAAAAACTAGAGATAATAACATGAAAGCAATCCTAATAGCCCGCATAAGCACCGAAGAACAACGCGAAGCCGGCAACTCACTGCCTGCACAAGTTACACGCCTTGAGCGTTACTGCCAAAATCGTAATTTTGAAATCTTACAAACGTGCAGCTTTGATGAAAGCGCATACACCAACAACCGCTCAGAGTTCGACCGCATTATCGATATTATTTTAGAACAAAAAGAAAAGGTGGCCGTTTGTTGTGATAAAGTAGACAGGCTCTCGCGCAATGTGTTTGATAAGCGCATCTCTATCTTGTACGAAAAAGCATTGCAAGATGATATCGAGCTCCATTTTGCCTCAGATGGCCAAGTACTCACTAGCAAAATTTCTGCTGTAGAAAAATTCCAATTTAGCATCAGCTTAGGGCTCGCCAAATATTATTCAGATGCAATCAGCGACAACGTACGCCGCGCTATGGAACAAAAGTTGCGCAAAGGCGAGTTCCCTGCAAAAGCACCCTATGGCTACAAAAATATAAAAACGGCAACCGGTTCGGCAGATATTATTATTGATGAGTATGCATCAGAAATCGTCAAAATTGCATTCGAGTTATATGCAACCCGGTGGCTATTCAATTAAATTAATACGCGAGAAATTAGAAAAAGATTATGGGCTTACCTGGTCGCAAGGTTATTTGGGCCAGTTGTTAAGCAATCCATTTTATCATGGAGTTATGACCGTGAATAACACGCAATACCCGCACCGCTATGCACCCATCATT
>Ga0210086_1001967_pt1 | contig 10105 bp, 7 predicted proteins | sample China_Galinas_PW_3_FD_184867 | JGI IMG/M metagenome (GOLD analysis project Ga0210086, IMG submission 184867) | Wetland microbial communities from San Francisco Bay, California, USA, that impact long-term carbon sequestration - China_Galinas_PWB_D2... | ecosystem: Environmental > Aquatic > Marine... | reverse complement strand
ACGACCATCGTGTAGGTCGGGATCGGCACGTCTTCTTGCCAGACCCACGTTCGACGATCTCCGGGCGGGCCGATCGCGTCGGCGGGTGTCGGCTTGGGTCCGGAGATCAGCGCCCCGTTGGATACGACGCGCCAGCGGGCGGGGGCATGGATGGTGAAACGCACCGTCGCCTTGTCGGAGGGATGATCCACCGACGGGAACCAGAAGCGTGCGCGATTCGGCCAGTCGTCGGCGAAGGCCGACGGTGCTCCGTGCACGTTGTCGCCGAGGATCAGCCCGTCGTCGGGCGTTCCGTGATAGGCGACGGACACGTCGAGCGTATCGCCCGCACCGTGGCCCGAGATGTCGATGCCCAGAATACCGTCCGAGAAGGTCGACTCGGCCACCGCGCCGTCGAGCCGCACGTCGTCCACCGCGAGGCCGGTGAAGTCCACAGGGAGCGTGGAGAGGGTGTCCGTGAGCGCGACCTCGATGGTGGTCTTGCCGGCGAACCAGCTTGCCGTGTCGGACAGTCCCAACTCGATATCGTAGTGCTGGACGTCGACCGCCTCGGGGTAGGCGCCTGGACGTGGCGCAACGCCGGCCTTGATCGGAGGCGGCTCGGCAAAGCGGTGCTGGGCGAGCGCGGGGGCCGCGCAAGCGAGCCTCGACGCCACGATCAAACAGACCGCCGGGATGCGGCGCATCGTCAGGATCCGCGGATGATCTCGAAGGCCTCGACTTCGGAGAACCCCTCGAAGCGGCCCCAGTAACGCGCGTACGCTTGCGCCAGGCGGGGCATCAGGTCCAGACGGCTCGCGCCCGCCTCCTGGTAGGCGGTCAGCGCCTCCATCTTTCGCATCAGCTGATCTCGGATATCCTCGAAATGCTGGGGGCGGAAGTCGAAGCCCGTGGTCGCGGTCTGATAGGTGAGCACCCGGGGCACCGGAGCCGTGGCGACCTTGCCGATCCGGAACGCCTCGCGTCGGGCCGCGTGGCCGTCGTCCATCGCGGGCATGAGGACGGTGTTCGGCTTCAGGTCCCGCACGACGGTTTCGAGGATCTCCACGCGCCCGTCCGTGTCGTTCATGGCGTCCTCGTGCGCGATGAGACGAACCCCCAGGAGCTCGGCCGCGCTGCGCGCGGCCACGAGACCCGCGGAAGGATCGTCCGTCTCGTCCCGACAGAGAGGGAGGATCGCGACGTCGTCTTCGGCGGCGGCCATCTTGACGAGTGTCCCTCCACAGCCCATCTCCACGTCGCCCACGAGACCCCCGATCGCCAGCACGACGTTGCGTTCGACCTCCGCGACCGTGCCGGTGAGATCTCTCACCTTCGCCAGGAAATCGTCCTTGTCCAGCGGTTTGACGAGGAGCTCGTTGGCGCCGGCGCGGAATGCGCTCTCGGCGTAATGAGCGCCCGTGTAGCCGGTCGTCGCCAGCACCGGGATCGGAGGATCGATCGATCGAGCGATGCGTGTGAGCTCGAACCCGTCCAAGCCGGGAAGGTTGAGGTCGGTGACCAGGAGGTCCCACTCCCGTTCACGCAGGAGGCGGGCAGCCTGATCGCCGTCCTGGGAGTGTGTGACCTCGAAGTCACCGCCGGACTGGAAGAACGACTTGACCAGCAAGGCCTGGTCGAAGGCGTCTTCGACCAGGAGGACACGGACGGTGTCGGAGGCGGGGGGGCTCACTCAGGGAACCTCGGCAAGGGTCATGCTTCTTCCCGGTGAACGACGGTGGCACCGCGTTGGTCCGTGGGCAGGAGCACGAGATCGAGCACGTCAACGTGGGGCGGCGTATTCGCAATGTAGCACACAGCGTCGGCGACGTCGTCACCCGTGAGCGGGGTGCAACCCTCGTATACCGAATCGGCCCGCTCCTCGTCTCCGTGGAAGCGGACGATGCTGAATTCGGTCTCGACCATTCCGGGATCGACGCTCGAGACACGCACCTTCGTTCCGACAAGATCCAGGTTCATTCCCTCGGTCAGGGCGCGGACGGCGAACTTGGTGGCATTGTACACGTTGCCGTTGGGGTAGACCCAGTGCCCGGCGATGCTCCCGATGTTGATCACGTGGCCCTTGTCGCGAGCCACCATACCGGGCAGGATCGCGCGAGAGACGTACAGCAGTCCCTTCACGTTGGTGTCGATCATGCCCTCCCAATCGTCGATGTCACCCTCCTGAAGCTTGGAGAGCCCGAGCGCCTTGCCGGCGTTGTTGACGAGGATGTCGGGGAAGAGGTCTTCGTCCTCGATGCCCTCCACGAACGAACGGACGGACTCACGGTCCGAGACGTCGAGGGTGCGGGCCTCGACAACCACGCCGTGGACGTCGCGCAGCTCCCGGGCGAGGTCCCTGAGCCGATCCTCGCGGCGGGCGCACAGGACGAGGTCGGCGCCGCGTTCGGCGAACAGACGAGCACACGCCTCGCCGATTCCCGACGACGCTCCGGTGATGAGCACACGCTTTCCGACGATCCGGTTCATCTCGATTCCAGTGTGGGGGTCGACCTCGTGGTTCGTTGCCGAGTGTGAAGAACGGACAGCGGGATCCCGGCTGAGATTCGCCTCGCTTCCCGCCCGGCGCAACCGAGCGGCTGGCGGGAGTCGCCCCGGGGCCGCTACCGTGCTTCGACCGCATACGCTCGTGGCCACGGGTACGGCTGCACATCGCGAGAGTTCCTCCTACCCGCTCCCCTTTCGGGCCGGGGGTGTCATGAACCGAAAGCACATCGGCATCCGGGTCCTCGTGGTAGCCGCGAGCCTGGCCGCGTGCGGAGCCTCCGCGGCGGCGATGAGGCACACGTCCGCCACCTTCGACGAGATCGTTCTGGTCGCGGGCGGCCTGCGGGGAATCGAGCACGGTCGCTGGGGTCTGGTCACCGGACAGCCGCCGGTGATGATGTACGTCTACGGCGCGGCGGCCCGGACCGCGTCGCCGACGCTTCCGGACGAGGCAGGGACCACGTGGGGCGTCGAACGGGGCTGGGAGTATGCGCGCACGCTCTTTTTTCGGTCGGGCAACGATCCCGTGAGGTTGCTCGATCGAGCACGCGAGGTCGCCGTGCTCGTCGCGGGGCTGCTCGTGCTGGTGGCCGGGCTGTTCGCGGGGTGGATGGGGGGAAGAGTCGCCGCCGGCCTGGCCGCGGTCATGGTCGCGGCGACGCCCGACGTGCTGGCCCACGGTGGCGTCGCGTACAACGACCTTCCACTCGCCCTGGCCTTCCTGTTGGCCCTTTGGGCCCTGGACTCGGCGATCCGGCGGCCCGCACCGGCCCGCGGGGCCCTCGCCGGCGCTGCGGTCGCGGTGGCGCTCGGCGTCAAGCTGAGTGCCCTGGCGCTGGCCCCCGTGGCGGCGCTGCTCGTGATGGCCGAGGCGGTCGAACGGGTCCGCGATCGGCGCTGGTGGGCCGATCTGACCGTCTCCCTGCTCGCGGGCAGCGCGGCCCTCTGGGTCGTGCTCGTGGTCATCTACCGGGGTGATCCGAGCCTCACGCTGCTGAGGCTCGCCTTCTGGAGGACGGTGCTGCACGCCGAGGCCGGCCATCCGGGTGCGGCGTACCTCCTGGGCCACACGAGTACGAGCGGCTGGTGGTTCTTCTTTCCCGTGGTCTTCTTCTTCAAGACGCCGGCAGCCTTGCAGGTCCTCCTGACGTTGGGTGCGGCCGCTCTGTTCGAGGTGGCGGCGCGGGATGGGGCCGGAGAGAGCGCCTGGCGTCGGGTGGCGCGTTGGCGGGGGCGCGCTCCACTGATCGGTGGGGTCGTGTTCGGTACCTTTCTGCTGCGGTCCCATCTGGATTCGGGGTTCCGGTACGCGCTTCCCCTCCTGCCTCTCCTCGCCATCCTCGGCGCGGACGGGTTGGCGAGGCTCTGGGCGGGAAGGCCGCAGAGCCGACCGGTCGTGGTCGCCTTGCTGATGCTCCAGGTCGTGTCTCTCGCGACGGCCTATCCCCACTTCCTGGCGTACACGAGCGTGTGGGCAGGCAAGCGTGATCGAGCGGACCGGGTGCTCGTCGACTCCAGCATCGACTGGGGTCAGGGTCTGCTGGAGCTTCGCCGGTTCATGGAGGAAGAAGACGTGCCGCGCGTACGCCTGAGCTACTTCGGCTCGGCGATGCCCGAAGCGTACGGCATCTCGTACGTGCCGATGCCCAGCTTCTTCCGGCTCGAGGACGGCGCGGCCGATGGGCCGGCACCACGATTCACCGTGATCTCGGCCACCACGCTGCATGGCCTCTACCTGCAGGGCCACGACCCGTTCGCCGCGTATCGTTCGCGTACACCCTATCGGGTGCTCGGGCACACGTTATTCGTCTACGACGAATTCCAGGGGGCGAACCGAGGAGCGGTGGCCGGGACAGCGTCCGCCGCCGAGGGAGGGAGTCGATGAGTCGACCGGAGCGGGACGAGAAGCGGAGCACGGTGGCCATCCCCCGCTGGCTGCCCCCCTTCCTGTTCGCCGCGCTGACTCTGCTGCTCTTCCGCACGTTCGTGTTCGGTCACGGGATGCTGCTCGGCAGAGATACTCTCAACCTGGGCTACGTGGCGCGAGCGTTCTATGCGCAGCAGCTCCGCGCCGGGACGTTTCCTCGGTGGGCTCCGCAGATCCTGGGGGGGACTCCGTTCCTGGAAGCGCTCTCGGGCGGCGACGCGCTCTACCCGACTTCGCTCCTGCTCGTGCTGATGGCGCCGTTCAGGGCGCTCGGATGGAAGCTGGTGCTGCACGTCTTCCTGGCCGGCCTCTTCATGTACGGATGGATGCGCAGAATCGGCGTCTCGAAGGCCGCGGCGCTCGTGTCCGGCACCGCCTACATGCTCGCACCGTTCCTGGTGAGCCTCGTCCGGTGGGGGGACGACGGCATGCTCATGGTGATGGCGCTGACGCCGCTCCTCTTCTGGGTCGTCGAGCGGTTTTGCGTGCGCCCACGGGTGGGCTCGTTCTCGGCCGTCGCTCTGGTGGTGGAGCTCGTAATGCTCACCACGCATTTCCAGATCGCGTACTTCCTGTTTCTGGCGGTGGGCGCCTACGCGCTCTTCCGCTCCGTGCAGCTCTGGCGAGGCACCGACACCGGCGGGGCCACCGCCGGCAACCCTGCGCGAAGACGCCGCGTCGCAGCCACGCGCTTCGGGCTGTTCCTTGCGGCCTCGCTTGCAGGCGCGGGTGCGACGGCCGTGCAGTTCGTGCCGTCCACGAAGTACGTGCTGGAGTACTCGCGGCGCGCGGTGCACACGCGCGAGGGAGCCGGGACGGGCGGAGCGGCGTGGGCGAGCTCCTGGTCGATGCACCCCGAGGAGGCGATGTCGCTCGTAATCCCGGAGTTCACGGGCAGCGACTCGGGAGGCGCGCCCTGGGCGGACGGCACGTACTGGGGCCGCAACTTCATGAAGAACAACTCGGAGTATGGCGGCATCCTCGTGCTGATCCTGGCGGTCGTCTCGTTCGCCGATGGGAAGCGCCGAGGCATGCGTTGGTTCTTCGCGGGACTGGGGGCGATCTCTCTCCTCTTCGCGCTGGGGGCGCATACGCCCGTCTGGCGGGTATTCTACGACCTCGTGCCCGGGATCCGGCTCTTCCGCAGCGCGGCCATGGCGATCTTCCTGTTCGGCTTCGCGGTAGCCACGCTCGCCGGCTGGGGCATGGACCGGATCTTCCGTGCGGCCAGCGAGGAGGATCGGGACGGCTGGCGGCGTGTGCTACGCCTGCTCTGGACGACTGCAGGCGTGCTCGTGGTGTTGGCGTTGCTGGCGTCGTCCGGGGCGCTCGCGTCGTTCTGGACGTCGGTCGTGTATCCGTCGATGTCGTCCGACCAGATGAGCAAGCTCGCGGAGCTCGCGCCGTCCATCGTGTACGGCGCGTGGCTCGCCGCGATTCTGGGTTGCAGCGCGGCCGCGCTCACATGGGCCGTGCGCCGACGATGGCTCGCACCCGCCGGGTTCGTGGCGGCGCTACTGGTCCTGGTGGTGGCGGACGAAGCGAGAATCGACGCGCCGTTCATCCAGGTCATCGACTTCCAGCAGTGGTCCGCGCCGGATCCGATCATGCGGGCGCTCTTGCAGCGCGAGCGGGGCGACCCGGCGCCGTATCGCCTGCTCTCGTTCGTCTCCAGGGGGCAGGACACGAAGCCGGCCCTGTACGGCATCGATCTGGCGACCGGGGTCCATCCGAACGACCTCGCCCGCTATCGCGATCTGATCGGAATGACCGGGTCGAGCCTTCCCGAGCACCTGTTCAACATGAACATCCAGAGGCTGCTGAACGTGCGCTACCTGCTCTGGCCCGACCACAACGGCACGGGACCGCAGCAGGGACAGATCGTGGCGCGCTGGATAGTGGACGGGAAGCCCTACGAGACGCTGTATGCGTGGCCGGGCCTTCCCCGCGCCCGACTGGTGGGCAGGGTGGTGGTGGTGCCCGACCAGGAGCAGGTCTCCTACATGCTCTCCGCGGCGTTCCGGCCCGACTCCGAGGTCGTGCTCTCCAAGCCGCCCCCGATCCGATTGGACGGTGAGCCCGTGCACGGCTCGGTGACGTGGCGGCAGCGCACCCCGAACGACCTGCGGCTGTCCGTGACCTCGGACCGGGCTGCCCTCCTGGTGGTCGCGGACAACTGGTATCCCGCGTGGCATGCGACGGTGGACGGGAAGCAGGTCCCCGTTCTACGCGCCTACCATACGCTGCGCGCCGTGCCGGTGCCGGCCGGCACGCACACGGTCGGGATGACCTACCACTCCGAGCTGCTTGTGTGGTGCCTATGGGTCAGCATCGTCGTGTCGGCCCTTCTGCTCCTGGGACTCGTCTGGGGACTCTCGGTGGACCCGGGGGCCCCCTCGTCTCCGTCGGAAGCCTTGGGCCGGACCCGGCCCGATAGAGCAGGGTAGACGAGCGTTCCGAACCCGGCAAGAGTCACGTTCCGGAGGCCATCTCCGCGACCGCGATCAATACGGAAATCGACGATGAGCGACACCCTTCCAGACGTCGGCGGCATCCTCGCCCAGGTGGGCCGGACCCCCACGGTGAGGCTGACCCGCGTTGCCGGGTCAGAGGTCGCCGAAGTGTGGGTGAAGCTCGAGGGCTTGAATCCGGGTGGGTCGATCAAGGACCGGCCCGCACTCGAGATGGTGCTCGACGCAGAGCGCAGAGGGACGCTCGAGCCGGACGGCACGATCGTCGAGCCGACATCGGGCAACACCGGCATCGGGCTCGCGCAAGTCGCCGCTGCGCGGGGCTATCACCTGATCCTGACCATGCCGGAGTCGATGAGCTCCGAGCGCATCAAGACGCTCCAGGCCTACGGCGTCGAGGTGGTGCTCACGGACGCGGAGCGTCGCATGCAGGCGGCCATCGAGGAAGCGCACGCCATCCAGGAGCGGACGGGGGCGTTCATGCCCGACCAGTTCTCGAACCCCGCGAATCCGGAGGCGCACTACCGCACCACCGGACCCGAGATCTGGGAGGCCATGGAGGGTCGCCTGGACGCGTTCGTCTACGGGAGCGGCACGGGCGGGACGATCTCGGGGGTGGGCCGCTACCTCAAGGAACGTCGAGCCGACATCGCGGTCGTCGCGGTCGAGCCAGCCAGGAGCGCCGTGCTCTCGGGCGAGGAGAAGGGCTCGCACCGATTCCAGGGGATGGGGCCCGGGTTCGTGCCCGACAACTTCGACTGGAGCGTGGTCGACCGGGTCGTGAAGGTCTGGGAGGAGGACGCCTTTCCCATGGCGCGACGGCTCGCCCGGGACGAAGGGCTCTTCGTCGGGATGAGCAGCGGAGGGATCGTGTACGCCGCGCTCCAGGTCGCCGAGGAGCTCGGCCCGGATGCCCGCGTCGCCTGCATCGCGCCGGACTCGGGTGCGCGCTACTTGAGCACCGAGCTCTTCGGGGCGGAGGGCCCCTAGGGGTCGCTGGCAGAGCGACCGACACGCCGACCGCGATCCGTCGCGCCTCCTACCCCAGCTTCGCGACGATCTCCGCCGTCGTGGCCGTCTGACCCAGCCTCGGAAAGACGCGCTCCACGCTGTTGCGGTGGAGCTCCGGGTCCCGGTCGGTCATCGCGTCGGTCGCGAGCACCACATTGTAGCCGTGCTCGTGCGCCGCGCGCGCCGTGGACTCCACACCCGCGCTGGTCGCTACCCCGGCGAGGACGATCTGCGTAACGCCCAGGTCCCGGAGCTGGACGTCGAGCGAGGTCCCGTGGAATGCGCCCCAGCGCCGCTTCGTCACGCGCAGGTCGGTCGGCTGGGCATCGAGCTCGTCGGCAAGCTTGGCCCAATCAGCGGGACGCGCCGCTCCCCCGCCCCACCCGGACTCGGTACGCCCGGGCGCCCCGCCCACCACGTTGACCAGGACGACCGGCAGGCCCCGCGCGCGGAATGCGTTCGCCAGCGTCACGGCTCGCCCGAGGACCTCGGCGACGGGGTGGACGGTCTCGAGCGACAGGATCCCCTTCTGGAGGTCGATCACGACGAGAGCGGGCTTCGGGTCCAGGGTCGAGAGCGGCATGGTTCGTTCTTCCGGGTCGGATGAGGGTCTGCGGCCGGCAAGCGCTCCGACCGTCCCCAATATTGTCAGGTAAAGCTTATTAGTCTAGACTTACTAGATGACGGAATCCCCCGACATCGAAGAGGTCGCGGGCGCGCTCCGGACGAGCATCGGGCTGCTCCTGAGGCGCATTCACCAGGTTCAAGCGGGCGGCGAGCTGACCCTGTCCGAGATGTCCGCGCTCGCCTGGCTGGACCGGGACGGACCGGCCACGGCCGCCGCGCTCGCGAAGCTCGAGCAGATCAGCCCCCAGTCGATGGGCGCGACGCTCGCGGTGCTCGAGAAGCGCGGCCTCATCGAGCGTCGCCCCGATCCGGCGGACGGCCGCCAGGCCATCGTCTCCCTCACCGCGCAGGGGCTCCGCCTCCTGCGCGACCGGCGCGCCGATCGGACCGACCGGCTGGCGCGCGCTCTCTCCACCGGGTTCACGCGAGCGGAGCTCAAACGGCTCGCGGCCACGGCCCCCCTCATCGAGCGCCTGGCCAGGAGCCTCTGATCGACACGACCCCTCCCGACGGGGAAGGCGAGGGCGCGCCGGAGGCGGGATTCGTCCGACGCACACTGTCGTCGTTCCGGTCCCGCAACTTCCGCCTCTTCTTCATCGGCCAGACCGTCTCGAACACGGGCAACTGGCTGACGCGGATCGCGCTCACGCTCCTCGTGCTGCATCGCACGGGGAGCGGCGTGGCGGTCGGTATCCTGTCGGCGTGCCAGTTCGGCCCGATCCTCCTGTTCGCACCGTGGGCCGGGGTGGTGGTGGACCGGATGGAGAAGCGTCGCCTGCTCTTCATCACGCAGGGACTCGAGATGGGTCAGTCGCTGGCACTCGCCGCGCTCGCGTTCATGCACGATGTGCCGCTCATCGCCTTCTACCTGACGGCGGTGGCGGGCGGCACGATGCTCGCGTTCGACAACCCGGTCCGTCGCACGTTCGTCAACGAGATGGTCGCGCTCGAGGACGTCCCCAACGCGGTGACGCTCTATAGCGCGATGGTGAACCTGTCGCGCATCGCCGGACCGGCCATCGCGGGGCTGCTCGTGGTGAGCGTCGGCTACGGGTGGTGCTTCACGATCGACGCGGCCTCCTACACGTCGGTGCTCGTCGCGCTGGCGATGATGCGCACGGGAGAGCTGCGCCGCCTCGAAAGGGAAGCGCGGGGCGCGGGTCAGATCCGGGCCGGGCTCCGCTACATCACAACGGTGCCCGAGATCTGGATCCCGTTCCTCATGCTTCTGATCGTCGGGACGTTCAGCTACAACTTCACCGTTCTCTTCCCGCTCTTCGTGGAGAAGGGGCTGAACGGAAGCGACACGGACTTCACGTTCCTGTACGCGATCTTCAGCACCGGCGCGGTGGTGGGCGCGCTCGCCGTGGCCCGGCGCTCCACCGTGACGATTCGCACCGTCACGCTCGGCGCCCTCTGGCTGGGCGTGACGCTGCTCGTGCTCTCGCTCATGCCCAACGTCGGCCTCGCGATCGCGGTGGCTGCGCTGGTCGGCGGCTCCAGCGTGGCCTACATGACCGCGACGTCGGCGATCGCGCAGATCCGGGCGGCGCCCCGGATGATCGGGCGGGTCATGGCGATC
>Ga0210086_1001963_pt1 | contig 10117 bp, 7 predicted proteins | sample China_Galinas_PW_3_FD_184867 | JGI IMG/M metagenome (GOLD analysis project Ga0210086, IMG submission 184867) | Wetland microbial communities from San Francisco Bay, California, USA, that impact long-term carbon sequestration - China_Galinas_PWB_D2... | ecosystem: Environmental > Aquatic > Marine... | reverse complement strand
CCGCTGTGCGCGCCGCCGGCGCGCTCCGCGCCGACCCAGCGCGCCGAGCTCGCCGATCCGCGCACGATTCGGGCGACGAGAGGTGCTCCCGACCCCGCGCGTCGGGTCGCGAACTGCTCGCGCGTGTCAACCGCCTCGAAGCCGTGGCCCTCGCTGCGGGCGAACGCGCGCAGGTGGACGGCGAGCCCTGGAGCGTCGCCGTGCACCGCGAGGACCGCACCCGGCTCCAGCGCGGCGAGCGCGTTGCGCAGGAGCAGCGTCGCACCCTGATCGAGCCCGAGCTGCTCGAGATCGAGCACCTCCTCGCTCATGCTGCGCCCATGTGCTCGAGGAACGGGTCGAGGTAGCCGAACGTCGCGCACGCCTTGGTCAGCTGCGCGTAGCCGCTCGTGCGGCCGTCGCGCCACTCCTTGAGGCCTTCGAGATCGAGCAGTGGACGCACGGCGGGATCGTCGTAGCGCATGCTCAACAAGAGTTCCTTGAACTGAGCGATCCGGTCGGTCGGCGCACCGTCGAGCACCGTGAAGTTGCAGTGGTCGAACGGCGCGGTTTGGGTGAGCACCCTGGACTGGCCCTGCGGCAGGGTGCCTTCGTTGGTGAACACGAGGTGGTTGCCGTCGATCATGCACGCGGCGTCGACTTCGCCAACCATCAGCGCCCGTGCTGCATCGCGTTCGCCGCCGACGTGGTCGCCGTGCTTGCCGACGAGCACGTCGAAGCGGCGCACCTCGAAGTCGCGGTCGGCGACGAGGCCGAGGTCGGCGAGGTGCTGCAGCGGGATCATCGTCGCCTGCGGCGAGTCGCCCGCGCCCACGCCGAGCGTCCTGCCGCGCAGGTCCTCGACGGTTTGGATCTTGCAGGGCTCGCGCACGACGACGACCGAGGTCAGGTCTTGGTCGGTGTCGCGCATCGCGATCGCCTCGGCGGTGCGTCCGCGTGCCGCAGCCACGCGCTGGGCCTGCAGCCACGCGAGCGGCGAGTTCCACGCCACGTCGCAGGCGCCGTCGAAGTGCGCTTCGACCTGGCGTTCGTAGTTGCTGTAGAGCACGTAGTCGAAGGCGAGGCCTTTCCCAGCGAACCACTTCTGGAAGCCGTCCCAGATGGTGACGACCTTGGCGTCGTACGCGACGGCGCCGAGAACGAGAGTGTCGGGATCGAGAACGTCTTTCATCGCTTGGCCTGTCGGTATCAGAACAACGGCAAGCCCGTGATGGCCTTGCCGATGAAGTCGTAGAGCTGGTCGCTGGTCGGCGCCATCACGAGCGCCGCGCGCGTGTCGCGGAACATGCGCTCGACGCCGACCTCCTTGCGGAAGGCCATCCCGCCGCACACGCGCATCGCGATGTCGGCGACCTCCGACGCCGTGTCGGCGGCAGCGGCCTTTGTCTCGAGGACCTTGAGCGGCGCGTCCTCGCGTCCTTGTTCGATCGCGTCGAACGTCGCCTGCCACAGCGCCTTCGCCATGCTCACCTGGATGCGCATGCGCGCGAGGTACGCCCGGATCGTCGGCAGGTCGCGCAGCGCGTTGTCCTTGTCCATGTGGGCGTAGGTCATGCCGCTCGCATGCTCTGCGGATTTCTGCACGAGCGATTCGGCGAGGCCGAGCGATCCGGCCGCGATGCACATCGAGAAGGTCGGCAGCACGGTCTGCATCATGATGCCGAAGCCGGCGCCGTCGTCGCCGAGCCGGTTGGCGCTCGGGATCTCGACGCCCTTGGCCGTTACCGGTGCGGAGTCGTTACCGCGCAGGCCGAGGCCGTCGAACGGCCCATCGACCGTCAATCCCGCGGCTTCGCGCGGCACCAGCCAGAGCGAGCTGGCTTCCTCGCCGGCGGTCGGCTTGCTCGACCACACGTAGGCCGTCGCCTTGCTTGCGGACGTGACCCAGCTCTTGCTGGCATCGAGCTCGACCTTGTCGCCGTTCGCGGTCGCCGTGCTGACCGGCGCCCAGAAGTGCGAGCGCGAGCCCGACTCCGAGAACGCGAGGGTCGAAAGGTGCTTGCCTGCGGCGACGTCCTTCCGGACTTCGTCGCTGCCGAACGCCTCGATCACGGCGTTGCCCGCATAGTGCATCGTCAGGACCATCGCCGAGCTGCCACACTCGCGGGCGATGCGCTCGATGACGGTCGCAGCGTCACGCAGGCCTCGGCCATGGCCGCCGTGAGCCGTGTCCGTCGTGAGAGCGAGCAGCCCCTGCTCGCGGGCTGCATCGATCGTGGCTTGGGGAAACGAGCCGGCGACGTCGACTTCGACGGCGTGCTCGCGCGCGGTCTCGGCGACGACGGCGGTCGCTTTCTCGAGTTCGAATGTCATGGCATCACACAGAGTCGGGTTCGCCGGCCGATTCCGGACGTGGCCTCAGGAGTCGGGTGCGGCTTCGGTTATCGCCGGCCCGATCACGTCGGGCCGAGGCGGCTGTCAGCATCCTGGGACAGGATTTCGCACAGGACGAAGCGTACCGACCCGAGCCGCGGGGACAAGCCCGACGATGCGACGCGCGTCTGTGAAGCCTGCCCGGGCGCAGACCACTAGCTTCGCTAGGGAAAGAAGAGGGTTCACGGACTGGTCGAGTTCCACAGCGACGGCTCCCGTGCCCGTGCGTGCCCGTGCCCGTGCCCGTGCCCGCCGCGTGCCCGCGTTGGCACTGTGTGACCCTTAACCCTGCCCATTGGACGAGCACGAGGCGGGCACGGGCACCGGCACGGGCACCGGCACGCACGGGCACGGACGATCGCAGCGATTCGGTCGAGACCTCGGCGGGAGGCGAGTGCCCCGCTAACGCTGGCGTTCGCGACGAACGGCACGCCTGTTCGTCCCGTTGGCGTTCTCGGTGCTCGTGTCGAGCACCGGGATCGTCGGCAGCACGAGGTCGGGCGGGACGGCCTGACGCTCGTCGAGTGCGCGTTCGATGGCTTGTGGGTCCTCGTCGAGGCTCTTCAGGCGCTTCCTGCTGTCCTCGAGTCGCGATTCGAGCGCTTGGCTCTTCTCTCTGTGTTTGGCGTGCAGCTGTTGCACCTCGCGGAGCTCGAGGAGCGCGGGGACGAGCTGGAAGACGACGAGGTAGGCAGCGGCGAGCCCGAAGAACGTCTTGAAGCCGACCGGCAGCCATGCCTCGCGGCCGTTCGTTCGTCTCCGATTCACGCGCCCTCCTGAACCTGGAGCCCCTCCCGGCTCCGCTTCCCTGCTGCGGGGATCCGTCAGCTGGTCGCCTCCGGCGCCTCCGCGCCGTAGAGCGCAGTTTCGCCGAGCTCCTCCTCGATTCGCAACAGGCGATTGTACTTCGCCACTCGCTCCGAGCGCGATGGTGCGCCCGTCTTGATCTGTCCGACGTTCGTCGCGACCGCGAGGTCGGCGATCGTCGTGTCCTCGGTTTCGCCCGAGCGGTGCGAGATCACGCACGTCATCGAGCTCGACGTCGCGAGCGCGATCGTCTCGAGCGTCTCGGTCAGCGTGCCGATCTGGTTGACCTTGATCAGTACCGAGTTGGCCGCGCCGATGCTGAGGCCGCGCTCGACGCGCGTCGAGTCCGTCACGAACAGGTCGTCGCCGACGATCTGCACGCGGTCGCCGAGCCGTTCGGTCAGCGCGACCCATCCGTCCCAGTCGTCCTCCGCGAGGCCGTCCTCGACCGAGAAGATCGGATAGGCCTCGGTCCAGCTCGCGATCAGGTCGATCAGTCCGCCGGCGTCGAGCTTCAGTCCCTCGCCGGCGAGGTTGTAGGCGCCGTCCTCGTAGAACTCGTTGGCGGCGAGGTCGATCGCGAGCTTGACGTCGCGACCGGGCTCGTATCCGGCCTTGCGCGCGGCTTCGAGAATGACCTCGATCGCCTCCTGGTTCGAGCCGAGGTTCGGCGCGAAGCCGCCCTCGTCGCCCTGGCTCGTCGAGAGCCCCTTGCCGGCGAGCACCGACTTGAGGCTGTGGAAGATCTCGGCCGACATGCGCATGGACTCGCTGAAGGTCGGCGCGCCGAACGGCATGATCATGAACTCTTGCACGTCGACGTTGTTGTCGGCGTGCACGCCGCCGTTGATGATGTTCAGCTGCGGGACCGGCAGTCGGCGGGCCGCGACTCCCCCGATGTAGCGGTAGAGCGGAAGCTTGGCTTCCTCGGCCCCCGCCTTGGCGACCGCGAGCGACACCCCGAGGATCGCGTTGGCACCGAGGCGGCTCTTGTTGTCGGTGCCGTCGAGCGTGCACATGTCCGCGTCGATCGTCACCTGCTCGCTCGCGTCCATGCCGACGATCAGGTCGGCGATCTCGCCCTTGACGTGCTCGACGGCGCGCTGCACGCCCTTGCCTGCGTATCGCGGTTCTCCGTCGCGCAGCTCGCAGGCCTCGTGCGCCCCGGTCGAGGCACCCGACGGCACCGCGGCCCTCGTTACGATCTTGGAGTCGAGCGTGATCTCGACTTCGAGCGTGGGATTGCCACGCGAATCCAGGATCTCGCGGGCGTGAACGTCGATGATCTCGCTCATCACCGCAGGATATCGCCGGCGACCGCGCCAGAGAAAAGGATTCAGCGCCGTAACCGGTTCGAGCCGCGTTTCTTGTTACGAGGCGCGGGTCCGCGGCGGGTTGCTCCCCGCGCCGGTCACACTCACAATGACGCGTGCCTGCTCGGCCGTCGATCGGCCGAGGGACCCGGCGAGGTTCGTCCCCGTCGCGTCGCGTTCCGACAACGTCAAAACGGCCCGGTGTCTGCTCGGGCCGACCTCTCCCGTTCCCGCTCTTGCTCCAGCCCTGGGGTTTTCCGCATGCGCACTCCGCTGTTCTCGTTCGTGCTCTCGTGTCTCGCCACATGCCCGGTCCACGCCCAGAACGGCTCCACGAGCTTCTCCGTTGTCGGGTCGACGACCAAGATCGAGCTCTTGGACGGAGCCGGAGTCGAGCACTACCGCGTCAGCTTCGATCAGGGCCGAACCTGGCACGCTCCGACCGCGGTCGAGCCCCGAATCATGCTGACCTACGCGCAGTTCGATCCGCTCGTCGGGCTTCCGAAGGTCGCGGCCGATCTGACCGCGCCGGCAGGCTCGCGGCAGTATCTCGTGCAGTTTCGGACGCACGTGTTCGAAGCCTACCTGCGCAGGCTGAAAAACCTCGGCGTCGAGGTGTTCCACCACATGCCGTATCAGGCGCAGGTCGTGGTCATGGGCCCCGAGCTGGCCCAGCAGGTCGCAAAGCTGCCATTCGTGCGCTGGGTCGGACCCGTGCATCCGGCGTACAAGATCCAAGCCCAGATCCTCGGACGAATGCAGCTCGCCGATCGCTCGACCACGCGTCGCTACAACGTCGTTCCGCTCGACAAGCAATCCGACCGCGGGCCGCTGTTCGCCGAGATCGAGCGGCTCGGCGGCAAGATCGAGAACGGTGGTTCTGGCAGCACGCGGTTCGAGGCCAGCCTCGACTACGACCAGCTGTTGAAGGTCGCCCGCCTGGACACCGTCGAGTGGATCGACGACGCGAGCGCGCCCGAGGAGGACATGGACCTCGTTCGGATCTTCGGCGGCGCCGACTACCTGGAATCGAAGGGGGTCGGGTTGCAGTTCCGCGGGCGCGGGATCACCGGCCACATCATGGAAGGCGTGTATCCGAACCATCCCGAGTTCAAGCAGAGCCTGCCGCACCGGCAGAAGCCGATCGGAATCGCGAGCACGTCTCCGTCCTCGCACGGCACTGCGACCTGCGCGGTCATCTTCGCGTCGGGGACCTCGGCGAAGGCCCGTGGGATGATGCCCGAGGGCCAGGCCTACTTCACGAACTACGGATACGTCTACGGCCGGATCGGGACGCGCAAGACGCTCGTCAAGAGCCTGATGGCCAACCAGAAGATCATGTTCCAGACCGCGTCGTGGGGGTACTCGCGCACGACGAGTTACACGTCGTACTCGCAGGAGATGGACGACCTGATCTTCGATCTCGACATTCCGATCACGCAGAGCCAGAGCAACGCCGGCGCCACGAGCAATCCGCGCAACTCGCGCCCGCAGGCGTGGGCCAAGAACATCATCTCGGTCGGCGGGATCCGCCACTACGACACGCTCGACACCTCGCGCCACAAGTGGGCCAAGAGCGGCAGCATCGGTCCGGCCAGCGACGGGCGGATCAAGCCGGACCTGTGCGGGTTCTATGACTACATCTACACCGCCTACGGGAGCAGTGGATACACGCAGTTCGGCGGGACCTCGGGCGCGACGCCGATCGTCGCCGGACACATCGGGCTGTTCCTCGAGATCTGGACCGACGGGCTGCTCGGCTATCCGATGAAGCCCGGCGGCTACACCGCGCGGTTCGACAATCGGCCGCACTTCACGACGACGAAGGCCGTCATGATCAACTGCGCGAACCAGTATCCGTTCAGCGGCGCAGGAACAGATCCGGACGTGATGCGCCAGGGCTTCGGGTTCCCGAGCGTGCGCAACATCTACGACCGCCGCGACACGATGCTCGTCCGCAACGAGCTCGACGTGCTGAGCCCGAAGGACAGCCGTCGCTACTGGGTGTTCTCGAAGTCCGGAGTGCCGCTGCGCGCGACGATGGTCTACAACGACCCGGCGGCATCGCCGTCACAGAGCATCCATCGTCTCAACGACCTCGACCTCCAGGTGCTCGCGCCCGACGGGACCAGCTACTGGGGCAACAACGGGCTCAAGGCCGGCAACTGGAACACGCCGGGTGGCGCCAGGGACGGGCTCGACACGGTAGAGAACGTGTTCGTCAAGTCTCCCAAGGCCGGGGTCTGGACGATCGACGTGATCGGGCGCGACATCAACACGGACAGCCACACCGAGACGACGGCGATCGATGCCGACTTCGCGCTCGTCGTGTCCGGCATCTCGGGCAACCGCGATCGCACCGCGACCGGCAACCTCGTGTTCGACATGACGACGACCGGCAAGGGCGATCTGACGATGACGTTGAGCAAGCCCAACACGAGCAACTGGAACGAGGGCTTCACGCTGTTCTCGTTCGATCAGACCCTGCCCGTCGGGCACGGCAATATCCTCGGGGTCGAGCTCGACGGGCTGACGTTGGCGACGCTGAGCTGGCCCGTCCTGCCCGGCGATCCGGTCCACTTCACGAACAACACCAACTCGCAGCTCTACCCGCGCAAGCCGTACGCGTTCCCGGCCGGGACGTTCACCGCGCTGCGCGGCTTCCGGTTGTCGGCCGTCACGGCGCTCGTCGACAAGACCGGCGTCGTGGAAGTCTCGAACGTGGCTTCGGTCCAGTTCTGAGGCTCAGTCCCGTCCCTCCCGAGACCGGCGGCGAGATCACTTGCCCACCGAGGGGTGACCGAGGTTCCAGGTCAGACCGACGAAGTACACGGCGTCCGGCGTGTCGTCGCCGATGCCCGCGCGCACGCCGGCGTCGAAGATGATCTCCGGGTGCGGCGACCACGTAGCGCCGAGCGTGCCGAACCCCGACTCGACGTCCTGCTCGGGAACCAGCACGCCGGCGACTTCACCGAACACGCTGAAGCCGCGTCCGACCTTCACGCTGCCCGCGAGCGCCGGGAGGTGTGCGATCTGGAGTCCCGGGCCCGACGGGTCACCGAGCAGGCCGAGCTGGTAGTAGAGGTTGCCGGCCACCCGTTTGCCGGTCCACGTGGCCATCCCCGCGAGCAGGAAGTCGGTCTCGCCCGACGACAGCAGGCTGCCCGCGACGTGGCTGGAGACAGGGAGCTTGACCGCCGGCTCCACGGCCAGGGACGGGCGCGCGCCGTCCGCTTCGAGGAACCGGTGTCGCGTGCCGAGAACCAGATCGCCGGTCCCGCGCTCGCTGCCACCAGGGCCTTCGATTCGCTGCAGGGCCGAAAGCGTCGCGAACACCTCGGTCGCGCCGCCCGCGCCGTATTTGAGAGTCACGGGCCACAGGTAGCTGCCGCCCGGCTCGACGTCCACGCCGGTCTCGAGCTCGATGGTCTCGGGGGCGGTCGTGGCCGTGTCCGAGGACAGCGTCGGGCGCTGGGCCGCGGCGGGCTCCTGGTCCTCGAGCGAGACACACGAGAAGGCCACGTGGAACAACGACAGCCGCACGACGAACGTGCACAGCAGCCGGCCCGCCGCGGCGAGCCGGAACGGTTCGGTGCGCGGAGGAGTCAACGCCGTAGCTTGCGCAGCTCGGGCACTGGAGAGTCAGCACCGACCGGGATCACGAAGCCCTCGCGAGTGGCCTTCTCGGTGAGGACGCCGGCTTTCACGAGCTTGGGGATCTCGAGAGACTCGATGACGCCGTTACCGAACAGGACGCTTACCGATCCGTCGGCGTGACAACAGCCGCCTTCGTTGTCGTCGCTGATCCACGCGGCCTTGTCGCTCCACAAGAGGCGAACGGCGACCGCATAGTGCGTGTCTTGCGACGTGAAGTCCTCGGGCTTCATCCAGATCTTGTCGACCGGCATGCGCTTGAGCTTCTTGATGTGTTCGGACGCCCCGGCTGCCGGACAGAAGAACAGGTCGCGATTGGCCTCGCTGTGCTCCATCACCTTGTCCCATAGCTCGTAGAGCACCTTGTGCCCTCCACCCTCGGGCAGCTTGTGGTACCGGTTCTGGTAGAGCACCAGATACTGATAGAGTTTCATCAGGTGGACGTGGCATCCGAACTTGCCCACCGCCAGGCGACGGGCATCGAGCGCCTTCGACGGCTTCCGTGCCAGCTTGCCCGGATGGACGACGCGGCCCTTGCCCGTCAACCCGAGCGACCTGCGAACGAACTGCGAGAGCTGGGCGTGCTTGCCGAGGAACTCGGACTTTCGCTCGGCAACCTCGGCGTCGAGCTTCTTCCGGGTCACCTCGTCGACGTCGCTCACGTTCATCGCGCCGCGATAGAACTCGTGGCAGCGATCGGCGATCTTCGCCTGCGCCCGCAGGCTGTCCGCGATGCGACTGCGAGTCTTCGCCTCGACGGCGTGGCTCAGGCCCTTGCGTTGCACCTCGTGTTGCCGGCGGAACTGCTCGGCCAGCTTCTCGAACGCAGCGTCGGTGCGATCCGCCAGGGGCTTCTTGCCGTGATCGTGAATGCACCGCTTGCATGCGCCGACGAGCCGGCGGAAGGCGAGCTGCTGTTCGGCCGAGAGCGTCTCGAATCGGTGGGTGCGCTTTGCTTGCTCGGTGTCCTTCTTCGCCTCCTGTGACGGAGCGACGGCCATGACACCCAGGGCGAGCAGACTCAGGTACCCGATGCCCATGCGCCTCAACATAGCACCGGCTGCGTGGCGCGGGTAGACCTCGCGACCCGGAGGTCGACTCGTGCGACGAATTCTCGGGCAAAGGCGCAGGCGCGCACAGCCGCGCGGTTACGCTACCAGCCACAGGTGAGGCATGACCAACTACGAACAACTCCTCGAGCGCATCCGCGAGGCCGCGCTTCTCGAATCGACCTCCGAGATCCTGACTTGGGACCAGGAAACGATGATGCCGCCGCGCGGACTCGAGTATCGCTCGCGGCAGTTGGCCCAGCTCGCGCGGCTGTCGCACGAGATGGCGACGGCGCCCGAGATCGGCGATCTGCTGGGTGAAGCCGAGAGCGACGCGAGCCTCGACGACGGGCAGAAGGCCAACGTGCGCGAGATCCGCAGGAAGTATGACAAGCGGGTCAAGGTGCCGGCCGCGCTCGTCGCCGAGATCGCCGAGGTGTCGAGCAAGGCGCACGCGGTCTGGGTCAAGGCGCGTCAGGATTCCGACTTCGAGAGCTTCCGTCCGAGTCTCGAGCGTCTGTTCGAGCTCGAGCTGCAGGTCGCCGAGTGCATCGGTGTGCCCGACGGCGGTGAGCCGTGGGACGCGCTCGCCGACGATTACGAGGCCGGGCTCCGCGCGCGAGAGATCGAGCCCGTGTTCACGTCGCTGCGCGAACGGCTCACGTCGCTGCTCGACAAGCTCCTTGGCGGCACGCCTCCCGACACGGCGTTTCGTTCCGTGGCGGTCCCGATCCCTGACCAGAAGCGGCTCATGCGCATGGTCGCCGGCAAGCTCGGGTTCGACTTCGAGCGCGGGCGGCTCGACGTCTCGACGCATCCGTTCACGGGCGGCTCGCACTGCAACGACGTTCGCATCACGACGCGCTACAACGAGACGGACCTGCTCGACGCGCTCGGCGGCACCGTGCACGAGACCGGGCA
>Ga0210086_1001957_pt1 | contig 10131 bp, 9 predicted proteins | sample China_Galinas_PW_3_FD_184867 | JGI IMG/M metagenome (GOLD analysis project Ga0210086, IMG submission 184867) | Wetland microbial communities from San Francisco Bay, California, USA, that impact long-term carbon sequestration - China_Galinas_PWB_D2... | ecosystem: Environmental > Aquatic > Marine... | reverse complement strand
CCGAGGGGACCGCGATCAGTCGCGCGCCGCAAACCGCGAGGATCCGGTAGAGCTCCGGAAAGCGCAGGTCGTAGCAGACGGTCAGCCCGGCGGTCAGCTCGCCGACCGGCGCGGTGACCACCTCGGTTCCCGCCTGCTCGTAGTCGGACTCACGGTAGGAGACGCCGCCGGCCTCGACGTCGAAGAGGTGGATCTTGCGGTAGACCGCGACGTCCTCGCCGTCCGGACCGATCAGCACCGACGTGTTGAAGGCCCTCTCGGGGGCGCGCTCGGCGATGCTCCCCGCCAGCAGGTGGATTGCCGAGCTCCGCGCCCAGCCGCGCGCGGCGCTCAGGCTTGGGCCGTCGAGGGGCTCCGCCCCGGCAGCCATCTCCTCTCCGGCGGCCAGCATGTTCCACTTCTCGGGCAGGGCCACCAGCTCGGCACCGCCCGCCGCCGCCTCGCGCACCAGGCGCTCTGCGGCGCCGACGTTCCGCGCCTTGTCGCTTGTCGAGTTGAGCTGTACTGCCGCTGCGCGCATGGAGACCTCGCACCTGACCGGCCACCGGTGATTGACTGACCAGTCAATCGGTGGGCAGCCAGTATAGGAGCAGGCGGGGCGTCGCCCGGCCTACAGGCCCATCACGCGAGCGACGATGCGGTCGAATACGCGGGTTGGAAGCAGGATCTTGGCGCGAGCCTGGACCTTGGCGTCGAGGCCGACCAGGTAGCGACTGCGCGGCCGGCGAGCGCTGAGCGCGTGCTCGATCGCCGCCGCGACCTGCTCGGGGGGAATGCCGCGCCGGGCGAGGTCCCCGATCACCTTCCGGTAGCGGGCGATCGCCTCGCCGTAGAGCTCTTCGCGCGCCGGCGAGCGCTCCAGCATCGCGTCTGCCTCACGTTCCCCGCGTTCCCAGATCGGCGTGTCGATCGAGCCCGGCTCGACGACGGAGACCCTGATCCCCCACCTCCGCAGCTCCTGGCGAAATACGTCTCCAACCGCCTCCACCCCCCACTTCGCCGCGTGATAGGCGCCGGTCAGCGGGAAGGCGATGCGACCGCCGATCGAGCTGACGAAGACTATGCGGCCGTGCGCCCGGCGGATCGCCGGCAGCACTGCCTGCGTCACCGCCAGCTGGCCGGTCAGGTTGACCTCGATCTGGCGGCGGAAGTCCTCGATCGGAATCGTCTCCAACGGACTGGGGATCGCCACGCCGGCGTTGTTGACGAGACCGTCGAGCCCGGACTCCCCCAGCTCGTCGTCGATCCTCCGCGCGGCCGCGTCGACCTGCCCGGCGTCGGTGACGTCCAGCATCAGCGGCGTCAGCCGCTCCGAGCCGGCCTCGCGCAGCGCCGCCGCGTCCTCCTCCCGTCGCACCCCGGCAAACACCCGCCATCCACGACCGTCGAGCCGCAGGGCGGTCGCCCGGCCAATCCCGGTCGACGCGCCAGTGATCAGAACCGATCTCAAGGGCGGCCAGGCTAACATCGCCCGGATGGCTGGCGCCACATTCGTGACCGGCGGATCGGGCTTCATCGGCGGCAGACTCGTCGAGCGGCTGGTTCGCGAGGGCCGTCCGGTCCGGGCGCTGGCTCGCTCGGACGTCTCCGCTGCGGCGGTGGAGCGGCTGGGCGCCGAGCCGGTCCGCGGGGACCTCGCCGATCGCGAGTCGCTGGCGGCGGCGGCGACCGGCGCCGAGGTCGCCTTCCACCTCGCCGCCCACCTCGGCGAGTGGGGGTCGTGGGAGGACTTCGAGCGCGGCAACGTGACGGGGACCCGCAACGTCCTCGCGGCCTGCGAGGCGGTGGGCGTCCGTCGCTTCGTCCACTGCGGCACGGAGGCGGCGCTGATGGCCGGCGATCCGCTGGTCGGCGTGGACGAGACGGCTCCGCTGCGCCCCGATTCGACGGCGCCGTACCCCGCGACGAAGGCGATGGCTGAGCAAGCCGTTCGCGCCGCCAGTCGGGCCGGGTTCGAGACGGTGGTCGTGCGGCCCCGCTTCGTCTGGGGCAGGGGCGACACGACCCTGTTGCCCGAGATGGTCGCCACCGTCCGCGCCGGCAAGTGGGCTTGGGTCGGCGGCGGCCGCAACCGCACCGACACGACCCACGTCGACAACGTCGTCGAGGGCCTGCTGCTGGGAGCCGAGCGGGGTCGCCCCGGCGAGGCCTACTTCGTCACCGATGGCGAGCCCGTCGTCTTCCGCGACTTCGTCGCCGCGATGCTGGAGACCCAGGGCGTCGAGCCTCCCAACCGCAGCCTGCCGGCCTGGGCCGCCGCCCCCCTGGCGCGCGTCGCCGAGACCGCCTGGAGGCTCCTGCCGCTGCCGGGCGCGCCACCGATGACGACCTTTCGATCCTGGCTGCTGACCCAGGAGTGCACGATCGACATCTCCAAGGCTCGCGACGAGCTCGGCTACGCGCCGCCCGTCTCCCACGCGGAGGGCCTGGCCGGTCTGCGCGTCACCGAGCCCTGACCGGGAGGCCCAGTGGCTGTGGGCCGCGCTCAGCGACGCGACTGGGTGCGACCGGAGCGGTGGCGCTCCAGCTCGGCGATCAAGAGCTTGGTGTGCAGAGCGGCGATCAGGTCCTGAAGGGGCTGGGCGCCCGCCTCGATCATCTCCATCACACGCTCGGGCGGCACCTCCTCGGCAAGGCGGTCCATCACCATGCCGACCTCCTCTCTCACCAGCGCCTCCAGGGCCGTCTTGTAGCGCAGCGTGTCGTAGACGGTGAAGCCGATCTCCTCGTCGTAGCCGCCGGCGCGAAAGCGGCTGATCGCCTCGATGATCTTCACGTCGGTGGGGGAGTAACCGCGGCTGTTGGGGCTCAGCAACTCGAGCTTCTCGAGGCGATTGAGGACCTCCTTCGGGACGCCGTAACGCTCGCGCACCTCGGTGGCGCTGGTCCGCGCCCGCTCTCCGGCAAGCGCCCGCTCGAAGATGCGGTCCTCCAGCTCGAGCAGGGCTCGAACCCGCTCGGGGTCCTCTTCGAGCAGCGCCTTGATGGCCCGCAGCGGCATGAAGCGCTCCTCTTGGAGCTGCTTGATCAGCTTGATGCGATCGACGAACTCCGGCGGGTAGTAGGCCATGTTGCGGCTGGTCCTGACCGGCTCCGGCAGAAGGCCCTCGCGCAGGTAGTGCTTGATCGTCGGCGCCGGGACCCCCGACGCCTCCGCCAGCTCTCCCATCCGCATCAGCGACTCGGTGTTCATGGCAATCCCAGGGCGGGGCTCTGAGTCATGCGCGGAAGGTGGTGGCCGAATCGGCGCTTGGGCCCGCCGCCGCACCGGCCTCCTTCAACGCGACGATCTCCTCGGCCGAGTAGCCGGCCTCGGACAGCACCTCGTCGGTGTGCTCGCCGAATGCCGGCGCGGGCCGGGTCGGGTCGCCGGGGGTGCGGCTCATCTTCACCGGTACGCCCAGCTGGCGCACGGCGCCGAGCTCGGGCTGCTCCATCTCGACGACCATCTGCCGTGCCCTGACCAGCTCCGAGTCAAGCGCTTCATCGACGTCCAGGACCGGCTCGATGCAGCAGTCGTGCTCGTCGTTGAAGGCCTTCCACTCGTCGCGGCTGCGCCCGCGGAAGACCTCTGCAACCTCACGCCAGGCGTCCGACCCCGGCGCCTCGAACTGCTTCTCGATCAGGTCGGGCCGACCGACCCCGTTGCAGAGGGCGGCCCAGAACTTCGGCTCCAGCGCACCGCAGGTCACCCATCCGTCGGCGGCCTCGTACGGCAGGTAGCAGAGCAGGCCTCCCGCCAGCTGCTGCTCGCCCCGGCGCGGCACCTCCCCGTCGCAGAAGTAGCGGCCGGCAACGAGGGCGAGCCAGGAGAGCGCTCCGTCGGCCATCGAGATGTCGACCATCTGCCCCTCGCCCGAGCGCCGTCGCTCGTGCAGGGCGGCCATCACGCCGAAGGCCGCCATCAGACCGCCGCCGCCGATGTCGGCGATCTGTCCGGCCGGCTGGACCGGCGGGCCGTCCTTGGCGCCGGTCAGCCCAAGCAGGCCGATCAGGCCCAGGTAGTTCATGTCGTGACCCGCGCGCTGCGTGTAGGGACCGTCCTGGCCGTAGCCGGTGATCGCGCAGAAGACGATCGCCGGGTTGGCCTCGCGCATCCGTTCGTAGCCGACGCCGAGCCGGTCGAGCACGCCGGGGCGGAAGCCGTCGAGGACGACGTCGTGGGACTCGACGAGCCGCAGCAGCGCCCCCCGCCCCCCGTCTGACTTGAGGTCGAGCCGGATCGAGCGCTTACCGCGGTTGAGGGCCAGGTAGAGCGCCGAGCGAGTGCCCAGCTCCTGCTGCCGCTCGGAGCCGTAGTAGGGCGGCGCCCAGCGGATGTAGTCGCCCATCCCGGTGTCCTCGACCTTCAGCACCTCGGCTCCCAGGTCGGCCAGCAGCAGAGAGCAGAAGCCGCCGGGAAGAAGCCGGCTCAGATCGAGGACCCGGATGCCGGCGAGTGGGCCGGCCGGCGGCTGTGCTCCTGGCTCGCTGCCGTGAGGCTCTGCCGCCATCGCGACCCTAGGCCGAGGCCCTGGCCTGCAGGCCCAGCAGCTCGCGAGCCTCGTCCACCGTGGCGACGCGACGGCCGACGTCCTCGGCCATCTGGCGCGCCTTGGCGATCAGCTCGCCGTTCGACTTCGCCATCTCTCCGTTGGGCAGGTAGAGGTTGTCCTCGACGCCGGCGCGCACGTTGCCGCCGAGCACCAGCGCTGTGCCCAGCAGCTTCCACTGGTCGCGTGAGATGCCGATCACCTGCCACTGGTTCTCGCCCTCCGCCCCCCCGGGGATCTGCTCCGACATGAAGGCCACGTTGCGCGCGGTCGGGCGGATGCCGCCGTTGACCCCCATCACCAGCGAGATCTGCAGCGGCGGCTCCAGCAGGCCCATGTCGATCAGCGGGTCGAGGTTGGCGACGTGACCGGCGTCGAAGCACTCGTGCTCGGGCTTCACCCCCAGCTCCTTCATCGCCGTCAGGAACTCGATGATCGTGTCGAAGCTGTTCTCGAAGACCGCCTTGAAGACGAAGTCCTTGCGGCGCCTGGAGTACTTCGCGTAGTTCATCGAGCTCATGTTGAGCGCCGCCACGTCGGGGCGCAGCTCCCGCAGGTACTCGATCCGCTTGGAGATCGGGATGCCGATCGCGCCGGTCGAGTAGTTGACGATCACGTCGCCGACCTCGGCGAGGATGGCCTCGGTGATCGCCTTGAAGTCCTCGACCTCGTAGGAGGGCGTCCCGTCGGGCTGCCGCGCGTGGATGTGGATCTGCGAGGCGCCCTCGTCGACCGCCCGCCGCGCCTCCGCCGCGTACTCCTGCGGCGTGTAGGGGATGGCCGGGCACTGGTCGCGGTTGGCGATCACCCCGCTGATCGAGCAGCTGATCACCACGGGGTCGTCGAACGAGCTCATCTCTCCTCCTACACCGGCATGACGCCGTGTCGTTTCGGTGGCTTCTCGACGTGCTTGGTGCGCGCCATCCGCAGCGCCTTGACGATCGTCGGGCGGGTCTCGCGCGGGTCGATGATGTCGTCGATCACCGCGTTGCCGGCGGCGATGTAGGGGTCGATCTGCTGGCGGACCGCGTTCAGCATCGCCTCGCGAGTGGCCTCCGGGTCCTCGGAGGCCTCGATCGCCGAGCGGCCGATGATGTTGACGGCCCCCTCCGCCCCCATCACCGAGATCTCCGCGCCCGGCCAGGCGACGATCAGGTCCGGCTCGTAGGCCTTGCCGCACATCACGTAGTAGCCGGCGCCGTAGGCCTTGCGCACCACCACGGTCACCTTCGGCACCGTGGCGCGGCTGACCGCGTAGAGCATCTTGGCGCCGTGGCGGATGATGCCCGCGTGCTCGACTTTCGAGCCGACCATGAACCCCGGCACGTCCTGCAGGAAGACGAGCGGGATGTTGAAGGCGTCGCAGAGGTTGATGAAGCGCGCCGCCTTGTCGGAGGAGTCGTTGTCGAGGATGCCGGCCAGCTGCTTGGGCTGGTTGGCGACGATCCCCACCGGCTGGCCGCCGAAGCGCGCGAAGCAGGTGATCAGCGTCTTGGCGAACTTCGGCTTGATGTCGAACCACTCGCCGTCGTCGACGATCTCGCGGATCACGTCGTACATGTCGTAGGGCTGGCGCGAGGACTCGGGGACGATCTCCAGCAGCTTCTCCGAGGCGCGGTCGTCGGGGTCCTCGGTCGGCACCAGCGGCGGTTTCTGCTCGCAATTGGGCGGGAAGAAGGAGAGGTAGCGCTTGATCGCCTCGATGCACTCGGGGTCGTCCTTCACCTCGAGGTCCCCCACGCCGGACTTGCGGCAGTGGACCTTGGCGCCGCCGAGGTCCTCCATCGAGATGTCCTCGCCGGTGACGGCCTTGGTCAGGTGGGGGCCGGCGAGCGCCATCGCGCCCTGGCCAGAGACCATCGGCACGAAATCCGAGAGGGCCGGGATGTAGGCCGTGCCCGCCGCGCAGGGCCCCATCATCGCCGCCACCATCGGGATCACGCCCGACATTTCGACCTCCTCGCGGAAGAGGTGGCCGGAGCCGGCGAAGAGCGACCCGGTGGCCTCCTGAATGCGGGCGCCGGCCGAGTCCAGCAGCCAGATGAAGGGCATTCGCTTGGAGAGCGCCATCTCGCGCAGACGCGTCACCTTCAGCTCGCCGGTCATCCCCATCGAGCCGGCCATCACGGTGAAGTCGTAGGCGGCGATGCAGCAGGCGCGGCCCTCGACGTCTCCCCAGCCGGTGATCACCCCGTCGGCCGGCGCCTCCTTGCCCCCCATCGTCGCCTGCACGGCGAAGTGAGGACGGCCGTGGACGCCCATCTCGACGAAGGTCCCCTCGTCGACGAGCAGGTCGATCCGCTCGCGGGCGGTCAGCTTGCCCCGCTCGTGCTGCTTGGCGATCTTCTCCTCGCCGCCACCGAGCTTTGCCTTCTCGCGTCGCCCGTGCAGCTGCTCGGTCAGCTCCTCGAGTGGCGCCGTCCCCGGAAGCAGGTGCCGGTCCTCCGTCTGCTCAGCCAACTATCTCCCCTTCCACTGCGGATCGCGCTTTTCGAAGAATGCGGTGACGCCCTCGACGATGTCCTCGGTGGAGAAGGTGAGCGAGAGCTGTGAGCGCAGGTACTCGAGCGCATCGTCGACTGCCATGTCCTGCTGGCGGTACATCGCGTCATGGCCCAGCCGCATCAGGACCGGGCTCTTGGAGGCCAGCTTCGCCGCCCACTCGGCTACGGCAGCCTCGAACTCCTCCGCCGGCACGACCTTGTTCGCCAGTCCGTAGGAAACCGCCTGCTCGGCGCTCAGCCGCTCCCCCAGCAGCATCATCTCGTTGACCTTCTTGCGCGGGACGTTGCGGTAGATGATCGCCATGATCATGTAGGGGAAGGCGCCGACGTTGATCTCCGGCGTGCCGAAGGTCGCCCCCTCCTTGGCGATCACCAGGTCGCAGGAGAGCGCCAAGCCCATGCCGCCGGCGAGCACGTGCCCGTTGACCGCGCACAGCGACGGCTTCCCCAGTCGCGGCATCAGCCGGAAGAATTCGAGGAAGAGGTCGGTCGCGAAGTGTTTGGCGACCAGCGGCACGTCCGCTGCGAATCCGCCCAGGTCCGCGCCGGCGCAGAAGGCCTTCTCGCCGGCGCCCGTCAGGACCACCGCCCGGACCTCCTCCGCGTCGCGCGCCACCTTCATCGCGTCGACCAGCTCGACGAGCATCTGGCCCGAGAGCATGTTGCGCTTCTCGGGGTTGTTCAGCGTCACCGTTGCAACCCCGTCGGCGACCTCGTACTTGACGACCTCGTAGTCCATCCCGGCCCGGGACGATAGCCGAAGCAGGCTGAAAGTGGGAAGTGCTACTGTCCACTCCGGATTTCGAGGGTCTCCGCGGCTCTGCGGAGTCGCGGCCGTCGCTCACTGGGGCCGGCGGTGCGGGACCCAGACCAGCGAACGAGGAGAGAGACCAGTGGCGACTGCAACTTCGGACGGCTCCAAGGTCATCAAGCCCGACCACGGGGCGGGCCGCAAGCACTTCATCTTCACCCAGGAGCACGAAGACCTGCGCGAGTCGCTGCGCTCGTGGGTCGAAAAGGAGCTCTTCCCCCACCGCAACGAGTGGGAGGAGACCTACTGGCCGACCGAGGCGATGAAGCGCGCCGGCGAGCTTGGCTTCCTCGGCCTCTGCTTCCCCGAGAAGTACGGGGGCCAGGGCGGCGACTACTTCTACTCGCTGGTCCGTGCCGAGTGCATGAGCTACACGGGCTCGGGCGGCACCAACATGGCCTTCGCCGTGCAGAGCGACATGGTTCTCCCTCCCATCCACATGCTGGGCACCGAGGAGCAGAAACAGCGCTACCTCGTGCCGGGCATCAAGGGCGAGAAGGTGGGCTGCCTGGCGATCACCGAGCCGGGCGCCGGCTCCGACGTGGCCGGCATCCGCACCACCGCGATTCGCGACGGCGACGAATACGTGATCAACGGGTCCAAGACCTTCATCACCAACGGTCCGCGCGCCGACTTCATCGTCCTCGTGGCGAAGACCGACCCCGACGCCCGCCACGAGGGCATCACGCTGTTCGCCATCGACCTGCGCGACTCCAGCGGCGAGAAGGTCCCCGGCTTCAGCGTCTCGGCCGAGCTCGAGAAGATGGGAATGCACGCCTCCGACACCGGCGAACTGGCCTTCGAAGACGTCCGCGTCCCGGCCGACTCGGTGCTGGGCGAAATCGGCAAGGGCTTCTACCACATCGCCTGGGAGCTGCAGGGCGAGCGCCTCGTCGCCGCCGCCGGCTGCCACGCGGGGGCCGAGCGGATGATCGAGCGGACCCTCGAGTACGCCAAGGAGCGCGAGGCGTTTGGGCGCCCGATCGGCAAGTTCCAGGCGATCCGCCACAAGTTCGCCGAGATGGCGACCAAGACGGAGGCGGCCAAGCAGTTCACCTACGCAACCGCCTGGCGCTTCGCCAACGGCGAGTACCCGGTGCGCGAGATCACGATGGCGAAGCTCTTCGCCTCGCGCATCGCCTGCGAGGTGGCGGACGAGTGCGTGCAGATCCTCGGTGGCTACGGATACATGAAGGAGTACGAGATCGAGCGCGCCTACCGCGACGTGCGCCTCAACCGGATCGGCGCCGGCACCGACGAGATCATGCTCGACGTGATCGGCCGCAGCTACGGACTGTAAGAAGCAGCGCTAGTCGAGTGGCTCGAGGTCGGTCAGCGGCAGGCAGACGGCGCAGAAGTCCTCGCCGAACGGGGTCAGCAGGATGCTGCGACGCACGGTGCGGGTGATGCGGCCGGCCCTGGCCCGCGCTTCGGCGACCTCGGGCTGCGCCTCCAGGACCTGGTAGCGCGCCACGTCCTTGACGCGCTCGCGGGAGAACCGGGCCAGGCCGAGGCGGTGCAGGTTGTCGAGGTAGGCGTGGACGCGGTCGGCGTGGTGGCAGCCTGCCTCGGCGCCGAGCATGTTGCGCCCCGGGGCGACCAGCTCCGAGGCGAGCGGCAGCCCGGCGCGGACGTCCACCGAGGGCTGCGGGCCGTTGCGGGCCAGGAAGCGCAGGATGCGGGCCTCGTCGGGGGCAAGGGATTCGAGGATCAGCATGTAGGCAGGATGCGAAGCCTCTTCGCGGCGGACGTCGGCCGCCTGCTGCAGCAGCTCCGCACCGCGGCTGCGCAACGCTTCAGGAGAGGCTTCCTCGGAGGCCCTCGAAGGCCTCTGAGCCGGCGGCCGGCTCTCGCCGCGCTGCGCGACGCCCGGGTCGCCGAGGCCGAGCAGCTGCCGGGCGTAGTCGCGCAATTCGGAGCCCGTCTCCTGCAGCACCTGCGTGCCCGACTCGCCGCCCGCGGCGGCGCGCAGCACACGCGAGGCCGTGTTGGCGTAGCTGCCGGCGGCCCAGGCCGCGCCGCGCAGACCCGCGCCGAGCGCTATGCGGGCAAGTCCCGGCGCCGCTCGCAGAACCTCCTCGAAGGGGGATGGGCGCGCCTCGGCGACGGCGAGCCAGCTGCCCGAGCCGGAATCGCTCATCCGTCCTTCATCGTCCATGGGAGTTCGCCCGCGGTCGCTCATCCGAACACCGCCAGGTGTAGCAGCCCGGCGCCAAATCCGAGAACCGCCCCGTGCAGGTAGAGGAGCCACTCGTCCTCGTGGACGGCGGTGCGCAGCATCTCG
>Ga0210086_1001954_pt1 | contig 10137 bp, 10 predicted proteins | sample China_Galinas_PW_3_FD_184867 | JGI IMG/M metagenome (GOLD analysis project Ga0210086, IMG submission 184867) | Wetland microbial communities from San Francisco Bay, California, USA, that impact long-term carbon sequestration - China_Galinas_PWB_D2... | ecosystem: Environmental > Aquatic > Marine... | reverse complement strand
ATCAAGCTCACACCGGAACGCCGCCTGCCCCGCGCTTTGGACCAGGATGCCGTCGTGATGATCACTGACGCGTGCGAGCGGCTACGAGACCGATTCTTGATCGAATTGCTGGCAAGCACAGGTATGCGTGTCGGCGAGGCCCTCGGTTTGCGGCACGAGGACATCGACGCTGCCGGGACATGCATTCGGATTCGCAAGCGCCGCAACAGCAACGGCGCCCGAGTGAAGGGCGGGCAACGAGAAATACCGGTGCCTCCGGGTTTGATCCGGCTCTACACCGACTATCTGGTCGACGAATACGGTGACCTCGACTGCGACTATGTATTCGTCAATCTGTGGGGTGGTGAGCGCGGCGTTCCATGGCGCTACTGGAACGTCACCGACCTCATCGAACGGCTCAGCCGGCGCAGCGGGATCACTTTCACCGCGCACACGCTGCGCCACACCTACGCCACCGAACTGCTTCGCCGCAAAGTGCCCGCCGAAGTGGTGCAGAAGCTACTGGGGCATGCATCGGTGACAACGACGCTGGGCACCTACGAGCATCTGAAAATTGAGGACATTCGCCGAACTTTGCTTCAAGCGGGCTGGCTTTCGGAAGGCGGGGAACGGTGAGTCTTTCACTGGCCTCCAGTCCGGGCAGCGTCCCCGAAGAACGACTCCACGAGCACCTGTCGGCGCTGATCGCACCGGTGTTGATTGATGCGAAGATTGCCGTCGCACCCGCTGACCCAGTTGGGGGCGGCCCGGTCTGCGCGGTCGAGGCCTGCGTGCGGCCCAGCCGTCAGAGCGACTTGTGCGGCCATCACTACACTCGATGGCGCAACGCTGGCCGACCGGAGATCAGCAGCTGGAGTTCCTCATTGCCCAATCCCGGGCCGGAGCTAGTTGACTTGGGCCGATTGCCAGTCCCGCTGCGTTGGGAGATCGCCTACGGAATCCTACGCGCTCGTCAAGTCCCCGATCCGCCACAGCTTCGCTTGATGTCATTGTTGAGGAATATCGACGAACTCGCAGCGGCCGGAATGGTTTCACTGCTCGATCACGACGAAACTGACTGGCCTTCCGGTCCGCGCGAACGCCGCTCCGGCACCGCAGGCGCCAACGGCAGCCGCCGGAAACTGCAATTGGGTTTCTTCACCTTCACCATTGACCAACTCGACGAACTCACCGGCCGTGTCGGGCGTGAACACGAATACTCCCGCGACAGATGGCGACTACGGCGCCTCGGAGTCGCCCCAGCCGAGCAAGGCTGGACTCTGGATTTTACTCATATCGACCAACTTTGGCTCCGTCACGCTGCCAAACAGTTCGTGCGGTGGCGCCATGACACCGAACACAGCAGCAGCGGCGTGCACCGCGACCTGATATCGCTCACCCGACTCGCCCGCGCTCTGACCGAGACCGCGGGACCGGAGGCCCAGCCCGCCGACTTGACCCGCACGGCGATCGAACGACTGCTGGGAGTGCTCGCCGAAGACGGGCTCACCTCGACCAGCCGGAACATCGCACTGAGCTCCGTCACCAGGTTTCTGGCCGTCGCGCGCCAGCACGACTGGATACCCGGCGTGCCGGCCCGCACCGCGGTCTATTCCGAAGATTTCCCCCCGCGGACCGGGCTTCCCGCCCGTGGGCTCTCCGAATTCGTGATGGCACAGCTCGAGAAAACTGAGAACCTCGCTAAACTCGCCGACCCCCGATGGCGACTCCTGTTCCCGCTGCTGATGGAGACGGGCCTGCGCCTCAACGATGCGCTGAACCTGAGCCAAGACTGCATCGTGGCCGATCAACACAACGCTCCCTACCTGCGCTACTTCAACCGCAAGATGAAACGCGAAGCGTTGGTACCGATCTCCGACGAACTAGCCGCCGCGATCCGGGCACGGTGCCAACTGGTCCGCACGGACTTTTCTCCGCAAGCCGTCCTGTTCCCCCGACCCAAGAACAATCCCGACGGAATCTCGCCGACCACCAAAGCCTCTGCACACAGCGCATTGCTGACTTGGATCACGGAGTGCAACGTCGTCGACGAGAACGGCGTGCCTGTGCGGGTCACTGCCCATCAGTTCCGTCACACGCTGGGCACCCGGTTGATCAACCATGACGTCCCGCAGGAGGTGGTCCGCAAGCTCCTCGACCACAGCTCCACCGAGATGACGGCGCACTACGCCCGGCTACACGACACAACAATCAGGGAGCACTGGGCGCGCGCCCGCAAAGTCGACATCCATGGCGACGCTGTCACCGTGGCCGCTGACAGTCCCCTCGCCGATGCTGAATGGGCCAAACACCACCTTTCCCGCGCAACCATGGCCCTTCCCAACGGGTACTGCGGGTTGCCGCTGCAGCAGAGCTGTCCACACTCCAATGCCTGCCTCACCTGCCCCGTGTTCATCACGACTCCAGAGTTCCTGCCCCAACACCGCGAACAGCTCGAAATGACCCGCGGAATCATCGAACGCGCCGAGAAGCGCGGACAGCTACGACTGGTCGAGATGAACCGCCAAACTGCCGACAACCTCACCAAGATCATCGACGGACTCGAAGTCGAAACCACCACCCCAGCCGATCAGGGCGACAGCCATGCCGGCCGATAACACCGCGCACCTCCACGCCGCCGCTCGACGCCGCCACGAACAGGCACGTAGCCGAGCGCTACAGGCCATCGACACGTTGCGCAACGAAAACGCGCACATCACAGCTGCCGGCCTGGCCCGCACAGCTGGGGTTGCTCGATCTTGGATCTACACCCAGCCCGACATCATCGAGGCCATCAGGGCCACCGAGCGGGACCGTCCCAATCCCGCGCCGCCGACACGAGGTGCCCAGTCCAGTGACGCGTCATGGCGCCAACGACTCGAACTCGCCCACGATCGGATCAAAGAACTCACCAACGACAACGCCCAGCTCCGCAAACAGCTCGCCCAGGCCCACGGTCAACTCCGAGCCCAACGAACCGCCCCGTCAAAGACACCGTCTACGACGCAAAATGCCTGATCAAAGCAGGTCAGACGGCTCTTCGCCCAAGGGAACAATTGTTCGAATACTATCGCGCCCCACTGACGGATTGTGCGTGCGATCAAGGCTATCCACATCCCGGAAAATCAATCCACCGAACATAATTCGGGCCTTGACAGGCCGACCGTCGGCAGCTATTCGCCCTGACCGCCGGTGCTCCTGGCCCTACGGGACTCGCCACGCGATTCGGCCCGGTGCCCGGTGTTGTGAGCCGCTGCAGCCGGGCGGTTCGCCGCCGCTGTCGTGGCCACGCGGTGGTCGGGGTGGAGCGCGTTGTGCGCGCCCGGGCTCGACGCCGATCGTTGAACCGCTGCGGACCGCAGGGCGGATCGGATGGTCACCGCCGTCGAGTGCGTGGCAGGCCTCGCAGCCATCGTCGAGGGAGCAGCCGCCACCGTTGAGGGAGCAGCCGCCACCGTTGAGGGAGCTGATTGTGCGGATGCCGTCGGCGGTGTCGAATGTTCTGCGACCGCCGACGGCGGCGTGGGATCCGGAATCTCGACGGGACGGTTGTAGCCCTTCTCGATCATCGGGCGCAGCAGATTGTCCAGCGTCGGAGCCAGCGGCCCGGCCCATGCGGCCAGCGGCACCGTAGCGGTGGGCACCCACACGTAGGTCACGTTGCCCGGGCTGCCGTCGGGGAGGTCGGGCGTATAGCGGACGTTGGCCGGGTCGTCGAGGTCGACCTGCCGGTAGAACGAGTGGATCGTCAATTTCCCGATGGTGGCGTTGATCACCGCCAGCAGATTCGTGGGATCGTCCGGCCAGTCCGCCCAGCCGTCGTACTGCCGAATCACTTCCGTGCCCTGGTACACGGTGTCGTCGGGTAGCCAGGGATTCGGGTCCTCGGCGGGCTTGGCCCGGGTGCCGCCGTACTTGTTTTCGGGATTGCCGATCGACACCCACGACAGCCTCGCCGGATCGGGTGCGTTGTCGGGGTCGGCGGCCCATCTCCTCAGATCGGTGTAGACGACCTGTCCGCCCTGGCTGTGCCCGAACAGAACGATCTGCTCGTCGGCGGGCAGAGCGTCGATGGCATTTTCGACGTTGGTGGCGCCCTGGTCGGTGAACGCCCCACCGGGGAACGCGAAATAGTCAACCGGTTGGCAGTGATTCGGCGCCTTGCACAGCTTCCCGCCCAACTGCCCGGGGGTGAAATGGACGATGTGTTGCATGCCGACCAGTCCGCCCTCGAGGGTGAGAACTGTGGCGGCAGTGCCTACGGGGGCAGTGGCGATGAGCGTGACGGTCATCGCCGTTGCCGTCCAGGTTTTCTTGAGCACCCCGACCTCCCCAGACCGATGGTAGAACCCGACGAGCACCGATAGGCCGCGATTGTGTGAACCCGGTGGGCATTGCCCCAACGGTTCGGGATTCGGCGCCGACTACGCTGAACCCATGCGAGTTGGGGTTTTGGGTGCAAGAGGCAAGGTCGGTGCCACGATGTGCGCGGCGGTGCGCGACGCCGACGACCTGACCCTGAGTGCAGAAGTCGATGCCGGCGACGCCCTGACGCTGCTGACCGACAGCCAGACCGAGGTCGTCATCGACTTCACCCATCCCGACGCCGTCATGGAAAACCTGAAGTTTCTGATCGACAACGGCATTCACGCGGTCGTCGGCACCACCGGCTTCACCGACCAGCGTCTCGAACAGGTCCGGTCATGGTTGGCCGCCCAGCCCGCGGCCGGTGTTCTCATCGCGCCGAACTTCGCGATCGGTGCCGTGTTGTCGATGTACTTCGCGCAGAAGGCGGCCCCGTACTTCGAGTCGGTGGAGGTGATCGAGCTGCACCACCCGCACAAGGCCGACGCTCCCTCGGGGACCGCGACACGCACCGCGCAGCTCATCGCCACGGCACGAAAGGACCTGCCGCCCAACCCCGATGCCACCAGCACCGGACTGGCAGGGGCCCGTGGTGCCGACGTCGACGGCATCCCGGTGCACTCGGTCAGGCTGACCGGGCTCGTCGCGCACCAGGAGGTGCTGTTCGGTACCCAGGGCGAGACCCTGACCATCCGTCACGACAGTCTCGACCGCACCTCGTTCGTCCCCGGCGTCCTCCTCGCCGTCCGCGAGGTTGCGCAGCGGCCCGGGCTCACCGTCGGGATCGAACCCCTGCTCGACCTGTGAACCCCGCGCTGCGCATTCAGCTGCTCATCGGGTTCATGTGTGTGGCCCTGGTGGTGTACTTCGCACTGCTGGGCCGCACCGGTGTCGCGCTGGTGGCCACCGGTCGGCCCGTAGCCATCGCACTCGGCGTCGGAGTGCTGATCCTGCCGATCGTCGGCGCGTGGGCGATGGTCGCGACGTTGCGGGCCGGGGTCGCCCATCAGCGATTGGCCCGCCTGGCCGCCGAGGACGGGATGGAGCTCGACGTCGGCGACCTGCCCCGGATGCCGTCGGGCCGCGTCCAACGCGAGGCCGCCGACGCACTGTTCGACACCGTGCGCTCCGAGCTTGCGACCGATCCGGACAACTGGGTGCGCTGGTACCGCCTGGCCCGGGCCTACGACTATGCCGGCGATCGCAGCCGTGCGCGGGAGACGATGCGCAAGGCCGTCGCCATGCGGGCGGAGGCGCGGAAATGAGTAGGACGCTGCTGGTGGTGCACCACACGCCGTCTCCGGCGACGCGAGAGCTGCTGGAAGCGGTGCTCGCCGGGACGAGGGACCCGGACATCCAGGGGGTCGACGTGGTGGTCCGCCCGGCGTTGGCGGCGACCCTGCCCGACATGCTCGACGCCGACGGGTACCTTTTCGGCACCACCGCCAACTTCGGCTACATGTCCGGTGCGCTCAAGCACTTCTTCGACACCGTGTACTACCCGAGTTTGGACCATGTCGCGGGGCGGCCCTACGGCCTGTGGGTGCACGGCAACAACGACACCGTCGGTGCCGCATCCGCCGTCGATAGGCTGGCGACCGGCCTGGCGCTGGTCAGGGCGGCCGACGTCCTGGAGGTGACGGGGCCCGTCGACACGGCCGTGCGGCAAAATGCCTACGAGCTCGGCGGTACGCTGGCCGCCTTGCTGATGGAGTGATAGAGGAGTCATGCCGGGAATTGCCGATATCGCATTGGGTGCCGCGCCGATCGCCGGTGGCGCGATGCTGGGCCTGGCCGCCGGGGGTTTCGGGGGTTCAAAGGGGCCGGATGTGCGCGGACTGATTAAACAGGACCAAGACCTGCTGGAGCGCATACCGCCCGAACAGGCCGAGCGGCGGGCCGGGCTGCAACGCACCATCGACACGCGCATCGACGACATGATCGCCGGTTTCGACCGGAACCGCCAGCTACGCAAAGCGGCGGCGTCCTATCGCGGTATCGGCAACTGGCGCGACATCGTCGTGTTCATCTGTGCCGTGCTGTTCACCATCGTCTGGTGGAACGTGCCCCACAGCCGGTCGAACTGGCAGGTGATGTTCATTTTCCTGATCATCCTGACCATCGTGCTCGCGGTCTTCGCGTCCCGTGGCGTCATCAATGCTCTGACCGACAGCCGGATAGCGCGGAACCGCAGCAGACACGGCTCAAGCGAGTCTGCTTGATCAGTCCGGCTGCGCGCGGCCGGCATCGTCAGCCGGGCAGGTTCGTGCCGAAGAAGTCTTTCATCGCCGCCCAGTGCCGCTCGGCGGCCGCTTCGTCGTAGGGCGGGTTGTCCGGCACGGCGAAGCCGTGCAGAGCCGGGTACCAATCGATGGTGTGCTCGACGCCGGCGTCGGTCAGCGCCTTGTCGAGCGTCTCGGCCTGCTCGGGTGTGAACGAGGCGTCGTTCTCGGCGCCGCCCACGTAGACGGCAGCGCGGATCTTGTCGGCCAGCAGATGGGGGCTGGCCGGATCCTCGGCGGCCAGTCCACCGCCGTGGAACGACATGGCCGCCGCGACGCGTTCGGGCACCAGGCCGGCGACCGTCAGCGACGTGCGCCCGCCCATGCAGTAGCCGGTCGTCCCGAACGTCTCGCCGCTGACCTCGGGGCGCGCGGCCAGATAGTCGAAGAACGCCCGGGCATCGATGGCCGAGGCCTCGGGGCTGACACTGCCGATCATCGTGAACAACCGTTGCCGTTCGGCCTGGTCGCTGAACACGGTCGTCATGTCGAACGGCGCCCAGTCACCGCTGCGGTAGTACACATCCGGCACCAACACCACATAACCGAGCCCGGCAAGGCGGGTCGCCATGTCGCCAGCGATCTGGCGGGTACCACCGGCATCGGGGTACATCACGATGGCGGGCCACGGCCCGTCGCCGTCGGGGATGGCCAATGTGATGGGGCACGTACCGTCCGCGGTGGTGATGGTGTCTGAGATGGTGGGCATGGCTACCGTTGTACTCCTGCGGTGTGGACGTAAGCTGATCGGCGTGCCGATCGTCACGCCCTACGAGGACCTACTGCGCCGGGTGCTTGAGCAGGGGACACCGAAGTCCGATCGCACCGGTACCGGCACCCGCAGCCTGTTCGGCCATCAGATGCGCTACGACCTGTCGGCGGGCTTTCCCCTGATCACCACCAAGAAGGTGCACCTGAAGTCGGTGATCTACGAACTGCTGTGGTTCCTGCGCGGCGACTCCAACGTCGAGTGGCTGCACCAGCACGGCGTCACGATATGGGACGAATGGGCCTCCGAGACAGGTGATCTCGGTCCTGTCTACGGTGTGCAGTGGCGGTCGTGGCCGACTCCGTCGGGTGCACACATCGACCAGATCAGCGCCGCACTGCAGCTGCTGCGCACCGACCCCGACTCGCGGCGCATCATCGTTTCGGCCTGGAACGTCGGAGATATCCCGCAGATGGCGCTGGCGCCCTGCCACGCGCTGTTCCAGTTCTACGTGGCCGACGGGCGGCTGAGCTGTCAGCTCTACCAGCGCAGCGCCGACATGTTCCTCGGCGTGCCCTTCAACATCGCCAGCTATGCGCTGCTGACTCACATGATGGCCGCCCAGGCCGGGCTGGCGGTGGGGGAGTTCATCTGGACCGGTGGTGACTGCCACATCTACGACAATCACGTCGAACAAGTCACCGAACAGCTGAGCCGCGATCCACGGCCGTACCCTGAACTCGTTCTGGCCCAGCGGGATTCGATCTTCGATTACACCTATGACGACATCGTGGTCAACAATTACGACCCGCACCCGGCGATCAAGGCCCCGGTGGCCGTATGAGGCCTGCTGGCAGGGCCGAAGCATCGAACATGAGGCCTGCTGGCAGGGCCGAAGCATCGAACATGACGGTCGGCCTGATCTGGGCCCAGTCGACCTCCGGTGTCATCGGCCGCGACGGTGGCATCCCCTGGCACGTGCCGGAGGACATGGCCCGCTTCAAGGAGCTGACGATGGGCCACACCGTCGTGATGGGGCGGCTGACCTGGGAATCGTTGCCGTCGCGGGTACGCCCCCTGCCGGGGCGCAGAAATGTCGTACTCACCCGGCAAGCTGGCGTCATGGCCGACGGAGCGACAGTGGTGAGCAGCCTCGAGGAGGCGCTCAGCGACGACCAGACCTGGGTGATCGGCGGCGGACAGGTCTATCACCTTGCCCTGCCCCTGGCCACCCGGTGCGAGGTCACCGAGGTCGAGATCGACCTGCACATCGAGGACGACGACACGTTGGCGCCCGTTCTCGACGAATCCTGGGTCGGCACATCGGGGCAGTGGCAGGCCAGCCGTTCCGGGCTGCGCTACCGGTTCCACAGCTACCTGCGGGCATGACCCGCCTGAGCGTCGCTCAGGCACGCCGGGTCGCCGTCGCCGCGCAGGGGTTCGCCGAGCCGAAGCCGCGCGGCGCGGTCACCCGCGCCCACCTGCGGAGGCTGGTCGGACGGATCCAGGTACTGCAGCTGGACTCGGTGTCGGTGGCGGTGCGTGCGCACTACGCGCCGGTGTTCAGCCGCCTGGGTCCCTATGACCGCGATGTCCTCGACGCCACCGCGTGGAGCCACAGCGCCAGGGCGCCGCGGCTGCTCGTCGAGTACTGGGCGCACGAGGCCGCGCTGATGGCGGTCGAGGACTGGCCGCTGCTGCGCTGGCGGATGCGTGAATACGTCCACGGCCGGTGGGGCACCGAGATCGTGAAGAAGAATCCGCAACTGGCCGACGACATTGTCACCGCCGTCGCCGAACTCGGACCCAGCACAGCAGGGCAGATCGAAGCGCACCTGGCGGGCGAGCCCAGGGTCCGCAAGGGACCGTGGTGGGATCGCAGCGACACCAAGTGGGTTGCCGAGGCGCTCTTCGCGTCGGGGGTGTTGACGACGGCGCACCGGGTCGGGTTCGCCCGTCACTACGACCTGACCGAGCGGGTGCTGCCTGCGCACGTGCTGGCTCGCGAGGTCGACGACACCGAAGCGGTGCGCGAGCTGACGTTGCGCGCCGCCACCGCACTGGGTGTGGGCACCGAAGCCGATATCCGGGACTACTTCCGGCTGCGCGCCGAACAGGTCAAGCCCGCGATCGCCGCGCTCGCCGCGGCGGGGGAGCTGGAACGGGTCGAGGTGGCCGGCTGGTCAGCGCCGGCCTATCTGCGGGCCGGGCAGGCCGTGCCACGCACCGAACGTGGGACCGCGCTGCTGTGCCCGTTCGACCCGCTGATCTTCTTCCGCCCGCGCGTCGAGCGGCTGTTCGGCTTCAACTACCGCATCGAGATCTACACCCCGGCCGACAAGCGCACGTACGGCTACTACGTGTGGCCGTTTCTGCTCGACGGCCGGCTGGTCGGGCGGGTCGATCTCAAGGCCGACCGGGCCGCCGAAGCACTGCTGGTCCTCGGTGCGTTCGCCGAGGAAGGGGAGGACCCCCAGCGGGTGGCCGCCGCGCTGGCCGGTCAGTTGCAGACGATGGCGTCATGGCTGGGTCTGGCTGCGGTGACAGTCGGGGGCCGAGGCAATCTCGCCGCTGAGCTCCGCCGGGCGTGCGGGTAGTCAGCCCAGCGGAATGTCGTTGTCCACCTTGGATTCCTGATACCGGGCGGACAGCGTGTCGTAGCGGTCGCGGATGCGCTGTTGTTGCTCGGTGAGCTGGGCGCGAAGGGGTTCGGGTTGGGACTCGACGAGTGCGGGAATCGAATACGCGGTCCAGAACGCGTTGCTGCGGTGGTAGCCGCCCGGTTCCAGCCCGAACACCTCG
>Ga0210086_1001953_pt1 | contig 10138 bp, 10 predicted proteins | sample China_Galinas_PW_3_FD_184867 | JGI IMG/M metagenome (GOLD analysis project Ga0210086, IMG submission 184867) | Wetland microbial communities from San Francisco Bay, California, USA, that impact long-term carbon sequestration - China_Galinas_PWB_D2... | ecosystem: Environmental > Aquatic > Marine... | reverse complement strand
TCGGCGGCATCTCTGGGCTCAGACGGCATGGTCAGGCTGCGTGAGATCATGATCTTGAACCGGCCCGCAGTCAGGGCCTAAGCCCATGCCACTCGGACTCCTTCCAGTCGCGCTGCTCCTGGGCTCCGGTGCCCTCGTGGGCATCACCTTGGGGCTCATTGGCGGTGGCGGCTCGGTGCTCGCCGTGCCGCTTCTCATCTATCTGGTGGGTGTGCCGTCGGCTCATGTCGCCATCGGCTCATCCGCGGTCGCCGTGGCGGTCAACGCAGGCTGGGGACTCGTGACTCATGCGCGGCTCGGTACGGTGAAGTGGCCCTGTGCGCTCGTGTTCACCACAGCCGGTGTCGCCGGCGCCTTCGCCGGAGCCCATCTCGGCAAACAACTCGGTGGGCCTGAGCTCTTGGCGCTGTTCGGCGTGCTGATGATCGGCATCGGCATCTATATGCTGAGTGTCCGTCCTCAAACCGTAGGACACGACGTCCATCTGACCGCTGAAAGCGCCAGCTATCTGTTGCCGCGGCTTCTTTTGTTCGGCGGAGGGGTCGGTCTCCTGTCGGGCTTCTTCGGCATCGGTGGCGGCTTCCTTATCGTGCCCGGCCTCGTGCTCGCCACCGGCATGGGCTTGCAAAATGCCATCGGCACCTCGCTCTTCGCCGTCACCGCCTTCGGCCTCACCACGGCCGCGAGCTACGCTTTCTCAGGCCTTGTGGACTGGCGCATCGCTCTGCTGGTCATTGCCGGCGGCGGGGCTGGAATCCTGCTTGGGACGCACACGAATGCTCAACTGGCAGGGCATAAACGCGCCCTTGCTGGCATCTTCGCGGGCGTGGTGATCGCGACCGGCCTCTATATCGTGGGGAGTGGCCTTCTGAAGGTCCTTGCCGCGAGCTAACCTGTCGCGAACTTCGCCTAAGCTGCTGTTAGGCCGTTGGTTTTCGCATCCCTGCTGGGAGGCTGACCGAGGCCGGTCTATGGTTTGGGCGTTGCTGGCGCGCCAGCGCGACATGTGGTAAGGCCAACCAAACGTGCCTGTGGCGCGCCGCGTGAGGGGGTAAACCTCGCGGGCAAGGTTGCCTGGGCCGGCTGGGGTCTTTTTGAGCTCGAGGAGCAGTTCGCCATGACGGCAAGTGATATTCAGCGCGCCGAAGCGCGCGAGAGCGCCTTTTTCACCAAGCACCTGAAAGAGACCGATCCCGAGGTCTGGGAGGCCATCGAGCACGAGCACGATCGTCAGCAGAACGAGATCGAGCTGATCGCCTCGGAGAACATCGTGTCCAGAGCCGTGCTTGATGCCGTCGGCACGCTCCTCACCAACAAATACGCCGAAGGCTATCCGGGGCGCCGTTATTATGGCGGGTGTCAGTACGTGGACGTGGTCGAGCAGTTGGCTATCGACCGCGCCAAGCGCCTGTTCAACTGCAACTTCGCCAATGTGCAGCCGCATTCCGGTTCGCAGGCCAACCAGTCTGTGATGCTGGCGCTGATCAAGCCGGGCGATACCGTTCTTGGCATGAGCCTCGCCGCGGGCGGCCACTTGACTCATGGCGCACCACCGAACCTGTCGGGCAAGTGGTTCAACGCGGTTCAGTACGGCGTGACGAAGGATACCAATCTCATCGACTATGACGAGGTCGAGCGGCTCGCCAAGGAGCACAAGCCGGCCCTGATCATTGCCGGCGGCTCCGCCTATCCGCGCATCATCGATTTCAAGCGCTTCCGCGAGATCGCCGATTCCGTCGGCGCCTATCTCATGGTCGACATGGCCCACTTCGCAGGCCTAGTCGCCGCCGGTCTCCATCCGAGCCCGCTGCCGCACGCCCATATTTGCACCACCACGACCCACAAGACGCTGCGCGGCCCGCGTTCGGGGATGGTCGTCTCCAACGACGAGGAGATCGGCAAGAAGATCAACTCGGCCGTGTTCCCGGGTCTGCAGGGCGGCCCGCTGATGCATGTCATCGCCGGCAAGGCCGTGGCCTTCGGTGAAGCGCTCAAGCCCGATTTCAAACTCTATGCGCAGTCGGTGATCGACAATGCCAAGGCGCTCGGCGAGACCTTGGTGAAGGGCGGGCTTGCGCTCGTCTCCGGCGGCACCGACACGCATCTGATGCTGGTGGATCTGCGGCCAAAGAAGCTGACCGGCAAGGTAGCGGAGATCGCGCTCGGCCGCGCGCACATCACTTGCAATAAGAACGGCGTGCCCTTCGATCCGGAGAAGCCCATGATCACCTCCGGTATTCGCCTCGGCTCACCGGCCGGCACCACGCGCGGCTTCGGCGTCACCGAGTTCCAAGCCGTCGGCGAGCTGATCCTCGAAGTGCTCGATGGACTTGTCTCCAATGGCGACGAGGGCAACAGTGTCGTCGAGGAGAGCGTGAAGCAGCGCGCCATGGAGCTTTGCGACCGCTTTCCGATCTACGAGTGAGCCTGCGTGACGCTGAGGAAGGGAAGGGCGGTCGCCCATGCGGTGCCCCTATTGCGGCAGCACCAACACACAAGTGAAAGATTCTCGCCCGAGCGAGGATAACACCACGATCAGGCGCCGCCGCGTCTGTGCGGATTGCGGCGGCCGCTTCACCACGTTCGAACGCGTGCAACTGCGCGAGCTGACCGTCATCAAGCGGAGCGGGCGCCGCATTCCGTTCGACCGCGACAAGCTGATGCGCTCCGTGCAGATCGCACTCCGCAAGCGCCCCGTGGAGCCTGAGCGGGTGGAGCGCATGGTGAGCGGGATCGTCCGCCGTCTGGAGAACATGGGCGAGAACGACATCCGCTCCGAGACCATCGGACATTTGGTGATGGAGGCCCTTAAAGGCCTCGACGACGTGGCCTATGTCCGCTTCGCCTCCGTCTACAAGAATTTTCGCGAGGCCAAGGATTTCGAGGCCCTGCTCGGCGAGCTTGCCGGAACCGAAGGCGAAGACGCCGAGGCCGACGAAGCCGCCGCTGCCGAGGATTAGCTGAAAAGTCCCATGAGCGTGAGCGACGAGGAGCATATGGCGCAGGCACTTCGGCTTGCGCGGCGCGGGCTCGGGCTCACCTGGCCGAACCCGTCCGTGGGCTCGATCGTGGTCATGCCATCGGGCGAGGTCGCTGGCCGCGGTTGGACAGCGCCGGGCGGTCGCCCTCACGCCGAGGCCATTGCGCTCGAGCACGCTGGCACGAAAGTGGAAGGCAGCACGATCTATGTAACGCTCGAGCCGTGCGCACACGAGAACGGTAGAGGCATGCCTTGCGCCGACCTCATCGTCGCCGCGGGGCCGAAGCGCGTGGTCATCGGCATGCGCGATCCCGACACCCGCACGGCCGGACGCGGCATCGACCTCATCAAGGCCGCCGGCATCGAGGTGGAGGAGGGCGTGCTCAGCAAAGAGGCCGCCGCTGTCACACTCGGTCATGTGATGCGCGTCACCGACGGCCGGCCGGCGATCACGCTCAAGCTTGCCGTCGGCGCCGACGGGCTCATGCCGCAAGGCCACGGCGAGCCGGTATGGATCACCGGCGAAGACGCCCGCGCCCACGGGCATCTGCTCCGCGCGCGGAACGACGCGATCCTCGTCGGCCGTGGCACTATCTTCGCCGACGACCCCACGCTCACCTGCCGGCTTCCGGGTATGTCATGCCGCTCGCCGGTGCGCGTCGTGCTCGACAACCGGTTGCGCACGCCTCCCGACGCGAAGCTCTTCGACGATCCCATGGTGCCGGTCTGGCTTCTCTGTGCCGAGACCGAGAGTCAGCCCAACACAGAAGTGTTGCATGAGCATGGCGCCGAGATCGTTCCCGTTCCCGTCGACGATCACGGCCTCATCGACATTCACGACGCCATGGAGACACTTGCCGATCGCGGCATCACCCGCGTCTTGGTCGAAGGCGGCCCATCGGTGGCGCGTTCCATCCTCGACGCCGATCTCGTCGACGAAGCCGTCATCTATCAGGGCCCCAACCCCGCGGGCGCAGATGGGCTCACGCCGTTCGCCGGCGATGGCCTTGATCGGCTCACGGCAAGCGGCCATTTCATCCTCATTGCCTCACGCGCGTTCGGACCGGACCGGATGACGTATTGGCGGCGGATCAGAACATGTTCACTGGCATTATCAGCAGCATAGGCACGCTTCTGAAGCGCGACGGATCGCGCTTCGTGATCGCCGCGCCCTACAGACGCAAGAGCCTCGAAGAGGGCGCCTCGGTTGCATGCGACGGCTGCTGCCTGACCCTTGTCGAGATCGGCAAAGCGAAAGGAAAAGGCTGCGTCTTCACTGTCGAAGTTTCCAACGAGACCGTGTCCCATACGACCCTTGGCAATTGGCAGGAGGGACAGAAGATCAATCTCGAACGGGCGCTCGCGCTCGGCGAGGAACTCGGCGGGCATATCGTCACAGGCCATGTGGATGGCCGCGCCAAAGTCGTCTCCCGCTATCCCGATGGCGACAGCGTGAGGTTTCTCATGGATGCGCCGGTCGAGTTCGCAGGCTTCATTGCGCCAAAAGGCTCCATTGCGCTGAACGGTGTTTCGCTGACCGTTAACGAGGTGGATGGTACGCGCTTCGGCGTGAACATCATTCCTTACACGCTCACCCACACCACATGGGGCGACCGCCAGCCGAACGATCTGGTAAACCTTGAAGTCGATCTTCTCGCGCGCTACGTGGCGCGCCTGAGCCAATATGAAGGCCGTTAATCCGTGACTGCTTTGAGTAAGACATCGAATAGAGCGTCGCACCGCCAGTTCCTCTCGCCCATCGAGGAGGTGATCGAGGACGCGCGCAACGGCCGCATGTTCATTCTCGTCGATGCCGAGGAACGTGAGAACGAAGGCGACCTCGTCATTCCCGCCCAGATGGCGACGCCCGACACGATCAACTTCATGGCTAAGCACGGCCGCGGGCTTATTTGCCTCGCGCTGACGCCGGAGCGCGCCCAGCAGCTTCGTCTCGAGCTGATGTCGCGGTCGAACCGCTCGCGCCACTCGACTGCCTTCACCGTGTCCATTGAAGCGCGGGAAGGGGTCTCAACCGGCATCTCGGCGCACGACCGGGCGCACACCATCTCCGTCGCCATCGATCCGACTAAGGACTATCGCGACGTCATGACTCCGGGTCACGTGTTCCCGCTCCTCGCCAAGGAAGGCGGCGTGCTGGTCCGCGCCGGACACACCGAAGCCGCGGTCGATCTCGCGCGTCTCGCCGGGCTCTATCCGTCCGGCGTCATCTGCGAGATCATGAACGACGACGGCACCATGGCGCGGCTTCCCGACCTGGTCAGCTTCGCGCAAACCCACGACCTGAAGATCGCCACCATCGCCGATCTCATCGCTTACCGCTTGCGCTACGACCATCTGGTCAACGTGGTGGCCGAGACCAAGCTGGACAGCCCATTCGGCGGCGAATTCAACGTGAAGGTCTATGCGACAACCGTCGATCCGGCCGAGCACGTCGCGCTTGTCAAAGGGGACGTCTCCTCCGGCGCCCCTGTGCTTGTGCGCGTGCACGCCATGAATACTCTTGACGATCTTTTGGCGTCGGGTGGAGCACATGACACGCCGGTTCACAAAGCCATGGAGATCATCGGCCAGGAGGGGCGCGGTGTGATCGTGCTGATCCGGGAAGGCCGGCCCGATGCGATTTCTGCCCGTCTCAGGCAGGAAGCGAACGGCAAGGGACAGCCTCGGCTTATGGAATACGGCATCGGTGCCCAGATACTGCTCGATCTCGGCGTCCGCGAGATGGTGCTTCTGTCGAACTCGCCCGCTCGCAAGATCGTGGGCCTCGAAGGCTACGGCCTGAAGGTCGTCGGCCAACGAGGTCTGGAGCAGACACCATGACCCGCAAAGGGCCCCACTCGGTTCTCATCATCGAAGCCCGGTTCTATGAGGACATTGCCGACGAGCTCGCCCGCGGCGCCACTGAGGAACTGCGCGGCAATCAGGTTGAGTATGAGCGGATTGCTGTGCCCGGCGCGCTGGAGATCCCGCTTGCTCTCAGCCTCGCGCTCGCCAACGGCTTCGTTGGCCGGGCGGGGCGCCATCGCGGCTGCATCGCGCTCGGCTGCGTCATCCGGGGCAAGACGACCCATTACGACATCGTGGCGCGGGAATCCGCGGGCGGTCTCAGTCAGCTTGCGGTGCAGCACAGCGTGCCGATCGGCCACGGCATCATCACCTGCGAGAGTCGGGAGCAGGCTTGGGAGCGGGCGAGCGTCGATGGCCGCAACAAGGGTGGCGACGCGGCGCGTGCCTGTCTTACCCTGATGCGCCTCGAGCAGCACTTCTCTTCTGCGAGTCGGCGCTAGCCGCCATGGCTCCCCGCGGCGACACGCCAAATCGTGCAGCCTCCCGCAGCGCCGCGCGGCTCGCTGCCGTCCAAGCGCTTTATCAGATGGACATGACCGGCATCGACCTGAACGAGGTGGTCACCGAGTTCGAGATGCATCGTTTGGGCCAAGAGGTCGAGGGCGAACAGTACTGCCAAGCCGAGGCGGACTTCTTCCGCAATCTTGTCGAAGGCGTGGTGCGCGAGCAACGCCGTCTCGATCCGATGATCGATCAGCAGCTTGCCGAAGGCTGGCGGCTGACCCGCGTGGATTCGATCCTCCGGGCGATTTTGCGCTCTGGCGCCTATGAACTCTTGTTGCGCGACGACGTTCCGGCCCGTGTGGTGATCACCGAATATGTCGACATCGCCCACGCCTTCTTCGGCGAGGACGAGCCGAAGGTGGTGAACGGCATTCTCGACCGGCTCGGCCACAAGGCGCGGCCGCAAGAGTTCGCCGCGCGCGGAGCGAGCCATGGTTGACGATGTCGAGCGTGGGGAGAAGCGGCCGGGCGAGTTCGAGATCATCGCCCGCTACTTCGCGCCCCTTGCTACGGACACAGGCGCGCTCGGCCTCAAGGACGACGCGGCCGTGCTCATGGTCACAGAGGGCCATGAGCTCGTGGTGACCTGCGACACGATCGTCGAAGGTGTGCACTTCCTGAAGGACGATCCGCCCGACTCGGTCGGACATAAGGCCTTGGCCGTCAATCTTTCCGATCTCACCGCCAAGGGGTCGCGCGGCTACGCCTATCTTCTGTCGCTCGCACTCCCGCCTGAGGTCTCCGCCGACTGGCTCGAAGGCTTCGCCGCCGGCCTGCGCGAAGTCCAAGACGAGACGGGCATCAGTCTGGTCGGGGGAGATACCACGGCCTCGCCGGGTCCTCTGACCATCACCATCACCGCGCTCGGCCTCGTGCCCCAGGAGCAGGCCGTGATGCGGCTCGGCGGCAAGCAAGGTGACCAGCTCTATGTCAGCGGAACCATCGGCGATGCCTGTCTCGGCTTGCGCCTTCTTCGCGAGCCCGCTCTTGCCGAGACTTGGGGTTTGGCGGAAGAGGACATCGCGTTTCTCGTCAATGCCTATCGGCGCCCGGGACCGAACAACGACCTTGCGATCCTCGTCCGCAATTTCGCGCAAGCGGCGATCGACGTCTCCGATGGCCTTGTGGGCGATATCGAGAAGCTGTGTCAGGTCTCCCATGTGGGCGCGCGGATCGAGGCCGGCCATGTGCCGTTCTCGCCCGCAGCAACGAAGGCGCTTCGGCGGGAGCCGAACCTGCTTCCGGACTTGATCTCCGCCGGCGACGATTATGGGGTCGTGGTGGCGGTCTCCGAGAAGTCGGCGCCCGGCTTCGAATCGGAGGCGGAAGCCAAGGGCGCAGCGTTTACCCTTGTGGGCAATCTCGTGTCGGCTGAGGAAGAGGTCACGGTCGTCGACGCCCAAGGCCATCCCCTTGAGCTAAAACACAAGGGATTCAGCCACTTCTAGGGGACTTGGAGAGCTCATAGGCTAAAATGCCGCTTTGCGCGGCAGTCTGTTGCTTCCGCGCCGCAACTTTGGCATTTTCCGCCGGGCTTAACCGCCACGTCTTGGGGGCAACCAGGCCACGGGCAATTGTCCGTGTCTCGCTTTTCGCAATCGCGATTGCTCCTCACATCCCAACCGAGCCGACAAACGGGGACAGTTCGTCATGACCTGGGTTCTCTACCTCATCATTGCTTGCGGTGCGCTTTCCATCGCGTATGGCGTCTGGACCACCAGGGCTGTTCTCGCTGCCGACCCGGGTACGGCGCGCATGCAGGAAATTGCCGCCGCCATTCAGGAAGGCGCGAAGGCCTATCTCTCTCGCCAATACCAAGCCATTGGCTTGGTCGGCGTCGTCATCTTCATCGTCCTGTTCTTCTTGCTCGGATTACCCCAAGCCATTGGCTTTGCCATTGGCTCGGTGTTGTCCGGTGTCGCCGGCTATATCGGCATGAACGTCTCGGTGCGCGCCAATGTGCGGACCGCGCAGGCCGCAACCAAGAGCCTCGCTGACGGCTTGAGCCTAGCCTTCCGCTCCGGCGCCATCACCGGCATGCTCGTCGCAGGCCTCGCGCTTCTCGGCATCTCCATCTATTTCCTCATTCTCACGCAAGGAATGGGCTTCAGCCCCGCGTCTCGCGACGTTGTCGATGCGCTCGTTTCTCTCGGCTTCGGCGCCTCGCTCATCTCCATCTTCGCCCGTCTTGGCGGCGGCATCTTCACCAAAGGCGCCGATGTCGGCGGTGACCTCGTGGGTAAGGTCGAAGCCGGCATCCCCGAGGACGATCCCCGCAACCCGGCCACCATCGCCGACAACGTGGGCGACAATGTCGGCGACTGTGCCGGCATGGCCGCCGATCTGTTCGAGACCTACGTCGTGACGATCGTCGCCACTATGGTGCTCGCTTCCATCTATTTCGCTGGCGACGACCGTGTCATGCAGATGATGCTTTATCCGCTCGCCATCGGCGCGGCCTGTGTCATCACCTCGATCGTCGGCACGTTTTTCGTGCGCCTCAGCGCGAGCCAGTCGATCATGGGCGCCCTCTATAAGGGCGTGATCGCCACCGGTGTCCTGTCGCTCGCCCTGTTGTGGCCGCTCACGTCGTGGCTCGTCGGCATGGACACGGCCATGAAGATCGGCACTGTCAGCTTCACCGGCCAATCGCTCTATTTCTGCGGCGTCGTCGGCCTCGTGGTCACCGCGCTGATCGTGGTCATCACCGAGTACTACACCGGAACGAATTTCCGCCCGGTGCAGTCGATCGCCAAGGCATCTCTTACCGGTCACGGAACCAACGTTATTCAGGGCCTCGCCGTCTCGCTCGAATCGACGGCGCTGCCGGCGCTGGTGATCATGACAGGCATCGTGGTTGCCTATATTCTCGCCGGCCTGTTCGGCATCGCCATAGCGGTCACCACCATGTTGGCGCTCGCCGGTATGATCGTGGCGCTCGACGCCTTCGGTCCGGTCACGGACAATGCCGGCGGCATCGCCGAGATGGCGGGTCTGCCTGAGGAAACCCGCAAGACAACGGATGCGCTCGATGCGGTCGGTAACACCACCAAGGCGGTGACCAAAGGCTACGCCATCGGCTCAGCCGGTCTCGGCGCCCTGGTGCTGTTCACCGCTTATACGCAAGACCTGAAATACTTCGCCGCGAACGCGGATAAATTCCCTTACTTCTCCGGCGTCGATCCGACCTTCACCCTGTCGAATCCGTACGTGGTGGTAGGCCTCTTCCTCGGCGGCCTTCTGCCGTATCTGTTCGGCGGCATGGCCATGACGGCTGTCGGCCGCGCGGGCTCGGCCATCGTCGAGGAGGTGCGCCGTCAGTTCAAGGAGAAGCCGGGCATTATGAAAGGCACCGAGCGGCCCGACTATGGCCGCGCCGTCGACCTTCTCACCAAGGCGGCGATCAAGGAGATGATCTTGCCGTCGCTGCTGCCGGTTCTGTCTCCGGTTGTGTTCTACTTCCTCATAAATTGGATTGCCGGCAAGAGTGCCGCTTTCTCGGCGCTGGGCGCCATGCTGCTCGGTGTCATCGTCACCGGACTGTTCGTCGCCATTTCCATGACGGCGGGCGGCGGTGCCTGGGACAATGCCAAGAAGTATATCGAGGATGGCAATTACGGCGGCAAAGGCTCCGAGGCCCACAAGGCCGCGGTGACTGGCGATACAGTCGGCGATCCTTACAAGGATACGGCCGGCCCTGCGGTGAACCCGATGATCAAGATCACCAACATCGTGGCGCTTCTGCTGCTGGCTGTGCTCGCCCACCACTAAGGGCGAGCGGCTGGC
>Ga0210086_1001952_pt1 | contig 10139 bp, 12 predicted proteins | sample China_Galinas_PW_3_FD_184867 | JGI IMG/M metagenome (GOLD analysis project Ga0210086, IMG submission 184867) | Wetland microbial communities from San Francisco Bay, California, USA, that impact long-term carbon sequestration - China_Galinas_PWB_D2... | ecosystem: Environmental > Aquatic > Marine... | reverse complement strand
CAACGGGATCATCTTGCAGATGTTCACGCACTGGTCGCCCATCCGCTCGACGTTCTTCAGCACGTGCAGCAGGGCCGAGATCAGGCGCAGGTCGGTCGCCACCGGCGACTGCGTGGCGAGCAGCGTGATCAGGCTCTGGTGCACCTCCAGGTAGCGGCCGTCGATGCGGTCGTCGTCGGCGATCACGATCTGCGCCAGCTCGACGTCCTGCTGCTCGACCGCTTCCAGCGTGCGCCCGAGCGCCGCTGTGACCAGCTCGAGGCCGCCGAGGCCACTCGCCTCGAGCCGCTCCAGCTCCTCCTGGTATTCGACCCGCGCTTCGGCCATCAGCCGAACCGGCCGCTGACGTAGTCCTCGGTCGACTGTTCCTTCGGGCTGGTGAAGATCGTCTCGGTCGGGCCGATCTCCACCAGACGGCCGGGCTTGCCCGTTTCCTCGAGGTTGAAGAAGGCGGTGACGTCGCTGGCGCGCGCCGCCTGCTGCATGTTGTGGGTGACGATCGCGATCGTGTAGCGGCTCTTCAGCTCGCCGATCAGGTCCTCGATCGCCAGGGTCGCGACCGGGTCGAGCGCCGAGCAGGGCTCGTCCATCAGCAGCACCTCGGGCTCGACCGCGATCGCGCGGGCGATGCAGAGTCGCTGCTGCTGCCCGCCCGAGAGCCCGGAGCCCGGCTTGTCGAGTCGGTCCTTGACCTCGTTCCAGAGGTGCGCCCCGCGCAGCGAGCGCTCGACGATCTCGTCCTTCTCGGCCTTCTTCATCCGGCCGCCGTTGAGGGTCAGGCCGGCGGAGGCGTTCTCGTAGACGGACATCGTCGGGAACGGGTTGGGCGACTGGAAGACCATGCCGACCAGGCGACGCACCTGGACCGGGTCGACCCCCTTCGCGTAGATGTCATGTCCGTCGAGGGTGATCCGGCCCTCGACCCGCGCGCCCGGCGTCAGCTCGTGCATGCGGTTCAGCGAACGCAGGAAGGTCGTCTTGCCGCAACCCGAGGAGCCGATCAGGGCGGTGACCTTGTTCGGCTCGATCGTCACGCCGACCCCCTCGACGGCCTGGAAGTCGCCGTAGAAGAGGTTCAGGTCGCGCGCCTCGATCGTCTTCGCCCGCCGCTCGTCGGCTGGCGGCGACGTCGGCGCGGGCGCGGCGGCTGGTTGAGAGGCGGGCATCTGCTGTTCGGTCGACTCAGCCTCGGCCCTGGTCGCGCCTGCTGCTCCCTGCATCGCTCGTCGTCTCCTTGGAGTCACTTTCAGAATCAGCGTGAGATCGGTGGGGTCGAGGACCAAGCGGGACGATCACGAGACGACTCCCGCGTAGCAGCGCTACGCGGGATGTCGGGGAGGGGCCGGATCCGCGCAGCGTCATTCGGCCCCATCCGGCTCGCGGTGATTTTGAAAGGGGCTCCCAACTCCACGATCTCAGCGGATCTCGGTTCGGTAGCGGCGGTAGACGAGGCGGGCCACGAGGTTGAGGATCATCACGATAGCGATCAGCGTCAGCGCCGCCGCCCAGGCCCGGTCGTAGGACGCCTGTTTCATCACGCCGGGGGTGCGGTACTCGCTGTAGGCGTAGACCGCGAGGTTCTGCATCCGGCCCTGGAAGGGGTTGGTGTTGATCGAGTCGACGATCCCGGTGGTGACCAGCAGCGGCGCCGTCTCGCCGACGATCCGGGCGACCGCGATCATCACCCCGGTCACCAGCCCGGCGAATGCGGTCGGCAGCACGACCTTGACGATCGTCCGCCATTTCGGCGTGCCGAGCGCGTAGGAGGCTTCGCGCAGGTGATTGGGGACGATCTTCAGCACCTCCTCGGAGGAGCGGATCACGATCGGGATCATCAGCACCGAGAGCGCCACCGAACCCATCAGGCCCAGTCTGATCCCCGGGCCGAGGAAGATCGCGAAGAGGGCGAAGGCGAAGAGGCCGGCGACGATCGAGGGGATGCCGGTCATCACGTCGACGAAAAAGGTGAGCCAGCGTCGCAGGCGGCCCTTGCCGCCGTACTCGGTCAGATAGATCGCCGCCATGATCCCGATCGGCACCGAGATGATCGAGGTGACGGCGGTGATCACCACCGTGCCGACGATCGCGTGTGCGGCGCCACCGCCGCCGACGACGCCGCGCGGCGTGCCCGTGAGGAATTCCCAGTCGAGGCCGGGAAGGCCGCGGCTGACCACCTGGTAGAGCAGCGAGAAGAGCGGGATCAGGGCGAGCACGAAGGCGAGCACGACCAGCCCGGTCATCACCCGGTTGACCAGCTTGCGCCGCCACAGCGACCCTCCGGCCGGAGCGGCGAGGAGCGGCGGGATGTCGACCGACGTCTGCACCTACTGGATGTTCTGGCGGGAGATGATCGCCCGCGCCGCGAGGTTGGTGACCAGGGTTATCGCGAAGAGGACGAGCCCAGATGCGATCAGCGTGTTAACGGCGAGGCCCGAGGACTCGGGGAAATCGAGGGCGATGTTGGCGGCGATCGTCGAGGGGTTGGCCTGGCTGATCAGGTTGAAGGTGACGATCCCGGAGACGGAGAGAATGATCGTCACCGCCATCGTCTCGCCCAGAGCGCGTCCGAGGCCGAGCATCGAGCCGCTGATGATCGAGGATTTGCCGAAGGGCAGGACGGTCATCCGGATCATCTCCCAGCGGGTCGCGCCGAGCGCCAGGGCGCCTTCCTGGAGCTTGCGCGGGGTCTGCGAGAAGACCTCGCGGCAGACGGCGGAGACGATCGGCAGGATCATCACCGCCAGGACCAGGCTGGCGACCAGCATCGTGCGGCCGGTCGCCGACGCCGGCCCCTTGAAGAAGACGATGAAGCCGAGCTTCTGTTCGAGCCATTCGAGCACCGGCACCGCCGCCGGGCCGAGCACGAAGATCCCCCAGAGGCCGTAGACGATGCTCGGGATCGCCGCCAGCAGGTCGACCAGGAAGCCGAGCACGAGGACGACCCGGCGCGGCGCGATGTGGCTGATGAAGAGGGCCACGGCAACCGCGAGCGGCACCGCGATCAGCACCGCGATCGTCGCCGCCAGCACGGTGCCGAAGGCGAGCGGCGCGATGTAGTCGACGAGGCTCTTGCCCCCCGGGAGCTGGGCGGGGCTGGCGCCGACCGCCGGCAACGATTCGATCAGCAGGAAGAGCGCGACGCCCCCCAGCAGGCCGAGGATCGTCACGCCCGCGGCGACCGCCAGGTTCGAGAAGACTCGGTCCCCGAAGCGACGCCGGGGTCCCGCCGCGGCGAGCGGCGAGACCCCGGTTGCGTCCGCTGGCTCCAACTTGCCTGCCTAGCCTTCGATCGCTTCGATCGCCGGCTCGATCTTTTCGGTCAGCGCCGCGGAGAGCGGCGCGGAGCCGGCGTTTTCGGCCGCTGCTTCCTGTCCTTCGGCGCTGATCGCATATTCGAGGTAGGCCTTGACGATCGCCGCTTCGTCGGCCGAGCCGTAGCTCGTGCAGGCCATCAGCGAGGAGACGAGGACGATCGGGTAGGTGCCCGAGGCTTCCGTCTTGCGGTCGAGTTCGAATGCGAAGACGTACTTGCCCTGGCTCAGTTCCTTGTCTTCGGGCGACTCCTCGAGGATCTTCGCCGCTGCTTCCGAGCTCGGTTCGACGTATTCGCTGCCGACCTTGATCTTGGCGATGCCGAGTTCGCCCGCCTGGCTGGCGTCGGCGTAGCCGATCGCGCCGTCGCCGGCGTTGACGGCTTCGACCACGCCGGAGGTGCCCTGCGCGGCCTCGCCGCCCTTGACCGGCCAGTCGCCGCTGACTTCATAGGTCCAGATGCTCGGCTCGACTTTGGCGAGGTAGTCGACGAAGTTCTCCGTCGTGCCCGACTCGTCCGAGCGGTTGACCGGGGTGATGCGGGTGTCGGGCAGTTCGACGCCGGGGTTGTCGGCGGCGATCGCCTTGTCGTTCCAGCTGGTGATTTCCTGGTTGAAGATCTTCGCCAGCGTTTCCGGGGCGAGCTGCAGTTCTTCGACGCCGGAGAGGTTGTAGACGACCGCGATCGGCGAGATGTAATCCGGGATCTGGATCAGTTCGCCGCCCTGGCCCTTGCAGCGCTTGGTCGCCTTGTCGAGTTCGTTTTCTTCGGTCGAGAGAGGCGCGTCGCTGCCGCCGTAAGCCGTGCCGCCAGCGATGAACTGTTCGCGCCCGCCGCCCGAGCCGACCGGGTCGTAGGAGACCGTCACCCCCGAGTTTTCGCTCTCGAAGTTGGCGATCCAGGCTTCCTGCGCGGCCTCCTGCGCGCTCGAGCCGGCGCCGGCAATCTGGCCTGAGAGTTCACCGGAACCGCCGCTGCCGCTGCTGCCACAGGCTGCGACGCCGACGGCCAGTACGGCCACGGAGACGATCACTGCCAACCACCTCGAGGGACTCACTTGCACTCCTTCTGTCGTTGAACGAAAGGCGGGCCTCTGATGCGGCCGCTCGCGAGTCACACTTTCAGCGGCTCCCCGACAGCTTGTTACTCGGCTGTATCGAGGATGTGAAAAAGATGTAAAAGGCGTAGACGACGGGCTACGCGGCGGTCAGACCGGGGCGCAGCGGCTCGCCGGACTCGGCGGCGGCGTCGGCGACTCCCGCGCCGGGCCGAGCGCGCAGCGCAAGGCCCTCCGCCGGCTCCGGATCGAAGCGGTAGCCGACGCCGAAGTGGGTGTGGATGTAGCTCCAGCCGGGCGAGAGCTTCTCCAGCTTCTGGCGCAGCTTGCGGATGAAGACGTCGACCGAGCGGTCGCCGTGCGCCATCGCGTAGCCCCAGACGCGCTGGTAGATCGCCTCGCGCTCGAGCACCCGGCCCGGCGAGTCGGCGAGCAGCTGCAGGAGCTCGAACTCGCGCCGCGTCAGGTCGAGGCTGACTTCGCCGACGAAGGCCTGGAAGCGGTCGGAGCGGATCTCCAGCTCGCCGGCGACCACGGGGCCGGCTTCGGCCTGCGGGCGGGCGCGGCGGCGGCGGCGCGAGACCGCTTCGAGCCGGGCGATCGCCTCTTCGGGGTGGCAGGGCTTGGTGATCCAGTCGTCTACCCCGAGGCGCAGGCCGCGCACCCGCTGGGCGACGGTCGAGCGCTCGCTGCAGACGACGACGCCGAGGTCGGGCAGCATCCCGCAGACCCGCTCGAGGTAGGCCCAGGCTTCTTCGCCGAGCACGGTCGGGTCGATCAGCAGCGCGTTCAGCTTCATCGCCACCAGCTCCTCGGGCGGGATCGCGCCGGAGGAGGTGCGCTGCTGCCAGCCGGCCGCCTCGGTGCGCTTGCCAAGGACGGTGACGAAGCCACTGTCGTCGTCGACAACCGCGAGCCTGATGGTCTGCTGCTGGTTCACCGGCGGGAGGATTGTATGCACTCGTCGCGACGGGACAGCGACGGAAAGGCCTGCTTTCACAGGATTTTCACAGCTCGATACCCGTAATTTGCGGGATTGACGCCTGGCAGAATCCGTCGCGATTATCGGGATGTTCACCCGGACCCGACGGGAGCCGGCCAAGATCGAGCCCACGAGACTCCTCTCTCGTCGCAAGCGGCCCGCCTGCCCCGGGCCGTTTGCATTTCTGGAGCCGATCTCAGAGCGCGACGATCAGCGAGTAGACGATGCCGCCGAGGATGCAGTAGATCCCGAACGGGGTCAGCCGGTTGGTCTCGAAGAAGCGCAGCAGGAACTTGACCGCGATGTAGGTGGTGAGCGCCGCGGCGATAGCCCCGACCAGAGCCTGCCCGCGCACGCCGTCCCCCGCTTCGCCGAACAGTTCGGGCAGCTTGAGCACGCCGGCGGCGCCGATGATCGGCGTCGCCAGCAGGAACGCGTAGCGCGCGGCGTCCTCGTTGGAGAGGCCGAACAACAGACCGCCGCCCATCGTGATCCCCGAGCGTGAGATGCCGGGGATGAGGGCGGCCGCCTGGGCGGTGCCGATGCCGAACGCCTCGCGCCAGGTCAGCTTGGCGATGCGGCTGTCGGAGTCGCCGCGGTTCTCGCCGGGTCGCGGGGGGCGGCGGCGGAAACGCTCGAAGACCAGCAGCAGGATGCCGTTGAGGATCAGGAAGGCGGCCGCAGTCTGCGCCGAGGCGAACAGGGTGCGCAGCGAGTGCTCGAGGGTCAACCCGAGCAGGCCGGCGGGGATCGTGCCCACGACGAGTAGCCAGCCGAGCCGCGCATCGGTGTCGTCGCCGCCGATCTTGCGATCGCGGATCGAGCGGCCGAGGCCGCGGAAGATCCGCTTCCAGTCGTCGAGGAACATGAAGAAGAGGACGAGCGCCGTGGCGCAGTGGGTGGCGACGAGGAAGGCGAGGAAGAAGTCGTCGCCCTGATGGATGTTCCAGCCGAAGATGCTGGGCGCGATCACCCCGTGGCCGAGGCTTGAGATCGGGAACGGCTCGGCGATGCCCTGGAGCAGCCCGAGGACAACTGCCTGGAAGTAAGAGATCGGATCCATCTGGTCGCGCTCAGGCTACGGGCGGGTGCGGTCGCCTCAGCGGGGCGTCATCCTACGTGTTGTAGATTGCCGCGTGTGAACTCCCCGCTGCGCCGGAATCGTGTACTCGCCGCACTGCTGGCGGCGCTGACGATGCTGCTGGTCGCGGCGCCCGCCGCGTTCGCCGAGAACGGCACCGGCCTGGCCGGGCCGACCACCGACAAGACGATCACCTTCTTCTGCTTCGGCGTGATCGCCTTCTTCGCCCTGCTGGTGATCGTCCTCTCGCTGATCCAGGGTCGCCTGGAGAAGCGCAAGGAAATGCGCAAGCAGACCTTGCAGCGGCTCAGTTAGTCCAAGCGGAACCCGCTGAGCAACCGTTTCTCCGTCTCGCCCCTGATCTCTGCCACGACTTCGATCCGACCCTCCAGCGGGGTGCCGCGGATCTTCGTCGCCAGCAGGTCGTCGACCTGGAAGATCCCGGCCGAGTTGTTGAGCTCGATCTCCAGCCGCACCGGGCGCTCCTCCCCCGCCTCGATCCGCACCTCGTCGACCGCGGCGGCGGAGATCGAGTGGATCCCCTCCTGCCCCGCCTCGAGCGGGATCCGGGTCCGCCCCTGCGCCATGTCAAGCGCGTCGGCGACCCGCACCACGCCGGCCTCCAGCGTGTAAGGCTCGCCGCGGCGGCGGTGGCCGATGATCGCGTGCAGGATCTCGGCCGCGAGGATCGTCCGCTTCGGCTCCTTGTAGGGACCGGTCAGCAGGCGTTCGAGCGCGCCGTTGGCGAGGAAGAGGCTGTAGGCCTCGTGGTCGGCGCGGTGGATCGACATCCCCACGTCGTGCAGCAGCGCGCCGCCGGCGACCACGACCTCGGCGTCGCGCGACGACATGCCATGGTCGGCGACGACCGCCGGCTCGACCCCCGCCTTGACCAGCAGCCGCAGCAGCCGCAGGGCGATGTTGAGCACGATCTGGGTGTGGACCCAGGAGTGGTCGGACATCCCGAGGCGCTCCGCGTGGACCTGCGCCATGTACCACCAGGCCCGCACCTGCTCGTCGCCGTTGACGGCGTCGAGGAACTGCTCCAGCTTGCGGTTCCCCCGCGTCGGCGCTCTAACTCTTGCTTCAGCTATTGCCTCCTCGGGCGGCCTGCGGACAGGGCCACCCGGATCCGGCGTCGGGACAGCGTCGTCGGTCACGCGGTCATCGTAGAAAGGCCATCGGGCATCCCCGGAGAAAACTTGTGAGCACTTCCGGGCAATGACCCTTCAGGCCGCAGCAATGCGGGTTTTCGCAGGGGATGCCCGATGGCCTTTTCCGGCTAACCGCAGACAGGCCAGGGGCTCGAACCTGACCGGGCGTAGAGCAAAGCCGCCCGGTAGTCCTGCTCCGCCTCCGGAGCTTCCGCCGGGTCGCCGCTGCCGCCGACCGACGCCCAGGTCCCGTAGTCGAACTGGTACTTGCCGCGGTAGCTGCCGTCGGAGCTGACGGCGGTCGGGTCGCCGCCGGACTCGCAGGCGCCGATCGCGTCCAGGGTCGCCTGCGAGACCCCGCCCGGCAGCGTCGCGAACGCTTCCCTCCGTTCGCGCTGCTCGCGCGCAATGCGCCGCTGCCGCGCCATACGAATCCGGTGAACGCCGACCCGAATCGCCCGATGGAACCGCTCGACCGGCCCACTGAGCGAGGCGAGCGCCGGCTGCGCCTGCCCGAGCCCCGCCCGCTCGCCTCCATCGCCACCACCCGGAGCCGCAAGGGCGACAGCCGGGACGACGAGTGCGAGGACGAGAATCGATATGAGAAATATGCGAGTGGAGTATGTGTGTTTCGTAAGCAAGCGCGGGACCGTTGCGAACTTCGACCCCTCGCAAAGTGATCGTCCGCACAGTGCTTAAAAACGCGTGCGAACCCGCACAAGCTCAGGCACGAATGCACCGTCCGGCAGATGCCGACTGAAAGAAAAGCTGCTCGACCCCACCCCAAGATCACGACGAAGTCAAGTCGCGAGTCCCGTTACACCACAATTCGCGACTTGACTCGCTAGACGCCGAACCAACGCTAGCCGGCAGAGCCTTGGCGAAGGTGTCGCATCGCGCGATCGATGACTCGGACCGACCGCTCGGCCGCCTGGTCCAGGCGGCGGGCGCGACCTTCCGCCTGCTTGATTGCAGCCTTATTCAATCTCAAGGTGCGCTCTATGCGCTCATCCAGTTCTGACTTCATCTCGTCTCGCTCCTTTGACAAGGCGACCCGATGATACCGGGCGCAACTTCTAGTCGTCATCGATCAGCGTGCGCAGCTGCTCGATCAATTCGTCGGACCTGTTGAGCCGTTCGGTGAGCTCTGCGACTACTTCTTTCTGCGCAAGGTTGAAATCTCGCCAGAACTCGGCTTCGCCCTCGATCTCGCCCGCGACGGTCTCAGATACCTCGAATGGCCCCGCGCGACGTAGCCAATCCCCATTTCTCATGCGTACGACCGTCGAGGCGACGACGAAGACGCCGCCGAAGGCGAGGACAGCAGCCGCGGAGACGAGCAGCAGGCGGGGATGCCCAGGTCACGCCGCGGTTGTCGAAGATCGTGTCGACGAAGCTCGGTTCGCTGTTGACTGGCAGATCGGCTGGGAACAGCCCGACCGCCAGCAGCAGGGCCGCCGCGATGAGGACGGCGAGCACTGGAGCTGCGAGGAGACGGCCTGCGCGCTCCATCTCACACGCCGCTTTCGACGATCTCGAGGAAGCGCTGGGCGGCTGGGGTTGGGTGGACCTCGCCTGAGGCGATTTCGAGCAGGCCTACGCCGGTTAGGTCGCGGACGGCGCGCTCCACGGCGTCGGGGCGCTTGAAGTCACCGGGCCCGGCGTCGAGCGCGCGGGCGAGGCAGAGGATCGTCTGATGGTCGGGGTCGAGCGCGAGAACGTGGGTGAGGACTATCGCCTGCTCACGGACGGCCTGGGCGTGCTCGGGATGGACATGAACCTTCTTGCCATTAGGCTTGCTGTGCATGGGAGCCCTGCCTCCTGTGCCGGGCCGGGGGCTGTTGCAGTCAGCGCCCCGGCCGTTTTTCGTTGCTTGAGGGGCGAACACTAGTTCGGGTGTCGGACGGCTTTGCGGAGCCGTTTGGGGCGAATTCTCCCTCCGGATATACGTGTCTGCGGCCTCGGCGGCTGAGTGGCAGGCCCGCGGGGCGTGCCCAGCCACAGGTGCTCGAACTCAAGCTGCGGGTTACTACCGAACCTATACATGAAACAGTGCAATGAAATGACGGGAACTCCCGGATAGCCACTGCGGCCAATCTCCGATGGCCATGCCCGGCGAATGTGAATTGATGGCTCCATCCATTAGACAAAGGCGGGGCGCCAAGGGGCAGCACGACCCCGGCCCGCCACGACGAATTCGAGGTGCAAGATGAAGACTCCGGTGAACAGGCTGTTCGTACTCTTGGCGCTGGCTGCGATCACGGCGCTCTTCATTGGCGGCTGCGGGAGCGACAGCGGCACGACGACCACGACCGAGAGCGAGAACGAGGCTGCGGCGACCGGCGGCGGCGCCGGAGCGACCCTGACGATCAAGATGGGCGACTTCTACTTCAGCCCGAAAAACGCCACGGCGAAGGCCGGGCTGACGACGATCGAAGCCCCGAACGAAGGGAACATGGAGCACGAGTTGGTGCTGTTCAAGACCAACATGGACCCGGCCAAGCTCCCAACCGAAGCCAACGGCGACATCGACGAGGAGAAGCTCGACAAGT
>Ga0210086_1001948_pt1 | contig 10142 bp, 10 predicted proteins | sample China_Galinas_PW_3_FD_184867 | JGI IMG/M metagenome (GOLD analysis project Ga0210086, IMG submission 184867) | Wetland microbial communities from San Francisco Bay, California, USA, that impact long-term carbon sequestration - China_Galinas_PWB_D2... | ecosystem: Environmental > Aquatic > Marine... | reverse complement strand
GGCGGTCCCGATCCTCGCCGAGCCTGCGCAGATAGCTCCACGAATAGAGTCCGGTGTTGTGCCCGTCCGAAAAGGTGAGGCGGGCGGCGTAATTGCCGACCGGATCGATCGCCGTAATCGCGACATCCCGCTTGCCGGCCACGGTCTGCCTTTGCTCCGGACTGTGCCCCTGCACCTCGGCCGACGGGCTGAGCACCCGGAGGTATTCGGCCGTGAGGTCGAACTCGGCGTCGTCATCGAAACGGACGAGGATCGAGCGGCGATCCTTGCGTAAACGGACCTCGACGGGCCAGGGCTGCTTGTCGCTCATGGATTTCTGCTTAGGGCCGGCATCGGCGGAGGGCAAGTCACTCCGCCTTTGAAATCGGACCGGTTGTCGGCTAAATAGGGAGCGATATGGTCGGCAGAACCGATCGATGGAGGAATCGTGCCCGCGCCCGCCCTAGCCCAAGCCCCGCTGGTCGATCCGTTCGGCCGGGCGATCACCTATCTGCGAGTGTCGGTCACCGACCGCTGCGATTTCCGCTGTGTCTATTGCATGGCGGAGGACATGACCTTCCTGCCCAAGAAGGACGTCCTTTCGCTCGAGGAACTCGACCGGCTGTGCTCCGCCTTCATCGACCGCGGCGTTCGCAAGCTTCGTCTGACCGGCGGCGAGCCGCTGGTCCGCAAGAACATCATGGCTCTGATCGGCGCTCTCTCACGCCACCTCGACAGCGGACGCCTGGACGAGCTGACGCTGACGACCAACGGCTCGCAGCTGGCGCGATACGCCGAGGAACTGGCCGGTTACGGCGTGAAACGGGTCAATGTGTCGATCGATACCCTGGACCCGCAGAAGTTCAAGGCGATCACCCGCTGGGGCGAGCTCGCGAAGGTGATGGACGGCATCCGGGCGGCGCAAAACGCCGGCCTGAAGGTCAAGATCAACGCCGTCGCGCTCAAGGACGTCAACGAGCACGAAATCGACGACATGATCCGCTGGGCGCACGGAGAGGGCATGGATCTCACCCTGATCGAGACCATGCCGCTCGGCGAGATCGACGCGGACCGGACCGACCAGTACGTGTCGCTCGCTGAGGTCCGCCGTCGGCTTGCGGATTACTGGACGCTGGTCGACATCCCCTACAAGACGGGCGGTCCCGCCTGCTATGTCGAGGTTGCCGAGACCGGCGGCCGACTCGGCTTTATCACGCCACTCACCCATAACTTCTGCGAAGGCTGCAACCGGGTCCGGGTCACCTGCACCGGAACCCTCTACATGTGCCTCGGCCAGGAGGACGCCGCCGATCTCAGGGCTCCGCTGCGCGCCTCGGAGGGTGATGCGGCGCTGCATGCCGCCATCGAGGAAGCCATCGCCCGTAAGCCGAAGGGGCATGATTTCGTCATCGACCGGCGCGGCCAAAGGCCCGCCGTCTCCCGCCATATGAGCATGACCGGCGGCTGAATCCCGCCGGTTTGGCATTGGCGGCGATCCGCATATAATGCCTCCCGCATCATCAATCGTTCGGAGATTCGACGGCGGCCAGCCAGCCGCGTGGAATGGTTTTGTTCAGGAGGATCGGCACAGTGACGGTTTTGAAGACTTTCGATCTCGACGATGACGGAAAGATCGATCTCAGCGCAATCTACGACCAGCCCGATCCGAGAAGCTACTATCAGACGCTTATCAGGTTGGACTACCGCATCCCGGAGGCCGCCCGCTCGATCTTCAGTCGGCTGATCGGCGTCCTGCGCAGCGCCCGCGAGCAGCAGATCATGACCGTCCTTGACGTCGGTTCCTCGTACGGCGTCAACGCCGCGATCCTCAAGCACGGCTACGGACTGTCCGAGCTGTTCAATCTCTACAGCCTCGCCGCAACCGCCGAACTGACGCGGGACCAGTTGATCGAGCGCGACCGTTCGCTCTTTCAGGGCGATGGTGACGCCGGCCTCGAAATGATCGGCCTCGATACCGCCGAGGCGGCCATCACCTACGCCGTCGCGGCGAACATTCTCGACTCCGGCATCGTCGCCGACCTCGAATCGCGGCCGCCGAGCGCTCGCGAAGCCTCGCGGCTCGCCGCGACAGACCTGGTCATTTCCACCGGCGCCATCGGCTATGTCGGGGCACCAACATTCCAGCATATTCTCGACAGCGTCGAGCGACCGCCGTGGCTGGCATTGTTTGCGCTCCGCATGTTTCCGATTGCGGATATCGCTGCGACACTGAAGGCACGCGGCTACGCGCTGTTTCACCTGCGCGCCCAGACGTTCCGGCAAAGGCGCTTTGCCGGCGCCGACGAACGGACCGAGGTGCTGGCCCGCCTGGCAGCGCTCGGCATCGACCCGACCGGCCGGGAGCTCGAGGGCTGGTACCACGCTGAGTTCTTCCTCGCCCTGCCGGAGGACGAGGCGGCCGAGCCTCCCCTTGTCAATCTCTTCCGTGCCTGACGGCTGACGGTCCGTCCGGCACCGCCAGACGATACCGTCGCCGGGACCGGCCGGCAGCACAGAGCACGGAAAAACCTGATTGCGCCAAGAGCGGCCTGCCGGCACTCTGCGGCGACTCTGTCGAGTCAGCACGCGGTAGCGCGTCCGCGCTACCGTCGTCCTTCGAAAAGATCGAGGCGGCATGACCCCTTTCCGCGAGAATCTGCGCGGTATCGTCGCGATCTCTGCGTGCAATCTGCTGTTCCTGATCAACGACATGATGATCAAGCTGGCCAACAGCGAACTGCCGCTCGGCGAGATCCTTTTGATCCGTGGTATCTTCGCCGCGCTGCTGCTGGTGCCAATCGTCGTGCTGAGCGGGGCCTCGCAGCAACTTCACCTGCTGTGGCACCCGTGGGTCGGCTGGCGAATGCTGGCGGAAATTTTCTCCGCCGCGTTCTTCCTGACGGCGCTGTTCCACATCCCGATCGCCAATGCGACCACCATCCTGCAGGTGGTACCGCTGATGGTGACGGCGAGCGCGGCGATCTTCCTCCGGGACGAGGTCGGATGGAAACGCTGGTTGGCGATCGGTATCGGCTTCGCCGGCGTCCTCATCGTCATCCGTCCCGGGTTCGAGGGCTTCAATGCCTTCAGCCTGGTGGCAGTTGCCGCCGCGGTATCCCTCACGTTTCGCGATATGACGACCCGCATGATGCCGCGCCAGCTGTCGGCGCTGCTCGTCGCTCTTGCCACCGCCGTTTCGGTGTGCCTCACCGGTCCGGTGCTTGGTATTGCCTTCGCCGAGGAATGGATTGTGCCAAGCAGCCGCAGTTTTGCGCTGATGGCCGGCGCGACGGCGTTTCTGATCGGCGCCTACATCACGGCCGTCGATTTCATGCGCCACGGCGACATCGCCGTCATCGCGCCGTTCCGCTATTCGGCGGTCGTGTGGGCGATCATCGTCGGTTTCATCGTGTGGGGTGAGGTTCCGGATCTGCTGATGATCGTCGGCACCGCGATTATCATCGCGACCGGCATCTACACTTTCCACCGCGAGCGACGTCTGGCGCGCATCGTCGCGGAGAGCGACCTGGACCTGTGAGCGCCACCCGCAGGTCAATCTCGCCGTTCGCCCTGATGGCGATCCTCGTCGCCGTCTCCGGTCTCAATCCGATCGCCGTCAACATGTTCGTTCCCGCGATGCCGGAGATCATGCGGGGTCTGGGAACGGACCATGCCATGATCCAACTCGTCCTCAGCGCCTATCTGTTCTCGACGGCGGCCGCACAACTGACGCTCGGATCGCTCTCGGACCGCTTCGGCCGCCGCCCGATCCTCATCGGCGGGCTCATCCTCTTCATCATCGCGAGCGCCATCTGCACGGTCGCCGAGTCGATCGAGATGCTGATCGCGGCGCGGATCCTCCAGGGCGGCGGCGGATGCGTCGGCATTGTGCTCGGCCGCGCGGTGATCCGCGACCGCTACGACCGGGACCGGGCGGCGAGCATGCTTGGCTATGTGACCATGGGCTTCGCCATGGCCCCGATGGTCGGCCCGGTGATCGGTGGCCTGCTCAACGACAATGTCGGCTGGCGATCGATCTTCGCGCTACAGACGGCGCTCGGCATCATCGTGGCCGTCACCTCCTACCTGTTCCTGCCCGAGACCCACGACCCGGCGAAGACCGCCGGCGATCGTCCGACCCTTCGGCACAGCTTTGCGACGCTGGCCCGGATACCGGCTTTCTGGGCTTATTCGCTCACCTGCGCTTTCGGGACCTCGGTGTTCTTCTCCTTCCTCGGCGGAACGCCGTTCGTCGCTACCGACATGCTCGGCATGACCGGCACCGAATACGGGCTCTATTTCATCCTGGTGCCGGGCGGCTTCCTGATCGGCAACTTCCTGACGGCGCGCTATTCGCAGCGGATCGGCCTCTATTTCATGATCGTCGCCGGCAGCCTCGTGGCGCTCTTTGCCGTCCTCGGCATGGCGGCCGTTTTCGCCGCCGGCTGGTATCATCCGCTGGCGCTGTTCGTGCCGATGTACGCTATCGGCTTCGCCAACGGCCTGACACTCGCCAACGCCCTTGCCGGCGCGGTTTCGGTGAGGCCGGATCTTGCCGGCGCAGCGTCGGGTCTCGCCGGCAGCATGCAGATCGGCTTCGGCGCGGTCGCCACCGTGGTGATCGGCGCGCTGCTCGCCGCCACACACTCGGTGCTGCCGCTGACGATCTGCATGGCGTTGCTGGCCGCCGGCGGGGTGGCGGCTGCAATCTGGACGAAGCGGGCGCGGACCTGAGCCTGCACTCATCGCGTCGGCCTACCACTTTTTAAATAGAACTATTCAAGAATACTTTGGTTGACGAGACCGTGTTTCGTCAAATACGTTCGTCGTTGACGGTCTACTGTTTAGAATAACTCAAGAATACGATCAGTGGCGATAAGCACCCCTCCTTCTACTTTATGATCATTCAACATCGCGAGCCCGCACCAGACCGCCATTCCCCAAACCGTCCTCGACACCGACACCGCCGAGGGAGACCGTCGATGCCCATTCCTGCGATTGCCGCAACGCGCTCGACCGCAGCCGTCCTGCTCGTTTCGAGCCTGTGGATGGGTCACGCCACGGCCGCCGAGACCGTTGATGTCCTCAACACCTATGCCGACATCGCGCTGGGCGGCTATCAGGACTCGTTGACGACGGCACAGGCGCTCGACGTTGCCGACAACCTCAAGCAGGCCGACGTCATCCTCGGCAAGCTCGAGAACACCGGCACGCGGTGGGAGACGCTGGCGACGGAGCCGGCAAACCACGCGGACCTCGCCGCGGCCCTCACCGCGCTCGCGGCTGCCGGCGAGTTGCTCGAGCACGAGTACATGGATGCGTTCGGACTGGTGATCGGAATCAATTTCACTCGATGGCGATTGACCGAAGAGAATTCTTGAAGGCGGCGACCGCGCTCGGCGTGATGCCGATTGCGACGCTGGCGCGGGCAGACGGCGGTCCGGCCTTCGTGGCGGCGAAGGTCGACGGCCCTTCCTCCTTCTCGGTGGCGGTGCTGGACCAGGCGGGCACGATCCTGTGGACGGAGGGCCTCGATGCTCGCGGCCACGACATCGCGGTGTCGCCCGACCGGACGACGGCGGTGGTGTTCGCGCGGCGGCCCGGCTTCTTCGCCCTTGTCCTCGATCTTCGCGGACAGCACAAGGTGAAGACCTTCGCCCCGCCCGACGGTCGCCACTTCTACGGTCATGGTTTCTTCTCCGCCGATGGCCACCTGCTCTATGCGACGGAGAACGACTACGAAGCGCAGCGCGGCGTGCTCGGCGTCTACGATGTCGGCGCCGGCTACGCCGGATCGGCGAGTTCGACACGCACGGCATCGGGCCGCACGAGGCGCTCCTGATGCGCGACGGGCGGACCATCGCCGTCGGCAATGGCGGCGTGGCGACCCATCCGGACTACGACCGCATCAAGCTCAACCTCGCCACCATGGAGCCGTCGCTGGTCTATCTCGACGTGGCGACCGGCGACCTGATCGAGAAGGTCTCGCTTCCGGCGTCGCTCCACCAGCTCTCCATCCGCCACATGGCAGAGAGCGCCGACGGGACCATCTGGTTCGGCGGCCAGTACGAAGGGGCCGCGACGGACACGGTCGATCTGGTCGGCACCCATCGGCCCGGCGGCATCGCGCCGGACGGCACCGACTTCTTCATCTCCGACGGCCACGGCCGCCTGTGGCAAGGCCGGAACCCGATCAGCGAAGATCCGGATATCGCCTGGGACAATCACGTCCGGCGGATCGGCTAACACAAAATCACCGCTCGACGCCGCCCCGCGGTTGGCGCACCGGATTCGCTTCGTTATCGTGGTCACCTCTCGTCCGCGGCAACGGGGAGGCAACGTTGGCCGAAAACTACGACGCCATCATCATCGGTTCCGGGGCGGGCGGCGCCTCTACCGCCTACAAGCTGATCAAGGCCGGCAGGAAGGTCGTGGTCGTCGAGCGTGGCGGCTTCCTGCCGCGCGACGGTTCGACCCTCGACGTCAAGAAGGTGTTCGTCGAGGGCGTCTTCAACAACAAGGACGTCTGGGTCGACGGACAGAACCAGAAATTCGTTCCCGACGAATACCATGATGTGGGCGGCAAGACGAAATGGTATGGCGCGGCGCTGTTCCGTTTCTCGCCACACGAGTTCGAGCCCGATCCTGAGTTCAGCTGCCTCGGATGGCCGTTCGGGCCCGACGCGTTCGCCCCCTGGTACGACGAGGCGGAGGCGCTGCTCGCGGTGAAGCCGTTCGACAACGAACCGGAGCTGCAGGCGCTGATCGATCGCATCGTCGCCCACAACCCGGATTGGAAACCAGAACACATTCCGCTTGGCCTCAAACGCGAGATCCTCAACGATCCGAACGAAGCTAAGCACTTCGACGGCTTTGCCTCGGCCAGCCAGTACAAGTCGGACGCCCAATGGAATGTCCTCGAGTTGATCAAGGACGAGCCCGGCTACACGCTGGTCACGGAGAATCCGGTGGCGGGCCTGATTGCCGCCGACGGCGACCCGAAGCGCGTGACCGGCGTGCGCCTTGCCGACGGTTCCGAGCACCACGCTCCGGTCGTCGTGCTTGCCGCCGGCGCGATGACCTCGCCGCGCATCCTGCAGGATTACCTCGCCGAGACCGGGCTCAAACTGGCCTCGGCCGACACTATCGGCGCCAATTTCCGTTTTCATCTGAACAGCGCGCTACTCAGCTTCTCGCCGTTCAAGGACCACGACGTCCTGCGCAAGACGGCGGTTCTGTTCAACGACAGCTTTCCGCACAGCACCGTGCAATGCCTCGGCTGGATGGACGGCGACATGCTCGCCGCCCAGCTGCCGGCGGCGGTGCCGACCTTCGTCGACAACGCCCTCGGCGCACGGGCGGTCGGCTTCTGGGCGACCACCGAAGACGGATCGAGCCGGGAGAACCGCATCATCTCGGGCGGCAAGTCCGGCCTGCCGGTGATGGACTACCGGCTCGACCGCATCGAGGCGTCGCTCGACGAGCACAAGGCCTGTATCCATGCCTTCGAGCGCTCGCTGCTGGCGGCGGGTCTCGCCGGGGTCAGCCGCTACATGGGGATGGGCGGCACCGCCCACGCCATGGGGAGCATGATCACCGGCACCGACCCGGAGGACACCGTCGTCGATCCCAACGGCAAGGTGCACGGGATGGAAGGGCTCTATGTCGGCGACGGCAGTGTTCTGCCGCGCTCGAGCCGGGTCAACCCGTCGCTGACGATCTACGCCTGGGGCCTCAGGCTCGGCGACCACCTCGGAGCTGCGGCTTGACGGAGACAGCGGCAGTCGGCACGCCCGGCAACGCCGTTGTCGGAAGCCTGCTGATCGTCCTTGCCTTCCTGTGGGTGGCCGTGATGAGCGCCTTCGGCAAAGCGGCGGCGGACGTTCCGACCGCGGTGGTGGTGCTGTTCCAGAGCGGGATCAGTCTGCTTCTCCTGCTCCCGTGGGCCCTCCGCCACGGGATCGGTGAGCTGCGGACCACGCGGTTGCCGCTGCATGCGGTCCGCGCGATCTCGGGGCTGCTCTCGCAGGCGCTGTTCTTCCTCGCGGTGAAGGAGATGGCTCTCGTGGACGCGGTGCTGCTCGTCAACGCGGCGCCGCTGTTCATCCCGTTCGTGGCGCTCGTCTGGATGCGGACGCGGATCACACTCATCGTCGCCGCCGGGCTCGTCGTCGGCTTTGTCGGCGTGCTTCTCATCCTGAAGCCGAGCGCTGCCCTCCTGCAGAACCCGGCAGCCCTGATAGCCGTCGCCGCCGCGCTTTGCTCGGCGATCGCGCTTGTTTCGGTCAATCGGCTGTCGTCGACCGACAAGCCGGACGCCATCCTCTTCTACTATTTCCTGATCTCGACCATCGCCTCGGCGCCGTTTGCCGCGTTCACCTGGACGACCCCTGCCGGCATTCAGTGGGGCTATCTCGCCGGCATCGGCATCTTCATGGCGCTTGCCCAGCTCTTCATCATTCTTGCCTATCAGCGGGCGACGGCCGAGCGACTGGCGCCGTTCAACTACTCCGTCGTCGTGTTTTCGGGCGTGATCGGCTGGCTGGTGTGGGGCAATGTGCCCGACCTGATTGCGGTCGCCGGCATCGTCCTTGTCTGCGCCGGCGGCATCATCTCGATCGTCTTCGGCGGATCGTCCGGCAAGGGACATCCGATCGGCCACGGCCACTGGACATTGTTCCGGGAGACACATGCGACATGAACCGCACCGGCAAACCCTACGAGATGGAGCCGACGCCGACCGACATTTCGGTCGTCGTGCATTCCCGCAACGTCATCGGCGAGTCGCCGATCTGGTGCCCGACAACCGAGCAGCTCTATCTCGTCGACATCAGCGGCCAGCAGATCCACCTCCTCCATCCCGCCGACGGCAACTACCGCACCTTCGACCTGCCGGACTGGGTGACCTCGCTGTCGACGCGGGCGAAAGGCGGGCTGGTGCTCACCATGCGCAAGACCTTCGCCTTCTACGATCCCGACACCGGAAAGCTGGAGGTGCTCGCCGATCCCGAGCCGGAGAGGCCGGGCAACCGCTTCAACGACGGGAAATGCGACCGCCAGGGGCGGCTGTGGGCAGGCACCATGGGCGCCAAGGACTGGCTGGCGGCGACCGGCGCCCTCTACCGCTTCGATCCGGACCAGCGCATCACGCTGATGCAGGATCAGGTCAAGTGCTCCAACGGCACCGGCTGGAGCCCCGACGGCCGCACCATGTACTACACAGAGAGCTTCCGCTACGGCATATTCGCCTACGACTTCGACCCCGCCACCGGCACGATTGAGAACCGTCGGCCGTTCGTCACGCTCGACCCCGACGCCAGCGGCTTCCCCGACGGGCTGACGGTCGACGCGGAAGGCTTCGTGTGGAGCGCCCAGCCGGTCTATGGCCGCATCGTCCGCTACGATCCGGCCGGCAAGATGGAGCGGATCATCGCGCTGCCGGTGTCCCGCGGCACGAGCTGCATCTTCGGCGGTCCCGATTATCAGACGCTCTACATCACCACCGCGACCGAAACGTTGACCGAGGCGCAGATGGCGGAAGAGCCGCTGGCGGGGAGCCTGCTTTCCTGCGAGCCGGGCTTCAGAGGGATTCCCGAGACGCCCTTCGCGGGCTGATTGCGTAAAGGCGCGCTCGCTACTCCCCGCAGGTTGGTGGCGTCCGCGATCCGCCGGGCGTACGCCTGACCACCGTCGCGATGGGAGGCCGACATGTCTGCAAGCGACAAGGTGTTCGCCGGATCGATCCCCGAATTTTACGACACCCTGATGGTGCCGCTCATTTTTGCGGGCTACGCGGCGGATATCGCCCGTCGGGCGGCCGTCTACTCGCCTTCCATTGTGCTGGAGACCGCAGCCGGCAGCGGCGTGGTAACCCGAGCACTCGCGCTGCTTCTTCGCCGGGATGCGCGCTACGTGGTGACTGATCTCAATCAGCCGATGCTCGACTATGCCGCCGCCAGGCAGGGGCCGGATTCGCGCCTTACATGGAAACAGGCGGATGCCCTGGAGCTCCCGTTCGGCGATCGCGCGTTTGACACGGTCTGTTGCCAGTTCGGCGTCATGTTCTATCCGGATCGAGTTGCCGGTTATGTCGAGGCGCGACGCGTGCTGAAGCCGGGCGGGCGCTTCCTCTTCAACGTCTGGGACCGGATCGAGGAAAATGA
>Ga0210086_1001947_pt1 | contig 10143 bp, 6 predicted proteins | sample China_Galinas_PW_3_FD_184867 | JGI IMG/M metagenome (GOLD analysis project Ga0210086, IMG submission 184867) | Wetland microbial communities from San Francisco Bay, California, USA, that impact long-term carbon sequestration - China_Galinas_PWB_D2... | ecosystem: Environmental > Aquatic > Marine... | reverse complement strand
TCCAGGTCGTAGCCCCCTTCCAGCACCGCCACCAGCCGGCCGTGGCACCGCTCGTCCGCCAGCCGGCGGATCGCCCGGGTCATGCGGGCAAAGCCCACCTCGGTCACGGCCATGGAGCCCAGCGGGTCGGCGGCGTGGGCGTCGAACCCGGCCGAGACCAGGACGAAGTCCGGATCGAATGCCTCGGCCGCCGGCAGCAGCACGCTCTCCAGGGCGTCCTCGAACTCCTTGTCGCCGCCCCCCGGCGCCAGGGGGCAGTTGAGGGTCAGGCCCTCGCCCTCCCCGCCCCCGCGCTCGGAGGCCGACCCGGTGCCGGGGTAGAAGGGGTACTGGTGGACGGAGCCATACAGGACCGTGGGGTCGCTCCAGAACGCCGCCTGGGTGCCGTTGCCGTGGTGCACGTCGAAATCGAGGATCGCCACGCGCGACAGGCCGTAGCGCCGCTGGACGTAGCGCGCCGCCACCGCCACGTGGTTGATCAGGCAGAAGCCCATCACCCGGTTCGGCTCGGCGTGGTGGCCCGGCGGGCGGGTCAGGCAGAAGGCGTTCTGCACCTCCCCGGCCATCACCTTGTCCACCGCCGCGAGCGTGCCGCCGGTGGCCTTGCGGATCGCGTCCCACGACCCCTCGGAGACCGGCGTCTCGTGGTCCAGGAAGATGTGGCGGCCGTGCGCCATGCGGCAGGCGGCCTCGATCTGGGCGACGTGCTCGGGGCGGTGGACGGCGGTCAGCCAGCCGGGCTCCACGTCCCGCGCGGGAATGGCCGTCAGCTGCGCCCGGAGCCCCGTCCGGTCCAGGTGCGTGAGGATCGCCCGCAGGCGCTCGGCGGACTCCGGGTGCCAGGGGCCGGTGTCGTGCCGCAGGCAGTCCGGATGGTAGACGAGGCCGGTGGCCCCGTGGGCGCTGCCTTCGAAGTGCTGGTGCATCGCGCTTAGGTCCGCCGGCCCCGACTGCCGTTCGGCTATGCTGGGGGCGGCATGCCGGATTCTACCCCGCATCGGGTCCTGATCGCCGGGGCGGGGGCCCTGGGGGGCGTGTTCGGGGCCTTTTTGGCAAATGCCGGGCACCCCGTCGCCCTGCTCGGGCGCCCCGCCGTCCTCGACGCCGTGCGGCGCCGGGGCCTCGCGGTCACCGGCCTGTGGGGGGAGCACCGGGCGGACGGACTGGACCTCGCCGCCACGCCGGGTGATTTGTCCGGCACCTTCCCGATCGTGCTCGTCACGGTCAAGTCGTATGCCACCGCCGAGGTGGCGCGGGCGGTGGCGCCCCTGCTGGCACCGGACGGGGTCATGGTCTCCCTCCAGAACGGCCTGGGCAACGTGGAGGCCGTCGCCGACGCCGTGGGCGAGGGCCGCGCGGGCGGGGCGCGGGTGATCTTCGGCGCCGAGGTGACGGCGCCGGGCCGCGTGGCGGTGACCGTGTACGCCGACCCGGTCCTGGTGGGCTCGCCCTACGCCGCCGCCCACCCGGCGCTGGCCGACCGCCTGCGGTCCCTGGTGGACGCGCTGGGGCGCACTTGCATCCCCACCCGCTGGACCGACGACCTCATGGCCGCCCTGTGGGGCAAGGTGCTCTACAACAGCGCCCTGAACCCCCTCGGGGCCCTGCTCGGCGTGCCCTACGGCGCCCTCGCCGACGACCCGAACACCCGCGCCCTGATGGACCGGGTGGTGGCGGAGGCATTCGCCGTGGCCCGGAAGAGCGGCGTGCGCCTCCCGTGGCCCGGGCCGGAGGCGTACCTCGCCCACTTCTACGGCCGCCTGGTGCCCCCCACGGCGGACCACCGCTCGTCCATGCTGCAGGACCTGGAGGCCGGCCGTCCCACGGAGATCGGGGCGATCAACGGGGCGGTGGCGGCACGCGGCGGGGCACTCGGCCTCGCGACGCCGGTGAACGACGCCCTGGTGGCGATGATCCGTTTTCGGGAGGGGCGGAAGGCCCTCAGGGCAGCAGGTCGATGAAGTAGACGTCGTCGTAGCGCAGGAGATTGCTGACGTCGCCTCCCTGGGGAACGCCGCCGCCGCCGATATACACGCGGAACGCGGGCGCCCCGCCCACCTCGCCCACGGCCGCGGCCGCGAGGCTCGTCAGGCCGTCCGAGACGGGCAGCTCGGGCAGGAACAACCAGTCCTCCAACAGGCCCGAGACCGGGTCCACCTCGCTCAGATAGGCGTCGGCGCTGGCCGCGCTCAAGGAAGGGTCGTCGCCCCCGACCACCACCACCCGGAGGTCGTCCGGCAGGGCCACCATGCGGTGGTACTCCAGGGGCCGGGGCAGGGAGCGGGTCTGGCGCCAGGCCCCGGCCACGATGTCGCCGGTGGCCGGATCGAGCCGCGCGATGTAGACCGCGTCGGTGATCGTCTCCGGGCTGGTCTCGTTCGCGCCGTTGGAGCCGCCCGAGACGATCAGCCAGTCCCCGGCCACGGCGGCGGCGTGCTTGTTGAGGGGTTCGGGCATGCGCCCCACCAGCGCCCACGGGCTCAGGTTGCCGGTGACGGGGTCGATGGCGGCGCGCAGGACCTCGTCCCGGTTGCGCCCGACGAAGCGCGTGCCGTCGTCCACCCAGTTCCACCCGCCCAGCAGGTAGAGCCAGTCGTGGTAGCGCACCAGGGCCGCGGCGGTGCGGCCGGGGATGTCGGTGGCGCCGTCGGCCAGGGTCAGGGCGGGGATTCGGTCCTCCTCGTGCCAGGCGATGGTGCCGTCCGCCGCCACGGCGCCCGCCAGGACGCGGTCGGAGTAGCGCGTGACGTCCGGCCCCACGGCGCCCGGGTCGCTGGGATCGATGCCGAGGTCCACCTGGGCGTCGATCCCCCCCGCCACGTACACGTGGGTGTCGGTGGAGGCCTGGGCGTGGCGGGCCACCTGGTAGCGCACGACCCGCTGCGGGATGGTGCCCGTGGCCTCCCGCAGGATCGACATGCACAGGGGGTCGTCCACGCACGGGGCCAGGACGCGCACCGCCGGGTCGGAGTCGGAGGGCGGCGCGGCACGGTCCCACCCCAGGGCACCGCCGACCCGCCGCAGCGTGCCGTCGGCCTGCAGGTCGGCCCGGGCCACGTCCTCGCGGAAGCCGCCGGCGGTGACGTTGCCGGTCACCCCGCCGGTGACGAACAGGCGGCCATCCACCACCGACATGTCGTGGCCGTAAATGCCGCCCAGATAGGGCAGGCTCTGGACCTGGGTCCAGTCGGTGGAGACCCCCGGGACCGAATTGAGGACCCGTACGCCGACGGGCCCGCTCTCGACCGTGTTCCCGTTCACCGTGGCCCGCGCCCGCAGCTGGGTGGCGCCGGGGGCAAAGCCGGTCACGCGCATCACGTCGCCGTCGGCGGAAACGGGGGTGAGGGTGACCACGCCCCCCACGCTCGCCACCCAGGTGACCGCGGTCGTGATCGCCGAGCCGGTCAGGGTGTCGGTGACCGTGGCGTGGACCTGGCGCGCCTCGCCGACGGCGAGCACCAGGCCCGAGGGCGACACGGCGACGTTCGGCGGCGGCATGGGGGCGCCGTTCTCATCCAGGACCACCAGGGTGGTGCTGCCCATGGGGTTGACCGCCGCACCGACCACGTGGGCGGTGATGTCGGTTACCCCCTGGACCACGGCCGTCACGTCGCCCGTGTTCGTGTTGATGCCCGCGATGTCGGGGCGGGAGCTGGTCCAGACGAACGAGATCCCCTCCACCCGCGCGCCCGTGCCGTCCACGGCCATGGCGGTCATCTGAAGGTGCTGGCCGGCCGCCACCACCGGGTCGGGCGGCAGGACGACGACGGTGAAGGTCAGGGGGGGCGAGGGTTGCGGAAAGGGGCTCACGGTCACGTTCGTCGACCCCGAGGCGCCGCCGCCGGCCGCCTCCAGCTTCCCCGACGGCGCCCCCACCACGGACGCGGTGACGCGCACCGAGCCGCCGGCCCGGCCGGACACCTTTCCGAACGCGTTGACGCTGGCGACGAAGCTGTCCGAGCTTTCCCACGCCAGCTTGGCGCCGGACACCTGGAAGCCGCAGGCGTTTTTCGCCTGGGTGGCGAGCTGGAAGGTATCCCCCGCCCCGATCTCGAGGGCCTCGGGGTAGACCTTGAGCCGGGTCACGGCCGTGTCGGCCCCGCCACACGACCCGCCGCCCCCGACGGACGCACCGGCGCACGCCGCCAGCGGCAGCAGAATTCCCAATTTGAGTAAACGGCGCCCCAATTTCACGACGGACAGTCCTCACCGGAGGGCGCCGGGCGGTCTCAGGCGCCCACGTCCTTCAGCACCGTCGATACAAAGCAATTCGCACGCCACAAGCGGACCTGCGGCCCCCCCAGGGGCCGCGGCCAACGCCGTGAAAATGCACAAAAAATACGCGACCGGTCAGGGCAGCTCGCGCCCGAAATGGGCCCGGAGGTATCCCTGGGCCAGGGCCACCAGGCGCCGGGCGGTGCCGTCGGGCAGGTCCGAGGCGAGGGGCCGGAGGGGGTCCGCCATGGCCGAAAGGCCCTCCCACAGCCCGTTCTCCAGGGGGGCGTCGTTGCCGGCGCGGCAGTGCGCGCAGACCCCGCCCCCGGGGTCGATCCGCAGGGCCACGGGGGGGCCGTCCGCGTGGCACGAGACGCACGCGTCGAGACGCGGGGCCACCCCGGCGTGGGCCGCCGAACGCCACAGGAACGCCCCCACCACGGGTGCGACGGCGTGGGTGGGCTCGTCCAGGGCCGCCAGGGCGTCCACCAGCAGCGCGTAGCGCGCGCGGGACGGCTCCTCCCGCGCCAGGGCCCGGGCCCAGGCACACACCAGGCCCGCCGCCTGGCAGCGGGTCAGGTCCGTGGACAGGCGGGAAAAGCGGCACAAGGGGTCGGCCCCCTCGGCCCGGTAGAGCCCCTCGCCGCGCGCGGGCGCCAGGATCACGCGGCTCACCCCGAACGGCTCCAGGGCGCTCCCCAGGCGGCCGCGCGGCAGGCAGGCGCCCCTCGCCACCGCCGCCACCCGGCCGTGGTCGGGGGTCAGCAGGGTCACCAGGCGATCGGCCCCCGACAGGCGGCGGCGCCCCACCGGGACGGCCTCGGTGTCGAGCCACCTCATCCTGCGTGGGGGATCAGGTACGCAAGAAGGAGCGTCGCGAGGCCCAGGTAGATCACGAGCCCGGTCACGTCGTTGAGCATGCTGACCAGGGGGCCGGACGAGATGGCCGGGTCGAACTTGAGGTACTGGAACAGGATCGGCGTCAGGGTGCCGATGATGACGGCCACGCAACTGGCCGAGAGCAGCGATGTGCCCACCACCACGCCCAGCCATCGGTCGCCCCACCACAGGGCCACGCCGCCCACCATGAGGCCGCACGCCAGGCCGATCATGATCCCCACGCGCACCTCGCGGAAGAAGACCCGGCGCAGGTCGCCCACCTCGATCTGCCCGGTGGCGAGGCCGCGCACGACGATGGTGGCCGACTGCAGGCCCAGGGAGCCCCCCAGCGCCATGCTGATGGGCACGAACGCCACCAGCGTGAGCATGGACTCGAGGGTGTCGGTGAAGCGCGTCATCACCCACGCGGTGAACACCCCGCCCACCACGTTCACCATCAGCCACGGGAGGCGCAGGCGCGTTGCGCGCAGGGTGCCCACCGAGAGGGAGTACTCGGCGTCCACCGCCGTGCCGGACATCTTGAGCATGTCCTCCGTGGCCTCGTCGCGGATGACGTCGATCACGTCGTCCACGGTGATGATGCCCACGAGCTTCTCCTCGTGGTCCACCACCGGCACGGCCAGCAGGTTGTAGCGCGCGGTCATGCGGGCCACGGCCTCCTGGTCCATGTCCACCCGGGCGCGCACCACGGGGGTGACCATCACCTCCTCGAGGGGCGTGTCGGGCGGCATGGTCAGAAGCTCGCGCAGGGAGAGCACGCCTTTCAGCACGCCGTCCGCGTCCACCACGTAGACGTAGAACACCATCTCGGCGTCGGGCGCGCCCTGCAGGCGGTCGATGACCTCCCGCGCGGTGCTCGTGGTGGGCACCGCGAGGAACTCCGGGGTCATGATGCCGCCCGCGGTCTCCTCCGGGTAGCGCAGCAGCTCCATGACCTCGTCGCCCTCGGTGGGCGGCATGCCCTCGATCAGCTGGGCGGAGAGCTCGGGGGGCAGGGCGCCCAACAGGTCGGCGGCGTCGTCGGTGGAGAGGCACTTGAGCAGCGCGAGCTGCTCGGCGCGGGGCAGCTCGGTGAAGATCGGCACGGCCGAGTCCTCGTCCAGCTCGCAGAGCACCTCGGCCCGGTCCTCGACCCGCTCCAGAAGCTCCATCACGATGCGCTTCTCGGCCGGGTCGTCCATGTGGCGGACCACCTTGGCGACCTCGGCCGGGTGCATCTTGTTGACCATGCGGCCCAGGTGGCGCATGGCCCCGCGCGCCAGGAGGCGGTGGACCGCGTCCAGGATCAGGGCATGTCGCTGGGAGATCTCGCTGGAAGGCACCGCGCACCTCGCCGGGGCCCGGGGGGGTGGGCCCGGTTCAAACGGGGGCGCAGTGTATCACCGGTACCCCATCTCCCTTAAGAACCCGGCGTCCTCGCGCCAGCCGGGGCGCACCTTCACGAACAGGCGCAGGTGCACGGGCCGCCCCGCCACCTCCTCGACACGGTGGCGTGCGGCGGTCCCGATGGCCTTGATGCGGCTCCCGCCGCGGCCGATCAGGATGGCCTTCTGGGAGGGCCGCTCCACGTAGATCGTGGCCCACACCCGGTCGCCCGCGTCGTCCTCGTCGTACCGGTCCACGGCCACCGCGACGGCGTACGGGATCTCCTTCTCGCACTGGAGCGTCACCTGCTCGCGCACCCGCTCGGCCACCACGTCGCGCATCGTCTGGTCGGAAAGCTGGTCCTCTGGATAGAAGGCCGGCCCCTCCGGCAGCAGGGGCACGACCCGGGACAGGACGTCGGGCGCGGCGCCGGGGTTCAGCGCACAGGTCGGCACCACGTCCGAAAAATCTCCGAGGGCCGCGAAGGCCTCGCGGCGCTCGTCGGCCTCGGGCGGCGGCACCGTGTCCCACTTGTTGAGCACCAGCACCACGGGACGCCCGCTCCGCGCGCACAGCTCCGCGACCTCCCGGTCCCGCGCCCCGGGGGGCCGGCCGGCGTCCACCACCAGCACCACCGCGTCGGCCTCGGCCACGGCGGCCTGAGCGGCGCGCACCATGGACGCGTTGAGGGCGAACTTGGGGTCGTGGATGCCGGGCGTGTCGACGAACACCACCTGGGCGCCCGGCAGGGTGAGCACCCCGCGGATCGCCTGCCGGGTGGTCTGGGGCTTGGGGGTGACGACGGCCACCGGCTCGCCCAGGAGGGCGTTCAACAGGGTGGACTTGCCCACGTTGGGGCAGCCCGCCAGGGCCACGAACCCGGCCCGGTAGGCGGTTATCGGCTCCTGGTCGCCGGGCAAGGGTCGCTCAGGCCGCCGCGTCGGGGGGCGAGGCCGGGAAGGTCAGCACGAACACGGCGCCATTGGGCGTGTTGTCCTCCACCCGGATGCGGCCGCCGTGCTCCTCCACGATGCGCGCGGCGATGGCGAGCCCCAGCCCCGTGCCCCCCTCGCGGCGGGAGAAGTAGGGAAGGAAGACCTCGGCCTGGGCGGCGGCGTCCACACCGGGGCCGGTGTCGGCCACGCGGATCTCCGTGCCGTCCGCGGTGCGGGTGCCGGTGACGCGGATGCTTCCGGTCCCGTCCATGGCCTGCACGGCGTTCTCGAACAGGTTCGTGAACACCCGGCGCATCTGCTCCCGGTCCATGGCGAGGGGCCCTAGGTCGGCCTCGTCCACCTCGAGCGCCACCTTGGGGTAGGCGTTGCGGTAGAGGGCCGCCACCTCGCCCACCACGCCCCAGATCGACTGGGGCACGCGGTGGGGCTCGGGCATGCGGGCGAATTCGGAGAACTCGTCCACCAGGCGCTTCAGGCCCCCCACCTCGTCCAGGATCGTATTCGTGGTCTCCTCCACCACGGGGGGCAGCGTCCCCTCGTCGCCGCCGAGGCGCTTGCGCAGGCGCTGGACGGAGAGCTGGATGGGGGTCAGCGGGTTCTTGATCTCGTGCGCCAGGCGCCGCGCCACCTCGCGCCAGGCGGCCTCCTTCTGGACGCGGATCAGCTCGGTCAGGTCGTCGAACACGAGCACCGCCCCCAGGCGCTCGCCCCCCGGGCTCACCACCCGGCGCACGTGGACCTGCAGGGTGAGGGTCTCGCCGCCCACCTCCAGGCGCACCTCGCGCTCGCGGCGCTCCTTCTCGTCCTCGCGCAGCAGGTCGATGAGCTGGGAGAAGACCGCCAGCGTCACGTCGCGGAACGCCTCGCGGTAAGGACGGTCCTTCACCTTGGCGGGGTCCATGTGCAGGACCTCGGCGGCGGCGCGGTTGAACAGGGTCACGCGGCCGTGCGCGTCCAGGGCGATGACGCCCGTGGCGGCGTTCTCGAGGATCGCCTCCATGTAGGCCCGGCGGGCCTCCAGCTCCTGGTTGCCGGCGGTCAGGGAAACGTTCGCCCGGGTCAGTGCGTCCTTGTTCCGCTCCAGCTGGGCGGTCATGGCGTTGAAGGCGTCCACCAGCTCCCCCACCTCGTCGCGGCTCTCGCGCCTCAGGCGCACGTTCAGGTTGCCCCCGGCGACCTCGCGGGTACCGTCCACCAGGCGCTGTACCGGCTCGGTGATGCCGCGGGCGATGTAGAAACCGAACCAGGTGGCCGAGAACAGGATCACCAGGCCGATGACGAGGAACGAGAACCGGTACCCCTTCTTGATCGGCCCCCGAATCGCGGCGAGCTGCGAGAAGTTTTCATAGTCCTCGGTAATGCGGCGCAAGGCCGCGATCTCCGAGGCCGGGATCACGCGCTCGGCCCACAGGTAGCCGCCCCCCGGCACCGGCACGCCGGCCAGCACCAGCTCCCCCTCCGGCACCGGCCGGGTGCTGCGCGTGGCCCGCACGGGCATCACGTCCGGCACCGCCACCCGGCCCACCGTCACCAACCCGCCCCCGCCTTCCCGGAGGGCCAGGCCGGTCAGGTCCCACGCATCCTGCTGGGTCCGGAGCCACCCCTCCCGCCCGTCGTCCACGGCGGGGTCGTCCGGCGGGACGATCGCGGCGATGCGCGCGGCGTCCCACTCCACCTGGTCGTGCAGGGCCTGGTAGTGGGAGCGGGCGACCTCGGCGGCGCCCTTCATCGGGCCCTGCACCTGGGGCGCGAACCAGGAGTCCACGCTGCCCGTCAACAGCCCCGACGCCACCACGTAAAGGAGCACCGTCGGCACCAGCGAGAACCCAAAGAACACGGCTACCAGGCGCGTGCGCAGGCTGCCCACCCGGCGGCGGCCCTCGAGCAGCCACTTGACCAGGTTGCGCGAGAGCATGAGCGCCAGCACGACGATCAGGATCAGGTTCACGTTGACGAGCGTCAGCACCAGGATGTTGCTGCGCCCCGACGTGTGGAGCTGGGAGAGGACCATCAGCGACACCGCCAGGACCCCCGCGAGCACACCTACGCCCACCTTGGCGGCGGTGCTCATGCGGTGCGGCGGGGGCGGCGGCGGGTCGTTCGACACGTCGGCGGGGGGCGTCACGGGAGGTCCTCCAGGTACCCGGTACGGGCCCAGGGGGTCTCGAACTCGAGGCGGGGGATGAAGAAAAAGACGTAGTCCAGGTAGAGCGGCAGCTCTATGGCGCGCATCTCGGCCTTGGCCGAGACGTAGTGCGTGTAGTCGGGGCTGTCCCTGGGCAGCGCCAGGCGTACCCCCTCGACGTGCGACACGGCGGCCACCGCCGCGTCGTAGTCGGCCACCTCCTCCTCCCGCACGTCGCCGCCGGGGCCGGTGCGGCGGATGCGGTACTGCCCGGCCAGGGTGTCGTACTTGATCTGGAACTGCACCGTGGCGCTCTCCAGCTCCTCGTCGAACCAGCGCCGGTGGCGGCGGTTGAGCGTGACCGTGTAGAAGAGGTCCTTGGGCACGCCGTTGTGGATCTCCTCCGCGATCTCCGGCGGAAAGCCCCCAGCAAGGCGCACCGACACGGTCACGAGGCGCCCCTCGCGGGCGGCGGTGACTTCATCGATCCGCCCCTCCCCGGACGGCGGTGCGGCGGTGTCGGCCACAGCGGGCGGGTCCGCCGCGCGGGCCTCGGTCGGCAACGCGACCGGCACCGCGAGG
>Ga0210086_1001946_pt1 | contig 10152 bp, 10 predicted proteins | sample China_Galinas_PW_3_FD_184867 | JGI IMG/M metagenome (GOLD analysis project Ga0210086, IMG submission 184867) | Wetland microbial communities from San Francisco Bay, California, USA, that impact long-term carbon sequestration - China_Galinas_PWB_D2... | ecosystem: Environmental > Aquatic > Marine... | reverse complement strand
GCTCGACCTCGGATCCTTCGACTGGCTGTCCAACCCCGACGTCGCGCTCTACGCGGTCGCCATCACCGACATCTGGATGTGGGCGCCCTTCGTGATGCTGTTGTCGCTTGCCGGCCTGTCGGCTGTGCCGCAGCACCTCTATGAGGCGGCTGCCATCGACCGCGCCGGCACCTGGTACACCTTCACCCGCATCACGCTGCCGCTGGTTGCGCCGATCCTCATCATCGCGATCATTTTCCGCACCATGGAGGCCTTCAAGAGCTTCGATTTGCCGTTCATCATGAGCGGCCAGCCGACGACGGAAACCATCTCGATCCGGCTCTACAAGATGGCCTTCCAGGAGTGGCAGACCGGACGCTCCAGCGCGCTGGCCTACATCGTGCTGATCGTCGTGCTGGCGATCACCAACATCTACGTCAAATATCTGAACAAGGTGAAGGAGCGCTAGCATGGCCGCCGTCACGTCACCCGGCCGCCGCGCCTACAACCGCATCGCCATTGCGCTGGTGCTGGTCATCACCATCATCTTCCTGACGCCCATCTACTGGATCGCCTCGACCGCCTTCAAGCCGCGGGCGCTCGCCACCAGCGTCCCGCCGACGGTGCTCTTCCAGCCGGAGCTCACCCCGTTCATCAAGCTGTTCACCAAGCGGGTTCAGCTGAGGGGACCGGTCGACCCGGCCACCTACGAAGCCGCGCCGTGGTGGGAGAAGGCGATCTACGATGGCGGCGAGCGCATCCTCAAGGTCGGCGACTCGATCCAGCTGTCGCCCTACCCCGACCGCTTCCTCAACAGCCTGATCATCGCGGTGAGCAGCACGTTCCTGGCGGTGGTGATGGGAACGCTCACCGCCTACGGCTTCTCGCGCTTCCGGGTGCCGGGAGAGAACGACTGGCTGTTCTTCATATTGTCGACCCGCATGCTGCCGCCGGTGGTCGTCGCCATCCCCATGTTCCTGATGTACCGCCTGGTCGGCATGACCGACACCCATATCGGGCTGATCATCCTCTATACGGCCTTCAACCTGTCCTTCTCGGTCTGGCTGATGAAGGGGTTCATGGACGAGATCCCGAAGGAATATGAGGAAGCGGCTCTGGTCGACGGCTACACGCGGCTCCAGGCGTTCTTCAAGATCGTCCTGCCCGAGGCGACCACCGGCATCGCGGCGACGGCCGTCTTTTCCTTCATTATCGCGTGGAACGAGTACGCCTTCGCCTTGATCATGACCAACCGCCGGGCCCAGACCGCGCCGCCTTTCATCCCGGCGCAGGTCGGCTCCGGCCTCACCGACTGGACGGTCATCGCAGCGGGAACCTTCCTGTTCCTGCTGCCGGTGGCGATCTTCACCTTCGCCTTGCGCGGCCACCTTCTGCGCGGCGTCACCTTCGGCGCGATCCGCAAGTAGGACGGCGAACGATGACCTTCCCGCAAATCAGCGAACGGTATCTCGAACCGCTCTCGATGTGGATCATGATCGTCGGCATGGTGGCGCTGCTGCAGCCCTGGAGCCTGTTCTTCCACCGCTACGGTGTCACCATCATCCTCGTCGGTCTGGTCGGCTTCCTCATCTTCTCGCACATCAAGCCTGGCCCCGGGCAACAGGAAGAGTGAGCCCGTAGTCCATGGCTGAAATCGCATTGCAGCAGATCGAGAAGTATTTCGGAGACAACTACGTCATCCGGAAGCTCAACCTGACCATCGCCCACAAGGAGTTCGTCGTTCTGCTCGGGCCGTCCGGCTGCGGCAAGACGACGACCTTGCGCGCCATCGCCGGCCTCGAGACCATCGACACCGGCGACATCCGGATCGACGGCAAGGCGGTGCAGGACCTGCGCGCCGCCGACCGGGATATCGCCTTCGTCTTCCAGCTCTTCGCGCTCTATCCCCACCTCACCGCCTACGACAACATCGCCTTCCCGCTGCGGGCGACCCGCGAGAGCCGCGCCGAGGTCGACGCCAAGGTGCGCGAGGTGGCACGGGCGCTGAGGATCGAGCACCTTCTCAAGCATCGGCCCTCCGCCCTTTCGGGTGGCGACATGCAGCGCGTCGCCATCGGCCGCGCGCTGGTGCGGCGGCCGAAGGCGATGCTGATGGACGAGCCGATCGGCGCCCTCGACGCCAAGCTCCGCGAGGATATGCGCTCCGAGCTGAAGCGCCTGCACATCGAGAACGATTCGACCACCGTCTACGTCACCCACGACCAGGTCGAGGCGATGTCGCTCGCCGACCGCATCGCCATCATGAACGACGGCGTGCTGCAGCAGGTCGGCACGCCGACCGAGGTCTATCAGTACCCGGCCAACCTCTTCGTCGCCCAGTTCGTCGGCAGCCCGGTGATGAACATCCTGCCGGCCACGGTGCGGGGCGAGGGTCCCGGCTCCGAACTGGTCATCGCCGACGGCGCTGCCGTTTTCGACTTCCCCGGCGACCTGCCCGGGCGTCTCGCGGCAAAGCAATACCAGTCGCTCGTCATCGGCGTGCGACCCGAAGGCGTCCTGATCGCCGCGACGGAAAGCCCCGGCTACATTCCGGTCGACGCCCACATCATCGAGCCGCTCGGCGCCTACGACATCGTCGACCTCAGGATCGGCGACCAGTTTCTGCGCGCCCGCACGCACAGCGGCCTGGTCAAGCGGGTGGGCGATACGGTGTGGGCGCGGCTCGACGAGACGCAGACCCACTTCTTCGACACCCGGACCGGCGATTCTCTGAGCATCAGGCTTGGTGAGGAAAATGGCGCACATCAAGCTTGACAAGATTACCAAGAAATTCGGCGCCACCACCGCGCTCCGCGACCTGACGCTCGACATCGCCGACGGCGAGTTCTTCGTGCTGCTCGGGCCGACCGGCGCCGGCAAGACAACGACGCTCAGGCTGATCGCCGGTCTCGACCGGCCGACCGCCGGTACCGTGCGCATCAACGGCGAGGATGTCGTCGAGTGGACCGCCGCCCAGCGCGATATCGCCCTGGTGTTCCAGTACTACTCCCTCTATCCGCGCTACACGGTCCGCCAGAATCTGGCCTTCCCGCTCAAGTCGCGGGTGCACAGCTACGACCAGTCCGAAATCGACAGGCGCATCGCCTCCGCCGCGAAGATCCTCAGGATCGACCATCTCCTCGACCGCAAGACCGACAAGCTCTCCGGCGGCGAAATGCAGCGCGTGGCGATCGGCCGGGCGATCGTGCGCGAGCCGCGCGCCTTCCTGATGGACGAGCCGCTGTCCAATCTCGACGCCAAGCTGCGCGAATCGCTGCGCTCCGAGCTCAAGGACCTGCAGATGAAGCTCGGCGCCACTTTCCTGTTCGTCACCCACGACCAGATCGAGGCGATGTCGATGGGCGACAAGGTCGGTGTCCTCAATCACGGCCGGATCGCCCAGGTCGGCACGCCCTACGAGATCTACAACAATCCGCGCGACGTCTTCGTCGCCGGCTTCGTCGGCTCGCCGGCGATGAACCTGCTCGACGCGGTCTTGAAGGGCGGCCGGATCGGCGCGCTCGGCGGCAAGGTGGATCTGGCGCTTGCCGGCACGGCGGCGGGCGAGACGGCCGGCTTCAGCGGCCCGCTCAAGCTCGGCATCCGTGCCGAGGACGTCAGCGTCGGCCCCGACGGCCAGGCCGAGGCCAAGGTCCACCATGTCGAGAACCACGGGGTCGAGCAGATCCTGACGCTCCGGGTCGACGAGCAGCTGTTCAAGGCAACCGCCCCGGCTATCATCCGGATAGCGATCGAGGACACGGTCCGCTTTTCCTTTGCGCCCGACATGGTGCACTGCTTCGACGTCGACACCGGTGTCAGCTTCGCCTATCGCGAAGGCAAGGCCGCCTGATCGTCCGGGTGACGCTGACATCTCTTCTGCCGGTCATCCCCGCGGAAGCGGGGACCCGGTAGACACCAACGCCTGCAGACAAAACGTACGGGGTCGCCGCCTGCTGGATGCCCGCTCCAGCGGGCATGACCGCCAGCGTTTCCCGTGCCGATCTGATCGGGAGTGCGAGGTCCTTGCGCGATCCCCGCGAGACGGCTGCCAACCCGGCCGCCCCTACGCTAGCACCTTGTCGATCGCGGCGATCTCCTCCGCCGACAGCGGACTCGCCTTCAGCGCATCGAGCGAATCGTCGAGCTGCGCCACCGTGCGCGCCCCGATCAGCGCCGAGGTCACCCGCTCGTCGCGCAGCACCCAGATGAGGGCGAGCTGGGCAAGGCTCTGGCCGCGCCTCTTTGCGATGACAGCCAGTTCGTTGAGCTTGGCGACCAGCTCCGGTGTCACCCGCGAGGAGGGCAGCGTCCAGTTGCGGGCGGCGCGGGAATCCGCCGGCACGCCCTTGAGGTATTTGTTGGTGAGCAGCCCTTGGGCCAGCGGCGAGAACGGGATGCAGCCGACCCCCAGCTCGGCGAGTGTATCGAGCAGCCCGTCCTCGACCCACCGGTCGAGCATCGAGTATCTGGGTTGGTGGATCAGGAGCCGCGTGCCGAGCGCCTTGAGGATGCCGGCCGCCTCCCGCGTCGCGTCCGGCTGGTACTGCGAAATCCCCACATAGAGCGTCTTCCCTTGGCGCAGGACATGATCGAGCGCGCCCATCGTCTCCTCGAGCGGCGTGTCGGGATCGGGGCGGTGGTGGTAGAAGATGTCCACATAGTCGAGGCCCATCCGCTTCAGGCTCTGGTCGAGGCTGGCGATGAGGTATTTGCGCGAGCCGAAATTGCCGTAAGGGCCAGGCCACATGTCCCAACCCGCCTTGGTCGAGATCACCAGCTCGTCGCGGTACGGCTTGAAGTCGGCGGCGAAGATGCGGCCGAAGTTCTCCTCCGCCGAACCGTAGGGCGGGCCGTAATTGTTGGCGAGGTCGAAATGGGTGACGCCGCGGTCGAAGGCGCGCCGGAGCATCGCCCGCCCCACCTCGAAGGTGTCGACGCCGCCGAAATTCTGCCAGAGGCCGACGGAAATCGACGGCAGGTCGAGCCCGCTCCGCCCGGTGCGACGGTAGGCCATGCGCTCGTAGCGGTCGGTCTCGGCGACGTAGGTCATCATTCTTCCTTTCCCAAGCGGAATGCTCCCGGCGCTCGTGGGCGCGCGTTGCGATTTCGGCGGTGGTGGCGAGGCCGGCGGTTCGGGCCGGCTTGCATGCAGGGAACCCATGATCGCAGGACAGGTGGAGGTTGTCACCTGCCCGCGTCGGAGTAGAGTGTCGCTTCCCCTCCCGGACCAACCAGCGGACATTTTTGTGATGGACTACGTCAATCTCGGCGCCAGCGGCCTCAAGGTCTCGCGCCTCTGCCTCGGCATGATGACCTACGGCTCCAGCCAGTGGCGCGACTGGATCCTCGACTACGACGACACCAGACCTTTCGTCGCGCGGGCGCTCGACGCCGGCATCAATTTCTTCGACACCGCAGACATATATTCGCGGGGCGCCAGCGAGGAGGTGACCGGCCGGGCGCTGAAGGAGCTCGGCGTGCCGCGCCACAAGGTCGTCGTCGCCACCAAGGTCTACAATCCGATGGGCGACGATCCCAACGAGCGCGGCCTGTCGCGCAAGCACATCATGCACGGGATCGACGACTCGCTCCGCCGTCTCGGCATGGACTATGTCGACCTTTACCAGATCCACCGCTTCGACAGGACGACGCCGATCGAGGAGACGCTGGAGGCTCTCAACGACGTGGTGAAAGCCGGCAAGGCGCTCTACATCGGCGCCTCCTCCATGTACGCATGGCAGTTCGCCCGCATGCTCGAGACCTCGGACCGGCGCGGGCTGGCCAAGTTCGTCACCATGCAGAACCACTACAACCTCATCTATCGCGAGGAGGAGCGCGAGATGATCCCGCTCTGCGTCCATGAGGGGATCGGCCTCCTCCCATGGAGCCCGCTCGCCCGCGGCTTCCTCACCGGCAGCCGGCGCCGCAAGGACAAGGGCGAGACCACCCGGTCGCGGAGCGATGCCTTCGCCCATCAGCTCTACTACGAGGAGGAAGACTTCCGCGTCGTCGACCGGGTCACCGAGATCGCGGGCAAGCGAGGCGTCCCGAACGCCCAGGTGGCGCTCGCCTGGCTGCTCTCCAAGCCCTACGTCACCGCGCCGATCGTCGGGGCAAGCAAGATGAGCCACCTCGAGGACGCCATCAAGGCGACGGAGATCACGCTGACCGACGAGGAAATCGCCGCGCTGGAGGAGCCCTACCGGCCCCACCCGGTGCTCGGCCACAGCTGATCGGGCTCAGCCCAGCGCTACAGCCGGTACACCCGCGCGGCGGTGTCGTGCAGCATCGCCCGCTGGTCCGCCTCCGGATAGCCGGCGATCGCCTTGCGGTAGGCGTCGACCAGCGGGCCGTACTCGGTCCACAGCTTCTCGACCGGAAAATTCGAGCCGAACAGGCAGCGCCCGGCCCCGAACAGGCCGACCGTCTCGCCGACGATGAAGGCGATGTGCTCCGCATCGTTGCGATGGATGAAGGTGCCGAGACCGGAGAGCTTCGACACCACGTTCGCCTGGGCCGCCAGCTTCTTCATCCCGTCCAGCCACGCCGCCCGCCCCTGGTCGGAGAGGTCCTCCAGCATGCCGGCGTGCTGGAGGATAAAGGTGGTGCCGGGGAAGTCGGCGGCAAGCCGCGCCGCGCCATCCATCTGGCCGGCGAACACCTGCAGGTCGAAGCTGAGCCCCCGCTCGGCCAGCGCGGCGAAATTCCGCCGGAACGTCTCGTCGTCGGCAAGGTCGGGGCGGTTGGCGAAACGGTACATCTCGTTGTCGTGCCAGTGGAGCTGCATGCGGACGCCGCGAAGCCGCGGGGAGCGCATCAGCCGGTCGAGCGCCGGCCGCACGTCGTCGGCCATCAGGTCGGCATAGCCGACGATGCCGTGCGGCCAGCCGCTCCGGTCGGCGACGCTCTGCACCCACGCCACCTCGTCCTCGGCCTGCGCCGGCGCCCAGTTGGCCTGGACATAGACCGACTTCACCACCCCCGAGCCGGCGATGTCGGCAAGATACTCGTCGATCGGGTAGTCGCGGCGGATCGGCTCATACGGCCCGAAGATGCGCGGCAGCATCGGCCCGACGAGCCACGGCAGGTCGGCCTGCCGCCAGATGTGGTGATGGGCGTCGATGATCGGCGTTTCCATAGCTGCCTCCGCTGCGGCCCGGTGCCGGCGCCCGATCGCCGAGCCGGGCGCTTCCCTCGATGAACGTGCAAAGCGCGTCGATGCCGGCCCCGACGCCGAGGTGGTCGACGATCGGCAGCACGGCCCTGAGCGCCTCCGTCTCCGGGCTGAAATCGGGATCGGCGGCAAGCGGTGTCAGCCAGGCGAGCCGCCACGACCGCGCCGCCAGCCGCCGCACGGCGCGCGTCATCAGGCCGGGATCGCCCCGTTCCAGCCCGTCGGAGAGCACCATGACCAGTGCGCCGCGCGAGGCGCGGGCGAAACGCGGCACCGCCAGGAAGGCGGCAAGGCTCTCGCCGATCCGGGTACCGCCCTGCCAGTCGGCGACCGACGGCGCGATCTCGGCAAGCGCCCGGTCGATGTCCTTGTGCCTCAGCGACTTGGTCAGACGCGTCAGCCGCGTCCCGAAGGTGAAGGTCTCGACGGCAGGCAGCGCCTGAGTGAGCGCGTGGGCGAACCGCAGATAGTCGTCGGTCTCGCGCTTCATCGATCCGGAGATGTCAATGAGCAGGAGCACCCGCCGCGGCGTCTCCCGCCGTCGCGTCCATACCGGCCGGATGGCGCCGGGATCGTGATGGACCATCCCCGACAGGCTGCGGCGGAGGTCGAGCCGGTCGCCGCGCCGGAACGGAAGCCGGCGGTAGCCGCGCCGCTTCGGCGCGCCGGCCTGAAGCCGGCGCCGCATCAGCGCCAGGCGGTCGCTGGCGGCCATCGCAGCGAACGTTTTGACCGCCAGCGCCTCGGCGGCGCTTGCCGCCTGCCCCGACTCGTTTGCCTTTTCGGCAACCGCCGGCTCCAGGTCGGCGGCGCCGGATTCCCGCGCCGGGGCATCGTCTTCCGGCAGGCTCTCGGCGATCGCGGCGAAGCCTCCCGCGCCCCGGAAGAACCCGTCGAACAGCGCGTCGAACTCGCCCGCCCGGTCGGCCGGGGGGGCAAGCGTCGCCCGCGCCGCCCAGTAGACGTCGCGCATCGAGCGCGGCCCGAGCAGCGCAAGCGCCTTCAGGAAGGCGACCGTCTGGTCGGTCACCACCACAAAGCCATGGGCGCGGAGCAACCGCACGAAGTCGTGGAAAGGCCGGGCGGCTGACGGCAGGGTGACTTTTGCCATGCCGCTACCCTAAGGAAGCATAACCAACCTTCTCATCCTGAGGCGCCCGGCGCAGCCGGGCCTCGAAGGACGCACTGCGTGCTTCGAGGCTCGCGCTTCGCGCTGGCACCTCAGCATGAGGGGGCTGGCTGTCGCGTGAGGCCGGGAGGAGGCGTTCGAAATTGGCCGGTGCCACCAGGGACAAGCGTCTCCTCCCCCCTTGCGGGGGAGGACGGATTTCCTCGATTCGCGGCAGCGAATCGGCATCGGAAGTCGGGGAGGGGGGTGGCATTCCAAGCCATTGACTGGCAGTCATCGGCCCGTCCCGCCCACCAGCTCGTCCAGATGGTCGGCGACGAATGCCAGGTCCTCCTCGTCCTTCAGCACCTGGCCGATCGAGCGCTTCAGCGCCGCCGGCCAGTCGCCCTGTCCGGCGTCGAGCACGACCGCGGCGCGCGCCCAGTCGACCGCCTCGGCGATCCCCGGCGCCTTGACCAGCGGCATCTGCCGGAGGCCGTTGACGGCGCCGACGACAGCGCGGGCCGCCTCCTCGGCGACGTCGCCGGCCCTCAGCATGATGATTGCCGCCTCGCGCGCCGGGTCGGGATAGGGAATCCAGTGATAGGTGCAGCGGCGGCGGAGCGCTTCGTTCAGTTCCCGCGTCCGGTTGGAGGTGAGCACCACGACCGGTGCCGCCGCCGCACGGACCGTGCCGATCTCCGGGATCGAGATCGTGTAGTCGGCAAGGAACTCGAGCAGGAATGCCTCGAACTCGTCGTCGGCGCGGTCGATCTCGTCGATGAGGAGCACGCTCCTCTCCGCCTCGCGGAGCGTCTTGAGCAGCGGCCGCTCGATCAGGAAATCCTCGGCGTAGAGGTCGGTTGCTTCGCCCGAGACTTCCGCCTGCCGGATGGCGAGCAGCTGGCGCGCGTAGTTCCACTCGTAGAGCGCCTGTCCGGCGTCGATGCCCTCGTAGCACTGCAGCCGGATGAGAGTGCGGCCGAGGGCGCGCGCCAGCGCCAGCGCCGCTTCGGTCTTGCCGACGCCCGGCACGCCCTCGACCAGGAGCGGCTTACCGAGCGCCAGCGCCAGAAAGGCGGCCACCGCAAGCCCGTCGTCGGCGAGATAGTCGGCGCCACGCAGCGCCTCCGCCAGCGCTTCGGGCGTGGGGAACGGGGAAGTCATCGTGGCCAGCCTGCCGAGTGCTTGCCTTCTCTCCCCTTGCGGGGGATACAGCTTCGCCTCGGCCGGCGGAGCCGGGCGGCAGCGAAGCTTGAGGGGGGTACGATGCCAGTTCGGTGGCCACCCCCCTCCCGGGTTTCCAACACCAATTTGCTCCCGCAAATCGGGGAACCCCTCCCTCCCCCGCAAGGGGAGAGGGAACCGGAGCTTGGCTGGGGCGGCGAGAGAACTGTCACGTCCCTTGCGATGGCTCCAATAGCCCTACCCGATCACCACCTTCTCCTCGGCGAGGAAGTGGACTCGCTCGGCATGGGCGGCGGCGTCGGCGCCGGCGGCCTTGCCCGCCTCGGTGCCGAAGGCGGCAAGCCGCGCCGCGTCGTCGTCGAACCACATCTCGCTGATCGCGTCATAGGGCGAATCCGGGCTCTCGGCGACCGGCACGTTCATCCGGTAGCCGCGCAGGCCCGGCAGCTTCTCGGCAAGCGGCGGGTGCTCGTTGAGGGCCCAGTTGCGGAATTCGGCGTAGCTCATTCCGTCCTTCCGCTTCATCATCGACATCACTTTCAGCATCCCTGTTCCTTTCATTCGGCGGGTTCGATGGCGGCGCCGTCCTTGGCGAGGATGCCGCGGAGCACCTTTTCCGGCGTGATGGGAAGCGAGTCGACGCGAACGCCGACCGCGTCGAAGATGGCGTTGGCGATGGCGGGGATCGGCGAATTGGCGG
>Ga0210086_1001943_pt1 | contig 10164 bp, 5 predicted proteins | sample China_Galinas_PW_3_FD_184867 | JGI IMG/M metagenome (GOLD analysis project Ga0210086, IMG submission 184867) | Wetland microbial communities from San Francisco Bay, California, USA, that impact long-term carbon sequestration - China_Galinas_PWB_D2... | ecosystem: Environmental > Aquatic > Marine... | reverse complement strand
CCTGCGAGCACCGCCGCCCTCTGGAGGCGCCGGCGCCGCCGATCATCGCGCGCGACTTCGTGCAGGCCCCGCTCTACACGGGCCACAAGGTCATCGACACGATGGTCCCCATCGGCAAGGGGCAGCGCGAGCTGATCGTGGGCGACGCCGGGCTCGGCCGCAGCGCCCTGGCGATCGACGCCGTGGTCCACCAGAAGGGCCGGAATGTCCGGTGCGTGTATGTCCTGGTGGGCCAGAAGCGCTCCGCCGTGGTGAGCACCGTGGAGACCCTGCGGGTGAACGGGGCCCTGGACTACACCACCGTGGTGGTGGGGGAGGCGAGCGCCCTGCCGGGGCTCAAGTACCTCGCGCCGTTCGCGGGGTGCGCGGTGGCGGAGGCGTGGCTCCACGACGGGCGCGACACGCTGGTCGTCTACGACGACCTCTCCACCCACGCCGCCACCTACCGCGAGCTGTCGCTCCTGTTGCGCCGCCCGCCGGGGCGCGAGGCGTACCCCGGCGACATCTTCTTCCTGCACGCGCGCCTGCTGGAGCGCGCCACGTGCCTGTCGGCCGCCCACGGCGGCGGGAGCATGACCGCGCTGCCCATCGTCACCACCGTGCAGGGGGAGATCGCGGCGTACATCCCCACGAACCTGATCTCCATCACCGACGGCCAGATCTACCTGGACGGCCGCCTCTTCGCCTCCGGCGTGCGCCCGGCCGTGGACGTGGGCAAGAGCGTCTCGCGCATCGGCGGCAAGGCCCAGCCCGAGGCGATCAAGCACGAAGCGGGGCGGATGAAGCTCGACTACCTCCAGTTTCTCGAACTGGAGGTCTTCACCCTGTTCGGCACCCGCCTGGACGCCGCCACCCGCGAAAAGCTCGCCCGGGGCCGCCTGCTCCGCGAGATCCTCAAGCAGGACCGGCTGAGCCCGGTCTCGCCCGAGTTCCACATGGCGTGGCTCGTGGCCTACAACGACGGCCTCCTGGACGGCGTCGCGCCGGACCGGGTGGGAAAGATCCTGGCCGACCTGGAGGCGCGCGTGGGGGAGGGGGCCCTCACCCTGGACGACGGGCGCGCGGCGTGGGCCGAGGCCGTGCGGCGCTGGCTGGGCGACGTGGCGGCGCCCAAGGAGACGCCGGAAAAGGGCGAATGAGCCGCCGCCGGGCCATCGCGAACCGCCTGTCCACCCTGGACGAGATCCACGGGATCATGGGCGGCATGAAGAACCTCGCCTTCGCCGAGAGCCGCAAGCTGCGCCGTTTCCTGGCCACCCAGGGAAGGGTCGTGCGGGAGGTGGAGGCGGCCGCCGGCGAGGTCCTGAAGCACCATCCCGCGCCGCCCCCGCCGCCGGGGCTGGCCCGGGTGTGGATCGTCCTGGGGTCCGAACGCGGCTTCTGCGGCGACTTCAACGAGGCCCTGGAGCGGGAGCTGAGGGAGCGCCTTGCGGCCGACGGCCCGGGCCACGTGATCGCCGTGGGCTACCGCCTGCACGCCCGCATGGAGGGCCTGGACGTCGCCGCCCGCCCCCCCGTTCTCATCGCCGGGCCCGGCGTCGCCGACGAGGTGGCCGGTGCCCTCACGCCCCTGGTGGCGACCCTGCGCGACCTGGAGCAGCGGGAGGGCCCCCTCGCCGTGGGCGTCCTGCACCACGACGCCGACCGGGGCGGGGTGCGCGCCCGCCGCCTGCTGCCGCCCTTCGACCCGCCCCCGGAGGCGCCGCCGCGCAAGTCGGCCTACGCCCCCGTCCTGCACCTCCCGCCCGAGGACGTCCTCGCGGCGATCGTGGAGCACCACGTCTTCGCGGCCCTGCACGAGGCGTTCCTGACCTCCCTCCTGGCCGAGTCCGTCGCCCGCCTGCAGCACCTGGACGGCGCCATCCGGCGCCTGGAGGAACGCAGCCACGAGCTGACCTTGAAGGCCAACCTGCTGCGCCAGGAGGAGATCACCCAGGAGATCGAGATGATCCTCCTGCACGTGGAGAGCCGCCCCGCCGCCTGAGCGGCCTTTACGGTAAACCCGGCCGGGTGCGATCATCACGCGCCCTCACGCCGGGGCACCATGTTCTCCACCTTCAGCCGCATCTCCTCGCTGTTGTCCGGGGCCGCCCTGATGCTCATGGGGATCGGCCTGCTCGGCACCACCCTGGCCGTGCGCGCCCGCCTGGAGGGGTTTTCCGACACGACCGTGGGCGTGGTCATGGCCGCGTACTTTCTGGGGTTCGTGGGCGGGACGTTCCTCTGCCCGCCGCTGATCCGGCAGGTGGGCCACATCCGCGCCTTTGCCGCCATGGGCTCGGTGGCCTCCGGCGTGGCGGTGGCCCACGCCCTGTGGGTGCACCCGGCGCCGTGGTTCGCCCTGCGCGTGATCAACGGGGTCTGCGCCGTGGGCATGTACATGGTCATGGAGAGCTGGCTCAACGTCCTTGCCCCCAACGACCGGCGCGCCACGCTCCTGGGAATCTACTCGTCGGTCACCCTCCTCGCCATGGGGACGGGCCAGTTCCTCCTGCTGGCAGCGGACGCCCGCGGCTTCGCCCTGTTCGGCGTGTGCGCGGTGCTGCTCTCCCTGTGCCTGGTGCCGGTGGCCCTGACCCGCGTGGCGGAGCCCGATCCGGTGGCCGCGATCCGCGTGAGCCCGGCGGAAATCTGGCGCCAGTCGCCCTTGGGGATGTACGGCGCCGGGGCGGCGGGGCTGGTGAACGGCGCCTTCTGGGGGATGGGGGCCGTGTTCGCCAGCCGGATGGGCGGATCGGTGACGGGGGTGGCCCTGTTCATGGGCGCCACGGTCCTGGGGGGCGCGGTCCTGCACTGGCCCCTGGGGCGCGTCTCGGACCGCCACGACCGGCGCACCGTCCTGGCGCTGGCGTGCGCCGCCGGGGCGGTTCTGGCGCTTCTGGCCCTGCTCGCCGTGCTCGCAACGAACCGCTCGCCCCTGGCCGTGGGAGCGCTGTGCTTCGCCTACGGCGGCGTGTCGTCCACCGTCTACGCCATGAGCGTGGCCCACGTGAACGACTACGCCCATGGCCGCGCCGCCCTGCACGCTTCCCAGGGCATGCTCCTGGTGTACGGCGTCGGCGCCACCGTGGGGCCCGTGGTGGCCGGGGTGCTGATGCATCGCTACGGGCCGGGGGCGCTGCTCGGATTCTTCGCCGCCACCCTCGCCTCGGTGAGCGTCTTCGCCCTCTACCGCATGACCCGCCGTGCCCCCGTTTCGGCGGAGGACCGGGTGCCGTACGTGGCCCTCCTGCGCACCTCCCAGGCGGCCATGCGGATGGACCCGCGGCTGGAGCCGGCAGGCGCCGCCGACCCGGCGCCGGACCCGTCCGGTGACGCCGCGCCGCCGCGCTGACGCGTTCCGGACCTGCATAGTGAAGGAACTCGCCGTATCATAGCCCGATCGATGGGGCGGTCGGACGGGGGGGAGTGGGAAGGGATTCGCGTGCTCAAGCGCATGTTGATCACGGTGGCCGGGCTGGTCCTGGTGTTCGGGGCCATCTTCGGCTTCAAGGCGTACATGGGCGCCAAGATGGGCGCCATGATGTCGGCGCCGCCGCCCCCGGCGGTGGTGGCCTCGGCCGAGGTCCGCGCCGACCGGTGGTCGCCGATCCTCACCGCGGTGGGGACCCTGGTGGCCACCCAGGGGGTGTCGGTCACCAACGAGGTGGCCGGGGTCGTCCGGGAGATCAAGTTCCAGTCGGGCGGGCGCGTCAGGGAGGGCGAGGTCCTGGTGCAGCTCGACGACGCGGTGGACCGGGCCACCCTGGACGGCCTCGTGGCCGAGCGCAAGCTGGCCGAGATCCAGTTCGCCCGCGCCCGTCAGTTGTTCAAGGAGAACCAGGCCGTCCCCATGTCCAGCGTGGACGAGGCCCAGGCCCGCCTCGACGGCGCCCGCGCCGCGGTGACGGCCGAGGAGGCGCTGATCGCCAAGAAGCGGATCCGCGCGCCGTTCGCCGGGCTCCTCGGCATCCGCCAGGTGAACGTGGGTGAATACCTCGCGCCCGGCTCGCCGATCGTGCGGCTGGAGGCCCTGGCGCCCATCTACGCAGACTTCTCCCTGCCCGAGCGCAACTTCGCGCGTCTGGGGAACGGCCAGCCGGTGGAGGTGCGCGTCCAGGCCTTCGGTGAGGAGGTGTTCAAGGGCGCGATCACCGCCCTGAACCCGGGCATCGACACCGCCACCCGCACCGCGCGGGTGCGCGCCGAGCTGAAGAACCCCGACGGCCGCCTGCGTCCCGGCATGTTCGCCGAGGTCCGCCTGACCCTGCCGGAGCCCCGCGACGTGCTCGTCGTGCCCGACATGGCGGTCACCTACCAGCCCTACGGCGACTCCGTGTTCGTGGTCGCCGACAAGGACGGCGCCATGATCGCCGAGCGCCGGCCCATCGTGACCGGGGAGGTGCGCGGGGGTGACGTGGAGGTGACCGAGGGGCTGAAGGCGGGCGAGAAGATCGTCCGGGCCGGGCACGTGAAGCTGCGCAACGGCATGCCCGTGCGGGTCGACGACTCCGTGGCGCTCGAGACGGCCATCGCCCACCCATGAAGTTCACGGACATCTTCGTCCACCGGCCGGTCCTGGCCAGCGTGGTCAGCCTGCTGATCCTCGTGCTGGGGCTCCGGTCGATCTACTCGCTCCAGGTGCGCCAGTACCCGGAGACGAAGTCCACCGTGGTTTCGGTGACCACCAGCTACCCGGGCGCGAGCAGCGAGCTGGTCAAGGGCTTCATCACCGTGCCCTTGCAGCAGGCCATCGCCGAGGCGGACGGGATCGACTACCTGTTCTCCCGCAGCACCCAGGGCACCTCGCGGGTCGAGGCCCATATGGTGCTCAACTACGACCCGAACGCCGCCGTCGCCGAGATCCAGGCCAAGGTGGCCAGCCGGCGCAACGTCCTGCCGTCCGACGCCGAGGACCCGGTCATCACCTCCACCACGGGCGACACCACGGCCCTGATGTACATGGCATTCTGGGGCGAGGGCATGACGCCGTCCCAGATCACCGACTACCTCCTGCGGGTGGTCCAGCCCAAGCTCCAGGCGGTGCCGGGGGTGGCCAAGGCCGAGCTGATCGGCAACAAGACCTTCGCCATGCGCGTCTGGCTCGACCCGGACCGCATGGCCGCCCTGGACGTGACCGCCGGCGAAGTGGCCGGGGTGCTCCAGGCCAACAACTACCTGGCCGGCGTGGGCCGCACCAAGGGCGCCTACGTGGGGCTGGACCTGGCCGCCACGACGGACATCAGCTCCCGCGAGGACTTCCTGAACCTCGTGGTGCGCAGCCGGGGCGACACCCTGGTGCGCCTGCGGGACGTGGCCGACGTGGAGCTGGGCGCCGAGGACTACGAGTCCACCAGCTGGTACAAGGGCGAGCCCGCCATCTTCGTGGGCATCCACCCGACCCCCGGCGCGAACCCCCTGGACGTGGCCGAGCGGGTCCACGACCTGATGCCCGAGCTGCGCGCGCAGCTGCCGTCGGGCCTCCAGGCGCGCATCCCGTACGACGCCAGCGAGTTCATCCGCGACTCCATCAAGGAGGTCTTCCGCACCCTGGCCGAGGCGGTGCTGATCGTCCTCTTCGTCATTTTCCTGGCCTTGGGCTCCCTGCGGGCCGCGGTCGTGCCGGCGGTGGCGGTGCCCGTCTCCATGATCGGCGGCGCCTTCCTGATGCTCCTGATGGGCTTCTCGATCAACCTGCTGACCCTCTTGGCGATGGTCCTCGCCATCGGCCTGGTGGTGGACGACGCGATCATCGTGGTGGAGAACGTCCACCGCCACATCGAGGAGGGCGAGACCCCCTTCCGCGCCGCCGTGAAGGGCGCCCGGGAGCTGGGCCTGGCGATCATCGCCATGACCACCACGCTCGTTGCGGTCTACGCCCCCATCGGCTTCATGGGGGGCCTGGTGGGCACCCTGTTCACCGAGTTCGCCTTCGCCCTGGCGGGGATGGTGCTGGTGTCGGGCGTGGTGGCCCTGACGCTGTCGCCCATGCTGTCGTCCAAGGTGCTCCGGGCCTCGGGGGAGGGGCGCTTCGAGCGGGCGGTGGAGCGCTTCTTCACGGCCCTCGCGAACCGCTACCAGTCGCTGCTGCACAACTCCCTGGACTACCGGCCGGTGACGGTCGTGTTCGCGCTCGCCATCCTCGGGTCGATCTACTTCATGTTCACCACCAGCCAGCAGGAGCTCGCCCCCACCGAGGACCAGAGCATCCTGTTCTTCCAGGCCACGGCGCCCCAGACGGCAACGATCGACTACGACATCGCCTACGGGCGCCAGATCGAGGAGGCGTTCCGCACCGTCCCGGAGTACCACGAGACCTTCTACCTGCTGGGCATGGGCGAGCCGACCACCAGCTTCGGCGGCTTCAAGATGGCGCCGCCCTCCAAGCGCGAGCGCTCCCAGAGCGAGGTCATGCCCGAGATCCAGGGCAAGGTCGCCCAGGTGGCGGGGCTGCAGATCGCGGCCTTCCCGCGGCCCAGCCTGCCGGGCGCCGGGGGCGGCCTGCCGATCCAGTTCATCGTCTCCACCGACCAGGACTACGACCAGCTCACGGACGTGGCCGGCCAGCTGGTGGGCAAGGCGATGGGCACGGGCCAGTTCATGTTCCTGATGAAGGACGTGGAGTTCACCCGCCCCAAGACCACCATCGTCGTGGACCGCGACCGGGCCGCCGACCTAGGGATCCGCATGGAGGACATCGGCCGGACGCTCGGCACCATGCTGGGCGGCGGGCACGTCAACTGGTTCAGCCTGGACGGCCGCAGCTACAAGGTGATCCCCCAGGTCGGGCGCTCCTTCCGCGTGGACGCGTCCATGCTGGAGGGGTACTACATCCGCACCTCGGGCGGCCAGCTGGTGCCCATGTCCACGCTGGTGCACCTGACCGACTCGGTGGAGCCGAGCCAGCGCACCCAGTTCCAGCAGCTCAACGCCCTGACCGTCATGGGCGTGCCGGCGCCGGGGGTCTCGCTGGGCGACGCCCTGGCAACCCTGCAGCGCACGGCCGACGAGGTCTTCCCCCAGGGCTTCACCTATGACCACACCGGCGAGTCGCGCCAGTACGTCCAGCAGGGCAGCGCCCTGGTGGTGACGTTCTTCCTGTCGCTGCTGGTGATCTACCTGGTGCTGGCGGCCCAGTTCGAGAGCTGGCGCGACCCGGCCATCATCCTCGTCTCGGTGCCCATGTCGATCGCCGGGGCCCTGATCTTCCTGACCATGGGCTTCGCCACGGTGAACATCTACACCCAGGTGGGGCTCATCACGCTGATCGGCCTGATCGCCAAGAACGGCATTCTGATCGTGGAGTTCGCCAACCAGCTGCGCGAGCGCGAGGGCCTCGGGAAGCGCGAGGCGGTGGAGAAGGCCGCCACGATCCGCCTGCGCCCGATCCTCATGACGACGGTGGCGATGATCGTGGCCATGGTCCCGCTGCTCACCGCCACCGGGCCGGGCGCCGTCAGCCGCTTCCACATCGGCCTGGTGATCGCCACGGGCCTGGGGATCGGGACCGTCTTCACCCTGTTCGTGGTGCCCGCGGTCTACATGATCCTGGGCAGCGAGGAGGTGCGGACCCGGTCCATGGACGAGATGGAGGCCGAGCCCGCCACGCCGTCCTCGCCGCACGGCGCCGAGCAGGCCTGATCCCGCTCCCGGCGTCCGCTACACTGGGGGTCGGCTGGGCGCACGCCGCGCCCGCGCATTGGTGACCTGAACCCATGCTCCGCTTCCGCTGGCTCCCATGGCGGTTCGTCCTGCGCCGCGTCGCGCGGGCCCACGGCTTCCTCGACCCCATCGCCCTCCTGTCGCACCTGCGGCGCCTGATGCAGCCGTCCGAGGTGGCGGAGCCCGTGGAGCTGCTGCGCGCCGGGGTGGTCCTGCACGCGCGCGGGCTGGTCAACAGCCGCGTCATCCAGCACAACCTGGACTGGGTGTGGCCCTACTGGGTGGAGCGGCAGTTCGACCCGCTGGACGCCGCCTTCGTGCCCCGGGCGTTCTCCATCACCCACATCAACCTGACCCACCGCAACTGGACCGCGGTCGGGCTTCCCGACCTGGACGCGTTCCCGATCGTGGACCCCCGCGGCCTCGTCACGCCCATCACGGACGGCTTCTCCCTGGATGCCTGGATCGTCACCGACGGCGGGCGCACCCTGCTGCCGTCCCGCTCCGCCGCCGCGGTCCAGCGCCTCGATCTGGAGCCCGACGCCCTGCGCGTCGTCACCGAGAGCCGGGAGGAGGGGCTCTTTCTGACCACCGCGGCCGAGGTGGTGGAGGCCGAGCACGGCCCCGTCTGCCGCCTGCGCATCAGCGCCCGGGCCGGGGAGGCGGGGCATGTGGTGGTGGCCCTCCGGCCGTGCAACCCGGAGGGGATCAGCTTCGTGCACGAGATCCGCCTCGCCGGCGACCGCCGTTCCTGGGTGGTGAACGGGGAGACCCCCGTGCGCTTCGGCGCCCCGGTGGAGCGGCACCGCTTCTCCACCTACCATCAGGGGGACGTCCACATTCACCTGCGCGATACGGCCGACCAGCCGGGCGGGGAGTGCGACGTGGGCCTCGCCACCGCCGCCGCCCTGTTCGCCCTGGAGCCGGGGCAGCCGCGCGAGGTGACGGTGGAGGTGCCCGTGCGGCCCGAGGGCGGCGAGCCGCCCGTGTCGGTGCCGTGGCGCCGGGCGCTTCAGGACCATGCCGGGCACGCCCAGCTGAACGTGCCCGACGCGCGCTACCGGTTCCTGTACGACGCCGCCCTGCGCACGCTCATATTGCACTCCCCGGGCGACGTCTATCCGGGACCCTACACCTACCGCCGCTTCTGGTACCGCGACGCGGCGTTCATCATCAACGCCCTGTTGTGCGCCGGGCTCACCGACCGGGCGGAGCGGGCCCAGGACGGGGAGTGGGACTCGAACGGCGAGGCCCTGTGGGCCCTGGAGCGCTTCTGCGCGCTCACCGGCCGTGCCCCCAAGGCGGCGTGGCGCCAGGCGATCCGCTCCGGCGCTCGGTGGATCCTCAAAAAACGCATGCGGGACGACGGCTCCCTGTACGGGGGTCTCCTGCCCGCCGGCTTCTCCGCCGAGCACCTGGGGCCCAACGACTACTACTACTGGGACGACTTCTGGGGGGTCCAGGGCCTGCGCTCGGCCGCCCGCATGCTCCGCGCCGACGGCGACGCCGGCGCCGCCGACCGTCTGGAGCGCGATGCGGAGGACTTCCTCAAGGTGATCGAGCGCAGCCTCGCCCGCGCCGCCGACCGCGTCCGCCGCCCCGCCATTCCGGCGGCCCCGTCGCGGCGCCTGGACGCCGGGGCCGTGGGCTCCCTGGTGGCGGGCTACCCCTTGCAGCTCCTGCCCGCCGACGACCCGCGCCTGGTGGACACGGCGGCGTACCTGATGGACCACTGCTTCGTGGGCGACGGGTTCTTCCAGGACATGGTCCACTCCGGCATCAACGCCTACCTCACCCTGCACGTGGCCCAGGTGCTGCTCCGGGCCGGGGAGCCCCGATTCGCGGGCCTCGTGCGCCACGTGGCGGAGCTCGCCACCCCGACGGGCCAGTGGCCCGAGGCGATCCACCCGCACACCGGCGGCGGCTGCATGGGCGACGGCCAGCACGTCTGGGCGGCGGCCGAGTGGGTGATGATGATGCGCTCCCTGTTCGTGCGCGAGGAGGGCGACCGGCTGGTGCTGTGCCAGGGGCTCGACCCGGCGTGGCTCGACTCGCCCCTCTCCTTCGGCCCGGCGCCCACGAGGTTCGGCAAGGTGACCGTCAACGTCCGCCCCGACGACGGGCGCACCCTCGTCACCTGGCACGGCTGGTGGCACGGCGCCGCGCCGGAGGTGGAGGTGCGCCTGCCGGGACACGCCCCGGCGCGCACGGGCGGACAGGAAGAGAAGGTCCACCTGACCCGCGAGGACGCCTCGTGAAGATCGTCATGATGACGAACACGTTCTCCCCCCACGTGGGCGGCGTGGCGCGCTCGGTGGCGGCCTTCACGAACAGCTACCGCGCCCGGGGCCACCGGGTCGTGGTGGTGGCGCCGATCTTCGAGGGGGCCCCGGCAAAGGAAGCGGATGTGCTGCGCATCCCGGCCATCCAGAAGTTCAACGGCAGCGACTTCTCGGTGGTTCTGCCGGTACCCGGGTTCCTGACCGCCCAGGTGCGCGATCTGGAGCCGGACGTCATCCACGC
>Ga0210086_1001942_pt1 | contig 10164 bp, 7 predicted proteins | sample China_Galinas_PW_3_FD_184867 | JGI IMG/M metagenome (GOLD analysis project Ga0210086, IMG submission 184867) | Wetland microbial communities from San Francisco Bay, California, USA, that impact long-term carbon sequestration - China_Galinas_PWB_D2... | ecosystem: Environmental > Aquatic > Marine... | reverse complement strand
GACACCATTATGGATAGCGGCGCAGAACGGGCACGCCGATGTCGTCCGGCGGCTGCTTGCCGCAAAGGCCGATGTGAACGCGACTGCGACAAAGGATGCTATTAACGGCATGACGCCGCTGGCGGCGGCGGCGAAGAATGGTCGTATCGACATCGTCAAGATGCTGATCAAGGCCAAATCCGACGTCAATAATGCCAGAGCGGATGGCAAGACTCCCCTCTATTTGGCATCACAAGATGCGTATCCCGAAGTCGTCGAATTGCTGCTCGCGGCGGGGGCCGAGGTGAATAAGACGGCGGCTGATGGCTCTACGCCCCTGTGGATCGCATCTCTGAAGGGGCATATCGACATTGTGCAACTGCTGCTTGCTGCAAAGGCTGTGATGAACAAGAGCACGGTGGATGGGGTGACGCCCTTGATGATTGCAGCGCAGCGAGGGCATGGTGATGTGGTCAAACTGCTGTTGGTGGCGAATGCGAGCGTAAACAGTGCCGCGCACGACGGTGTTACCACCCTCTGGATGGCGGCGCAGGGAGGCGACCCCGAAGCCGTTGAATTGCTCCTCGCCGCGGGTGCGAAAGTCAATCAAGCCAAGACGGACGGTGCAACCCCACTGTTCGTGGCGGCACAGGAAGGCCATACCCAGGTCGTCAAGCTGCTGCTGGCTGCCAAGGCCGATGTGAATATAACCAGGGACGACGGTGCAAGCCCATTGCTGATGGCATGCCAGGAAGGTCATGGCGATGTCGTCAATCTGCTACTGGCTGCTGGTGCGAATGTTGATAAGGCAAGGATCAACGGCGCGACACCCCTGCTGCTGGCGGCGCAGGGTGGGTACAGTGAAGTCGTTAAAACTCTGCTCGCAGCAAATGCCGATATCAACGTGGCCGCGACAAACGGAAAATTCACGGGGATAACCCCTTTGTTGGTAGCCGTGAAGAACGGTCATGCCGATGTTGCTAAATTGCTGATTGCGGCGAAGGCCGATGTCAACAAAGACAGATCAGATGGCGCTTCCCCTCTCTATTGGGCGTCGCTAAACGGCTTTACCGATGTCGTTAACGACTTATTGGCTGCAGGGGCGGAAGTGAATAGCGCTAAGACAAATGGCGCAACGTCCACATTCATCGCCTCGCAGGAAGGTAATGCCGATGTCATCAGACTGCTGATTGCCGCCAAGGCGGATGTGAATAAACCCAGAACCGATGGTACCACGCCGCTGTTTATAGCGTCGCAGGAAGGTCATGCCGAGGTCGTACACCTATTACTCGAGGCAGGTGCCGATGTGGCTAAGGGCATCGCCAGCGGCATGACACCTTTGTTGGTTGCGGCGAACAGTGGTCATGCCCAGGTTGTCAGGCTGCTGCTGGAGGCCAAGGCCGACCTGTCCGTGTCGGTCGATTACCAGGGGCAGCAGTATACGGCATTATCATTCGCGAAAGCGAAGCACTATGTCGATGTCGAAGCGGTCTTAAAACAATTTGGCGCAGTTGATCTGGATTTCTGATTTCGAAGTCGGCCTATAGGCATCTCGGTTGGTGGCGTGAGCTGACATGTTTTGTTGTCGCGTCATTCCGCCGACGGTTGCCGGCAGCGAATATGCTTTCGTAAGGCACTCAGGTTTTCCTGGAACAGAGTAGTGGCTGTGTTTCAAATTTTCCGCAAGTATCTGTAGTCTCTCAGACTGCCGGAGAGGGTAAATTGTCGTTTCGCGGACTTCGCACGCACTGATTGTTCTTGCCCTTCCTTGCCGTCAGTGATGCCGTACGGGTCTTGTCGCTGCTTGTCGCCGGCTGAACCGTGGCGTTCAGTTGCTGCTGCGGTCTGTCCGGCTAATTATTTAAAATCATAGTCTTGCTATGTTTGGCGTCAATGGGCGGCGCTGGGAAAGGCGAGAGCGGGTGAACGTTTATCAACAGGATGCACTATAGTTATTTAATTCGAGGCTATGTTATAAACGTCGAATCTTGAAGATAGCGGGATACACGTACGCACTCGGCTGTGAGGGAACATAGCCGCGCCATCGTAGTCCCACCGTTAAACATCCGACAATCAGGGGAAGGAGATACCTTATGATACCGGGCACGTTTGACTATCATGCGCCAAACAGCGTGGACGAGGCCATCAAGCTGCTGAGTTCACTTGGCGACGAGGCCAAGCTCTTGGCCGGCGGCCACAGTCTGCTGCCTATGATGAAGATGCGCTTCGCCAATCCTCAACACCTCATCGACCTCAATCGCATCGATAAATTGCGCGGCATCAGCGAGCAGGGCGGCTCGATACATATCGGCGCCATGACCACCGAGAACGAATTGATTGCTTCCAAGCTTCTGCAGGAGAAATGCCCGTTGCTGCCGGAAGCGGCCAGATTGATCTCCGATCCGCAGGTGCGCAATTGCGGCACTATCGGCGGGGATATCGCCCATGGCGATCCGGGCAATGACCATCCTGCGGTAATGCTGGCCAGCGAGGCGGTATTCGTCCTGCAAGGCCCCGGCGGCGAGCGCATGGTGGCGGCGGACGGTTTCTTCCACGGCTTGTATTACACCGAACTCGCAGCGGACGAAATACTTACCGAGATCCGCATTCCCATCCCTCCCAAAGGTAGTGGTTACGCTTACAGCAAACTCAAACGCAAGACCGGCGATTTCGCCACCGCAGCCACCGCGGTGCAGTTGCAGCTCGACGGCAAGACCTGCAAGAAGATCACCATCGCCTTGACCAATGCCGCGCCGACGGCGCTCAGAGCCAAGGAAGCGGAGGCGCTGCTCACCGGCAAGAGCCTCGATGAGGCGTTGATCGAACAGGCGGCGCAAAAGGCCATGGCGATCTGTGATCCTGCCGAGGACATGCGCGGCGACCGGGATTACAAGATACACATGGCGGGCGAGATGACCCGGCGGGCGATTCGTCTGGCGCTGTCGCGGGCGGGAGGGAATTGAACATGGCGAAAAAACATATCTCATTTACGCTGAACGGCGCAGCGGTGGAAACTCTGGTGGAGCCGCGAGAACTTCTGATCCACGTATTGCGCGAAGAGCTGCGTCAGACCGGCAGCCACATCGGTTGCGAGACCAGCCATTGCGGTGCCTGCACCGTCGACCTCAACGGCAAGTCGGTCAAATCCTGCACCGTGCTGGCCGTACAGGCGGACGGCGGCGAGGTGTTGACCGTCGAGGGCCTGGCGCAAAACGGCCAGCTGCATCCTCTGCAGGAAGGTTTCATGCAGGAGCACGGGCTGCAGTGCGGTTTCTGCACGCCGGGGATGCTGATGCGTTCCTACCGCTTTCTCCAGGAGAATCCCAAGCCTACGGATGATGAGGTGCGCATGGGGATGTCGGGCAATCTGTGTCGCTGCACGGGCTACATGAATATCGTCAAGGCCGTGCAGTACGCGGCCAAGAAAATTCAGACTCCGGGAGGGAAATGAGCCATGGCGACCACAGCGGAAAGTATGGAACGTGAACAGAAACTGGAAGGCATAGGCTGTTCCCGCAAGCGCAAGGAGGATCCCCGCTTCATACAGGGCAAGGGCAATTACGTGGATGACGTCAATCTCGCCGGCACGCTGTTTGCCTCCGTGGTACGCAGCCCTCACGCCCATGCCCGCATCAAATCCATTAACAAGGCAAAGGCCCTGGCGCTGCCCGGGGTGCACGCTGTGCTCACCGCCGATGATCTCAAACCGCTGAAGCTGCATTGGATGCCGACCCTAGCGGGCGACGTGCAGGCAGTGCTTGCCGACGAGAAGGTCTGTTTTCAATATCAGGAAGTGGCCGTGGTCATTGCCGACAACCGCTATATCGCCGCCGACGGCGTCGATCTGGTGGAGGTGGAGTACGAGCCGCTGCCGGCGCTGGTCGATCCTCACAAGGCCATGGATGCCGATGCGCCCATCATCCGCGAAGACCTGGTGGGCAAGGATGAGGCGGGACAAGGCAAGCGCCTGCACAATAATCACATCTTCCGCTGGGAGGTGGGTGATAAGGCGGGCACCGACAAGGTGTTCGCCGGCGCCGAGGTCACCGTCAAACAGGCGATGCTCAATCCGCGCGTCCACCCCTGTCCGCTGGAGACTTGCGGCTGCGTGGCATCCTTCGACAAGGTGCGCGGCGATCTAACCGTCTATATCACCTCACAGGCGCCGCATGTGGTGCGCACCGTGGTGTCCATATTGTCCGGGCTACCCGAGAGCAAGATACGCGTCATCTCCCCGGACATCGGCGGCGGCTTCGGCAACAAGGTGGGCGTCTATCCCGGCTATGTCACGGCCATCGTCGCCTCCATCGTACTGGGGCGGCCGGTGAAATGGATCGAGAGCCGCATCGAGAATTTGTCGACCACCGCCTTCGCCCGCGACTATCACATGGTCGGCGAACTGGCGGCCGACAAGAACGGCCGTATTAAGGCACTGCGGGTCAATGTGCTGGCCGATCACGGCGCTTTCAACTCCCACGCCCAGCCCACCAAGTGGCCGGCGGGACTGTTCAGTGTCTGCACCGGTTCTTACGACATCCCCGTGGCCTATGTGAAGGTCGACGGCGTCTACACCAACAAGGCGCCGGGTGGCGTCGCCTATCGCTGTTCGTTCCGCGTCACCGAGGCGGTGCATTTGATCGAGCGCATGATCGATATCCTGGCGCAGAAACTCGACATCGACAAGGCCGAGATTCGTTTCCGCAATTTCATCAAACCCGAGCAATTCCCTTACCATACCGCGCTGGATTGGGAATACGACAGCGGCAATTATCCCGCCGCCCTTAAAAAGGTGATGGAGGCGGTGGACTATGCGGGCCTGCGCAAGGAACAGGAGGAGAAGCGCAAAAAAGGCGAGTTGATGGGCATAGGTATCTGTACCTTCACCGAGATCGTCGGCGCCGGTCCCAGCAAGGCTTGCGACATCTTGGGCGTAGGCATGTTCGACAGTTGCGAGATCCGCGTCCATCCCACCGGCAGCGCCATCGCCCGCATGGGCACCCAGTCCACGGGTCAAGCCCATGAAACGACCTATGCCCAGATCATCGCCACCGAATTGGGTCTACCTTCCGAGGTGATTCAAGTGGAGGAGGGCGATACCAGCACCGCGCCCTACGGCCTCGGTACCTATGGTTCGCGCAGCACGCCGGTGGGCGGCGCCGCCACCGCCAATGCCGCGCGCAAGATCCGCGACAAGGCGCGCAAGATCGCCGCGCACCTGCTTGAGGTCAGCCCCGACGACCTGGATTGGGAAATCGATCGTTTCAAGGTCAAGGGCGTGCCCGGCCAGGAGAAGACCATGAAGGAGATCGCCTGGGCGGCCTATAACAACGTGCCGGCGGGCATGGAGATGGGTCTGGAAGCGGTGGAATATTATGATCCGCCCAACTTCACCTATCCCTTCGGCGCCTATATATGCGTGCTGGACATCGATCGCCACACCGGTGAGAGCAAGGTGCGGCGTTTCTATGCCCTCGATGACTGCGGCACGCGTATCAATCCCATGATCATCGAGGGCCAGATACACGGCGGTCTCACCGAGGCCTATGCCGTGGCCATGGGGCAATTGATCGCCTTCGACGCCAACGGCAACCTACTCAGCAACAGTTTGATGGATTACTTCGTGCCCACCGCGGTGGAGACGCCCAAGTGGGAGACCGATTTCACGGTTACGCCCTCGCCGCATCATCCCTTGGGCGCCAAAGGTGTGGCAGAGTCGCCGCATGTGGGCGGTATCCCCTGTTTCACTAATGCCGTCAACGACGCCTTTTCCCACCTGGGGGTGACGCAGATCGAAATGCCCCACACGTCATTCAATGTATGGAAGACCATCCATGAGTTGGGTCTGGACAAGCAGGTGTAACACTACGCTGAACCATGCGGGCGCGGTCGGCGCCCGCATGTCATTGTCAACCACAAAGCCACCAAGGTGATACATGGAAGTCAAACTGGAAAAAAAGTTTTCCATCGCCGCGCCCGCTGCCAACGCGTGGCGCTTGCTGCAGGATATCAAGGCTGTCGCCGAATGCATGCCCGGCGCGCAGATCACCGAACAGCTTGACGATACGCATTATAAAGGCCAGGTGAAGATGCGCCTCGGACCGGCCAGCGCGACCTTCAACGGCGAGCTGGAGGTCAAGTCACTCGACCCGAACGAAAAGAAAATGGAGATGTTCGGTAAAGGCACCGATACCACCGGCGCTTCCGCCGCTACCATGAATCTCACCGCGCGGGTACTGGACAGCGGCAACGGCCAGTGCGAGCTGGTCGGCGTCTCCGATGTCAGCGTCAGCGGCAAGATGGCCAATTTCGGCGGGCGCATGATGAACCAGGTGTCCGAGCAGATACTCAAGCAATTCGGCGACAACTTCACCAGCCGTGTGATGGCCATGGGCGAGGGTGCGGCGGCGGAGCAGGCGGCAGCCGCGGTGGCGCAGCAGCCTAAGGAACTCAATGCCTTGGCGCTGATCTGGCATGCCTTGCTGGGATTCTTCAAGAGCCTGTTTGGTGGCGGCAAGGCCTAGAGCCGTGAACTTCTCACACGCGTGTCGGACAAAATAATAATGAGCGGCTGGATTCACAGGGCTTAGTCCTTTCGCATGAGGGACTTAAACAGTCTGATCATTAAACACCATCCTGTTTCCGCCTTCATCCCTGCGTAGGGTAAGGAAGGCTGAGTTTGCAATCAACGCTGCAGCGACCAGAGAAATTATGAGTACCATCGCCGAGTTCCAAACCCGTCTCGAAAAAGCCGGCTATATCGCCGAGTCGGGCTTGGCGGCGACTTTATTGCTGTTCACGGATCTGCAGCGGCCGCTGCTGGTGGAGGGCGAGGCGGGGGTGGGTAAGACCGAGATCGCCAAGGCCCTTGCCGCCGTGTTCGACTGTCCCTTGATCCGCCTGCAGTGTTACGAGGGTCTGGACGCCGGCACGGCGGTCTACGAATGGAATTATCAACGGCAATTGCTCGCCATCAAGATTCAGGAGAGCGAACATACCTCGGCCGAAGACAAGGAACGCCACATATTCAACGAGGAGTTCCTGCTCAAGCGTCCGCTGTTGCAGGCGATCACCCAGCCCGAATCGCCGGTGCTGTTGATCGACGAGATCGATCGCGCCGACGAGGAGTTCGAGGCGTATCTGCTGGAACTGCTCTCCGATTTTCAGATCAGCATCCCCGAAATCGGCACCATTAAGGCAAGCAGTATCCCCTATGTGATCCTTACCTCCAACGGTACCCGCGAGTTGAGCGATGCCCTGCGGCGGCGCTGTCTGTATCACTACGTCGATTATCCCGCCATGGATAAGGAGTTGCGCATCATCCAGCGCCATGAACCGCAGATCAGTCAGAAGCTGGCCGGACAGGTAGTGGCCTTCGTGCATGCCTTGCGCGGCTTGGACTTGCGCAAGAAACCGGGAATAGCCGAGACCCTCGATTGGGTGGCGGCCTTGCTGCGCCTTAAGGTGGATAAGCTCGACGGTGATCCGGAGCTGATTGCGCAATCGCTGGTGTGTCTCTTGAAGACCAAAGAAGATCGCGACGCGATTACCGCCGAGGTGACGTCGCGGTTGGTGGCCAACAGCATATGAATACGGTCAGTGACATCGCATTCCAAGAGCACGCGGGCGCGACCCTGGTCGCGCGCGTTGTGGAATTCGTGCGCTTGGCGCGGACCAATGATTTCCAGGCGGGGATAGGCGAGACTCTCGACGCGGTGCGTCTGGCCGAGCGCTGCGGCGTCGTGGATGCGCAGTGTCTGCGGTGGGGGCTGCGCGCCCTGTTGTGCGGCAACGCCCAAGACTGGCAACGCTTCGATCAACTCTTCGACAGCTATTGGCGTTCGCCTACCATTAGCCGCAGTTCGCGTGTGCAAGCCGCTTCCGGTTCGCAGCTGGGCGGCAGGGACGGGCAAGCACAAACATGGAATTCCGGCGTGCCCGCCGAGACCGATCAGGCGCAGTCCGGCGACGATGATGATGCCGGCGAGGGCGGGACGCGCGGCGGCGCCAGCGCGCAGGTATCCATGGCGCGCAGCGATTTCCGTTCGTTACATGCGCCCGGCGAGATGGAGAAAGTTGAGCAGTTGGTGCAGCGTTTGGCGCTGCATATGCGCCGGACCTTGCGCCGCCGCTGGCGGCTTGCCCGCGAAGGACGACGCCTGCATCTGCGCCATACCCTGCGCCACAGCCTGCGCTACGGCGGCACGCCGCTGGAGCCGGTCTTCACCCAACGCCGCCGTCGTCAGCTGCGCCTGGTGCTGCTCCTGGACGTGAGTCGTTCCATGAGTCTGTACAGTTATTTTTTTCTGCGTTTCGCGCTCGGCGTGATCGACGCCTTTCGCGATGCCCACGCCTTCGTCTACCACACCCATCTGGTGCCGATCAGCGATGCGCTACGCGAACGCGATAGCGACAAACTCAAGGACAAGCTGGCGGTGATCTCCCTGGGTTGGGGAGGCGGCACGCGCATCGGCGAGAGTCTGCAAGCCTTCAATGAAGCCTACGGGCGCCAGCTGCTCAACCGGCGCACGGTGGTGGTCATGATGAGCGACGGCCTGGACACGGGGCCGTCGGCGCTGTTGGCGGAACAACTTCAGGACATCAAACAACGAGTACGCAAGCTCATCTGGCTGAATCCGTTGCTTGGCCGTGCGGGCTATGAGCCGCTGGCCGGCGGCATGGCCGCCGCCTTGCCGCTGCTCGATGTCTTCGCCCCGGCGCACAATCTGGAAAGCCTCGCGGCCCTGGAAACGCAATTGGTGAGGCTATAGGTAACTAGGATGGGAGTGGTGAAGCTATGACGATCGAAACGGATGCGGTTCTGGACAAGGCGGCGGCCTTAAAGGCGAGCGGTACGCCCTTCGCGTTGGTGACGGTGGTGCGCGCCGAGTCTCCGACCTCGGCCAAACCCGGCGCCAAGGCGGTGGTTACCGCCGACGGTGAGATCGAGGGTTGGATAGGCGGTGGTTGCGCGCAGCCGGTGGTGATCAAGGTGGTGAAGCAGGTCCTGCAGGACGGTTGCGCGCGGCTGATCCGCATCAGCCCCGAGCATGACGAACTCATCGCGGAAGGCATCATGGATTTCAATATGAGTTGTCACAGCGGCGGAACCCTGGACATATTCATAGATCCGGTGGTGGCGCGCCCGGCACTGTGGATCATCGGCGCCTCGCCGGCGGCACAGGCCCTGAGCGGCTTAGCCCACCGCCTCGGTTTTACGGTGACCGCCGCCTTTCCCGGCGCCGATCAGGCCTTGTTCCCGGAGGCCGACCGGGTTATAGACAAGCTGGATGGGCTGGCGGCAGCGGGCGCGCCGGCCTTCGTGGTCGTGGCGACTCAGGGCAAGCGCGACGAGGCCGGTCTGGAGGCGGCGTTGTCTACCGGCGCGGCCTATATCGCCTTCGTCGCCAGTGTGCGTAAGGCCGGCAAGCTCAAGCAGTATCTCAAGGAGCGCGGCCACGATGCGGCGCGTGTCGATGCCATCGTCTCGCCCGCCGGCGTGGAGATCGGTGCCGTGACCCCGGAGGAGATTGCGCTTTCGGTGCTGGCCGGGGTAGTGCAGGTGCGGCGCTCCGAGGCGATGGCTGTGGTGCCGGCCAAGCCGGTACTTAAGGTTGCGACGGGCCGCAGTGCTGGTACGGCGCAGCCCGCAGAGGCCATCGATCCGATCTGCGGCATGAGCGTGACCGTGGCAACGGCGGAGTATCGCAGTGAATTCGAGGGACAAACCTATTACTTTTGCTGCGCCGGCTGCAAACACAGCTTCGATAAAGAACCGCAACGTTATGTGGAGACGGTGCAGTGAGCACGGTATCCGCGATTCTTTTGGCCGCGGGTGAGTCGCAGCGCATGGGCGGGATTAACAAGCTGATGTTGGCGGTAGAGGGCGAGCCCTTGCTACGCCACACGGTAAAGACCTTGCTGGCTTCCCGGCTTGGGGAAGTGGTGGTGGTGCTCGGTCATCAGGCCGAGGAGGCGCGCATCCTGCTGCACGAACTCGAGGTACGCACGGTGGTCAACAGCCATTACCGGGAAGGTCAGATGAGTTCGGTGCATTGCGGGCTGGAAGCGCTGACGCGGCCGTGCGACGGGGTGATGATCTGTCTCACCGATCAGCCATTGCTCACCGCACAGGATATCGATGTATTGATCGATGCCTTCGGCCGGCGCGGTGCTTCGATCATCGTC
>Ga0210086_1001940_pt1 | contig 10167 bp, 8 predicted proteins | sample China_Galinas_PW_3_FD_184867 | JGI IMG/M metagenome (GOLD analysis project Ga0210086, IMG submission 184867) | Wetland microbial communities from San Francisco Bay, California, USA, that impact long-term carbon sequestration - China_Galinas_PWB_D2... | ecosystem: Environmental > Aquatic > Marine... | reverse complement strand
TAAAATGCTCCGTGAAGATCTCACTGATTTAAGAAATGATGCAGAAGAAATAAGCGACTTTAAATTTGTTTTCGAGCGAACAGATAAGTAGTTTATGACTTCCTTTAACTATAAATATGACGACTTATTTAATCCAACGCTTCAAGCCCTCCAAAACTTGGGCGGCTCAGCGTCTGTGCCTGAAATTGAGGAGGAAGTCGCTAAAATTCTCAGCCTGTCCGACGATGAGGTAAATGATATACATCGTGGCAGTATATCTAAATTAAATTATCGACTCGCTTGGTCACGCAACTATCTAAAGCATTATGGGCTATTAGAAAATTCGGCACGGGGTGTTTGGGCTTTGACAAAGGCGGCTCAAAATATCGCGTCTGTTGACAAGGATGCAGTTAAGCGTGAGGTAAGAGCATTAGACTTACAAAATAGACTTGCGGAAAGCAAAGGTGAGGAAGAAAGGGAGGAGACAGATTACGAAGAATTACCAGACATAGATTGGCAGGAAGCCGTCTTAAACATTCTACACAATATGCCACCTGATAAATTTGAGAGATTGAGTCAGAGAATGTTACGGGAGTTGGGATTCCAGAATGTTGAAGTAACAGGTAGGTCCGGTGATGGCGGCATAGATGGCAAAGGAATCGTGAAACTCGGAGGCGTACTTTCCTTTCATGTTGTATTTCAATGCAAGCGATTTAAAGGCAGCGTTGCACCTTCTTACGTGCGTGATTTCAGAGGAGCTATGATAGGAAGAGCAGACAAAGGACTCTTTATAACTACTGGAACCTTCACCAGAGATGCCAGAAAAGAGGCACAGAGAGATGGCGCACCCCCTATTGACCTCATTGACGGCTTTCAGTTCGCAGAAAAACTTAAAGAATTGGGCATAGGAATTGATGTCTCAAATATCGAAAAGATAGAAGTCAATAAGCATTGGTTCGAAAACTTCTAATACTCCTCCCAATGGCATTCAACCGCCTGATTATTTTTGCGGTAACGACTCGGCAAGGGCGACAAATTCATCGAGCAAGCGCTTTCTCCCCACGAGGGTCACGCGGTTTCTTCTCGCTAACTCCACTGCCTGCTCCGTAAAGTCGCTGTTTGATAGGACAATGGCCTCATCGCATCCGTAATCCCCTCTGGCCGCCACTACCTCCTGCACGGCCTTAACTCCCAATCTCCTTTTCCACCTCTTTGCCTGCACTACCGCCTTAACTCCGTCCTTCTCGATGATAACGTCGCCCCCGAAATCCCCTTTGTACGGAGTCCTCTTCGTCTTATAGCCCTTTCTCTTATAGATAGACTCCACGTACTGCTCAAAGGTCCTGCCATCCATCTTGTCTATATCGCCGATGCCCGCGCGGGAAAGCTTAGCGAGTTTTCTTCGCCGGAGGGACAGCTTAATCAGCAGCAGAATTGCGACTACCGCAATCACGGCCAGAAATGGCCATATCATGTTCAAAGCCATCGTTTTGAAGACCTTCGGGTCTATCATTTTCCCCTCCCGGACAGCGTCGGAATAGTATAACAAGGCCCATGTCGAGGGGAAAGCCTCCCAATGGCATTTAAGCGCCCGATTTTATATAATATTGGACTATGCGTAAGCCCGTAATAGCAGCCAACTGGAAGATGCACATGACCGTGGCCGAGACGGGGGCCTTTCTGGAGGCCTTCCTGCCCCAGGTCAAGGGGGTCTCGGACGCCGAGATCGTCATCGCACCGCCGTTTACGGCCCTCCAGGCCGCCGGGCAGCGCATGAGGGGCACCAACGTGGCCCTGGCGGCCCAGAACGTCTTCTACGAGGAAAAAGGGGCCTTCACGGGCGAGATAGCGCCGGCCATGCTCACCGAGCTGGGCTGCGTCTATACCATCGTGGGGCACTCCGAGCGCCGCCAGTACTTCGGCGAGACCGACGAGACCGTCAACCGCCGCATCAAGCTCGCCCTGGCCCACGGCCTTCGGGTCATCTTCTGCATAGGCGAGACGCTCGAGCAGCGCGAGGCGGGACATACAAACGACGTGCTGGCCGGACAGCTCCAGGGCGGCCTCAGGGAAGTCCCGATAGAGCAGATAGTGGTGGCCTACGAGCCCGTATGGGCCATAGGCACCGGCAAGACCGCAACCACCGGGCAGGCCCAGGACGCGCACGCGTTCATCAGGGGCAAGCTCGCGGAGATATACGATGCTGGCAAGGCCGCCGATGTGCGCATCCTCTACGGCGGGAGCGTGAAGCCCGAGAACGTGGACGAGCTAATGGCGTGCGCGGACGTCGACGGCGCCCTGGTGGGCGGCGCGGCGCTTAAGCCCGACAGCTTCGCAAGACTCGTAAATTTCAGGAGGTAACAAAATAGATGGTAACAGCATTGGTCGCATTACATATCATGGTCTCCCTGGCACTTATCTTCATAGTGCTGGTGCAGGGCGGCAAGGGAGCCGAGCTCGGCGCGGCATTCGGCGCGGGCTCCAGCCAGACGGTCTTCGGCGGACGCGGCGCGGCCACGTTCCTTAACAAGGCCACCACGGTGGTGGCGGTCGTCTTCATGCTGACCTCGCTGCTTCTGGCCGCCATAACGTTCAAGGGACACTCGATAGTGCAGTCCACGAAGCCCGTGGCCGCGGTGCCCAGCCCGACCACAGAGGGCGCGGTCCCGGTGGCTCCCACGGCTCCCGCGACACCCATCGCTCCCGGACAGGCGGCACCTGCCGAGACCCCAGTAGCGCCGCCGTCGCAGTAGGCCCTCATATGAGGGCCGGGCGGCAGAGGCTCACCGCACTCGCGCTTGCGTGCCTGCTCATGGGCGCGGCGCTCGCGCTCTACGCCTGCCGAAACGCACCCAAGATAGCGCACCCGAACACCCTCACCGTGGGCTCGCTGGCCGACGCAAAGCGCCTCCTGCCGCTGCTCGCAACCGACACCGCCTCAAGCGGCATCACGGGGCTCGTCTTTAACGGCCTCGTCCGGTACGACAAGAACCTCGTGCTCGAGGGCGAGCTCGCCAAGAGCTGGGACGTATCCCCCGACGGACTCGTCATAACCTTTCACTTAAGGCACGGCGTGAAGTGGCACGACGGCGTGGAGTTCACGGCCGACGACGTCGTATTCACCTACAAGACCATCATGGACCCCGACGTGCCCACCCCCTACACCGCGGACTACGAGCTCATAAAGAGCGTCGAGGCGGTGGACCCCTACACGGTGCGCGTTACGTACAAGGAGCCCTTCGCCCCGGCCATCGAGTCGTGGGGCATGGGCATGCTCCCCAAGCACATCCTCGAGGGCAAGGACATCACCAAGGAGGAGTTCACGCGCCATCCCATCGGCACCGGGCCCTTCAAGTTCAAGGAGTGGGTGACGGGGCAGAAGATTGTGCTTGAGGCCAACGACGACTACTTCGAGGGCAGGCCGAAGATAGACCGCTACGTCATGCGCGTCATACCCGATACGGCCACGATGTTCCTGGAGCTGAAGTTCGGGGGGCTCGACTACATGGACCTCACGCCGCCTCAGTACAAGCTTCAGGCCAACACCGAGTACTTCAGGCGCAACTTCCAGAAGTTCCGCTACCCGGCCTTCGCGTACACATACATGGGCTACAACCTCCTGGACGAGAAGTTCAAGGACAAGAAGGTGCGCCGCGCCATCTCGCACGCCATAAACAAGCAGGAGATAATCGACGGCGTGCTCATGGGATACGGCACCCCCTGCACGGGGCCCTTCCCCCCCGAGTCGTGGGCCTATAACCCCAATGTAAATGACCCGAAGTACGACCCCGCGCTCGCCAAGAAACTACTGGCCGAGGCCGGGTGGAAGCCGGGCGAGGACGGCCTGCTCTATAAGGACGGCAAGCCCTTCAAGTTCACGCTCATCACTAACCAGGGCAACAACGCGCGAATTCAGACCGCGCAGATTATCAAGGAGAGCCTGAGCAAGATAGGCATCGAAGTGAAGATACAGGTTCTTGAGTGGCAGGCCTTCCTGCACGAGTTCGTGGACAAGAAACGCTTTGAGGCCATCATACTGGGCTGGTCGCTCTCGCGCGACCCCGACGCGTACATCATCTGGCATTCGTCGCAGACCAAGGAAGGGGCGTTCAACTTCATCTCCTACAAAAACGACGAGCTCGACAAGCTGCTCGTCGAGGGCCGTCAGACCTTCGACCTTGAGCGCAGGAAAGAGATCTACCACCGCGTGCACGCCATAATCGCCGAGGACCAGCCATATACGTTCCTCTACGTGCCCGACGCCCTGCCCGTCTTGCACGCCCGGTTCAAGGGCGTGACGAAGGCGCCGGTGGGCATCTGGTACGACCTCATCAGGTGGCATGTCCCCGAGGACAGGGCCGAGTGGACGATTCAGGAATAACCGCCCGAAATTATTGCCGAATTTATTGCCTCTACAACCCCGGGCACCCTTTACAAAGCGGCCGAAAACCCATATAATCTGAACTGTTAGACAATTTATATCGGAGGTATGATGCCACATCCAAAGGTTCTCGCGTTCATCATGGCAGGGGGTAAGGGGGAGAGGCTATTCCCTCTCACGGCGATGCGCTCCAAGCCCGCTGTGCCCTTCGGCGTGCGCTACCGCGTCGTGGACTTCGCCCTGAGCAACTTCATCAACTCGCACATCTTCTCCATATACATGCTTATCCAGTACAAGAGCCAGTCCCTCATAGAGCACGTAAGGCGCAACTGGGTGCTCTCGCCAGTTCTGCGCGACCACTTCATCGCGCTCGTTCCGCCGCAGATGAGGATGGGCCCCGAGTGGTTTCAGGGCACGGCGGACGCGGTCTTTCAGAACGTAAACCTCATCAAGCAGCAGAAGCCCGAACTCTGCGTGATATTCGGCGCGGACCACATCTACCGGATGGACATCCGACAGATGATAGACTTCCATATCTCAAAGGGCGCGGCGGCAACAGTCGCGGCCCTGCCTATTCCCATAAAGGAGGCCTCCGCGTTCGGCGTGATAGGCACCGACTCGGAAAACAGGATAACCACTTTTCAGGAAAAGCCCAAGAAGCCCAAGGCCATGCCGGGCAACAAGGACATGGCATATGCCTCGATGGGCAACTACATATTCAACACCGACGTCCTCCTGGAGGAGCTCGGCAAGGCGCAGCGAAAGAACGAGCACGACTTCGGCAAGCACGTGATACCCGGTCTCGTTCAGACGGGCAAGGTATTCGCGTACGACTTCGCAAGCAACGTCATCCCCGGCACAATGCCATACGAAGAAGTGGGCTACTGGCGCGACGTGGGGACCATAGAGGCGTTCTTCAACGCGCAGATGGACATGCTCGGCCCGGCCCCTGCCTTCGAGGTCAACAACGAGGACTGGCCCATACACGGCGGCGGCCGCAGGGGCGCCGGCGTCAAGGTTGTAAGGGGCGACATCAGAAACAGCATCATCTCCGAGGGAACGACCATAAACGGCGCGAAGATCAAGAACTCCATCATACGAAGCGGCGTGCAGATAGAAAAAGGCGCTGTCATCGAGGACTCCATCATCATGGACAACGTGGTGATCAAGGCCAACTGCAAGCTCAAGCGCGTCATCGTGGACAAGCTGAACATCGTAGAGGTTGGTGAGCAGATAGGGTTCGATCCCAAGGCCGACCGCTTTCGCTGCCATATCGACCCCTCGGGAATAGCCGTAGTGCCGAGGGAGGGAAGAAAGCCCAAGGGCAAGTAGTTGGAACCCCTCCCCGTCGAACTCATCGACCGCCTCTCCGCGCTCTACGGCATAGGCACGGAGTACTGGGACAACTGGGGCCAGAGGCACGTCACTTCCACCGAGTCGAAGCTCGCCATACTCACCGCTATGGGCGTCGAGATAAGCGAGGCGCAGGTGCACCGCAAGCTCAACGAGTGGTGGCTCAGGTTCATAGACCCGGTGCTCGTGGTCTCGGTAAGCTGCCAGCCCTCAACCATTCCCCTCCGCTTCCCCCTCGAAGAAGGCCGCGAGAGCGAAGTGGAGCTCGCAATAATAATTCATGACGAGGCGGGACACGAAGCACTCATCGAGGCATCTGGATTAAACGTCACCGACGCCACGTTCATAGACGGCACCCGATACGTCAAGGCGGAGATCGACAATCGCGCCGACCGTGAGCTCGGGTATTACGACATCACGGTTGAGGCCAAGACCCCGTCGGCCGACTACTCCGGGCGAATGCGCCTGATAGTCACGCCCGACCGCTGCCACGAGGCGCACGGTCACACGTGGGGCGTTTATGCCAATCTCTATGCGCTCCGCTCCGCCCATAACTGGGGCGCAGGCGACCTCGCCGACCTGGGAGCGATGGTAAGATGGACGGCGCAGGAGTTGGGCGGAGATTTCGTTGGCATCAACCCTCTGCACTCCATAGCCAACGAGATGCCCCTCGGCATAAGCCCCTACGGCTCAAAGAGCCGCCTGTACACGAATTTCATTTACATCGACCTCGACAGGATAGAGGCCACGCCGCGCTACAGGGCCCTCGTCGAGTCACCGGAGTTCGTTATCGAGATGGATGCCCTCAGGCGCACGGAGCTTATCGACTACGAAGGGGTGGCCGCGCTTAAGTTGCGCGCCCTTAAGGTTGCATACGAGGAGTTCTACGAGCGCCATCTTACGGCAGGCACGCCCGAGGCTGAGAACTTCGAGCGCTACGTGGAGGCCGAGGGCCAATCGCTCGAGGGCTTTGCCGCGTTCCTTGCCATAGAGGAACACGTGCGGGCCAAGCACCCTGACGTCAAGCACTGGAGGGACTGGCCCGAGAAATTCCGCGACCACAAGAGCCCCGGGGTCAGGGAGTTTATAAGGACGCACGAAAAGGAGTTCGTATTCCACCAGTACGTCCAGTGGCTTGCCGACGGACAGCTACGTGAGGTCCTTGACGAGGCCAGGTCTCTGGGAATGGGCGTGGGGCTCTACCAGGACCTCGCTGTGGGCTCGGCAGGCGCGGGCCCCGACGCGTGGACATATCCCGAGGTATTCGCCCGGGGCATGGAGGCCGGCGCACCGCCAGACGCGTTTAACATTAACGGGCAGGCCTGGGGTTTCCCTCCGCTTATCCCCGACAGGCTCCGCGATACTGGCTATGAGCTCTTCATCCGGACGATAAGAAACAACATGCGCTACTCCGGGGCCCTGAGGATAGACCACGTGCTGGGTATGTTCAGGCTCTTCTGGGTGCCCAAGGGGCTCGGTGCCAAGGAGGGCGCGTACGTGAGCTACCCGAGCGAGGACCTCATGAGGATAATCGCCCTTGAGAGTGTCCGCAACGAGACGGTGGTCATTGGCGAGGACCTGGGCACCGTGGGCGACGACGTGCGCGAGGCCCTGCCGCGCTTTGGCATGCTCTCCTACAGGCTCTTCTACTTCGAGCGCGACTGGAACAACGGAGCCACCATACTCCCGCCGGAGAGATACCCCGAGGCGGCGCTTACCGCCGTGACCACGCACGACCTGCCCACCCTGAGCGGATACTGGAGCGGCCACGACATAGAGGTGAAAAAAGAGATAGGCATCTACCCCGACGAAGAGTCCCTTAAGCGCGACATCGACGAGCGAGAGAGGGACAGGGGTTTCATAATCGACGCACTGGGCTACTGCCTACCCGAGGGCTACGAGCGGCCCGCGGATATGACTCCAGAACTGAGCGTCTGCATACACAGGCACCTCGCGCGCACTCCGTGCCGCATGGTCGTGGTGAGCCTCGACGACGTGCTCGGCGTCTTAAACCAGCAGAACATGCCCGGAACTGTAAAAGAGCACCCGAACTGGCGCCAGAAGTGTCCGGTGATGCTTTCAAACGTAATGCAGAACAAGCAGGCAAGAGCGCTGTCCGAGATGTTCCGAGAGGAAGGCAGGGGCCAGAGCCGCTAACCTTCCCTGCGTCTTCTGAGCAGCAGCGAGAGCAGCCAGAAAGGCAGTCCCACGCCGATTATGGCAAGCCCCCAGATGAGCACCGTCCTCCCGGGGTCCTTGACCACGTCAAGCAACACCCAGTACGTGGGCTCCGAAAAAGACATATCCATCCCCTCAAACGAGACGGGCCCGTCGGCGGAGCTGCCCTCGAAGACCACGTCGTCCCCGCGTCTTATCCGCACCTCATAGGCGAGATGGTCTAGGTCGTAGAGCTTCATTCGCGCGTCACCCTTCTCCACTATCTTCTCGGGCGCGATTCGCAGATTGAAGAAATACGGAAGCGGCTTGAGCTCAAAACCGTCTTCCGCCCCCGGTGGGAGCAGTTGCAGCATCACGTACCCCTGCTCCACCGTCTTGTCTCCTCTCTGGAGTTTCACGCCCGGGGCGAGGCCGAAATTGAGGATATGGTAATAGGAGTTTCCAATGCGAGTCGGGGGGAACGCGCCCACTGTATACTGTGCGCTATCGTCGGAGAGCTTGACCTTAGGCTCAAACGCGAAGATGAGCCCGCTGTCCTCGGACTGCAGGGTCTTATGCTCGAGAGCTGGGCTTATCTCGCCCACATGCACCGTTCTGTTGTCCCAGGGCGGGCTGACCATCTGGCCCTGCCCCACCTGTATCCACATGGTCTGCCTGTACACCGCGCTCGTGAAAAACCCCGACAAAAAGATTACCAGGCCCAGCGGCAATATCACCGCCGTGAGCGCGACCATGCGTCCGGCCTTCCACCTCCGTCCGAAAATGCGGACGGTATGCAGGAGCAGGCATACGACGAACAAAGCAAATGGGACGCGCGCGGCCATGCTTGTGCTCATGGCGTTCACTATCCTGCCGAATGCCTCGCCAATGGTGACGGCCACGCTCACGTAGGCGATTATCCAGCCCCCGGCAAGCCAGAGCAACATCTCCTTGGAAGAGAGGGCGCCTATGAGTTTGCGCGGCTTCATTTAAGGATGCCCTCCCTCAACTTGCCGGATGTGACCTCTTTCCATTTATGCTGTATATCTGACATATCGATTCGTATCTGCGTGTCCGTTATCTGCGCATTAAGCGGTATGGGGTTGCATCCGCCGGACTGTCCGAGCGTGCCGACGGGGATAGGCGTTCTGCAATATAAGCAGACCACGTGCCCCTCGGTCTGACCGTATCCCTCGGGAGGACATATCTCGCAGGCGTCCAGGCAGACGGCGAGCTTCCCGTCCGGCTTTTCGATGACCATGATGCCGATGGTCTCGCCGCCCGAGGATATCGTGAACTTGTGAATGCGCCCGTCCATGAGGTCCATGGTCGGGTCGGTTAGGGGGATAAGCACTATGCCCTTGTCGTCGACGAGTGGTTTTGGAGCGGGGTTATAAAGCTGCGACACACTTCCGCCGGAGCTTCCGAACCACGAGGCCAGTATCACCGCCACAAAGAGCGCCGCTGGCAGCGCGCGCTTTCGCCTCTCCGCGCGCACCGAGGCCCGGTAGGCCCTGCGCTCCGCGCCGGTCTCCGACATGGGCGGGTCGGGCAGTGGGTCAAGGAAGCTGTGGCTCAAGAACATGACCGGCGGCAACAGGAGCACCAGCAGGGCCGCGAAGAGGCCGATGTTCGAGCCAAAGAGTATCCCTATGAAGTTCCATACCGTCGTCTTAAGGAGCGGGTGATCGGGCACCATGACGAACAGGAATATTTGGTGCACGCAGTCGTGCACGAGCTTCATTACCCCTCTTTGCACCGAGGGTATCAGCGAGAGCTCCGCAAAGCCGCTCACCCCGCCCGCGATGAGCTTTACGACCGAGAGAAACAGGAGAAGCTGCGCAAGCCCGAAAAACGCCCCGAGCCTGTCGCGCACCCGGCCAAGCAATGGGAACATCAGCGCCACGGGAATTACGAATCCAACGGCGGCCGTCGCGTACACCGAAAGGCTATTACCCTGCATCTCGAACATCTCCCGCACGAACATCGAGGAGCCTATGATGTCCGGCGCGAGATATACGACCGTGGAAACGATCACCACCGCCTGAAGCAGTCGCTTGCTCGAGGCGATGCCCCTGAGCGGGCCGAAGAGGTTTACACCCGACGTCTGATAGAGCGCCGCGACGCTCGCAAGGAAGAAGAGGAAGAACACATAGCCTATCATCCTCACTATGATGTCCTTCACCAAAAGCGTGGGCGGCACGAACATGGAGACCACCACGAGGAGCGACGCCACGACGAGCCCCACGTAAAAAGGCCGCATCAGATCCTTCCTGTCGTGGCGGCAGAGGAAGGAG
>Ga0210086_1001939_pt1 | contig 10169 bp, 8 predicted proteins | sample China_Galinas_PW_3_FD_184867 | JGI IMG/M metagenome (GOLD analysis project Ga0210086, IMG submission 184867) | Wetland microbial communities from San Francisco Bay, California, USA, that impact long-term carbon sequestration - China_Galinas_PWB_D2... | ecosystem: Environmental > Aquatic > Marine... | reverse complement strand
GATCTAGTTCGAGATCCGGTGAGGCGGGATCCGCCGGCGACTCCGGGCCGGCGGTTCAGGTCAGCTTGCCGTGGCAGAGCTTGTATTTCTTGCCCGAGCCGCAGGGGCAGGGCGAGTTGCGCGGCACCTTGCCCCAGGTCTCGGGATCGTTGGGGTCGACCCGACGGCTGCGATCCCGCTGCACCCTCCGCACGATGGGCGGAACCGGCGCCGCGGCCGGCGCGGCCACCGGGCGGGACACCGGTCCGGATCCTGGTCTGGATCCCGGGCCGGGCGCCGGGGCGCCGGCCCCCGCCATCGCTTCGGCGCCGGCCCCGACCATCGCCGGGTCCTGCCGCGATTCCTGCATCTGCTGGGGGCTGCGCTGGACCTGCGCGGCGTCCGGCTCGACCGCGCGCAGCTCGACCCGGGCGAGCAGCATGGTGGTCTCCTCGCGGATCTCCTCCAGCATGGTCTCGAAGAGCTCGAAGGCCTCGCGCTTGTACTCGTTCAGCGGGTCGCGCTGACCGTAGGCGCGCAGCACGATGCCGTGGCGCAGATGGTCGAGCGACAGCAGGTGGTCCTTCCACTGCTTGTCCAGCACCAGCAGCAGGATCTGCTTCTCCAGCGAGCGCATGATCTGCTCGCCGTAGTTGGCGGCCTTGGCCGCCATGCGGCGGTTGACCGCGTCGAGCACGCGCTCGCGGATCTCCTGGTCCGCGATGCCCTCCTCCTTGGCCCAGTCCTCGACCGGCAGGTCGAGGCCGAAGATGCGCATCACCTCGGCGTGCAGGCCGGCGGAATCCCACTGCTCGGCATAGGCCTTGGCCGGGATGTGGCGGGTCACCAGATCCTCGACCACCTGATGACGCATCTCGACGACGGTGTCCTGCACGTCGTCGACCCGCATCAGCTCCTTGCGCTGCTCGTAGACGACCTTGCGCTGGTCGTTCATCACGTCGTCGTACTTGAGCAGGTTCTTGCGGATCTCGAAGTTGCGCGCCTCGACCTTGCCCTGGGCCTTCTCCAGCGCCTTGTTGACCCAGGGATGGACGATGGCCTCGCCGTCCTGCAGGCCGAGCTTCTGCAGCATGGAATCCATGCGCTCCGAGGCGAAGATGCGCATCAGGTCGTCTTCCAGGCTGAGGAAGAACTTCGACGCGCCGGGGTCGCCCTGGCGTCCGGAGCGGCCGCGCAGCTGGTTGTCGATGCGCCGACTCTCGTGCCGCTCGGTGCCGACGATCATCAGGCCGCCGGCCTCGAGCACCTTGCCGCGGGCCGCCTCGATCTCGGCCTTGATCGCTTCGATCTTCTTGGCGCGCGCCGCCTCGTCCTCGATGCCGGCGGCTTCCTGCTGCACCCGCATGTCGAAGTTGCCGCCGAGCTGGATGTCCGTGCCGCGGCCGGCCATGTTGGTGGCGATCGTGACCCCGCCCGGCACGCCGGCCTGGGCGATGATGAAGGCCTCCTGCTCGTGGTAGCGGGCGTTCAGGACGTTGTGCGGCACCTTCTTCTTCTTCAGCATCGCGGCGAGGGTTTCCGACTTCTCGATCGACACCGTGCCGACCAGAACGGGCTGGTGCCGCGTGCGGCAGTCCTCGATGACCTCCACGATGGCGTCGACCTTCTCGTGCGCCGTGCGGTACACCTCGTCGTCGTGGTCGATGCGGATGCACGGCAGGTTGGTCGGAATCTCGATGACCTCGAGGTTGTAGATGTCGAGGAACTCGGCCGCCTCGGTCATCGCCGTGCCGGTCATGCCGGCGAGCTTGGGATAGAGCCGGAAATAGTTCTGGAAGGTGATCGAGGCGAGGGTCTGGTTCTCCTGCTGGATCGGCACCCCCTCCTTGGCCTCGAGCGCCTGGTGCAGTCCGTCCGAGTAGCGCCGCCCTTCCATCATGCGGCCGGTGAACTCGTCGATGATGATGACCTTGAGGTCCTTGACGATGTAGTCCGTGTCGCGCTCGAATAGCTTGTGCGCGCGCAGCGCCTGGTTGACGTGGTGTACGAGGTTGACGTTCTCGATGTCGTAGAGCGAGCCGCCGGACAGCAGGCCCGCCTCGGTCAGCAGCGCCTCGATCCGCTCGATCCCCGGCTCGGTCAGCGTCACGCTGCGCGCCTTCTCGTCCTTCTCGTAATGCTCGTCCTCCAGCTTGGGGATCAGCTTGTCGACCCGCGTGTACATCTCCGAGGAATCCTCGGCCGGGCCGGAGATGATGAGCGGCGTGCGCGCCTCGTCGATCAGGATCGAGTCGACCTCGTCGACGATGGCGAAGTTGAAGTCGCGCTGCACCATCTCGGACAGTTGGAACGCCATGTTGTCGCGCAGGTAATCGAAGCCGAACTCGTTGTTGGTGCCGTAGGTCACGTCGCAGGCATAGGCGGCGCGGCGCTCGTCGTTCCGCAGGCCGTGGACGATGCAGCCCACGCTCAAGCCGAGGAAGCGGTAGATCTGGCCCATCCACTCGGCGTCGCGCTGGGCCAGGTAGTCGTTCACGGTGACGACGTGCACGCCCTTGCCGGCGAGCGCGTTGAGGTAGACCGCGAGGGTGGCGACCAGGGTCTTGCCTTCGCCGGTCTTCATCTCGGCGATCATGCCCCGGTGCAGCACGATGCCGCCCATGAGCTGCACGTCGAAGTGGCGCTGCCCGAGGGTGCGCTTGGCCGCCTCGCGGACCGTCGCGAAGGCGTCGACCAGAATGTCGTCGAGGCTCTCGCCGTCGGTCAGGCGCTGGCGCAACGCCTCCGTGCGGCCGCGCAGATCGTCGTCCGACAGCGCCTCGAGCTCGGGCTCCAGGTCATTGACGGCGTCGACGGCGGGCTGCAGGCCCCGAAGAAATCGTTCGTTGGCGGATCCAAACAGCCGCTTTGCGAGCGTGCTGAACATCAGGCTCCTCGGGGCGGAATCAGGGCGGGACTCGTGAAAAATCGCGGGTCAGACATAGGCGTCCGGTCGGGGTCTGTCAACGCCGCCCCCCGGCCGCCGCAAGGGCGCCCCGGAGCCGTCCCGGGGGCGCCCGGGGGCCGCCTCGGAAGCCGGTTTCCGACGCCGGGCCGGGGCGCGCCGGCCCGCATACTTGTACTCTGCGAGCCCGCGTGCATGATGCCGGCAACGATGCCGACACGGGGATCGGCGGTGAATTCCGGCCGCCCGCCGTCCTCGTCCACTTCAAGGAGTTAACGAATGAAGATGCAGTCTTTGACGGCGGCCGCCCTGGCAGCGGCCGTGACCGTGGCGTCGCTGGCGGCGCTTGCCCAGGACACCACCGCCGAGCCGAGCACGGCCGAACAGACCGCGCCCGCTCAGGACGCCAACCCGGTGGTCGCCCGCATCGACGGCCAGCCGGTCTACCGCAGCGAGGTCCTTGAGCTGGCGCTCAGCCTGCCGGCGCAATATCAGGCGCAGATTCAGCAGATCTTCCCCCTGCTGGTGCAGCGCCTGATCGACTTCAAGCTCGCCACGCGGGCCGGCCAGGCGGCCGGGCTGGCCGACGATTCGGAGGTCAAGGCGCGGGTCGCGGCGGCCGAGGAGCGGGCCATCCGCGACGTCTATCTCGAGCGCCACATCGCCAAGGAGGTCACCGAAGAGGCGCTCCGCAAGCACTATGAGGAGTATCTCAAGGACAATCCGCCGAAGGAGGAGCAGCGCGCCCGCCACATCCTGCTGAAGACCGAGGACGAGGCCAAGGACGTGATCGCCAAGCTGGACGGCGGCGCCGACTTCGCGGACCTGGCCAAGGAGCTCTCGACCGGGCCCTCCGGCGCGCAGGGCGGCGACCTCGGCTACTTCACCGCCGACCAGATGGTGCCGGAGTTCTCCGCGGCGGTCAGCAAGCTGAAGGTCGGCGAGTACACCCATACGCCGACCAAGACGCAGTTCGGCTGGCACGTCATCAAGCTGGAGGACCGTCGGCAGAAGCCGCAGCCGACCTTCGAGGAGATGGCCCCGCAAATGCGCCAGGACATGGCGCGCGAGGTGGCGACCAAGCTGTTCCAGGAGATGCGCGACAAGTCCGAGATCGAGGTGACGGCGGCCGGCGGCGCGCTCAACCCGGCGGCCGCGCCCGAGACGTCGCCGGATCAGGCGCCCGAACAGGCGAACTGACGGCCATGGCGGTGCCGCGCTCGCCCCTGGCGCCGGACGGCTTTCCGAAGCTGCCGCCGCTGGCGGGCGTGCGCATCGCCACGCGCGCCTGCGGCGTGCGCTACAAGGGCCGCACCGACGTCTGCCTGATGGCCTTCGCGCCGGGCACGGCGGCGGCCGGCGTGCTGACCCGCTCGCTGACCGCCTCCGCGCCGGTGCTGTGGTGCCGCAAGGCGCTCAAGGGCCGGCGCGCCCGGGCCGTCCTGGTCAATTCCGGCAATGCCAACGCCTTCACCGGCCGGGCCGGGGTCGCCGCCGTGGTGCACACCGTGGAGGCCGTGGCCACGGCCCTGGACTGCCGCCCGAGCGAGGTCTTCGTCGCCTCGACCGGCGTGATCGGCGAGCCGCTGCCGGACGAGCGCATCACCGCCGAGGTCGGCGCGCTGACGCGCGCGCTTTTCGACGACGCCTGGCAGACCGCCGCCGAGGCGATCATGACCACCGATACCTATCCCAAGGGCGCCACCCGCCGGGCCGAGATCGGCGGCGTGCCGGTGACGCTCAACGGCATCGCCAAGGGCTCCGGCATGATCGCGCCGGACATGGCGACCATGCTGGCCTTCGTCGCGACTGACGCGAAGATCCCGGGCGCCACGCTGCAGGCCCTTTTGGAGCGCGGCGCGAAACGGTCGTTCAACGCGATCACCGTGGACGGCGACACTTCGACCAGCGATACGCTGCTGCTCTGCGCCACCGGGCAGGCCGCGCACCGCCGCATCTCCGACGCCGGCGACCCGCTGCTCAAGGGGTTCCGGGCGGCGCTGGAGGATCTGCTGATCGACCTCGCGCAGCAGGTGGTGCGCGACGGCGAGGGCGCGCAGAAGTTCGTGACCATAACGGTCGGCGGGGCGGCCTCGGCCCGCGCGGCGCGGCGCATCGGCCTTGCCATCGCCAACTCGCCGCTGGTCAAGACCGCGATCGCCGGGCAGGACCCCAACTGGGGCCGCATCGTCATGGCGGTCGGCAAGGCCGGCGAGAAGGCCGACCGCGACCGGCTGGCGATCCGCATCGGCGGCCTCGAGGTGGCGCGCGACGGCCAGGTCGTGCCCGGCTACGACGAGGCGCCGGTCGCCCGCCACATGACCGGGCGCGACATCGAGATCGAGGTCGACGTCGGCGTCGGCCGCGGCCGGGCCACGGTCTGGACCTGCGACCTGACGCACGGCTACATCGACATCAATGCCGACTACCGGAGCTGAGCCCGGCGGCTGCTGGGGCGCCGCCAAGGCCGCGCCCGCCGGCGCCCGCGAGGTGCTGCTGGTCGCCGCCGTCGCGCTGATCGACACCGACGGGCGGGTGCTGCTGGCGCGCCGCCCGCCCGGCAAGGCGATGGCCGGGCTGTGGGAGTTCCCCGGCGGCAAGCTGCACGCCGGCGAGACGCCGGAGCAGGCCCTGGTGCGCGAGCTGCACGAGGAGCTCGGCGTCGACACGCGGCAGAGCTGCCTGGCGCCGATCGGCTTCGCCTCGCACGCCTACGAGGACTTCCACCTCCTGATGCCGCTCTATGTTTGCCGCGTGTGGCGCGGCATCCCGCAGCCGCGCGAGGGCCAGGAGCTCGCCTGGGTGCGTCCGGCGCGGCTCGGCGACTACGCCATGCCGCCGGCCGACGCGCCGCTGGTGGCGCAGCTCAGGGACCTGCTGTAGCGGGCGCGTCGTCGGGCCTTCGTTACGCACCCAACAGTCGGCTTGACATGCTATAAGATTGGTTTCATAAGGGTGATGTTCTTGCTTTGTTCTATGCACAATGGCTGAAAAAACGCTAATCGAGTGGACCGATTCGACCTGGAACCCGGTAACAGGTTGCACCAAAATCGGGCCCGGTTGTGATAATTGCTACGCAGAGCGAATTGCAGAGCGATTTCGCGGTGTATCGGGTCACCCGTTCGAGTACGGCTTTGATTTGACGCTTCGCCCACAGCGGATGACACAGCCGCTTCGCTGGCAGAAGCCACGCATGATTTTCGTCAATTCCATGAGTGACCTATTTCATAAGAGAGTTCCTATCGAGTTCATCGACCGAGTCTTTGAGACGATGGAATTAGCGAACTGGCATATTTTTCAAATACTCACGAAACGAAGTCCACGCATGCGTTCTTACATCAATCAACGATACAAATTTGGGTCTGTACCTCGCAATATTTGGTTAGGTGCCTCGGTTGAGGATGGCGCTAGGAAATCGCGTATCCGACACTTACGGGAGACGACTGCAAGCATTCGATTCCTATCAATCGAACCGCTAATTGGGCCTATCGGTTGGCTCGACCTTGCCGGAATCCATTGGGTTATAGTTGGTGGTGAGAGCGGACCTAATGCGCGACCGATGAACGTTGAATGGGCGCGAGAAGTCCGCGACCAGTGCGTCACTGAGAATGTCCCATTTTTCTTTAAACAGTGGGGTGGCCGAACCGCCAAGTTTGGCGGCCGACGCCTTGACGATCACGAATGGAATCAATGGCCCGATCATCATCCGAAATTCAGCCAAAGTCGGAGTAATACACCCATCGCAGCGGAGTAAGCGGTAAATGGCTGCGCCAAGAACCACGGTGTGGAACTTGGACCCACATACCCGTGCGAAACACGAGATTCTCGAGCGATATCTCGAGGCTTGGATGCCGATCCTAAGCCATGGAAATTTTCCAAAGATTCTCTACATAGACGGCTTCGCTGGTCCCGGGGAATATAGCGAAGGCGAGGATGGCTCGCCAATCATTGCTTTGAAGACCGCATTGAAGTATCAGCCACCGCTCAGAGCGCAAATCTATTTCTTTTTCGTGGAAAAAGACAAAGAACGGGCAAGTCATCTCGATTCGTTGATCAAGAATATGGAGGTTCCAAGAAACTTCATCCCGATAGTTAATGGCGGAGTGACATTTGAAGATGCATTCCATCGTTTCTATCCCGAGTTTGCCGGTCCAAACGATAGGCTGCCACCAACTTTCGCATTCATCGATCCATTCGGCTGGACAGGTGCGCCATTCTCGATTGTCGAGAAAATCATGCGGCATCGAAGTTGCGAGGTGTTCATCAATTTTATGTATGAGGAAATAAATCGCTTCCTCGTTCATCCTGATCAGGTGCAGAATTTTGATTCTTATTTCGGGACAGAAGACTGGCAATCTCTTGCGAATATCAGTGATTCTCGTGAACGGAATCGACGGCTTCACGACCTCTATGTAAGCCAGTTACATAAACAGGCTGGCGTCAAATTTGTCCGGTCATTTGAAATGAAAAATAAGCGAGGTGTCACGGATTATTATCTCTTCTATGCCACAAATAACATAGTTGGTCTAAAAAAGATGAAAGAAGCGATGTGGAGAGTCGATGAAGGTGGAGAATTCGCGTTTTCGGATGCTACAGATCAAAATCAATTTGTACTCTTTGAGAAAGCGCCAAATTATGGGCTCCTCCAACGTCAAATTATAAGTCGGTTTAGAGGGCATCCGGTATCTAGAGGCGAAATAGAACATTTCGTCGTCACGCAAACTGCGTTTCGCGAAACACATTACAAAAAGCAAGTGCTGGCCCCCCTGGAGACGGACGGGCGTCTCAGCGTATTGAATCCACCGGCTGCCAGAGGAAAAGGAACATTCAGGGACCCCAACTTGACGATTCTGATAAAAGCCTGAACTTAGCCTGACAGCTAAATTGCCTGGCAATGGTGTCATGATGGCCGCGGCGCGACGGTGTCGACAGATTCTCAATAGAGAAGAAACGCGTGGGGCCGGACTGTTTGGTCGAGGACGCCCTTGGGATTGACGATCTACGGCTCGCTCCGGTCGGCATCCAGCGCCCGGGCCAGGGAGGCCTGCGCGCTGCCCGGGTGCAGCGGCCGCGGCTGCGAGTCGTGCGGCGCCCAGCCGGTCAGATAGAGCACCTGGAAGGTGGCCGGCACCCGGCCATCGGCGTCGGCGAAGCGCTCCTCGTAGAGCGCGGCCGCGCGCAGCAGCACCGCGCGCCGCGTGAAGCGGCGGCTGCGCCCGGCGACGGCGTTGCCCTCGCCCATGCCGCGCAGCTCGCGCATCAGCGCCAGCGCGTTCGGATAGCTCACCGTCAGGGTATCGGCATCGGCCACCGGCAGGGCGAAGCCGGCGCGCTGCAGCAGCGCCCCGGCGTCCCGCAGGTCGACCTTGGGCGCGATGCGCGGGCTGGCGCCGCCGCTCACCTCGGCCTCGGCGGCGAGAAGCACTTCGCGCAGCTCGCTCAGGGTCTCGCCGCCGAGCAGGGCGCCGAGGAACAGGCCGTCGGGCCGCAGCACGTGGCGGATCTGCGCCAGCGCGCCGGGCAGGTCGTTGACCCAGTGCAGGTCGAGCAGGCTGAGCACCAGGTCGAAGCTCCCGGCCGCGAAGGGCAGCACCTCCGCGTCGGCGACGAGCGCTGGGCCCGCCGCCGGGCCCGCCGCTGGGTCCGCCGCTGCACCCGTCCCCGGGCCGTGCCGTAGCAGGATCTCGGACAGCTCGCCGCGGACCAGCCATTCGATCCCGCCGCGCCGGCCGTGCGGCCGTTCCAGGGCCCGGCTCAGCACGCCGTCGCGGTCGCCGAGATCGAGCGCGCGCGGAAAGCGCCGCGTGACGTCCTCGAGGCGCTCCGTCAGGCGCTCGGCGACCTCGCGCAACAGGAAGTCGTGCGTCGCCAGCCGCGGCGCGGCGCGGTCGCGCTGGCGCCGGACCTGACGCCGGTCGAAGACTTCGGGCGCGCCGGTCATGGCCTCAATCCGGTCATGGGCCTCAATATGGTCGGTCGCCGCCCCCGGCGCAAAACCGCCGAACCGCCGCTCCGCGCCGCGCCCGCTTGACGGGGCCGCCCGGCCGCGCGGACACTTGCGCCATGGCGCGCCTTGCCGCCGTCGCCGAGCTTTCGGGCCGCGTGCTCGACCTGCTGCTGCCGCCGCGCTGCCTCGCCTGCGGCGTCGAAGTGGTGCGGCCGGGCGCGCTCTGCCCGGCCTGCTGGGACGAGGTGTCCTTCATCGCGCCGCCGTACTGTGCGCTCTGCGGCTATCCCTTCGAGTTCGACCCCGGGCCCGATGCCCTCTGCGCCGCCTGCCTGCGCGAACCGCCCGCCTTCGACCGCGCCCGGGCGGTGATGCGCTACGACGCGCGCGGGCGGGCGCTGGTCCTCGGCTTCAAGCACGGCGACCGCACCGAGGGCGCGCCCTCCTATGCGGCCTGGCTGGCGCGCGCCGGGGCCGCGCTTCTGGCGGACGCCGAGCTCCTGGCACCGGTGCCGCTGCATTGGCGGCGGCAGTTCGCGCGGCGCTACAACCAGGCGGCCCTGCTGGCCGGGGCGCTGGCCCGCGACAGCGGGGTGCCGCTGGTGCCCGACCTGCTCCGGCGGCGGCGCGCCACGCCGTCGCAGGGCCATCTCTCGGCCGCGGCGCGGGCGCGCAACGTGGCCGGGGCCTTCGCGGTCGACCCGGCGCGGGCGGCGGGCTTGAAAGGCCGCCGCGTGCTGCTGATCGACGACGTGCTGACGACCGGCGCGACGGCGGCGGCCTGTGCCGCGGCGCTGCGCCGCGCCGGCGCCGCGGGCGTCGACGTCCTGGTGCTGGCGCGGGTGGTGCGGGCGCAGGGATAGCGGCGGGCCCGGTTGTGGCAAGTCAATGCGCTTCGCATTGCACGGCCCGATCCTCATACTGGATCGTTCGTGCCGCTCGGATAAGGCGCTAGGCCGCGGCGCAAGCGGGAGGCCCCGACCACGCAGCAAGGCTCGACCCGGACGTCCGACTTCCGCAGCAGCCCGGCGGTTTCCGCCGAGCGCCTGTCCGAGGTCCTGCGCGACCTCGCCGCGGAGCTGCGCCCGCAGGCCGCGCGCCCGGCCGAGGTGCGGCCCGACAGCTCGCTCGAGCACGATCTCGGAATCGACAGCCTGGCGCGGGTCGAGCTCGTCCTGCGCCTCGAGCGGGCGTTCGGCGTGCAGGTGCCCGAGACCGAGGTGATGGAGGCGGAAACCCCGGCCGACCTGCTGCGCGTCGTCGAACGGGCGGCCCCCGGCGCGGCCGTCGAGCCGACCTGGGCCGCCCCCGCCGCGCCGGAGGCGACGGCCGGCCTCC
>Ga0210086_1001929_pt1 | contig 10190 bp, 6 predicted proteins | sample China_Galinas_PW_3_FD_184867 | JGI IMG/M metagenome (GOLD analysis project Ga0210086, IMG submission 184867) | Wetland microbial communities from San Francisco Bay, California, USA, that impact long-term carbon sequestration - China_Galinas_PWB_D2... | ecosystem: Environmental > Aquatic > Marine... | reverse complement strand
GGCCGAGGTGATCAGAAGCCAGCGCTTCGACGGGCCGAGCTCGCCCTTCGCCGCCAGCTCCTTCTTCAGGAAGACCGCGTTCTCATAGGTATCCCGGGCGTTCGCTTCGAGGATCAGCCGGTCGCGGGCGATGCCGAGCTTGGTCAGGATCGACGCGGCCCCTGCCGCCTCGCTGTCGGACTTATAGAGGATACCGGCATCGCCCCCAGAAAACGCGACCTTCGCCTCCGGGAACCGGTGGGCGAGCATCGCTCCCTCCAACAGGCGTTCGCCCGCTTCGTTGAGGGTCGGCGCGTGGCGCGCGCTCCCCACGAGCCGGTTCTCCGCGCCGCCGAGAATGATGATGCCGGTGGGCGGCGGCGGCATGCTGAGATCGGCTCTGGGGAAGCGATTCTCCAGGGGCAGGATCAGCGCGTTGCCGAGCGGCGACAGGCCGACAATGAGGAGAAGGATCGCGCCGATGGTGACGAAGCGCCGCCCCCATCGCGCCCAGCCGGTCCAGATGAGAATGGCCCCATAGCCGATGAGCAGCGCGATCAGCGTGGACGGCTGCAGCACAAACCACACAACTTTAGCCAGATAGAAGAACATCGATGCCCCCTCGCGCCCTAAACTAACCACAAAGCGGCAAGTCCAAGGAAGGCGAAGAAGCCGACCACGTCGGTGACCGTGGTGACGAACACGCCGGAGGCGACTGCCGGATCGAGGTCGAGCGCCTCCAGGCCCAGCGGAATGAGGATGCCAGCCAGCGCCGCGGCGAACAGATTGACGACCATGGCGACCCCGATCACGAGCCCAAGCTGGTCGCTGCCGAACCAGAAATAGGCGATCGCCGCCATGATGACGGCGAACAGGAGCCCGTTGAGCAGGCCGACGGCGGATTCGCGCAAGATAACCCGCACCGCGTTGACCGGACCGAGATCCTGCGTGGCGAGCGCCCGCACCGCGATCGTCATGGTCTGCGTCCCGGCATTGCCGCCCATCGACGCTACGATCGGCATAAGCACGGCAAGCGCCACCATCTGCTCGATGGTCGCCTCGAACAGGCTGATCACATAGGAAGCGAGGATGGCGGTCCCGAGATTGGTCAGCAGCCAGCTGAACCGGAGCCGGGTCGTCTCCCATACCGTGTCGCTGACGGATTCGCCGCCGACACCACCCATCCGCAAGATGTCCTCCGACGCCTCTTCCTGGACGACCTCGACCACGTCGTCGGCGGTGATGACGCCGACCAGCCGCTGATCCTGGTCGATCACCGGCGCCGAGGTCAGGTTATAGCGTTCGAACTGCCGCGCCACTTCCTCCTGGTCGGACTCGACCGGAATGGGGCGGATGTCTTCGTCGGTGATGGACTCGATCGTCGTCGGCCGTTTGGAGCGCAACAGCCGGTTGAGCGCCACCGAGCCGATCAGATGGTAAGCCGGATCGACGACGAAGATTTCATAGAAGCGGTCGGGAAGGTCTGCCGCCTCACGCATATAGTCGATCGTCTGCCCCACCGACCAGAACGGCGGCACGGCGATGAGATCGGTCTGCATGATGCGGCCGGCGGAGTCTTCCGGGTATTCGAGGCTCCGCTGGAGCGCGATGCGCTCGAAATACGGCAGCTTGGCGAGGATGTCCTTCTGCTCTTCCTTGTCGAGGTCCTCGAGCAGATAGACGGCCTCGTCCGAATCGAGCTGCTGCACGACCTCGGCGACCTGAGCCGCCGGCATCTCCTCCAGCACCTGGTCGCGCACTGCTTCGTCGAGCTCCGGCAGCGCCGCGGCCTTGAAGTCATCGCCAAGCGTCTCGATGAGGCGCGCCCGGTCGTCCGGGCGCAGCAGCTGGATCAGATCGGCGAGGTCGGCCTCGTGCAGGGGAAGCGTAAGGGCACGCGCCTCCGCCGCATCACCCGCATCGAGGGCGTCGACAACCGCGTGGAGGAAATCGGAGCGAATGTCCCCTTCCTCGTCGCGCAGTTGAACCTCGCTTGCGGCGTCCTGCATCGCCCGTCCAATCGCTGGGTTTGTAACGTCAAGCTGGATAGGCCGCTTGCCCGGAAAGCCTCGGCAACGCGCTTACACGTCCCCCGCCGAGCCGCTTCCGGTCCTTGCGACTAACGTCGCGACCTGGCGGCAATAGACGCTGGTTGTGGTGGAATTTCCAGCCAAAAATGGGACTAAAGGCGAGGCATCCAGAGCTTTGCGCGCCGCCGCATATGGGCGCGTGAAATGCACCTCAGTTTCCGGCGCCCTGAGCGCAAACTCGGAGAGAGGTGGTGCGGTCGAGAAGACTCGAACTTCCACGGGAGTTACCCCACAGCGACCTCAACGCTGCGCGTCTACCAATTCCGCCACGACCGCATGAAACCCCGAGGCCTGCTGCCCCGAATATGGCTATAGGCCACCCCATCGGCAAGCATTGCGCGGGGCCCGCTGCCTTACCAAACCTGTCCCAGGGGTGCAAGGTTTGCCCTAGGATATCCGGGCCATGCTGAAAGCCGCTCCGAAACCGCTTCTGGACGTCCCCTCCGCCCCCGTGGCGTGGGCCGTGAGCCCTGCCCCGGTGCCCTACGAGGCGGCGCTTGCAGCCATGGAGGCCCGCGCGGCGGCGATTGCAGACGGCGCGGCGCCGGACTGTGTCTGGCTCCTGGAGCACCCGGCTCTTTACACCGCCGGCACCAGCGCCACCGAGGACGAGCTCATTGATCCTGGGCGATTCCCCGTGTTCAGGACCGGACGGGGCGGACGCTTCACCTATCATGGCCCCGGCCAGCGCGTGGCCTATGTGATGCTCGACCTCACCCCCCGCGGCCGCGATGTCAGGGCTTATGTCGCCGCGCTCGAGGACTGGCTGATCGCCGCCCTCGCTCGCCTCGGCGTCGAAGCGGAACGGCGTCCCGGCGCGGTCGGCATCTTCGTAGGCGACGCCAAGATCGCCTCCATCGGCGTGCGCGTGCGCCGCTGGGTGACGCTGCACGGGGTCAGCCTCAACGTTGCGCCTGACCTTGAGCACTTCTCCGGCATCGTGCCGTGCGGCCTCCACGAGACCAAGGTGACGAGTCTCGAAGCGCTTCGCGCCGAGACCAGCATGGCACGGGTGGACGAATGCCTCCGCGCCGCGTTCGAGGAGACATTCGGCAAGTCGGCCGCTAGTGGGTCGGGAGCACCTTGAAGCCGGGCGGCGTGGTGCCGCCCTCGGCCGTGATGACGATGTTTGTCACATCAGCGTCCGGCGGACCGTCGGCACAGCGCCGCACCATCTCGTCGACCTGGGACGCCGGCCCTGAGAACACCGCCTCGACGCTGCCGTCGCGGCGATTGCGCACCCAGCCATCGAGGCCGAGCCGCCGCGCCGTCTGCTCCGTCCACGCGCGGTAGAACACGCCCTGCACGAAGCCTTCGACTCTGACCGTCACGGTCTTCAATTTACGCCCTTACGCGAATTCCAGAATGATGGCGTCGACATTGAGGCTGTCGCCGGGCTTGGCCAAAATCTTGGAGACGGTGCCGTCGCGCTCGGCCTTGAGCACGTTCTCCATCTTCATCGCCTCGACGACGCAGAGCGTATCGCCGGCGGCCACCTCCTGGCCTTCCTCCACGGCGAGCGACACGATGAGACCCGGCATCGGACACAGCAGCAGCTTCGAGGTATCCGGCTTCTCCTTGACCGGCATGAGCGAGAGGAGCTCAGCCTCGCGCTCGGTGAACACCCGCGCCGCGACCTCGACGCCCTGATAGGTGAGATGCACGCCGTTCACGATCGAACGCACCTGCACGGCCGTCGGCTCGCCGTCGATCGTCCCTTCCCAGACGGGATCCCCGAACCACCAGGACGAATTGACTTCAACCGTCCGCGCCTTCTCGCCGGTTCCCTTCCCGCCGAGCTTCACGGTCAACGGGTAGTCGCGCCCCTCGACGGTCACCCGGATGTGCTCATTGCCGAGCTCGACCATGCGCACCTCGCAGAACCGTACCGGCTCGCCGAGCATTTGCTGCGTGATCAGGCGCCGCCGATTGTTAGAGAGGTGATCGATGCTGGCCGCCACCGCGACCAAGGCATCACGCACCGCGCCTTGCGGTACAGGCGGGTGGAAGCCGTCCGGAAATTCCTCGGCGATGAACTTGGTGGAGAGCCGCCCTTCCCGCCACCGCTCGTTCCGCATGAGCACGGCGAGGAACGGAATGTTGTGGCGGAAGCCGTCGATGACGAAGGCGTCGAGCGCGTTGCCCATGTGCTCGATGGCTTCGATGCGCTTCGGCGCGTGCGTGATCAGCTTGGCGATCATCGGGTCGTAATAGACCGAAATCTCGCCGCCCTCCTCCACGCCCGTGTCGAGCCGCGTGGTAACGCCGTCGACCGTGCCGAGCTCCGGCGGGCGGAATCGCACGAGCCTTCCCGTCGACGGCAGGAAGTTGCGCACAGGGTCCTCGGCATAAACGCGAGATTCGATGGCCGAGCCTTTGAGCTTCACATCTTTTTGCTTGATGGCAAGCTTCTCGCCGGCAGCGACTTTCAGCATCTCCTCGACAAGATCGAGCCCAGTGACCAGCTCGGTAACCGGATGCTCCACCTGAAGGCGCGTATTCATCTCCAGGAAGTAGAAGTTGCGGTCCTTGTCGACGATGAACTCGACCGTGCCGGCGGTGTCGTAGCCCACGGCCTTGGACAGCGCCACAGCCTGGGCACCCATCGCCTCGCGCGTTTTGGCGTCAAGGAATGGGCTCGGCGCCTCCTCGATGACCTTCTGGTTGCGCCGCTGGATCGAGCATTCGCGCTCGCCGAGATGAATCACGTTGCCGTGCTTGTCGCCCAGCACCTGGATCTCGATGTGACGCGGCTCCTCGATATATTTCTCGATGAACACGCGGTCGTCGCCGAAGCTCGACTTCGCTTCCGATTGCGACGAGGCGAAACCTTCGGCCACTTCTTTCTGACTGTAGGCGATGCGCATGCCTTTGCCGCCGCCACCCGCTGACGCCTTGATCATCACCGGATAGCCGATGTCGTCGGCGATCTTGGTCGCTTCCTTGGCGTCCTTGATCACGCCGAGATAGCCCGGCACCGTGGAGACCTTCGCCTTGGCCGCGAGCTTCTTGGATTCGATCTTGTCGCCCATGGCCTCGATGGCGCCTGGGTGCGGCCCGACGAACGCGATACCGGCCTCCTTCAACGCCTTGGCGAAAGCAGCGTTCTCCGACAAGAAGCCATAGCCCGGATGGACGGCTTGCGCGCCCGTGGCCTTGGCGGCGGCGATGATCTTGTCGATGACGAGATAGGACTGAGCGGCCGCAGCCGGGCCGATCGCCACCGCCTCGTCTGCCATGTCCACATGCAGCGCGTCGCGATCCGCTTCCGAATAGACGGCAACGGTCTCGATCCCGAGCCGCTTTGCGGTCCGGATGATCCGGCAGGCGATTTCTCCCCGATTGGCGATCAGAAGTTTTTTGAACATAGGTCCCCAGCCCGTTTTTGCTCAGGCTTTCTAGTGGGAAGCCGGGGGCGAGTAAACCAGCGAGGGCGCGTTCAGAGGCCCTACTCCGCCGCGTCCGGCAGGGTTTTCCGCCCGTTCCGGCGCCCCCGAGGCTTCCTCTGGCGCTTCTTGGCGGGCACGGCGGCGGGCTTGGCCTCCACGACCTTGCCGGCACCCTCGGCCTTCTCGGCAGGCTCCGGCTCCTCCTCATCGGCGGGGAACTGCACGCCTGCCTCGGCTTCAGCGTCGAACTCCGCCATCTCTTTCGCGGTCGGCGTCTTCTCAGGCGGAGGCGCCCCGGCCCCCGACTTGGCAGCCTCGGCCTCGAGCTTCGCCCGCGCCTTTTGATGGTCGCGGGCGAGATAGGTGTAGATCGTCGGCGTCACGAACAGGGTGAACAGCGTGCCGATGGTCATGCCGGCGGCGATCACCACGCCGATATTGAAACGCGCCGCGGCACCCGCGCCAGCAGCGATGAGGAGCGGTACCATGGCCACGACCGTCGCCGCTGTGGTCATCAGGATCGGCCGCAAGCGAATGGCCGCGGCATGCTCGATTGCATCGGCGCGGGAATAGCCTTCGTGCTCCTGAAGCTTGTTGGCGAAGTCCACCATCAGAATGCCGTGCTTGGCGATCAGTCCGATCAGGCAGACCATGCCGATCTGAGTATAGATATTGATGGTGGCGAGTCCTGCGTTCATCGGTAGAAGTGCGCCGAAGATCGACGTCGGCAACGCGATCAGAATGATGAACGGGTCGCGGAAGCTTTCATACTGCGCGGCGAGCACGAGATAGATGATGACCAGCGCGAAGATGAACGTGTAGACGAGCGTGTTGCCCTCCTGCACGAACTGGCGGCTCTCGCCTTGCCAATCATAGGTGAACCCTTCGGGGAAGCTCTCCGCCTGCTTCTTCAGGAACTCAACCGCCTCGCCCACCGTGCGTCCCGGGAACGGCACCGCCGTCAGCGTCGCCGAGTTGAGCTGCTGGAAGTTGGTCAGCGAATTCGGCTGCACCACCCTCGTCACCGACGCGACGTTCGAGAGCGGCACGAGACCGCCCGCGCTCGTGCGGATCTGATACCGGGTCAGCCAATCGTCCGTGTCCCTGAACTCACGCGGCACTTGTGGGATCACCCGGTAGCTCCGCCCGTAAAGGTCGAACAGATTCACGTAGTTGCCGCCGAGCAGCGTGGCGAGTGAATTGCCGACGTCGGCCATGGTGATGCCGAGCCGGTTCGCCTTGTCATGGTCGATATGGAACTCGACTTGCGGCGTCTCGAAGCGCAGATCGGAGTCCGTGAAGATGAACATGCCGCTTGCTTTTGCCGCCTTCTCTACGTCGGAGAGCACGTCGGCGAGCTGCTCGAAGTCGTGAGTCGTAGTGATGACGAACTGGATCGGCGGCCCGCCGACCGAGCCCGGCAGGGAAGGCGGCGAGAAGGACAGCGCCTGCGCCGTCGCAAGCTTGCTGATGCGCGGCGAGAGCTCTTGCAGCACCTGCTTCTGATTACGATCCCGCTCGCCCCACGGCTTCAACAGGAGGCCGGAGAAACCTTGATGCACGTTGCCCATGCCGTTGATGGTGAACACGTGGTCCTTCTCCGGCACGCTGCTATAGGCCCGATAGAGTTGTTGGGTCGCGTCCTCCAGATAATCGAGGTTCGCGTATTGCGGCGTCTTCACCAGGGTGAACAGGATGCCCTGATCCTCCTCCGGTGCGAGCTCGCGCTGGGTCGTCATGTAGAGAAGCCCGGTCGCCGCCATCACGCCGAGCAGCACCAGAACGGTGACCGGGCGATAGTTGAGCGTGCCGTGCAGCCGCCGTTGATAGCGGTTCTTCAGGCTTTCGAACCTACGATCGAGCCAAGCTGTGAGGCCGCCAGGGCCGGCGCCACCCGCCTGAGACTTGAGCAGCTTGGAGCACATCATCGGCGACAGCGTCAGCGCGATGATGCCCGACACGATCACCGCCCCGGCGAGCGTGAAGGCGAACTCGCGGAACAGCGCACCGGTCAGCCCCGACACGAACGCGATGGGCGCGAACACGGCCGCGAGCGTGATAGTCATGGCGATGACCGGATAGACGATCTCCCGCGCACCTAAGAGCGCCGCCTCGAACGGGCGCTTTCCTTCCTCGATATGGCGGTAGATGTTCTCCACCACGACGATGGCATCGTCGACCACGAGCCCGATGGCGAGCACGAGCGCGAGCAACGTCATCAGATTGATCGAGTAGCCGAGCGCCAAAAGCAGGGCGAGCACGCCAACCAGCGACAGCGGAATGGTGACGATGGGCACCAGTGTCGACCTGAGATTGCCCAGGAACAGGAAGATCACCACGATCACGATGATCGCCGCCTCACCCAGCGTCTTCATCACCTCCCACAGCGAGGCGCGGATGAAGTTGGTGGCGTCATAGGCGATGGCGGCGTCAAGCCCCGGCGGCAGCTCGCTCTGGATCTCCGGAAACGCCTTGCGCACGTCGTTGATCACCGTCAGCGGATTGGCCGTCGGTGTGGCGTAGATGCCGATGAACACGGCCTTCAGCCCATCGAACACCGACGAGGAGTCCGCGTTTTCGGGCCCAAGCTCGATATCGGCGATCTGGCTCAGGCGGACCAGCGAGTCGCCGCGGGTCAGCACGACGAGCCGCCCGAACGCGTCGGGATCACTAAGAGAGGTCTTGGCGTCGATATTTGTCTGGATGAAATCGCCCTTCACCTGGCCCGGCGCCGAGGTGAAGTTGTTTTCGGCCAGCGCTTTTCGCACATCGAGCGGCGTCACCCCGAGCGCCGCCATGCGGTCGGGATCGAGCCAGATGCGCATGGAGAACACCTGGCCGCCGAGCATCTCCGCCTGGGCAACCCCGTTGATGGTCTGCAGCCTCGGCTGCACCACGCGCTGGAGATAATCGCTGATCTGCGACGAGCTCATCACCTTCGAGTTGAACGAGAGATAGAGCAGCGCATAGCCCTCCCCCGTCTTTTTGGTGACGATGGAGTCGTTTGCCTCACGCGGCAGGATGCTCTTCACCTGGGCGACCTTCGACAGCACGTCCGTCATGGCGCGGTCCGGGTCGGCATCGAGCTTCAGATTGAGCGTGACCGTGCTGACATTCTGCGTCGACGATGCGGTCAGCGTATCGATGCCCTCGGCGCTCGCCACCGCCTGTTGGATCGGCACCGTGATGAAGCCCTGAATGAGATCGGCGTTGGCGCCCGGATAGGTCGTGATGATCGTGATCGTCGTATTGGACAGCTCGGGATACTGCCGGATCGGCAGCTTGAACCCTGCCTGTGCGCCGACGAGCAGGATCAGCAGGCTCACGACAGTGGCCAGCACCGGCCTTTTGATGAAGAGATCGGTGAAGCTCATCAGCGCCTACTGCTTCGGCATCTCTGCCGGCGGCTTCAAAGCATCGGCGTTGTCGATCTTCACCGCGGCGCCGGGATGCAACTTCAGTTGGCCACTCGTCACCACCTGCTCCCCAGCCTTCACGCCGTCGAGGATCGCCACCCGGCCTTGTTGCGTCGGCCCCACATGCACGAAGCGGCGCTCGACGGTGAGCGCCGGCTCTTGCGGCGGTGCATCGGCGGCCACGGCCGCGCCAGCGTCGGCGGACGCGGTCGGCGTCTCCGGCGCCGTCCCCTCCTTCACCACCCAGATGCTGTCGCCGTAGAGGCTATAGGTCACCGCCGTGCGTGGCACCGTCACCAGCTCTTTCGGCGCGCCGGCAAGCACCGCGACTTGCGCGAACATGCCGGGCAGCAGCTTGCGATCCGGGTTCTTGAGCCTGCCGCGCACCATGAGCGTGCGGCTGTCCTGACTGAGGCGGGCATCGAACGCCTCGACGTCACCGTCGAAGACCTGACCATCATACGTATCGACGGTCAGCTCGATCTTGGCGCCGACCTTGAAGTCCGCGACCTCGCCTTCGGGCACCGGGAAATCGATCCAGATCGGATCGAGCGCCTGGAGCCAGACGAGCGCCTGGCCGGGCGAGACATACTGCCCCTTCTCGACGCGCCTTAAGCCGAGTTGCCCGGCGAACGGCGCGGTGATGGTCTTCTGCGCGATCAGCGCCTCGATCCTCTGGACGGCTGCCTGTGCGGAGTCGCGATTCGCAGTCGCCGTATCCAGCGTCGCCTGCGACGTCACCTGCCGCTTCAAGAGACTCGACTGACGTTCCAGGTTCAGCTCCGCTTCTTTCAGCTTCGCCTTGTTGTCCTTGAGGTCCGCCTTTTCGACCGAGATGTCGAGCTGGACGAGCCTTTCGCCCTTTTTCACGTCCTGGCCGCTGTCGAAGTAATAGTCGCTGACGATGCCGCCCACCTCGGGCGCCACCTCGACCCCCTGGATGGCAAGCAGCGTTCCCACCGAGTGCACACGGTCGGTCCAGCTCTCGAGCTTGGCCGGCTCCGCCGTCACCGTGGCGGCGGGCGGGGCCATCTTGGCCACGAAGTCGGCAATCATCTTCGGCTTGAAGATGAGGTTGAACCACCCGACCCCGGCGAGGAACAGGCCGATGATGACGGCAGCGATGAGAAAGCGTTTGATCATGACTGTTAAGGTTGTTGCCCAGGCCCCGTGACAGAACGACGACGATCGGAGCACGGACTTCTAGCCGTGGGAGAGGGCGAAATTGCGCCCTCAAGAAGGGCTCGACCTATCGGATAGCAGCCCCGGAGGGGTTTGAAAACTGGCTCGAATGCCACGTTTGGGCAGCGACGCAG
>Ga0210086_1001924_pt1 | contig 10208 bp, 8 predicted proteins | sample China_Galinas_PW_3_FD_184867 | JGI IMG/M metagenome (GOLD analysis project Ga0210086, IMG submission 184867) | Wetland microbial communities from San Francisco Bay, California, USA, that impact long-term carbon sequestration - China_Galinas_PWB_D2... | ecosystem: Environmental > Aquatic > Marine... | reverse complement strand
CGTAATCCGGCACCCCGGATCGCACCGCGACCCGGCGCAGCGCCAATCGGCCGCGCGCGCCGATGCCGACCGTTCCGGGCTCGGCGCCGGTCACCTTCACCAAGGCCCGCACCCCGACGCGGTCGAGTTCGACGATCACCAGCGAATACGGCGTCTTGAGGCCGGGAACCGGTATCTGGACCGTCGTCTCGGTGTACACGGTCCCGCTTCGCGGCAGCGGCACCCGCTCGTACTCGGTGACCAGCCGGCCGTCGGGGTCGACCCGGTAGCGCGGCGGGAAGTCGAGCTCGTCGCTGTCGGCAAACCTGCCTGCCTCCCAGCGCACCTTCGCCTCGAACGCCCGCTCGTAGGCCGCGAGCGAGATCGGGATGTCGGCCCCGGGGACGACGGTGCCCTCTGGCAGCTCGCGCGCCGCCGGCTCACGCCGGTGCACCGGCGCCAGCCCGCCGACCACCGTCAGCCCCGAGAGGCTGGCCTGCTCGACCGCCACCAACGGTCCCGTCGTTCCCGCCTCGGCCATCGCCGCGAGTGCGAACAGTCCCGAGCTTGCCCCGGTGGTCGGCAACGGCGCGGGATCGCCGATACACAGCTCGGCGGCCGTCGCGTGGTCCACCCCGGCCACAGCAGCCAGAGTGTCGAGCCACGCCGCACCCAACGAGGCGACCAAACCCCGCTCGTGCAGCAGCCGCGGGTCGCCATAGTCGTGCACGCCCCCGACAGCGTTTCGGGTCCGCACCGGCAGGCTGCGCGCGACCCGCGCGGCCGTCCGCACCCGCAGTCCGTTGTCAGCGGTCAGCACCGCCGCGGCGCCGGCGGGAGCGAGGTCGACGCCGATGACCAGAGTGCGCGGGCGGGCGGAGCTGAGCGCGTCGAGAGCGGCGGGCGCGCCGCCCAGGCGTTCGTCGACCTCGAGCTCGGGGTCCAGGCTCAACCCGGCGAGCAACACCGCGGCGTTGCTGCTTTCCAGCAGCGGCAGGTCGCGGCTGACCAGCACCACCCTCTCCACGGCCGTGCTGCCGGCGAGCGCCGCCCGGCCGGCTTCCACCGCAAGAGTGATCGCGTCCTCGTCGTCACCGGCCACCCGGCGGCTCGGGGTACCCCAGCACGGCAGATACGTTCCGATCGACGCGACGTAGGGCATGGCTGCTGCTCCGCTCTTCCTCGGCCGGCCTACGTGACCGCGCCGGCGGTCTTGAGCTCGATGATGCGGTCCCAGTCCAGGCCCAATTCCTCCAAGATCTCGTCGGTCTGCTCGGCGAACCCCGGAGCCGGCCCGGTCTGCGGTGCGGCGACGTCGAACTGCACCGGGTTCGCCACCAAATCGAGTTCGCCTGCCCGCACGAGGTATTCGTTGGCCTTCACCTGAGCGTCTTCGGCGGCCTGCAGCGTGTCCTGCACGGGCGCCCACGGGCCCGCCAGCGTCGCAAACCGTTCGCTCCACTCGACCAGCGGGCGCTTGGCCATCGCCGCCTTCAGGATCTCCACGGCGTCGGCGGTGTTCGCGGCGATCTGCTCGTCGCCGGCGAAGCGCGGGTCGTCGATGTACTCCTCGAGATCCATGTGCCTGCACACGTCGGCCCAGAACTTGGAGGCCTGCATCATCACGAACGAGATGTAGCGGCCGTCGGATGTCGGGTACACGCCGACGAGCGGGTTGACGGGCGATCCGTGGATGCCCGGCGGTGGGCTGACCATCAGCTGGCCGAGGTGGCGGGTCAGCGCAACGGTGTGGCCCAGTGACCACAGGCCGCTGCCCAGCAGCGACACGTCGACGATCGACGGCTCGCCGGTGCGTTCCCGCTTGACCAGCGCGGCCGCGATGCCTCCCGCGAGGTTGGTGCCGGAGATGGTGTCGCCGTACGCCGGCCCGGGCGGGGCGATCATGCCTTCCATTCCCGGTGGGGTGATCGTCGCGGCGGTGCCGGCGCGACACCAGTAGGCGGTCATGTCGTAGCCGCCCTTGACCGACTCTTCGCCGCGCGGTCCCAGCGCGCTGCCGCGCGCGTAGATGATCTTGGGGTTGACCGCGCGGATGTCGTCGACGTCGATACCGAACTTCTGCCGGTGCCCGGGCAGGAAACTGGTCAGGAAAACGTCTGCGCGGCGGGCCAATTCGAGCAGCAGCTCTTTGCCCTCGGGTACGGACATGTCCAGTCCGATGCTGCGCTTGCCGCGGTTGGCGTGCTCGATGTTCGGGTTCGGGTCACCCTCGACGCGCAGCGGGCCGGTCTGCCGCAGGCCGCGCTGCGGGTCGCCGGTCACCGCATGCTCGACCTTGATGACGTCCGCGCCCCACTCCGTCAGCACCGCGCCGGCCGACGGGACGAAGCCGTACATCGCGACCTCCAGGACGCGAATTCCCTCCAGGGGCGTGCTCACTGGGCGGCCTCGTCGACAACCGTGGCGAACGTCTTCGTCTCCAGGAACTCCTCGAGTCCCTTCGTGCCCATCTCGCGGCCGATGCCGCTCTGCTTGTAGCCACCGAACGGGGCGTCGGGGCTGAAGTAGCTGCCGCCGTTGATGGAGAAGGTGCCGGTCCTGATGCGGCGGGCTATCGCGACCGCGCGGTCCTGGCCGCCGAACACGGCTCCCGACAAGCCGTAGACGGAGTTGTTGGCAATCCGCACCGCGTCATCGTCGTCGCCGTATGCGATGACCACAAGTACGGGCCCGAAGATTTCTTCCTGAGCGATCTCACTGTCGGGATCGACGTCGGTCAGCAGCGTCGGCGCATAGAAATAGCCTGGGCCGTCGACCTTCTTGCCGCCGGTGACCAGCGTGGCGCCCGCGGCGATCGCCCGCTGCACCATGGCGTCGACCTTGTCGCGTTGGCGCTCGCTGATCAGCGGCCCCATGTAAGTCGACTCGTCGGCCGGGTCGCCGTGCCGCACCATGCCGAGGAAGTTCTTGACCTGCTCGACGATCTCGTCGTGGTGCTTGCGCGGCACCAGCAACCTGGTGGTGATGGCGCAGCCCTGTCCGGCGTGCGACGTGATCATGAAGGCCGCCATCATCGCGCAGTTGTTGAAGTCGGCGTCGTCGAGGACGATGGCCGCCGACTTGCCGCCCAACTCGAGGAAGACGCGCTTGAGCGTGTCGCTGCCGGCGGCCATGATCTTGCGACCGGTCGCGGTGGAGCCGGTGAAGGTGACGACGTCGACGTCCGGGCTCGTGGTCAGCACCGCGCCCACGGCGGGGTCAGATCCGCTGATCACGTTCACCACGCCGGGCGGGATGTCGGTGTGGTTGGCGATCAGCTCGCCGAGCGCCAGTGTCACGAGCGGCGTGTCGGGAGCGCCTTTGAGCACCACCGTGCATCCGGCGGCCAGCGCGGGCGGCAGCTTCGCCAGTGCCAGCTGATTGGGGTAGTTGTACGCGATGATCGCAGCCACCACCCCGGCGGCTTCCTTTTCCACCCAGCGGTGGTGCTGCATGCCCCGGCTCTCGATGTTGCCGAGGTCTTCGGTGAATGAGTAGGTCTTCAGCAGGTCCGCGTAGTAGCGGACGATCGCGATCGGCTGGTCCAGCTGGGGGCCGGCGCACAGCATCCGGGTGGCACCGACCTCGGCGACGGTCAGCTCGGCGAGTTCCTCGCGATGCTCGACCAGCGCCCGGTGCAGCTGGTCGAGACAGCGGATCCGCAGCTCTACGTTCGTCGACCAATCCGTCGTGTCGAACGCACGCCGCGCCGCGGCTATCGCCGCCTCGGCATCGGCCACCGACGCGTCGGGAGCGTGACCCACGACGGCGCCGGTCGCCGGGTTGTATGACGGAAAGCTCTTCTCGGTGCTGACGAGGCGCCCGTCGATCAGCAGCTGCCGGTCGACCTGTGCGTCAGCGCTCCCGTTGCCGGAGTGCCGCGCGGTATCGGTCGCCGTGCCCTGCTGCGCCATTCGGCCTCCCAGATCACCTTGATAACTTGGTTCTCATCTGCGGCGAATCATACATTCCGATTCCGAGAACTCAAGCCGATCGAGCGAACGCTCCCGCGCTGTTCAGCAGCGGTTGTCCTGCCAGCGCAGAGGCCCTGAGCAGGCGCGTCGGGCGGTTGCGTGGAACCGATATTTGAGAGTAGGGTTCTCAAAACCGGAAGGGATATTCTTGCCAGTGCTCGACATCGTTGCCATCTCCGGCGCATCGTGGCGCCCGTTGAGCGAGGAGATCTGGTCGTGAGAACCGCCGTCGTCACCGGTGGCGGCTCGGGGATCGGGCAGGCCGTCGTCGAGCGCCTGCGCAAGGACGGGCTTGCGGTCGCCACCATCGATCTGAGCGCCTCCGATGACGAGTCTGCATTCACCGCCGATGTCACCGACCGGGCGCAAGTGGACGCCGCGCTCTACGAAATCCGCCGTCAGTTCGGGCCGGTGACGGTATTGGTCAACGCTGCGGGCATGGATTCGTTCAAGCGGTTCACCGACATCAGCTTCGAGCACTGGCAACGCGTGATCGACGTCAACCTCAACGGCGTCTTCCACTGCATCCAGGCCGTCCTGCCGGACATGATCGAGACCGGCTGGGGCCGCATCGTCAACATCTCCTCCTCCAGCACGCACTCGGGCGTGCCGTACATGGGTGCCTATGTCGCTGCGAAGTCGGGCGTCAACGGGCTGACCAAGACGCTCGCGCTGGAATACGGACCCAGCGGCATCACCGTCAACGCGGTGCCGCCGGGTTTCATCGACACGCCGATGCTGCGCAATGCCGAAACCCGCGGCTACCTCGGTGACGTCCAGGAGAACATCGAGCGGACGCCGGTGCGGCGCATGGGCAAGCCCGAGGACATCGCTGCCGCATGCGCATTCCTGGTTTCCGAGGAGGCCGGCTACATCACCGGACAGATTCTGGGCGTCAACGGCGGCCGGAACACCTGACGGATCACTTACCCGAACGAAAGGACATCCTGTGGGACGCGTTGAAGGCAAAGTCGCATTCGTGACGGGCGCTGCTCGGGGGCAGGGCCGCAGTCACGCCGTCCGGTTGGCCGAAGAGGGTGCCGACGTCATCGCTGTCGACATCTGTCATGACATCGAGACCATCGGCTACCCAATGGCCCGACCGGAGGATCTCGACGAGACCGCTCGGCTGATCGAGAAGACCGGACAGGGCGTGGTGACCGCGCAGGCAGACGTGCGGGAACCAGCGCAACTGCGCGAGACGCTGCAGAAGGGGTTGTCGGAGTTCGGCAAGGTCGACATCGTCGTCGCGCAGGCGGGCATCGCCGGCATGAAGGGCCAGCCGCCACTGCAGGCGTGGTGCGACGTCATCAACACCAACCTGATCGGCACCATCAACGCAATCCAGGTCGCGCTGCCGCACCTGGGCGAGGGCGCGTCGATCATTGCGACCGGCTCGACGGCAGCGCTGATGGACACCCACAACAAGCCCGACCCGGGAAACGACCCCGGCGGCATGGCATACGTCACCGCCAAGCGCGCTCTGTCCAACTATGTGCACGACCTCGCTACCGAGTTGGCGCCACGCGGCATCCGCGCCAACGTGATTCACCCGACGAACTGCAACACCGACATGCTGCAGAGCACCCCGATGTATCAGTCGTTCCGTCCGGACCTCGAGCAGCCCAAACGCGAGGACGCCGAGCCGGTGTTCTACGTGCAGCAGGCGATGCGAGTGCCCTTCATCGAGCCCGAGGACATCAGCAACGCGGTGCTCTGGCTGGCTTCCGACGAGGCCCGCTACGTCACCGGGATGCAGCTGCGGGTCGACGCCGGCGGCTACCTCAAGTGGTACGACTACCACATCTAGTTCGAGCAAGTTGGAGGCATTCGTGAAGGTTTGGGTTGACGCGGAGCGCTGCCAGGGGCACACGCTGTGCAAGATGATCGCGCCGGATTCCTTCGAGCTCAACGACATCGACGGCACCTCGTCGCCGGTCTCCGAAGTGGTGGCGCCGGGCCAGGAAGACCTGGTGCGCGAGGCGGCGCAGTCGTGCCCCGAACAAGCCATCCGTATCGAAGAGTGAATAGCAAAGGGAGACAACGGCCGTGAGTGTTGATGACGTGGTGAGTGACAGCGATCGCAAGAAGAATCGCTATCACTTCGATCGCCATACCCCGGACTACCGGCTGCAATTCGAGAAAATCACCGAGGAGATGCAATCCAGGTGCCCAGTGGCCTGGTCGGACACCTACGACGGGCATTGGGTCGCGGCAGGCAGCAACGAAGTGTTCGAGCTGGCGCGCTGCCCTGCCGTCTCCAACCATCACGACGTGACCGGAGAGACTCCGTTCAAGGGCATCTCCATCCCGTACGCGAAACGAGCCAGCGGTGTCCGTGGCGGCATGCTCGAGATGGACGACCCGGAACACCGGCTCTATCGCACCGCGGTGAATCCCTACCTCTCTCCAGCCGCGGTCAAGCGGTGGGAGCCGTTCATCGACGAGATCGTGCGCGCCAGCCTCGACGAGAAGATCGAGCACGGCACAATCGATTTCGTCGACGACCTCGCGAACGTAGTGCCCGCGGTCCTGACCTTGGCGATGCTCGGCATCCCGCTGAAGAAGTGGTCGCTCTACAGTGAGCCGACGCATGCTTCGGTGTACACGCCCGAGGACTCCCCTGACATCGACCGTGTGGTGGCGATGCACCGGGAGATGGGACTGGACCTGGTGAAGCACATGCTCGAGATCCGGGAGAACCCGCGGCCCGGCCTCGTGAATGCCCTGCTTCAGATGCGCATCGACGGTGAGCCGGCCCCGGACGTGGAAGTCCTGGGGATGCTTGGCCTTGTCATCGGCGGCGGCTTCGACACCACCACCGCATTGACGGCCCATGCACTCGAGTGGCTCTCGAAGCATCCCGACCAGCGTGAGCGACTCAGCAAGGACCGCGACAGCCTGCTGGATCCCGCGACGGAGGAATTCCTGCGCTTCTTCACTCCGGCGCCCGGGGACGGCAGGACGTTCTCCGAGGACGTCGAGGTCGAGGGCAACCAGTTCAAATACGGCGAGCGGCTGTGGATCTCCTGGGCGATGGCGAACCGCGACCCGTCCGTCTTCCATGACCCCAACGACGTCGTCCTGGACCGGAAAGGTAACCGGCACTTCAGCTTCGGTCTCGGTGTGCACCGCTGCGTCGGGTCGAACGTGGCGCGTACGGTGTTCAAGTCGATGGTCACCGCCGTGCTCGACCGGATGCCCGACTACGAATGCGATCCCGCAGGCACCGTGCACTACGACACGATCGGCGTCATCCAGGGCATGCGACACCTGCCGACGACGTTCACGCCCGGCCCCCGGCTCGGGGCCGGACTGGACGAGACGCTCGACAAGCTGCAGCGCATCTGCGACGAGCAGGAGCTGGCGCGGCCGATCACCGAACGCAAGGAAGCCGCAGTCATCAACTAGACGATTTCGGCGCGCTAACGTGCGCTGAGCGACGGTTTGCGCGCCGAATCTATGCCCGTGGCAGCCCCAGCACCTGCTGGGCGATGATGTTGCGCTGGATCTCCGAGGTGCCGCCCGCAATCGTCCCGCCGAAACTGCGGGAGTAGCGCTCGAACCAGCTCGCGAAATAGTGGTCGAGGTTCATCGGGGCGTACGGACCCGTCAACGCCGGATGCGCGAGCCCGTCGGAACCGGCAGCGGCAAGGGCGTTTTCGAAGCCGCGTCGCTCCGCCTCGGAGCCGAGCAGCTTGAGCACCGATACCGACGCAGTGTCCTGCTCGCCGCGCGCCGCCCGCGCCAACGCTGCCGAGCCGAGCAGGCGCAGTGCCTCGTAGTCCATGACCATGGTGGCGTACTGGTCGCGCTCCAGATCCGTGGCCGGCCGGAAGTCGGCCACCGCATTGTTGAGCCGGTCGGCGAAGCCCAGCCACATCATCGTGCGTTCATGCCCGAGCGATCCGTTGGCCACTCGCCAGCCCTGGTTGAGCGGGCCGACCAGGTTCTCCGCGGGCACCTGCGCGTCGGTGAAGAACACCTCGTTGAAGTCCAGGTCGTCCTGCCCGCAGATGGACGCAAACGGCCGGCACACCACGCCTTCGGTGTCGGTGGGGATCACCAATGCACTGATGCCCTTGTGCTTCGGCGCGTCGGGGTCGGTGCGGACGAACGTCAGCAGAACGTCGGCGTCGTGGGCGCCCGAGGTCCACACCTTCTGGCCGTTGACGACGAAGTGGTCGCCGTCCAGCTCCGCACGCGTGCGCAGCGACGCCAGATCCGAGCCGGCGCTCGGCTCGCTCATGCCCAGCGACGCGGTGATCTCCGCGCGCAGGATCGGCACCGCCCAGCGCTGCTTCTGCTCGTCGGTCCCGAACGAGATCAGTGACGCGGCAACGATGTTCACGCCCTGCGGGTTGAAGCTGTGATAGATCCGTCGTCGGCACAGTTCGACGAGATACACATATTGCTGAAGAACCGTGGCGTTGCGGCCGCCGAATTCCGGCGGTTGCGTCGGCAGCAGCCAGCCGTTGTCGAACAGCAGCCGCTGCCAACGGCGAGCCCACCGCGGCATGTGCGACACCGACCGGGGCCGCTCGATGGCTTCCGCGGCGGCTGCGGGCAGGTGCTCGTCGAGGAACGACGCGAACTCGGCGCGAAACGCGTCGACGTCGGAATCAAAAGTCAGCTGCACGGTATTCCTCCGCGATCATCGCCCGGTGTTCTGCGGCGCCGCCGAGCATCAGTTCGCCCGCTTTGGCACGCTTCAGCGCGAACTGCAAGTCGTTCTCCCATGTGAATCCCATCGCGCCGAAGGATTGCAGACCGGAGCGGAACACCAGTGCCTGACACTCCCCTGCCGCCGCCTTGGCCATCGCAGCGGCCAGCCGCCGGCGCGGATCGTCGGCCGCGATCGTCAGCGCCGCGAAATACCCGAGCGCACGGGCTCGTTCGATCGCAACGTGCATGTCCGCGGCCTTGTGCTGGATCGCCTGGAACGACCCGATCGGCACCCCGAACTGATGACGTTCCCGCACATGCTCAAGGACGAGGTCCAAGATGCGCTGGCACGCGCCTACCATCGTCAACGCCATACCGGCCAGGGCGACGTGCCGGGAGCGATCCGCGTCGGCGGCTGTTACCCGCGCGGCCTCGGACACGCGCAGGCCGGCGAACGACACGTCGGCGACGTGCAGCACCGGGTCGAAAACCGGAATGCGATGCGCGCTCACGTCACCCGCCGCGACGACGAACACCCCGCCGCTCGTCACCACAGCGAGCCGGTCGGCCCGGTCACCGTCGAGGACGTAGCGTGCGGTGCCGTCGAGCACCCACCCGTCGGCGTCCCGGTGGGCGGTCACACCGGCGAACACCGCCGTGCCGGACTCGTGCGGTTCGAATCGGTCCGCGATCAGTGGGGCGTACTGCGTCATCGTCGCAAGAAACGGTGTGGGATCCGTGGCGCGGCCCAGCTCCTCCACCACGATGGCGAGCTCGACTGCGTTCTCCGGATCGCTCATCTCCGTCCAGCCGGCGTCGACATAGGCCTTCCACAACGGCGCGGGGTCGGCTCCTTGCTCGGCCACACTGCGGACCAGCGACGGTGGACACTGCTTGGCCACGGCATCCCGGACGGTGCCCTGCCACAGTTTTTGGTCGGCGTCGAACTCCAAGAGCATGCGGGTGTTCCTCCCAGGGCGACTTCCCGACGAGAATAACATTCTCATGAAGGGAAGGGCGAATCTCCTAAGCGAGCCGCTCATTTACCTGCCACGGGCCGTGGCGCTCAACGGGTTTCGACCCGCCGGGAGGCGGCGTCCCGACCGCTACCGGAGAACCTTATTCTTGCAATAGAAGAACTAAGCTTTACACTGGAGGCGTGATGTGTAGTGCGCCGGAGAATTCGTTAGGCCCGCTATCGGGTAGCCGGCCGTGATCGAACTCGCCGACGGTGTCCGCACCCCCGTCATCGACGCCAGCGTGCACGTCTTCTGCCAGTCGAACAAAGACCTGCGCGGCTTCATGAACGAGCCTTACCGAAGCCGCGGGTTCCCCGACTACGAGATGGACTGGTACGGCGCACCCGGTGGCGAATACGCGAAGAAAGCCAAAGGGCCCAACCGCGAGTATCCCGGCTCCGACCCGGCCATCGTCGGCCGGCACCTGTTCGACGAGCGCGGGGTCGACGTCGCTGTGCTGCACCCGATGACGCGGGGCATCATGCCCGACCGGCATCTGGGCACTGCAATCGCCGCCGCGCACAACGAGATGATGGTGTCGCGCTGGCTGGACCACGACGAATTCGGTGAG
>Ga0210086_1001923_pt1 | contig 10209 bp, 7 predicted proteins | sample China_Galinas_PW_3_FD_184867 | JGI IMG/M metagenome (GOLD analysis project Ga0210086, IMG submission 184867) | Wetland microbial communities from San Francisco Bay, California, USA, that impact long-term carbon sequestration - China_Galinas_PWB_D2... | ecosystem: Environmental > Aquatic > Marine... | reverse complement strand
GGAACCGCCGTTGACGTAACTCCGCACACGTGGGAAGCGACGCGGCCGGTCGTCGAAGGGGGTTCCCTTCGCCACGAGGTTATCGGCTCGTTCACGCAATTGCCTTTCAAGCTGGCGTGGGCGATCACGATCCACAAGAGCCAAGGACAAACACTTGACCGGTTGATCGTCGACCTGACTGGTGGGACTTTCGCGTTTGGCCAGCTCTACGTTGCACTGAGCCGGTGCACCACGCTGCAAGGACTCGTGCTCAAACGTCCGGTGCTACCCAAGGATCTCAAGACCGATCGACGCATCGCACGCTTTCTGCACGGCACCGTCAGAGACGACCGCCCTCGTCGTTATTGCGCAATCGGGATACTGAACGTGGGCTACGAAGGCCGTATGTCGCGGCCCAGGCCCGTTGAACTCGCCGTGGCTTTCGACGACGGGACGGCCGTGAGCAGTGTGATCAACCCGCAGCGGGATCTCGCCGATGCGCGAAACGCCTACGGCATCAGGGTTTCAGACGTCCTCCTGGCGCCGACCCTTGCGGAAGCATGGAGTGTCATTGCGCCGATGCTTGCTGGCTGTACGCCCGTGGGCGTCGGCATCGATGAGACCTTGGGGCTCATCGACTTCGAACTCAAGAGACTTGGTTATGTCGTGGTGATGCCCTTGGGGATTGACGTGCCCCTCACGGCTCTTGAGCCTACGCATCGCCAAGCACTTGGAGCCGGCACCGCGCTCGAACGAGCGCTCGCACCACTCGATGCACGCGCAAAGGCTAGGCTCAACGACTTGAGTTCGACCCCATTCAGCCAACCAGAGCAGCCCGAATCCATCCTGGGCTACATCGTAAGCCGTTCCCATCTAACTCCGACGCCGACTTCGGTCCACTTGCCAGCGCTATCGGCGATCCTGAACGTCAGCCGTAGTCTCGGCGAGGTGCTGCTGGGAGACGCCACAGCACAAGAGGTGAACGCTCGCATCGGCACGCCGGCCGACAAACTGTCGATCGCCGCCGCACGCCAATCCGTCGCCGACCAACTAAAGGCTGTCGCTTCGCGGGTTCGGCTGACCGACGAGTCCATGAGGCGTCTGCGCGAGGCTGAGAAGCTTCTGGGCGTTCAGGTCATCGACGCTTCAGTCGAGACAGCGCGTGCGAGTGAAGACATAGCCTCGGTCCTCGTGCCGGGGGCACGTATCTGCTTCACTGGCGAGGCGCAGAACGCTGCGGGTCGAACCGTTTCGCGCCCCGAGATGGAGCGGATCGCGGAGGCAGCGGGTCTCAGGCCGGTCAACTCGGTGACGAAGACGCGGTGTGAGGTCTTGGTCACTGCCGAGATTGGATCTCAATCGGGAAAGGCCCGAAAGGCTCAGGAATTCGGCAAGCCGGTCTTCTCCGTCGATGAGTTCTTTGCGTGGCTCGGCACGACGCGGGCAGGCGCTGCACGCATTTCGCCTTAATCCCTTAACGATTCGGCCTGCAGTCAATACCGTAAGTGTGGAATCGGGCCCGAAACTTGTCCGCGGGGCGGTACCGCGCGACGAGGAAGTTCTGGGTGATGATCTACTATCTCCGGATTTCCGGGGTGATCACTTCGTCGGGACTCTTTTTCCTGCTAACTTGAGGCAATGACATGGGATGAAGGACCGTTCCTCGCCTTAGACATCGAGACGACGGGTACAGATCCCTGGGATGATCGCATTGTCACTGCGTCCCTCGTCGAGGTAAGCGCTGGCTCGAAGCAGAACGTCGAGTCCTGGCTCCTCAATCCGGGTGTGCCGATTCCTGCGGGGGCCGAAGCTATCCACGGGATTTCAACGGCGGAGGCATCCAGGAACGGCGTCGCGCCAGCGCAAGCCTTAGAAGAAATCACCTCCCGAGTCGCGGTACGGCTCGCAGCTTTCAATCCGGTAGTCGCTTTTAATGCCTCTTTTGATTTGACGATGTTGGAGGTGGAGAACGAACGCAATGGCGTTGCTACCCTTGTGGAGCGGCTGGGAGAGATTCGTCCGGTGATCGATCCGTTCGTTCTTGACAAGAAAATGGACACCTACCGGCGGGGCAAGCGGACGCTGCCTGCCTTGGCGGATCTGTACGGTGTCCCGCTTGAGAATGCTCACTCGTCGGGCGCGGATGCGGTCGCCGCCGCCTTGTTGGTTCCCCGGATCGCGGCTCAGTTCGCGGAATTGGGTGACTACTCGCTCGATGCCCTGCACGATGCGCAAAAGCTCTGGCGCAAAGAGCAGCAGCTCAGCCTTGCCAAATACTTTGAGCGGCAGGGAAACCTGGATGCCGCTCGGTCAATACGGCCCGGATGGCCGACCGAGTCGCGCTGACGAGCGTGTCGAGCCCAAGGCCGATACACAACTTGGGTGAGGAAGATCGTCGCCAACTGGAAAGCGCGCAACGCTCATAACTCATAGGTTCCCGGAGGCGGGTAGCGCGATACGTCGCCCCAGTGCGGACTCGTCCGGGGCTGGTCATTTCGTAGGAAGTCGTTCTCTTGCTTGATAATTCGTTGTTCAGGTGTGCGCCGGAAAAGACGCGAGTGCCGTTTCCGCCTCGTGAAGGTCTCGCTCGTTGCATTGGGCCCAGCGCTGCTCGTCGGCGTCGAGGTGAGCAAGGAATGTATAGCGGCTGCAGATGGTGGCGATCCAATCCTTGAGGCGCACGGGCCTGGTGAGGTAGCCGATGTCTTCTTGACGGAACTCGCGTTCGTCCCGCGGCGTGAGGATCTCCTGTGGGGCGACGGGTTTGGTGCCGCGGCCGTCGACAACGACATCGCGGTAAACCTTGAGGATCCAGAGTCGGCGGACGAGGGACTCATCGAGTGCACCCGAGGTTGCGAACCACTGCAGATCGTAGAGGTCTCGTGCCAGCGACACTCGGCGGTAGCGTGCGAGCTTCTCAGCGACGGCCTCCTCGACGCGCACTACGGGAGTCGCCGGCAGGACGAAGTCGTACCTGTCGTGGATCGGCAGCCGCACCGGGTCGAGCATCTCGGGTGCCAGGCTGAGCGCATGTCGGGCCAGCTCTATCTTGGCGCCCAGCTGCGGTCGGCCGAACGGCGTGTCGACCAACAGGTCTCCGCGCCGACCGTCGTCGCCGAGATTTTCAATCGCGAAAGAGAAGCCGCCGACGTCGACGCCGTCGAGAGCCTGCAAAGCGGCGAGCGCCACCTCTTCGTCCGGCGCGGCGAAGTCGAGGTCGGTCGACAAACGGCCGGCGTTGCCCGCCCTGAACTTACGCAGCGCGGTACCACCCTTGAAAACCAGGCCGCGCGCGAAGAGCCCGGCGTTGTGGAGCATGTGCAACGCGTGATCCTGGGCAATGTCCAGAAGAGCAGCGTCGCGTCCACCCTTGACACCTTGATAGTGGCGCGCGAGGTGTCCCTCGGTAATCCGGGTCACGATCCGGTGCCCACGGTGAGGTATCGGTGCAGCAGGGTGTCGTTGACGTTGGTCTCGGCGTCGAAGAAACCTGCACCGGCGACACGCGGTCCCAGCCAGACCGTCTCTGTCGCTGGGTGGGCCGCGACGATCGCGGCTCGGGCCTCGTTGTTGCCTGCCGACCCGAGAAGGTATGCGGCACGCTGAGCTGTTGCACGAGGCCTGGTTTCGAGCAATCCGATGACGGTGCCGACGTCCACGCGCGCGACGGCATCCGGCAGCCATTGGCCGAGGCCGGCTACGTCCTTGTAGGCCGACGGACGCACCGCAATACCGACGATGAGTCCTTCGAGGTTCCATGACGGCAGTTCGTTGACCGTCGTCAGCCCGGCCTCGGGCAACTCGATGTGGACGTAGCGCCAGTCACCGGCGAGTGCTTTAGGAAAGGCTTGCTCGGCGGGCAGGGCAACGACCTCTAGCTCGGGTAGCCGCTGGGCTAGCCCGAGGAGGGATGCTGCGGTTTCCATGGCCAGCACGCCGCGCCAATCGGGGTCCACGGCGCGCTGCGCGCGGAACTCGATGAAACGGTCCCCGGAGCCGTAGGCACCGCCGCGCGCCCCGGGAAGGAACTCCCAGGCGTGTCGGGTCCGCAGTTGTCCCAGCCAGCCGTCACGCTGGAGTTCGTATGCGAGACGCCGCGTCGCCACCTCATCGCCGTCAAGACCGACTTGGTGCATGACGGTGGCCAGCCGATCTGACGTCACAACCAGGTCGCCGTCGAGTTCGAGCTGCTCGACCACGTCGGCGACCGAGCGTGGGATGACTCGCGCCACTGTCATTCACCTCCTTTCTTTGGTTGATATTAACAAACTACGGGTGTAGATGACAGTTCCTAAACGAGGCGGCGTGTGGAGAACATGCTGTCCGTGGGGGTGGTCCGGCACGTTGACGGCGTCAACACGCCGAACCGAAAACCTCAGGTGACGAACTGCACTGAAATCGATCGAAAGAGATCAAAGGCGCAGCTAGAGACGTTGATGGACACCAAACCCAGGGGTTCGAGTCCCCTTAGCTCCACTTCGCTTCGTGAAATCGACCCTGCGGTCGTCGACCGGGAGATACCACAGCCACTGCGATCTTGCGGTCGCGAGTAAACGCCCGTGTCGATCCAGGTCGCGGGTGTTGACGATCACCACTGATGACGTCGACCAGGCCTCGGATCGTGCCCGGATGAACCTGGCCACACGGGGACCACCCACTTCTGCCATCAATGGCACCATCTGCCTCACCTGTCACGATCTCGGTGAAGTGGCGTAGCGGCGCCTGCGTGGCGTCACGGCGTGCTAACTACCGCTCGATAGCCTGACTCGCATTCGACGAAAGAGAAACGTCCATGTTGGTCCTGCACGGGTTCTGGTCCGCCTCGAATGGGCTGTGCCTGTGGGCGGAGGATTCCACGCTTACAGTGACGAGTTCCAGTGATGCGTTGCGTTCGGCACGCCCGCATCCGTTCGCCGCGCTCGCCGATGCCATCGCGCCGATCCACGCCGGCAAGCCGGCCACCGCGGTTCTGCTGTTGCCGTCGTTGCGGAAGTCGCCGCTGGACTCACCGGAGCTGTTCAGGGTCACGCCGCGCCCGGCACCAAGATCCGAACCCGTTCTGCTGCCTTGGACGATTCCGGTGATGTCGCTGCCTGCCGCGTCGGCGCTCACCGCGTTGGCCGAGCCTGCCGCCGATGTGCGCTACGGCGCGTCGGTGGCGTATCTCGCCGAACTGGCGGGTTTTGCGCGGGAGCTGGTCGAGCACGGCCGAGTCCTGCCCGCGCTCTCCCGCGACGAACACGGACCGGTTGCGTTCTGGCGCCCGGTGGTTCAAGGCCCCGGCATCGTGGCCCTGAACTCGCTGATCGCCGCGATGCCACCGGTATGCCGCGCTGAGCCGGACGCCCAGGACGGCCATGAGCTGGCCACCTCGGCGCTGTGTGCATTTGCGGACGCGGCGGTGCGAACGACGTTGCCGGCCGGGATCGAACTGCTCCCGCCCCGGCGAGGCCGCCGTCCGAAACACATTCCGGCCGAGGAAGCCTGGCTGACCGCGCTGATCGCTTTGGATGGCCGGTTCGACGCGGAGCCGGGCGAACTCGACGCTCTGGCCGGAGCGCTAGCGCCGTGGGATGCGATCGGCGCCGACGAGCCCGGTCCGGCCAGGGCGACGTTCCGGCTCACCGAAACCGACGAGCCGCACGGCCAACAGCCCGGCTGGCGACTGGAGTTCCTGCTGCAATCCATCGCTGATCCCAGTCTGTTGGTACCCGCGGAGCAGACCTGGGATGAGGACGGCAGCCTGCGTCGCTGGCTGGACCGGCCCCAGGAACTCCTGCTCGCTGAGCTTGGCCGCGCCGTGCGGATCTACCCCGAACTGGCCCCTGCCCTGCGCACGGCGCGTCCGTCCGAGATTTTCCTGGACACCGACGGCGCCTACCACTTTCTATCCACCGCCGCGCCACTGCTCGACGAGGCGGGGTTCGGCGTCTTGCTGCCGTCATGGTGGGATCGGCGCCGCAGGCTCGGGCTTGCGGTGTCGGCGTCCGCCCCGGTCGACGGGGTGGTCGGCGGCACACGCAGATTCGGCCGTGACCAGCTGGTCGATTTCCGCTGGGAACTGGCGGTCGGTGATGACACCCTGACCGACGATGAGATCGCCGCGCTCGCCGAGACCAAGGCCCCGTTGATCCGGCTGCGCGGCCAGTGGGTGGCGGTGGACCCTGATCAGTTGCGCCGCGGGCTGGAGTTTCTGGCGAAGGATCCCACCGGCCAAGCCACCACGACCGAGATCCTCGCGCTGGCCGCCAGCGGTCCCGACGATACCGACACCCCGCTGGAAGTCGTCGCGGTGCACGCCGATGGCTGGCTGGGGGAATTACTCAGCGGCGCGGCGGCCCAGTCGTTGCAGCCGTTGGCGCCACCGCCGGAGTTCACCGCGACGCTGCGTGCCTACCAGCAACGCGGATTGTCCTGGCTGGCGTTCCTGTCCTCGCTGGGGCTGGGCAGCTGCCTTGCTGACGATATGGGGCTGGGCAAGACGGTGCAGTTACTCGCTCTGGAGTCCGCGCAACGCCACGACGAGCCCGGTACCGCGCCGACACTTCTGCTGTGCCCGATGTCGCTGGTCGGCAACTGGCAACGCGAAGCCGCGAAATTCGCACCGGCACTTAGGATTTACGCCCACCACGGTTTGGCTCGGCTGCGCGGCGACGCGCTGAGTGAACACCTCGGGGATGTCGATGTCGTGGTCACCACCTATGCCACCGCGACCCGTGATATCGGCGAGCTCGCCGGATTCCGGTGGAACCGGGTGGTGCTGGATGAGGCGCAGGCGGTGAAGAACAGTCTGTCCCGCGGTGCCAAGGCGGTGCGCCAGCTGGAGGCCGGACACCGGGTGGCGCTCACCGGTACCCCGGTCGAAAACCGGCTCGCCGAACTGTGGTCCATCATGGACTTCCTCAATCCCGGCCTGCTGGGCTCCGCGGAAGTGTTCCGCACCAGGTACGCGATCCCCGTCGAGAAGTACGGCCAGACCGAGCCGGCCGAGCGACTGCGCAGGATCACCCGCCCCTATATTCTGCGCCGGGTCAAGACCGACCCAACGATCATCGACGACCTGCCCGAGAAGATCGAGATCAAGCAGTACTGCCAGCTCACCACCGAACAGGCATCCCTCTATCAGTCCATCGTCGACGAGATGATGGAGAAGATCGAGAACACCGAGGGCATCCAGCGGCGCGGCAACGTGCTTGCTGCAATGGCCAAGCTCAAACAGGTATGCAACCATCCCGCGCAACTGCTGCACGACCGTTCGCTGGTCGGTGCGCGGTCGGGCAAAGTCATCCGGCTCGAGGAGCTCCTGGAGGAAATACTGGCCGAGGGCGACCGGGTGCTGTGCTTCACCCAGTTCACCGAATTCGCCGAGATGCTCGTGCCGCACCTGGCGGCGCGGTTCGGGCAGGACGTGGCCTACCTGCACGGCGGCACCCCGAAGAAACGGCGTGACGAGATAGTGGCCCGCTTCCAGTCCGGTGAGGGGCCATCGATATTCCTGTTGTCCCTGAAGGCCGGCGGCACCGGCCTCAACCTCACCGCAGCCAATCATGTTGTGCACCTTGACCGCTGGTGGAACCCTGCGGTGGAGAACCAGGCCACCGACCGCGCCTTCCGGATCGGCCAGCAGCGAAAGGTCCAAGTGCGCAAGTTCATTTGCACCGGAACGCTGGAAGAGAAGATCGACGACATGATCGAGCAGAAGAAGGCGCTGGCCGATCTCGTGGTTGGGGACGGCGAAGGTTGGCTCACGGAGCTTTCCACCGACGATCTGCACAAGCTGTTCACCCTGTCCGAGGGGGCCGTCGGTGAATAACTGGTTCCCGCCGCCCACGCGGCCCCGCCCGGTCGACGGTGGCCTCAAAGCCCGCAGCGCCCGTGGTGCGATCGCGCAGAACTGGTGGTCCCGACGGTTCATCGAGGTGCTCGAAGACATCGGGATAGGCAGCCGGCTCCAGCGCGGGCGAAGTTATGCTCGTAGGGGGCAAGTGATCTCAATGGATGTGGGGCCTGCGCTGGTCACCGCACAGGTGCAGGGCAGCCGGGTGCGTCCCTACCGGGTGCGCATCGGTATCAGCGCTTTCGGTAAGGCGGAGTGGACGCAGGTGGAGGGTGCGCTTGCCGAAAACGCTTGGTATGCAGCCGCTTTACTCTCCGGTGAGATGCCGGACGATATTGAGGACGCCTTCGCCGGGCTGGGGTTCTCGCTGTTCCCGGTCAGCGCCCGGGAGTTGTCGCTGGACTGCTCCTGCCCTGATGACGCGGTGCCGTGCAAGCACCTTGCCGCAACGTTCTACCTGCTCGCCGAGTCGTTCGACGATGATCCGTTCGCCATCCTCGCCTGGCGTGGACGCGAGCGTGAGGATCTGCTGGCGAATCTGCAGGCGGCCCGCTCGCGCGGGCGCCCCGCCGCCGACCACGCCGAGCCGCCGGGACGCCCGCTGACTGATTGCCTCGACTCCTATTTTGTTCGGCAGGCCGAGGTCCCGTCGCCAAGTCCGCGGCTGATGTCGTCGACGGCATTGCTCGATCAGCTTCCTGATCTCTCCGTCGGGGTGCGGGGTCGGTCGCTGACCGAGATCCTCCGGCCCGCCTATGTCGCGTTGGGCGAAGGCGGAGGTGACCGGTGATCCAACCCGTTCGATAGACCGCCGCCACCGGGTCTCGGCGCCGCCCCCGGGCGTCCGGAGGTGATCACACTTCTTCACAGCTCGCTGATGGCCGAGCGACAGGCATCGTACTCAGCGCCCCAGTCGGGTTAGACGCCAACGACATCGACGAGGTGTTCGATACCGCGGAAATCGTCGACATTTCGCGTGTACAGGGGAAGGTTGGCGGCGAGCGCGGTGGCGGCGATCAACAGATCCACGGCGCGTGGGCCGCGGGCTTTGCGCCCGGTGGCCGCGATCGCTGCGTAGATATGACCGTATGCACGTGCGGCGGTGTTATCGAACGGCAATGGGTCGAACGTGGCCTCGGCTCGTTGCAGACGATCTTGACGTCGTGCTCGTTCTTCACTGTCGCCCGTCGCATGCGGGCCAGCGGCCAGTTCGGCCATCGTGAGGGCGCTGATTGCCAATTCAGTTGGGAGCTTGCTGGCGCCGAGTTGATCGAGGTCAATCAAGACCGAGGTGTCGATGAGTCCCTGTGGGGTGCGTCGTCGCTCAGCCATGCGGTGTGATTTCCTGGCTGACTGCGTGATCAAGGTCGGCACGCAGCCGGTTGAGATCCACCCGTGGTGCACCTCGGAATGCAGATATTGCTGCCTGGGTGCTGACGAACCGGTGGCGGCGTAGTGGGGACAGTTCGCCGACCGGAACACCATTTCGGGTCACGACGAATGACTCGCCCTGGTCGAGTTGGCGCATGATCTCGCCGCTGTTGTTGCGCAGTTCGCGCTGGGTGATTTCGGTAGCCATACGAGTACTGTAGCACGCGTGCTACACCTTGAACGCCGGCCTTCGCTTCCGCTCGTGGTCTGGACAGGCGACCTGTGAACGTAGACGTTGGATGTGGTCGGCAGTTTGCGGGTTCGAATTCCCTTAGCTCCACAGAGTTTGTGCAGTTCAGCGTCCATTTCTGAACTTGCTGAGTGTGCAGGACCCCCCTTGGACGCTAGACGGTATGGGGAGGCTGGGGCCTCGCCACATGTGAACGTGGGTTGCCTGTCAGGAATCAGGTCCTGGCCGGTAGAGCCACAGATGTGGATGGAGGCCCCAGTGAAGGATCATCGTACGAGTGTTGGTTTGGATGTGCACGCACGATCGGTTGTTGCGTGCGCGTTGGATCGGGACACCGGTGAGGTATTCGAACGCCGGTTGACCCCGGATTACCAGGACATCCTGGACTGGCTGCGGTCGTTGCCAGGCCGGGTGGTGGTGACTTATGAGGCGGGTCCGACCGGGTTCGGGCTGGCCAGGTTGCTGCTCGCAGCCGGGGTGTTGTGCCTGGTGGCGGCTCCGTCGAAGCTGCAGCGCCCGTCCGGGGATCGAGTCAAGACCGACGCCCGCGACGCGGCGCATTTGTGCCGGTTGCTGCATCTGGGTCAGATCATCGAGGTCACGGTCCCCAGTGCCGAGCAGGAAGCCGCCCGAGATTTGGTTCGGGCCCGTGAGGACTGCCGCGGCGATCTGATGAGCGCCCGCCATCGAGTATCGAAACTACTGCTGCGACAAGGGATCATCTATTCCGGCGGCCGGACCTGGACAGGCAAACACCAGACGTGGCTGCGAA
>Ga0210086_1001920_pt1 | contig 10217 bp, 6 predicted proteins | sample China_Galinas_PW_3_FD_184867 | JGI IMG/M metagenome (GOLD analysis project Ga0210086, IMG submission 184867) | Wetland microbial communities from San Francisco Bay, California, USA, that impact long-term carbon sequestration - China_Galinas_PWB_D2... | ecosystem: Environmental > Aquatic > Marine... | reverse complement strand
CGCTTCCCGGAAAGTGCCAGGCGGCGCACGTCTCGCCGCCGCTCGCGAAGCTGACGTCCTCCATCCGGGAGGGCTCGCTCATACGCCGGCCTCCCGCCCCGCCGTTGCCGCCCGACCCGCGAGCGGCCTGCCGACGCCGGCCTCCGCCCGTCGCCGCCCCGCGGGGATCACCTTGCGCTGCAGATCGTCCTCATAGACGTAGAAGTCCTGCTGCATTGTGTGACGGGGGCGGTTCGCGTAATGGGCGACAAAGCGCTCTTCGTCGGCGGCAATCTCTGCTTCGACCGCCGCGGGCTCGGGCAGTGCCCATTCGCCACTCAGCCAGCGCGCCGCGAACTTCGATTGAGTCTCGGCGAACGGGAACAGCGTTGGGATCGCCTGGGCGAGGCCAATGAATGCAAGGTCATCGATTCCCGGTTTGAACATCCGCTTGAAGAGCGGCAGGCGGTTGCCGGGCGCGGAGATGAAGTCCGGGTCGAAGAAAGGGAAGCTGATCCTGTAGCCCGTCGCATAGATGATCGCGTCGATTCGCTCGACGCTGCCGTCCTCAAAACGAATGCGATCGCCTTCGAGCTCGGAGACGTTCGGCTTCGCGACCGCATCGCCGGAGCCGAGCCGAACGAGCAGCTCGCTGGAGACCGTTGGGTGCGCCTCCAGAAACCGGTGGTTGGGGTGCGGCAGTCCGAAGTCCTCCATCCGCCCAGAGACGATCCGGGGCAGGACCTGAGCCAGCCTGCGCTGCAGTTTCAACGAGATCCGCGGGTTGGTCTTGACCACCTGGTCGGCGGGCCGGCCGAAGATGTACTTCGGCATCACCCAGGCGCCGCTGCGCGTCGAGATGAAGGCCTTCTCGGCAACGCCCTTGCGCGAGAGCTCCGAGGTGATGTCGACCGCGGTGTTGCCGATCCCAACAACGAGCACCCTCTTGCCGTGGAGGTTCACCGGCTCGCTGGGGTCTATGTATTCGTGGGCATGGATCTGGGGGCCCTCGAAGCTGCCCGGAAACGGCGGGTCGGGCCAGCTCGGGTCCCAGTGGTGGCCGTTGCAGACCAGCAGCGCGTCAAACGCCTCGACGCTCCCGTCCGATAGCTCGAACTGCCAACCCCCCTCCGGGAGGCGCTCGGCGTGCTTCACCTCCGTTTCGAAACGGATCGAATCGCGTAGCGCAAATGCATCTGCGTAGTCGTGGAGGTACTCGAGGATCTCGGCGTGGTGCGGATAGTCGGGATAGCGCTCGGGCATCGGAAAGTCGCGGAAGGAGATCGACGGCTTCGAGATGTCGATGTGCAGCGAGCGATAGGCCGAGGAGCGCCCGTTCGGGTTGCGGAAGTACCAGTTGCCGCCGATGTCGTCGCTCGCCTCGAAGCACGTGTAGGGGATGCCCCAGTCGCTGAGCGACTTGCCGGCTGTCAAACCGCTCATACCCGCTCCGATCACGCACACGTGCGGCCGGTTTCGATGTTCACCATCGCGAATCACAGGCTCAAGGCTCATATGGGCAGGCCCTCCTCGGCCCGAGGGCCCACGAACCTTACCCCGCCGTCTGCTTGTCGCCCTTTGAGTCGGCCGCTGTGGAGCATCGTGCGTGGAGCGCCTCGATCAATCCCGCCAGCTCGATCCAGCCGGTGAACGGCGTCTCTCCGTCATCGGTGATGAGCCGACCGGCTATTGGCGTCGCTCCCGACTCGAGGCTAATCGTCAACCTCCCCGGATTGATGTCCCGACCCACGAGAGCAAGCCTGCCGAACGGTACTTCGCACGTCATCGTGGAGGCACCACGGTCTTTCACGGCAACTGGCGCAGTGCCCTGGAAAACTCCACGTCTTGCCGATGAAGCCGACCAGCCGGAGCGATGGATTCGAGCCACTGCTCGAGCGCGAGGTCGAACTCGACCAGATCGCCACCCTGCTCGATTCGGCCGCCGACGGTCAGGGGGGCTTGATGCTCGTCGAAGCGGCAGCGGGGCTCGGCAAGTCAAGTTTGCTGGGGGCGGCGGGCGGGCTGGCGAGCGAGCGCGGGCTCGAACTGGTCAGCGCTCGCGCGTCGGAGGCCGGCAGCGAGTTCCCCTTTGGGGTTTGTCTCGACCTGTTCGAGAGCAGGCTTGCGGCGGCGCCGGACTCCGAACGGGAGGAGCTGTTGGCGGGAGCGGCCCGCGGTGCGAAGGCGGTCTTCGATCCTGCACGCGCCGCACCGCCGACACCTGACGCGGCCGAGCAGCTTTTCCCGATCCTCCACGGGCTGCTCTGGCTCACATCGAACCTGGCCGATCGAGGTGGCCTGTTGCTCGTGGTCGATGACCTGCACTGGGCCGATCGCCCCTCGCTCCAGTTCCTGCTCTTCCTATCCTCGCGTCTGGCGGAGCTGCCCATTGCGGCGGTCCTCGCCTGCCGCCCGAGTGAGCCCGGCGCACCGGAGGACCTTCTGAACCAGCTGCGCGCCCGGCCCGGAATAGCCAGGGTCTCCCCAATGCCGCTCAGCGACAGCGGGATCCTCCGCATGGTCCGCGAACGCATGCCAGGCGCGGAGCAGGGCTTCTGCGACGCCTGCATTCATGCCACGGCCGGCAATCCGCACCTCGTCTTGGAGCTGGTCGCGGAGCTTCAGTCCCAGGGCATCGAGCCCAATCGGAGGGGCGCTGAGCGGGTCGCGGAATTCGTGCCGGATTCGGTTCGGGAGGCGGCGGAGGCACGGCTCGAGCGGCTCGGCCCGGACGCGGTTGCCCTCGCTCGCGCGACGGTTGTCCTCGGGCTCGACGCAAACCTGCTGAACGCCGGGCGGCTTGCCGGGCTGGACCAGGCGCAGGCGTCTCGGGCCGCCGATGCCCTCGCCGCCGCATCGATCGTCGAGGTGGGCGGCACACTCGCCTTCGTTCACCCGCTCGTCCGCGCCTCAATCCGATCGGCGATCCCCGCTGCGGACCTAGCCGCCGGCCATGCCGAGGCAGCCCGGTTAGTCGCGGGCAGCGCCGCGCCCGAGCGGGTGGCGACGCACCTGCTGAACGCCACCCGGCGCGCCGACCCCTGGGCGGTCGAACAACTGCGCGGCGCGGCGTCCCGGGCGCTGTCCCGCGGCGTTCCCGATGCGGCCGTCGCGTACCTGATGCGCGCTTTGGAGGAGCCGGCGGCGGACGAGGCGCGTGCGCCGTTGCTTGTCGAGCTCGCCCAGGCGGAGGCGCTGGCGGCGCGGCCTGAGGCGATCGAGCGACTCGAGCAGGCCTTCGAGCTGCTGCAGGATGCGCAGGAGCGCGCCCGGATCCGACTGCAGATGGGACGCCTGCTGCACGACGGAGGCCGGGTTGCCGAGGCGTCGGAGACATTCGAGCGCGGGCTACGGGAACTGGACGGCGCCGACGAGGGGCTCGCGCTTGAACTGGAGACGGCGTTCCTCGACACGGCCTGGCTTGACAGCTCGCGTGCCAGCGAGGTCGCGGAACTCCGCAGGGAGCTGGCCGAACGGCGACGAGCGGAGCGGACTCCGGGCGACCGGGTGTTCCTGGCGCAGACCGCGATGGTCGAGGTCTTCAGCGGCGAGTCAAGCGAGACCGTCATCGAGACTGCCAAGCGCCTGGTCGGGGACGGCGCCCTGCTTCGCGAGGAGGGCCCCGACTCGATCACCCTGTGGATCGCGGTCGGCTGTTTCAGCTGGAGCGACGAGCTCGACCTGGCCGAATCGATCGCCGCCGCCGCCCTCGCCGAGGCCGAAGAGAGGGGCTCGGTGACCGCGGCCGCCCAGGCTCTGTACGCAAGGTCCTGGCCGCGCTACTGGCGCGGGCAGATCGCCGATGCCGTCGCGGACGCGCAGGCGGCCGTCGACGCATGGGGTGCCGCCGGCGGCTGGGGTAAATACCTGCCCGCCGCGCAGTACTGGCTGGCGGCGGCGCTGATCGACCGCGGGGAACTCGATGCGGCGGAGGCGGCGCTCGAGCTGAGCGAGCCCGAGCGCTGGCAGACCACGACTCTCTACCTGATGTGGCGCACCGCATATGGATGGCTGGCGCTCGCCAGGGGCGAAGCGCAGGTCGCGCTGGACGAGGCCCTCGCCGCGGGCAAGCAGCTCACGGAGGTGGTCCGGCTCGTGAATCCCGCCGCGCTGCCCTGGCGCTCGCTTGCGGCCCTTGCCGCCCACCGCCTCGGCGACGACGCCCAGGCTCGCAAGCTCGCCGCGGAGGAGGTACGCCTGGCGCGCCGCTTCGGTGCCCGGCGACCGCTCGGGAAGGCGCTGCGCTCTGCGGGCATCGCCGAGGGCGGGACGCGGGGCGTCGAACATCTGCGCGAGTCCGTCGAGGTGCTGCAGGGATCTCCCTCGCGCCTTGAGCTGTGCAGAGCGCTGATAGAGCTGGGCGCTGCGCTGCGCCAGACGGGAGACGAATCGGAGGCGCGCGATGCGCTCCGAAGCGGTCTGCACATGGCGCACCGCTTTGAGGCCTGGGCCCCGGCCGACCGAGCCGAAGAAGAGCTGCGGGCCAGTGGCGCCCGGCCGCGGCGACGGGTCCTGCACGGCCCCGACTCCCTGACGCCCGGCCAGCGCCGCGTGGCGGAGATGGCGGCGAACGGCCTGTCCAATCGCGAGATCGCACAGTCTCTGTTCGTCACCCGCCGAACCGTGGAAACGCACCTGACCGGCGCCTACTCGAAGCTCGGAATCGGCTCGCGCGAGGAGCTCCCCGCGGCGCTCAGACGGGAACAGCCCGGATAGCGCGGTTCTCTCGCCGCGGCTCCCGCTCAGTACGCACGCTCGACGCCTGGTCGAGCGCCTGCTGGCGGCCTTGCCAAACCTCAGCGCCTGCTTCACCGTCTTGGCGAGGTTGGTGGACGTCGTGGCAATCGACTGAGCCTGAATCCACCGATCTCACCGGCCCCTCCATCCCGCATCCCTTCGACGGGAGTCAATTCCCTCCACCCAGGTAGCACCACTACCTGGGTGAGCGGGAATCGCCCCCCAACTCGCCCTGCGAAGCGGAGGGTCTCGCCGATATCGGTGGATTCAGGCTGAGCCACCGCGGGCACTCCCGCAACAGCGATCGCCAGCACCACAACGAGGAGGAGCGCGGAATCCGGAAGGCATCTCCTCTGCCTCTTTGAGGCCCACCTGCAGCGTAGTCATGACGTTTGTCTGGTCAAGAGCCGTGCACCCTCGCGCCCCCGACGAAACCTGTCATTCGTGGAGCGTCCACGAACCTTTCTCCGCTCGGTGAGATGGCTCACAGCCACGCGGACAGATGTCTGACCGGTGCCATCTTCGTGGGAAACTTAGCCGCCAGGGATGGACGGGGAGCGCAGCAACGAACTCGATCCGCTGCTCGAGCGAGACAGCGAGTTGCAGAGGCTGGATGCAGCGCTCGATTCCGCCTGCACCGAACATGGCAGCTTGACCGTTGTGGGCGGGCCCGCGGGAATTGGGAAGTCGGTGCTCCTCCGCCATGTCTGCACCCGGGCGGAAGAACGGGGCTTTCTGACACTCACGGCGACCGGGGACGAGCTGGAGCGCACGTTTCCGTTCGGGGTCGCTAGTCAGTTGCTCGCCGAGCCGGCGCGCCGTGGCGTCCAGCAGGACTCGGAATTGACCTCCGGCGCGGCCGGGCTCGCGATACCGCTCCTGGAAGGACAGGAACCGGTCCCGTCCAGCGATGCGACGTCGGCGTTCCCGCTCATGCACGGCCTGCACTGGTTGGTTGCCGGCCTAGCCGAGCAGGCGCCGCTGTTGATCGCGGTGGACGACGCTCAGTGGGCAGACCCGCCCTCGTTGCGCTTCCTCGCATATCTGGCGCAGCGAATGGACGATCTTCCCCTCGCGGTTATCCTGACTCTCCGGCCCGGGGATGCCGACCCGGACACCGGGTTCCTGCTTGCGCGGCTCGGCGATCACCACCTGGCGGATTCGATGAGGCTGGCGCCGCTTGGTGAACGGTCGGTGCAAGAGCTCGTCGCGGACGAACTGCCGCAGGCGGCGCCGGAGTTGGGCTCCGCCTTCTTCGCCGCCACCGACGGCAACCCGTTCCTGCTGCGGGAGCTGGTATCGGCCGCGCGCGAGGAGGGAGTGACCTCCCCCTCCGGTGTCCGGGCGCTGCGACCGGAGGCCATTCGAGCGTCCATCCTCGTCCGCCTCGGCCGTCTCGGCGACGATGCCCGCCGGCTCGCCTTGGCGGCCGCCGTGCTCGGGCCCACTGCGTCCCCGCGTCTCGCCGCGCAGTTGGCGGAACTTGACCGAGAGGCCGCAGCGGCAGCAGCAAACGCGCTTGTTGCCGCCCACATATTCGGGCCGGGGGAGCCGCTCGCGTTCCTCCACGCAATCATCCGCGAGGCCGTCTACGCCGACCTGCCGCTCGGTGCGAGGCGGCGCGACCACCTCCGGGCTGCGCGCCTGCTGCGCGACGCGGGCAAGCCAGCGGAGGAGGTGAGCAGCCACATCCTGCTGAGCGATCCGGTGGGCGAGGACTGGGTCGCTGCGACCCTGCGCGAGGCGGCGGCGCTGGCGCTGGGCCGCGGGGCGCCCGCAACGGCGCTGCCGCTCCTGAAGCGGGCGCTCGAAGAACCCGGGCATCAGGACGACCCGGCGCTACTGCTGGAGCTCGGGCGGGCGGAGATAGCGGTCGCCGACCCGGGGGCGCTATCGCATCTCGAAGCCGCGCGCGACATGGCCCGCGAACCCCAGCAGAAGGTCGCTGCGCACGCAAGGCTGGGTCAGGCCCTCTACGTGCTCGGGGACTCTGAGGGCGCTTTCGAATCGATTCGCGCGGCGCTGGACCTGATTCCTCCCGGAACGGGAGGCGCGCCCGAGGCCGAACTGGTCCTGTACTGCATGCCATCCGGGCGTCTGGTCCCCGATCTCGTCGACGACGTGCGGGCGCTGCTTGAGCATCCCCGGCAGGGCGCCGGCGAGGCCGCGACACCGGCCGAGCTGGCGAGGCGCGCCGTCCTGGCCTACGACTCACTCATGCGGGGCGAGCGCGAAGCGGCGACGGCGTCGCTTGAGTGGCTGCGGGAACAGACCGAGGAGGGCCACGCAACACCCGACATGCCTGCTCTCATGGGCTCAGCGGTGGGACTCTGCCTTTGCTTTCTCGGCCGCTACCGCGATGCGCAAGCCGCCATCGAAGGGCAGGTGGAGCGGGCGGGAGAGCTCGGCAACCTGCTCGATCTGGCGGTCTCCCTTGAGGCTCGAATCTGCGCTGGCTGGTTGCGCGGGGACGTCAACGCCTGCTCCGCGGACGTCGAAACCCTGCTCGGACTGAACGAAGAGGGCTGGGAGACCGCGACGGTAGCGACCCGCGCGATCGCGGCGGAGCTCGCTCTGGAGCGCAACGACCGCGGCGCGGCGGAGGCAACCCTGGCGCCGGCCGAGGAGGTCGAGGAGCGACTCCCCGGAACGCTCGGCTGGCCTTGGCTGCCCTATGGCAGGACCCGACTCGCGATGCAGGCCAAAGATTGGGGATCGGCGCTCGAGCAGGCCCTGACGACGGGTGAACGCCTGCTCGCAATTCAGCTCCCGAGCCCCGACTACCTGCCGTGGCGCTCGCTGGCGGGGCGCGCCGCGGCGCGGCTCGGAGAGCACAAGCGGGCGCTGGCGCTCATCGAGGAGGAGCTGGAACTGGCGCGATCGATCGGCTCGCCCAGAGCGACCGGAGTCGCCCTCGCGGCCCTGGGCACGATTCGCGGCCCCGACGACGGCCTGGAGCACCTCCACGAGGCGGTCGCCGAGCTCGACCGCACCGAGGCCGAGCTGGAGCAGGCACGTGCCCGGTTCGAGCTCGGCGTCGCGCTGCGCCGGGCGCGCCGGGCGCGCGAGGCGCGACGACCGCTGCGGGAAGCCTCCGAAGCCGCCCGGCGCCTGGGCGCCGAGTCGCTCGCGCGCCAGGCCCTCGGCGAGCTGCGGGCGGCCGGGGGCGAGCCGCGGTCCCTGACGCCGACGGGCGTCGAGTCGCTCACACCGGCTCAGCTGCGGGTCGCCGAGAGGGCCGCGGAGGGCCTCTCCAACCGCGAGATCGCCGAGGCCCTGTTCGTTACGCGGCGGACCGTGGAGGCCCACCTCACACAGGTGTACGCGAAACTCGAGATCTCCTCGCGCGACCAGCTGCCCGCGGCACTCGGCGCAGATCCCGGCGAAAAGTTCGTGGACCCCCCACGATGACAAGCGCCGCCCGGCTCGGCAGCCTTGGGCCATGCGCTCGAAGCGACCGGCGGCAAAACGAGGCGGGCGAATCGCGCTTGCCTGGATCTCGGCGATCTGCCTGCTCGGGGTCTCCCTGGCCGGACCGAGCGCGGCGTCGGCGAGAGCCGCCGCCGTCTCCAAGCAGGTCAAGGTCCTGCGCAAGCAGGTGAGGGCGCTCAAGCTGCAGCTGCGAAGGCTAAATCGGCGCGTCGGGAGCGTCGCCAAGCAACGCGGGCCCGCGGGGCCGGCGGGGCCCGCGGGGCTTTCCACCGGCACCGTCGACCTGCCGCTCAGCTCGTTCGTAGGCCCGACCTCGCCGATCGACTTCGGACCCGACGACGGCACCGGCGTCAACCTCGCGTATACCCCCGAACCGCTGGAAGAGCTGCTGGCGCTCGAGTGGGACGACGACTCCGACCTCGGGGGACCGGACATGGCAGATACCGGCGCTGTTCAGACGAGCTTCACGGTCCCAGCCGACTACGCATCGGGGGGGGTCGCTCGTGCTGCACGCGGTGAAGGACGGTAGCGAACCGGCGATCGAGCTGATGAACTGCGAAATCTCCTCTAACGGCTACCAGTTCAACTCGAGTGAGAGCGTCCCGATCACCAGCACGTTCGTCAACAGCTACGTGCTGGATCTGGATCGAACCTTCTTCCCCGGGTCGATGATCCAGCTGAGGTGCTGGGTCGACAACACGAACCACAACGACACCTTCGACGACGTTGTCTGGCTGGAGAACGTCGCCTTCCAGTACACGGCCGAGCAGTAGGCCGGATCGGCTCGCGACAGGATCCATGCGAACCGGCTCCCCCACTCGACGCCCCGCCCTCGTGGTCCTACTCGCGCTGGCGCTCGCCGCGCTCGGCGCCCGGCCCATCCCCGCCCGGGCATCGGCCGCCACGCTGTACTCCGGGCAGTGGGGCTCCCCCGGCGCAGAAGACGGGTAGTTCTGTCCTCGTTGGATCCGGCTGGGTCACACCCGGCATTCAAGAAGCATCCCGGATGAACAACGTGCTCAGGACTTTCACCAGGAACCCACGGCCGGCGCAGGATGCAACCGATGGATCACGTGGGCACCGGCCTTCCGATGTGGTGACCCTGAACGAAGTCGACGTTCAGGTCGCGAAGCAACTGCAGGGTGTCGGCGTCCTCGACGCCCTCGGCGATCGTCCTACACCCGAAGCCCTGAGCGAGATTGACGATGCCCTCGACGACATGCTGATTGGCTTTGCTCGTGGACAGATCCTGGATGAAGGAAAGGTCGATCTTGACGAAGGTGAACGGGAGTTGCTTGAGGTACATCAAGCCACCGTACCCCGTGCCGAAGTCATCCAGGGACAGGCTACACCCGAGACCGAGCACACGCTCAGCAAAACTCTTACCTACATCCGGAGTCTGCATAAGTGCTGTCTCTGTAATCTCAAACCCAAGCAGCGACGGGTCGGCGTTCGATTTGCTGATTTGCATCTCAACTTCCGAAACGAACTCCGGACTGGAGACCGAGGCTGCCGAGAGGTTGATATCGACGCGATGTCCCTCCTTCACACGTCGGATCCCCTCGGAGATCACCCAGCGGTCGATCTCGCCGATGAGTCCGTATTTCTCGGCGGCCGGTAAGAAGCTCCCCGGGGGGATCAAATCGCCATCCCGCCCGAGCATCCGCAGGAGAAGCTCCTCGCGCGGGGGGTCGTCGCCAAGTGGGACGATCGGCTGGGAGTAGAGGATGAGCCTGTCCTCATCGAGCGCCTCGCGGATCCGGCCCACCCAGACCAGGCTCCAGAGCTCACGCTCTTCACGCGCCTTTTCCGCTTGCTCGGCGGAAATGTCCCGGAAGACCACGACGCGTCCCTTCTCGTCGGCTCCGATGCGCATCGGAGCCGACGAATAGGCGGCGGGAAAGATCTCGCCATTCTTCCTCGTGAATGTCTCCTCGGCCCTGCGGACGGTCTGCCCGTCGACCTGTGACTTCAGGATCTCGCACTCATCGGCTGGGAAATTGGTGCCATCGGCGTGCTGGAAATGGACGGCGTCGTGCATCGACTTCCCCAGCAACTCGTCCTCAGAG
>Ga0210086_1001919_pt1 | contig 10218 bp, 8 predicted proteins | sample China_Galinas_PW_3_FD_184867 | JGI IMG/M metagenome (GOLD analysis project Ga0210086, IMG submission 184867) | Wetland microbial communities from San Francisco Bay, California, USA, that impact long-term carbon sequestration - China_Galinas_PWB_D2... | ecosystem: Environmental > Aquatic > Marine... | reverse complement strand
CTGGGAGCCGATCGCTCTGTCGCTTGACCCGCCAGCCGAGGTCCATGCCATCCTCAGCGATGCGTCGCGTCCAGACCGGGTTACCATCGGGACGCAGAGCGGCATCTTCCGCAGCGACGACGGTGGCGACAGTTGGCGGGATGTGAAGGCCCCTAAGCCGAAGCTGGCGGCGTGGACCCTCTTCCGCCATCCGCGGAAGCCGGAAGTCATTTTTGCCGGCTACGAACCCTGCAGCATCTACCGGAGCGACGACGAAGGTGAGACCTTCGACAAGCTGCCTGTGAAGGGAGTGTGGCCCGACATTGCCGGCGGGCCGGAAATGCCGAAGCGGGTGACGGGCATCGCTGTCGCTCCGGGTGATCCGGACATCCTGTATGCGAGCGTCGAGATCGGCGGACTGCTCCGCAGCCGCGATGGCGGCCAGACCTGGGATGCAGCCCTCGACGGCGTCTATGTTGTCGAGGACGCTGTCGATCTCCATGGCGTTGTGGTCAGCCCCTCGCGGCCGGATGTGGTGACTGTCACGACGCGCGTCGGCACCTTCCGCAGCGAAGACAGCGGCGTCCATTGGCGCAAGCTGGATGTCCCGGCGCTCCGCGACAAAGGTTCCTATTGCCGCGCCATCGTCTACGCGCCTGAGAGCGACAAGACGCTCTATGTCGGCGCGGGAAACGATTTCGACGGGGACAAAGGCGCTCTGTTTGTCAGCGACGACGACGGCGAGACCTGGCGCGCGGCCGACCTGCCCGGTCCGCTGAAAAGCACGGTATTCGTCATTGCCGTCAGCACCGCGCTTCCCGAACACGTCGCGTGTTCGACAAAGAACGGCGGCGTGTTCTTGTCCGGCGACCGTGGGCGGTCCTGGCGCTATGCGCCGATGCCGCGCGGCGCCGGGCACGTTTTCTCATTGGCGATCGTTTGACGGAACCCGTACCCATGGCGAACCCCTTCAAAGAGAAGCTGAGAAACGACGAAGTTGTCGTCGTGCTCAACCCCGATCATCCCTCCGCCTCCCTGACCGAGTTCGTCGCCGGGCTCGGCTTTGACGGTGTCTTCATCGATTGCGAACACGGCATGGCGACCGTCGAACGCGTGCAGGAGATGTGTCGGGCCGCGCGCGCCGTCGGAATCCAGTCGATCGTCCGGCCGGAAAGCGATTCGCCTTTTATCATCACGCGCTATCTCGATGCCGGCGCCGGTGGCGTCATGGTGCCCCACATCGAGACTGCGGCGGCCGCCCGACAGGTCGTCGACACGGTCCGCTACGCACGGCCAAAGGATTTCGCCGACAAGGTGGTGATCGCCATGGTCGAGTCGGTCACGGCCGTCGCAAACCTCCCCGAGATTCTCGGTGTCGACGGCATCGACGTATTCTTCCTCGGTCCGAGCGACCTCTCCCATTCCATGGGGCATCCCGGCGAGATTCATCATCCCGACGTGAAGGCCATGGTGAAGTCAGCGGCGAAGACGATCAGGGAGCGGGGAAAAGTACCCGGAACACTGGTCGTGACCGAGACGGCCGCGGAGTTCGTCGACGCCGGATGCCGCTATCTCTACGAGCACGCAAACAACTTCATGGTTTCCGGCGCCCGCCGGTTCCGGCAACATCTGAACGGGTCAGCGGAGGCGACGTCGTGACCATAAAACGATTGCAGACCGGCTCGCGCATGAGCCAGGCGGTGGTTCACGGGAACACGGTTTACGTGGCCGGGCAGGTTGCCGACGATCCCGTGCCATCGGTCGCCGAACAAACCAAGCAGGTTCTTGGGCGTATCGATCGGCTCCTAGGCGAGGCCGGAACCGACAAGTCGAAGCTCCTTTCTGCGAACATTTGGCTTACCGATATCAGTCGGTTCGACGAGATGAATGCGGTATGGGACGAATGGGTGGCTCCGGGCAACACGCCGGCCCGCGCCACGGTCCAGGCGACGCTGGCTCGCCCGAAGAACCTCGTCGAGATCATGGTCGTCGCGGCTATCGGCTAGTTCTGCCAGCGCCGGATCGATCCAGGTTCGTTCTTTAGACCTCTTCGCCGGCACAAGCCCTGGTGATGAAGTTCGGTGACGGATCAGCGCATTGTGGTGTGCGCATCAGCTTCCCGGCGTCGATGCCCGATGCTACGAGTACCGGTCGGGGAAAATCGTCACTCGGCGTCGCCGGCATCGAGGCGCGAACTGACTAGGGACAGACCCGGCCCACTCTCGTCGCCAGACCGCTGGAGAACCGAAAATGTGCACGCTCTGTTTCGTCGACGATGCGATGAAGAAGAAGATCGCCGCCTATGGGGCGACGTTCCGTCGGGCGACGGCAAGTCCCTTCGGATCGTCCGACGAGATCGGAATGCTGAACCTCATCACCGCCGAGTCGCGCGACGCGATCCTCAGTACAGCCGACGCGGGCAGGATGTTCGACCTGTCGGTGGATTACTTCGTGGGAATGCCAAGTTGGGTGGGCGCCAACGATCCGAACTTTCAGCTTTGGATGACCCATACCCCGGCCGGTGAGACGAAAACCAACTCTGCCGGCGCGGGTCCGCAGTCCAACGACCTGGTCTCCTATTCGGGCGACGCGGTGTCGATGTACACGCACTGCGGGACCCATATCGATGCGCTCAACCATTTCGGCTACCACGGCACAATCTTCAACGGCTTCAAAGCCGAAGATCACCTGGGCAGCCGACACTGGAACGTCGCCGGAACGGACAAGCAGCCGCCGATCGTCGCTCGCGGCGTGCTGCTTGACGTGGCCGGGCTGCTCGGAGTGGAGATGCTGCCGCCGAGCTACGGCATCGGTTCGAAAGACCTCAAGAACTGCGTGGAGCATCAGCGCACCGAGTTGCGGCCCGGCGATGTCGTAATGGTGCGGACCGGGCGAATGCGCGCCTGGCCGGAAGTTGCTGGCTACATGACGAACCCGCCAGGCCTCAACCGCGACGGAGCAGAGGCGCTTGCCAAGGCAGGCGCTATCGTCGTCGGTTCCGACACCTTCTGCCTGGAACAGATACCGGCAGCCGACCCCGAGAACTGGCAGGTCGTCCACACCTACCTGCTCGCGGAAGCCGGTGTGCCGATCATGGAGATCGTCAATCTGGAAGAGATCGCCGCCGAGAAACTCTACGAGTTCGTGTTCTTCGGCGCTGGCCTGCGTCTGCGCGGCGCGACCGGCGCTCCCATGCGTCCTGTCGCAATGCCCATCCGGCGCTGACGAGCGAGTAAGACTGGCGATATCTAAGGTTGGATATGAGCCGTTTCATCATGTGACCTGAGCCGGCCGATGACGTACCGGACTGCTTCGGTCGTCGTCGGGAAGCGCAGCCTACTCAACGCTGATGACTGCCAGCTACGATCGTGCCGTTCTCGGCATGGCCCTTCCCTTGATACCGCCAGTTTGTGCCGGCTGACAAAATCGGACACCGCTGTGGTCCGCGGTGGTCGGCTCCGTGATGGTTCGAGACGTGGACCTAGTGCACGTCCTCGCGATCCTTACATCCATCTGGAGCTACAAGACCGAAACGGCTACTCGACTGCGCGGGCGAATAGAACAGGTTTTGGATCGGGCAGCGACGCGGGGTCACCGCGACGGGCTCAATCCGGCGCGCTGGAAAGGTCACCTCGACAAGCTCCTTCCGCGGCCGTCCAAGATAGCGCGCGTCAAACATCGCGCGGCGCTCGCCGTAGCAGAGGTCGGCCCTTTCATGAAGCGCCTGCGCGAGGCCGAAGGCATCGGCGCACGCGCCTTGGAGTTCGCGATCCTCACTGCCGCAAAAACCGGCGCTGACTCAATCTCGATGGAGTTTTCTTGGCGGATTGGTGCTGTTTCGCACAAGGAACCAGCACCATGCCTCCCAGATTTCGGATTTCGTCGCTTGTCCAAAACGGGCTCGCCGTAGAAAGCGTGAGTTGCGTCGACGAAGCGATCGTGGTCACCGCCCGGGCCGAAGCCAGCATCGCCGCTTGCCCTTTATGCGGGGCTGCGTCGTTCACAGCCGCTATGTTCGGCGGGCGTCGACACGGTAGGTGTTCAGCAAGCGATTGGCGAGCTTTTCTGCCTCCGCTTCGAGATGCTCCATAATCTCGGGAACCAGACCAAGGGCAGCAACAGTGACGTGGACGTCGATCAGCGCGTCCTCCTGCGAATCTGCATTGTCATTCAGCCGCGCAAGGCGCTCGCTGTAAGTCGTCGCCAAGTCGGGGCTTATCGCGCGGGCGGCCCTTCGATAGGCATCTTCGATGACCGCGTAGTCCGCCGCTTCTACGAAATCGTCGAAAGACATCTCGCCGGAGTGAAGGTCCGCCCTGAGGCTCTTGCCCTCGACAGTGAGCACGGCCCTCCGCTGTCGCGTTCCGGCGTTTGTCCTCAGAGAATCCCTCTTGCCAATTCTGGAGAGACCTGAAAAAAGTTGTAATATAGATGGCAGTCTCCGCACAGTAGACGATTTCGGCTTCGGGGTGCCGTTGCTCAAAGTGGCACCAATCGGCGCCACTGCCAGCCGGGAGGTTGCGGGCCCTAAGGATTATTTTGTTTCACGGATTGAAGTGGAACAACTGTGAAGCTCGTGTTTTTTTGAGATTCGAATTGTAAATGCAATGAACCGTGATTGTATCGGTCCATCGGCTCGTATCGATCTTGGCCCCAATTCCAAGTTGATCTCGTCATCAACGGATGGCAGCCGCTCCTGCAAACAGGAGCAAGTTCCACCACATCCAGCAATCGCGCTGGTCATTCCCTGCTTCGGCTATTCGAACTTTGTGCCGGAACTAATGGCGGGGATCCTGTCACAAGATCAAAGCGTCCCTTTTGTCTGCGTAATCGTGGATGACCAAGATCCAGAGCCTAACGTAGCAGAATTCTATGCGCTGTATGCCGACGCCCATCCGGAGTTTATTCATTACGTCCGCGCACGTAGAAACGGTGGGCTGGCCGCCTCTCGCAACTGCGGCGTCGACTACGTCCTTGCGCGCTGGCCAAGCGTCGAAGTGGTTATGTTTCCTGACGCCGACGACCGCATCCTGCCAGGGTATGTCCGAAACAGCTTCACCGCATTCCGCTCCGCAAAGCGGAAAGCCGAGTCCGCAGGATGCAAACTCGGATGGGTCTTTGAGCACCCTAACATGTTCGGTCACCCCGGGCGGATGCTGCGCCTCACCCGACACTCGGTGCTATGGAACATGGTCGGCGCGACGCAGATGCCTTCGTCAGCGTTCTCAATGGAACTCTTTCGCAGCGGGCTGCGATACGAGACGTCATTTCGTTGGGGAGGGGAAGACTGGGACTTCTCCGTGGGCGCGCTCGAGGCGGGCTTTGTGGCTGCCTTCGGCCGCCATCAAGGCTACTTGTGGAGGCGGCGGCCAGGGAGCATGTCCGCCTTAGCGGCAATGGATCACAATCGGGTCAAGGTCAGGCTCCGACACAAAGCGCTTTACCAGGCGGGTCGGGTGTTGGCACAGGCGGCGCGGGAGAATTCCTATTTCGCCCTAGTTACAGATTCTGCAGGCCGGTTGGCGTCCACACCATCGAACATGGCGAGCCTCTTGGACGGGCAAAATTTGGACAATGCATCTCTCACCCCAAGCGGCATGGCCGAGCTGCTAGGCAACAACGTCAACATCCCCGCCGATCCCTGTCCTCAGCTGTTCCTAAGGATTGGGGACGAGATTGGCCCCGCGCTTGCGAAATCCCCCTACTGGGATCACTTCGTGTCCCTCAGCAACTACTTCGCAGGTCTTGGGTTCGTGGTGCTGCATCGGTTCACCGACCTTCCCGCCGCAGCCGGTATCCCCACACTTTCCAAATCGGACGAAAAGACCGTGGGGCGGGCCGACGGCGCCGCCGTATCCTTGGAAACGTTCCGGGAGTTCATGCGGAGACCGGGTGAACTCAAACGGGTTATCGTGATGGAATGGCCGCTCGCCATCACGTGCGGTGGACACGCGCGAGGCGCAGGCGACGCTCGCGAGGCTATCAGAACGTTTGCGGAAAAGGTTGCCACAAGCGGCGTATCGCCAGGGCCGGCCTCTCGCTTTGGGTCCGAGCATTGGGTCCCGCTTGGTCTGACGTGGCGCACTCTTCCAGCCCACCATCTCGGCGTCAACAGCTCCTTTGTTGCTCCGGAGAATTCCACAAGACCGCTGGTTATCTGCCATGCCTCAAAGCTTTCCGATCTCGCGGCCCATCTGGTTGCCGCTCAGGAAATCGACCGGCAGCCGCTACCCGGGATCGCGCTTCTGTCTTGTGGAACCATTGCCGGGACGAGCGACCTGTTGCAGGGCCTTATCGAACGCGGCTTGGTGCGCCAGTTGTTCCCTCAGTATTTTGCAGGAGACGTTGTCGAGGCGAATGACTTCGAGCGTATTTACGAGTCGGTGATCGTCAGCTTCGGCAAAGTCGAGTTCTGGTCAACGTTCTCCTTCTTGTCACTTCTGTCCAAGCTGAAGGCGTGTGGTGTGAGACGAGAGATTGTTTTCCCCCGAGCGGAGTCTGCCAAAGAGCTTATGGGCAGGCGTCCCAGCTCCAGTTTCAAGGCCTTCGACTCCTATCGGATTCTCGGCGAGGAAGGCGAGTCCCGAGCCGTCCTGAGAGCCTACGGAGTTGCCAACGAATTCATCATTCACGGCGTCGAGGGGCTCTGGGATCCGCTCCCCATGCCCTCGACGTGCGACACCCTGCCTGCCTCGATTTCCGAGTCGCCCGATGCTTGAATTCAGGTCGGGTCCCAAGATCATTTACATTGAGGGGGACGGCGACGGCATCGAGTTCGCACGACGCCTCCAGAACGGGTTTGGCGACACGGCGAAAGTACACCGTGCACGTCTCGACGGCGATCGGGTCTTCCTCTCGCTCATGGAGGCTGGGGCCAACCACGGAGAGGAGGTTTTGGAAAACCCGCTTATCGGGCCGCTTGTCGTTTGCCGTAACGTACCGGCACAGAATGACGACCCCCTGAATGCCATTTGGACCGATTCAGGGCTTGAGGTGCCCGAGACCGTAATAGTCGACGAGGAAGCGGGTCTTGATACTGTGTGGCGCGCCTTGCTCCGGGTCCATGAGGCAATGATGCGCTCCGCGGCAAGGCGCAACGTAGACATGCTGGCTCAAATCGCCGTTCTGAGGCGGCAGGTCGAGGACCTGACTGTACTCTCTCAGACGCTGTTTACAGTGACTGCGATGGACAGCGCCGGGGCCCACAGGCTGTTGTACGAGGCCACAGCCTATGGTGCGGATCGGATACTGCGGCCAGGATCAACAGCGCGGCAGCGACTCCCAGTGACGATCTTGCCTTCCCTGATCGGTGCCGTGTCGCTCGACGTCAGTGCTGTCGCCCATTCAGAACTTCAGTTCGATCTCGTGGTAACGGAGAAGGAAGAGGTGTCAGCGGCGCAGACAGTCGCGATATCACCGGGGGAAACGACCCTCTTTGTGCGCGTTGACAATCTCATCGATCCAAATGCAAGGCTGGTCGACATCCGTATCCAGAATACCGGCGGTAGCCCGGTCATCCTAAAGTCCGCCCAGCAGGAGTCTCCGGAAGAGCAGCTCTTCATATCAGACGAGGGGGAGGGGACCGATAGGGTCGGCTCGCTTAACCTCGCGGTTTGGTCGCATGGTCCCAATCCGCTGCTCCAGGCGAGCGCAGAAAAGCCAAGGCTGGCACTACGGCCCCACAAAAGCTGGCGCGAGGATGCTTCGCCGCTCACGCCGGGCTTTGAGGAGCGCGGATGGCTGGCGAAGAGAGGAAATGACGGTCTCCTTGTGCACCCGCTCCCAGCCGGGGCGATTGCGGTTGCGGTGTGCCCCGTCCAAGGCGGGCTGGCGTTCAACGGCCTAACGCTGCGAGCGAGTCTACCTAGCAAGGCCAAGGGGGCAGTTGATGTGCGGTTGATAGCGACAGGGGCGCCACTGGGGCTGGAGAGCCGAGAAGAAGTCAATGCCTTCGCCATGGGAGACGCGACGCAAGGAGCCCCTGCGAAACAGTTGGCTAACGTTATTTACCAGAGGCACGCTTCAACCGGCGAACCCTTTGAAGGCGAACTTGCGCGCGGCGCATGGACGATGGTCATGCCAGGAACCGAACGTCCACTCGGCATCTCTTGGGAGATTCCGGTGAAAAGCGTTTATCTTCACGTAGCCACTTTTTCAGGCGATCGTTCGACCGGAAACGCGCACCTGGTTGTCTCCGATCTCCAACTGGTGAAGCCCGTTTGAGATGTCAGAAGCGCCTCGCTATCTGATAGACGTTGTCGTCCCGATCCATGCAATTGGACCAGTCTTCGTCGACACACTGCTCAGCGTCTTCAATCAGCAGCGCCGTCTCACAATTCACAGATGCACGGTCGTGGTCGATGGATGTCCCCACGTCGGCACAACCGCCGGCCATCTGGAGGATCTCCTTGCATCGCAGCTGTTCGATCTAGACGTAATATATCAGAAGAATCGGGGGGTTACCGCTTCAAGAAATCGAGTCATACGGCGTATTCTTGACAAACCCGTTCGACCGGATTTCGTTTTGTTCCTGGATGGAGACGATCTACTTGCTTGCAACTACATAGACGCTTCAGTTGAGGCGCTCTTAGAGGCTAGACGAAGCGTACGCGATAACGGAAAGCCCGCGTGGGCCTACGCAGATCAGTTCCACTTCGGTGACTCGAGTCGATGGGTCCAGTATCCCACAAAACTATGGGGTGCGCGCTTTGCGTTGAACAACTATTCCCAGACCTCGTCGGTAGTTGACATACGAGTGCTGGAAGACGGGGTTTTATTTGACGAGGACTTTAAGCTTGGTATCGAGGATTGGGAGTTCTGGCGGACGGCGATCGACCAAGGCTTCATCGGCGTTCATGTAAACAAAACATTTGCCTTCTACCGGCGATTGATGGGCAGTCGTTCGAGCTCAAATCGCTCGAACGATGGGCTGACGAAGTTTCGTATGCGCAAAAAGCATCCGCTGGAGTTGACGAAGGCCTTGACTGAAGGTGAGGCATTGTTCCCGCGCATCGGCATCCTTGTCCAAACAGACGATGACGAGCAATGTGCCAATGCCCTTGCAATTCCCGCTCAGGCGCGGATCAATGGTAACGATCTTCTTGCCTTGCAGCGCGCCTTAGCACGCATTGCTCCGCGTGCGCGATACCGGACACGAACAACAGGCGCAGGCGCCTACCTCGACGAGCCCTATCTGCCCGACTTGATTATAATAGCAGCCCGGAGCGTTGCGGGGTCCAAGGGTATCGCTTCCATCATCTATGCGGTCGAGAACATTTTTGAGAACGATCACGAGGTAGCATTGGTGATGGCCGAAGATTCGTCTGGCCGTGCCTTTCTGATCGCTTCTCTCTCACGTCTCTACGGCGTAGACGGGTTCCGCCGGCGGCCACTTCCCCTGAAAATTGTGCGGCTCGATCATTACAACGTCAATGAGGCGTTTCGCGGCAAACTCCCCTCGGCAGAAGCCGCCCTTGGCGGTGAGTTTTTCGTAGCAGCACAGCTACTTGACGCGGCGGCGCCTGATCGATGCCGAACGATCGAAGTGCATTTTCCGCGTTTCATTGTAGGGACACCCGTTGCCGGGCATTTCAAGTTCTTCAGGCTGGCGTTCGGATTCGTCCCGATCCATAGCCCCTTGATCCGTCACCGTCTTGAAGGAAAGGATGTGGTCGGCTTCGTTGTAAACGCGAGCGGTCACAGCTTCGATCCGCACTCAATCGCCATACGAGCCAACTCAATCGTCCGTGTAGGAGGAGCAGCTTGCCTTTTTCTGGCTGGCCCGGGACCCGAAAACCTAATCGTGAAGCGGCTCATAGAAGAGATCGCCTGGACCGATCTCTTCTCGCTCTATGACGTGGTAGCTCGGGTCCATAGTCCTAATCGACGATACAATGGGGCTGCGCCCGATGCGCGCGGCGAAGCATGGTATCGTTACGCGGCAGGGTGCTTATCCATGTGCAACCGCATAGAGAATCACGGAGTCTCGGATCTAACCCCCGCTTTGGCCATGCTACGCCCGGTAGTCGATGCCGATATGGTGTATTTCCCTGCGGGAGGGGAGAGGACCATTTCGGAGGTCGAGCATCTTTGCGCCTTCTCCGGAATATATCGGCAGGTTAAGGCAGCGAGCAACGAATGGTCCATCTTGGCTCGGGCCATGGGAGTTCGCCACGTCAGCGATACCTAGCAGCCGGTTTGAGGCTATGGCCAAGCATCATCACAAATCCGGACTGGGCT
>Ga0210086_1001916_pt1 | contig 10219 bp, 10 predicted proteins | sample China_Galinas_PW_3_FD_184867 | JGI IMG/M metagenome (GOLD analysis project Ga0210086, IMG submission 184867) | Wetland microbial communities from San Francisco Bay, California, USA, that impact long-term carbon sequestration - China_Galinas_PWB_D2... | ecosystem: Environmental > Aquatic > Marine... | reverse complement strand
AGCGGCAGCCCGCCGTGATCGTCGGTGACCGTCTCGTAGGCGACCGCCGTCACGCCGGACTCGATCAGGCCGCGCGCCTGGTCGGGGTCGGCGGCGAGATGGAGATAGGTGAAGAGGATCTGGCCGGGATGGAGCTGCTTCCACTCCGCCGGCTGCGGCTCCTTGACCTTGACGATCATGTCGGCCTTGGCGAACACCTCCGCCGCCGTCCTGGCAATGGTCGCGCCGGCAGCCTCATAGGCCGCGTCGTCGGCCCGGATGCCGGCTCCGGCGCCGGTTTCCACCAGCACCTGGTGGCCGTGGGCCACGTACTCGACCACCGCCGCCGGGGTCAGTCCGACCCGGGCTTCGCCGACTTTGATTTCCTTCGGAACGCCGATCAGCATGGCATGATCCTCCCAAGATCGGATGTGGCGCCCATTCTGCCGCTTTCAAGGCGGCGGTTTCGTGCATTTCGCGTGCGGTTAACGCCTTTTGATCATCAAACATGCATGATATGCAGGCAGCACGAGGATTTCATGCATCTCGACACATTCGACCGGAAGATCATTGCGGTGCTTGCCAACGAAGGCCGCCTCTCGGCCGTCGAGGTGTCGAACCGCGTCGGCCTGTCGCCGTCGGCCTGCACGCGGCGTATCCAGAGCCTCGAGGCCGCCGGCGTGATCTCCGGCTATCGGGCGATCGTCGATCCGGATGCCGTCGGCCTCGGCGTCACCGCCTTCGTCGAGGTGACGCTGGAACGTCAGAGCGATGAGGAGCTGAGGACGTTCGAGGCGGCGCTCGCCAGGTGCCCCAACGTCTTGTCCTGCCATCTGATGTCGGGAGCGAGCGACTATCTGATCGAACTCGTCGCCCGCGACCTCGCCGACTTCGAGCAGCTGCACGCCAACGTGCTTGGGCGGCTCCCCGGCGTCTTCCGCATCGAATCGAAGTTTGCGCTGCGCCGGGCGGTCGGCCGGCCGCTGGTGCCGATCGCCTAGCGTCCGGCGCGATAGACCGTACGGTCGAGCCAGGCGATCAGCGGCATTAGCGGCTTGATCCGCGACAGGCAAAAGTCGACGGCCTGCGGCCCGAACAGCTCCTTCGGAATCGGCAGGTCGGGGCTGCGCACCACCATCCCCTTGCGGCGAACCATGGTGGCGACCGGCTCCTCTGCGGTGAAGCCGCGCGGCACCCGGGCGAGCTGCGGCGCGTCGGGTACGCAGCCGACCGTCTCTGCCTTGGCGACGGCCGCGGCGAGTGTCTTGGCGCCGTCCTTGGCGGTCACCGCCTTGCGGTAGCGCTCCAGCTGGTCCGGTTCGAACGCCCAGTGGCCGCCGCCGAAGGCGAAATGGTCGGGATGGACAACGAGATGGATGCCGGCGCCCCGGTTGGGACGATCGCCGGCCCAGAACATCAGGTGCAGCATCGGCGCGTAGGGGCGCTTGTCCTTCGAGAAGCGGACGTCGCGATTGATGCGGCGGAGCGAGCCGTTGACCTTCGGCTCGGCGGCAAGCGGCGGGTCGAGCCTGGCGAGCCGCCCGCTCAGCGCCGCAATCAGTCCCAGCGCCGGGTCCACATAGGCGCTCTGGTACCAGGCACGGTGCGCCTCGAACCACTCTTTGTTATTGTTTCCAGCCAGCTCCTTGAGGAAACTGACGAGATCGCCGCCGAGCTGCGGCCTGTGCAGAACCTTGTCCAACGCGTGCGCTCCTATACCTGTCAGCAGAGATAACCGACGCGCCGACGGGCGGCTTGGCTTGTTTTACCATTGAGTTTAACGCAGGAGCAGCAATGGAAAAGAGGGTGGATGCCGGAATGCTGACGGAGAGCGACAGCGATCTCGCCGCGTGGCGAAAACTGGCCGACGGGCTGATCGCCGACGAAGCCGGGGTTGAGCGCGGCCGGATGATGTCGTCCGACGCCGTCAAGTTCAACGGCAAGGTGTTCGCCTTCTACACCGCGAGCGGACGTTTCGCCGGGCTCGGTGTTCGGCTCGGCAAGGACGTCGATGTCTTCTCGCTGCAGCTCAAGGAGTGGGAGTACCTGGCGCCGTTCAAGTCGAAGCCGCCGATGATGGACTGGATCCTGATCGGCGCGAAGGACCGCGCCCGCTGGGGTGAGATGGCGCGTCTTGCCCTCGACATCATGCGCTCCGCGGCTCGGCTTGAGGCGGCGCGGAAAATGGGCAAGCGGTAGCGCAGCAACCTGGCGTCCTGACGTCAGATGCCGGCATACCAGTTGTAGCTCCCGACATCCTCCCAATACCCGCCGCGGCCGCGGCCGATGTCGGACAGGCTGTCGACCGCCTCGATGCGCGTGATGAACTTGGCCTGCTTGTAGCCGAGCTGGCGCTCGACCCGCAGCCTGAGCGGTGCCCCGTGTCCGGTCGGCAGGATGCCGTCGTTCATGCCGTAGGCGAGGATCGTCTGGGGATGGAAAGCGTCGACGATGTCGATGCTCTCGTAGTAGCTCGTCCCGCGGAAATCGTCGGCGCAGTGGAAGACGATGAAGCGCGCCCTGTCCGATAGCCGCGCCCGGTCGAGGACAGCGGACAGCGGCACGCCGGTCCACTTGCCGATCGCGCTCCAGCCCTCGACGCAGTCGTGCCGGGTGATCTGCGTCCGCGACGGCATCGACCGAAGCTCGGCCAGCGACAGGGACTGCGGCTCCTCGACCAGGCCGTCGACCGTGAGCCGGTAGTCAACGAAGTCGGCGGCCGCGAGGCGGTTCCATTCGTTGCTGCGCGGCCGGCTGTTGCCATTGGTGCGGAAGTTCGGCGACAGGTCGGCCTCCGTGTATTCCCGCGCCAGCGCGGCGCCGCCGACAAGCCTTTGAATCCGGTAGTTCAGCCATTCGCCGGTGCCGAGGAATTCGCGGAACGTCGGGCTCCGGCTCAAAGCATCGCAGCCGGCGACCAGTGCCGCCGAACCGCCGACGGCAAACGACGTGAGGAAGCGACGACGACTGAGGAAGCTCTTCTGTGTCATGGCCTTTCCTTCGGAAGACGGAACCGTCCGGTGATCATGGAGCGCACCTCGTTGATCGGCCCTGCCAGAACCACCATGACGATATGGACGATAAAGAAAAGGACGAGCAGGAAGGCCACGATGAAATGGATCGAGCGGGCGGACTGGCGGCCGCCGAACAGATCGAGCAGCCACGGCCAGGCGGCGTCGATCGCCGGTGACATGGTGAGCCCGGTGAGGATCATCAGCGGAATCAGAACGACCAGCACGACGAGATAGGTGAGCTTCTGAAGCACATTGAAGTTGCGGGCCGCTTCGCCCTTGGCGAACCGCAAGGTCGCGTGGTGCTTGACTTCCTGCAGGATGTGGCCGGGCTTCAACTCCGCCGTCCGCGGCAGCAGATCGCGCCGCAGGTGTCCATTGAACAGACTCCAGATTGCGTACAGGGCGAGGCCGCCCGCAAACAGCCAGGCAAAGGTCAGATGCCACAGGCGCGAAACCGCAAGGTTGTAGGAGGACGGTATCGTCGCCCAGGAGGGAAAGGCGCGCTGCTGCAGCTGTCCGTTCGGGCCTCGCCACAGGCCGAGAACGCCCGTCGTGTCGATCGTCAGGTCGCCGATCTTGAGGAACCCACGGTCTCCGCTGCTGCCGATCTCCAGCCAGGGCGTGTCGGGGTTGGCGCCGTACTGGCCCCAGTAGAGGTGCGGATGGGCGTTGAAGATCATCAGCCCGCTCATCAGCATGACGAGCAGGACGACAGCATTCGTCCAGTGCCACAGCCGGGTCGAGACGCGGTGACGGTAGATCAGGCTCCCGCCGCGCTCGGATGTGCCCTGGTGGGCCGCGCTGGATTCGACATCGGACATTGGTATGCCTGTTGAGGTTGCGGGACGGAGGCGTCACGCGCCTCCGCTCCCCCGCTGCATCTTCGATGACCGGCCTCAGTTGCTCCCCGCCTGCATCATCGCGTCACTGACCATCATGTCGGGATTATCCGCACAGGCCGCGGCGACAGCCTCGGCCGTGACCGTATCCTCGGCCATCATGTCATCGGCCGCCATGTCATCGGCCGCCATGTCGTCGGCGGCCATGTCGTCGGCGGCCATGTCGTCGGCGGCCATATCGTCGGAGCCCATGTCGTCGCCCGCCATGTCATCGGCAGCCATATTGTCGGCAGCCATTCCATCGCCGGCCATCTGCCCGAGCGCTTCCATTTGAGCGTTGGCGTCCATGGCCATGAAATCGGCGCAGCTCATGTCGTGGGACATCTGGGCGAACGCCGGGACGGACATCGCGCCGGTAAGAACCGACGCCAGAAGCAACTTCTTCATCATCGAACTCCAAGGGTTTGCTAAGTGAATTCCTTCGCCGGTGCAGGTATCATCGCTCGGAGATCAATGTCGATTCAATAGAACTTGATAGTCGTGCCCGCTGCCTCACCGATCCGTTAATTTCAGTCACGCGAGCTTTACTCAGGGCAGTCCAGTTCAGACGGACCCGCCCCGGAATTGGCGCTGGCGTGTGGGGGCTGGAACGGGCGCCCGAGGGCGCCCGTTCCATGGCTCATGGCCCGGATAGGGCCCCGTGCCGGTTCACATCTTGCCGAGCCCGGCGGCGTCGGTCACCTCGTGGGTCCAGGCGCCTTCCGGCTCCTTGGTGATGATGTTCTGATCGAGCAGCATCTTGACCGTCTGCTCGTAGGCGGCCGGGTCGAGGACGCCGGTCGAGCCTTCGGTCAGCTTGTTGATCTCGGCCATCATGTGGGTCTGGTGGGTCTCGTCGATGGCGCCGGTGGTGTCGTTGTCCATGACGATCTGGACGGCTTCGTCCGGATGCTGCTGGGCGTAGTCAAAGCCCTTCATCGAGGCATGCACGAAGCGGACCATCTTGTCGAAAAAGGCCTTGTCCTTGAGGCTGTCCTGCAGGACGTAGAGGCCGTCCTCGAGCATCGAAGCGCCTTCGTCGCTGTACTTGAAGACCACCAGCTCATCCGGGTTCACGCCGGCTTCCAGCACCTGCCAGTACTCGTTGTAGGTCATGGTCGAGATACAGTCGGCCTGATGCTGTAAGAGCGGGTCGACGTTGAAGGCCTGCTTGACGACCGTCACGTCGGGATTGTCGCCCTGGGCGTTCAGCCCGAGCATCGACATCCAGGTGAAGAACGGATACTCGTTTCCGTAGAACCAGACGCCCAGCGTCTTTCCCTTGAGATCGGCCGGCGTCTTGATGCCGCTCGATTTCCAGCAGGTGAGTTCCAGGCCGCCGCGCTTGAAGGGCTGGGCGATGTTGACCAACGGCACGCCCTTTTCGCGGGCAACCAGCGCCGCCGCCATCCAGTCGACAATCACGTCGGCGCCGCCGCCGGCGATCACCTGCTCGGGCGCCGTGTCCGGCCCGCCCGGCTTGATGGTGACGTTGAGGTCTTCGTCTTTGTAGAAGCCCTTGTCCTTGGCGACAAAATAGCCGGCAAACTGGGCGTCGGCGACCCATTTGAGCTGCAAGGTAACGTCGTCGGCGGCCGAGGCGGATGCGAGGCCGAAGCCCAGTCCGACGGTCGCCGCGATCGCAGTTGTCAGTATTCTTCTCATAGGACCCCTCCGGTCGATGTGTGAACCGCCGTCCGTCTTCTCAGGTACGGAGCGACGGGTGCCAGAACGTCACGGCGCGTTCGATCAGCGCCATGACGCCATAAAACACGGAGCCAGCTAATGCCGCCACCGCGATTTCCGCCCACACCATGTCGACCGCCAGACGGCCGACCTCCGTGGAGATCCGGAACCCCATGCCGACGATCGGCGTGCCGAAGAACTCGGCGACGATCGCGCCGATCAGGGCGAGCGTTGAATTGATCTTGAGCGCGTTGAAGACGAAGGGCAGGGCGGCCGGCAGCCGCAGCTTGAACAGCGTCTGCCAGTAGTCCGCCGCATAGGTGTGCATCAGGTCGCGCTCCATGGCGTCGGCCGCCGAGAGCCCGGCGACGGTATTCACCAGCATCGGGAAGAAGGTCATGATCACCACGATCGCCGCCTTCGACGGCCAGTCGAAGCCGAACCACATCACCATGATCGGCGCCATGCCGATGATCGGCAGCGCCGAGACCAGATTGCCGACCGGCAGGAGCCCGCGCTTCAGGAACGGGCTGCGATCGGCGAGGACGGCGACCAGGAAACCGCTGCCGCAGCCGATGGCGTAGCCGGCGAGCACCGCCTTCAGGAAGGTCTGGTTGAAGTCCGCCCACAGGATGTCGGTGGAGCCGGTGATCCGCGTCCAGACGGCGCTCGGCGCCGGTAAGAGCACCGAGGGGACGCCGGCGCCGCGCACGATCACCTCCCACAGGAAGAGCAGCCAGATGCCGAAGATCAGCGGGACGACGACCTTCATGATCGCGGCGATGATCCGGTTGCCGGCCTTGAACACCGACAGGCCGGCGACCAGCCGCCAGGCGAGAAGCCACAATCCGATGACCAGCCCCCAGAATCCCGGGCCGGCGTTCTTCTCGACGAGCGGCAGCAGGGTGAGCGCGTACCAGCCCCCGACATGCACCGCGACGAGGAGCACGAGGTCGGCGACCTCCAGCGCCATCGGGCGGAAAGCGGCGAGGCTTGCGAGGAACAGAATCAGCAGGATCAGGATCGCGTTGATGCCGAAGCCGAGGATATAGATCGGCGCTCCGACGGCGTTGATCGGCAGGGTTGTCGCGGCCACCAGCGCCGCCAGCGCCAGCCCCGCCAGCCAGGATTCGCGGCCGGGGATCATGCGGGCCTCATCCCCATCAGCCTCAACACGATGCGGTTGGCGACGCCGACGATGCCGACCAGCACCGCCGCCAGCACCGCCGCCATTACCAATGCCGACCAGATCTGGACGGTCTGGCCGTAGTAGGAGCCGGTGAGCAGCCGCGCGCCGAGGCCGGCGACCGCCCCGGTCGGCAGCTCGCCGACGATGGCGCCGACCAGGCTCGCCGCGATCGCCACCCGCATCGAGACGAAGAGGAAGGGCACCGATGACGGCCACCGCAGCTTCCAGAAGGTCTGCGCCGGCGTCGCGCTGAAGGTGCGCATCAGGTCGAGATCGATCGGGTCGGGCGAGCGCAGCCCCTTCACCATGCCGACCGTCACCGGGAAGAAGGAGAGATAGGTCGAGATGATCGCCTTGGGCAGCAGCCCAGTCAGTCCGATCGAGGCAAGCACGACGATCACCATCGGCGCGATGGCGAGGATGGGAATGGTCTGCGAGGCGACCACCCACGGCATCAGGCTCTTGTCGAGGCTCGGCACGTGCACGATGGCGGTGGCGAGGCAGATGCCGAGGATTGTGCCGAGCACGAAGCCGAGCAGCGTCGAGGAGAGCGTCACCCAGCCGTGATAGACGAGGCTGCGCTTCGAGGTCGGCGCAAGCAAGAACACCGACTTGTAGAGCTCCTCGCCGACCTGGTGCGGCGCAGGCAGCACCGGCCGGTCCTGCGACCACGTCGCCTCGATGAACTCGACCGTGGTCGGCGTGACGTTGGCGTTGGCGAAGGTGTGGCGCTGCCACGGCGCGTTGAGCAGCGCCGCGGCGATGTACCAGATGACCAGGATGGCGGCGACGATCACCGTCACCGCCACGAACCGGCTCCTGAGGAACCGCGCCACAATGCCCGCCCGCCGCGGCGCATGGCTCATGGTGGCGGCTACGGCGGTCATGGGCGCGATCCCGTCGGGGCAGGGCGCCGCCAACCTCCCCCGTGAGGGGAGGTCGAAATCCGCGAGAGCGGATTTCGGGAGGGGGGCATGCTTTCCGGCAGTGGTCCCCCCCTCACGAAATCGGCTTCGCCGTCGCTCGCCGATTTCGACCTCCCCTCGAGGGGGGAGGTTGATGGGCGTCGCCATTGCGTCCCTCCCCTGCAACGGGGAGGACAGGAGGGGGGCTTCCGGAATGCGCCTCCGCGCGACGAAGAGGAGACCGCCCTGATCATTGGGCCTGCTCAGTCGTCATAGCTGTGCCCGGCCCGCAGCCCCTCGCGCACCCGGTGGGCGATCCTGAGGAACGCCGCGGTCTCGCGGATGTCGAGGGTCCGCTCCCGTGGCAGGTCCGAGGTGATGACGTCGGAGACCTTGCCCGGCCGCGGCGACATCACCACGATGCGGGTCGACAGAAACGCCGCCTCGGGGATCGAGTGGGTGACGAAGATCACCGTCTTGTTGGTCTTCGCCCACAGTCGCAGGAGTTGCTCGTTGAGGTGGTCGCGGACGATCTCGTCGAGGGCGCCGAACGGTTCGTCCATCAGCAGCAGTTCCGGCTCGACGGCGAGCGCCCGGGCGATCGACACCCGCTGCTGCATGCCGCCGGAGAGCTGCCACGGGTACTTGCGCTCGAAGCCGGTAAGGTTGACCAGCGCCAGATTGTCGGCGACCCGCTTGTCGCGCTCGGCCCGCGGCAGGCCCATGACCTCCAAGGGCAGCGCCACGTTGCGGGCGATGGTCCGCCACGGATAGAGCGCCGCCGCCTGGAACACGTAGCCATAGGCCCGCTTCAGCCGCGCTTCTTCCGGCGTCACCCCGTTGACGGTCATCCCGCCGACCGTCGGCTTCTGGAGGTCGGCGATCAGGCGTAAGAGCGTGGTCTTGCCGCATCCCGACGGCCCGATCAGCGAGACGAACTCGCCGCGGTTGACGCTGAGATTGATGTTGGACAGGGCTTCTACCGGGCCGTCGCGGGTCTGGAAGGTCAGCGACAGGTTGTTGATGGCGATCACCGGCGGGCCGGCCGCCGCCGGCTTGGCCGGCTCCGGCGCAGTCGCCGTCGGCGCAGTCGCCGTTGGCTTGGCCGCTTCCGGCGCGCTCGTCACGGTCTCTGCCGGTGTCTCCGTTGCCGACGCAGCCGGCTTCGGCGCTGGCCCGGTCATCGCATCCATGGCGTCGTTTCCGGTGCGCGCGGTTTGTGTCCTTGGAGGCTTGGGAGAGCGTGGGGAGCGACCCGCCGCTGAGCCGCCGTTCTTCTCCCCCCTTGCGGGGGAGATAGCGGAGCCCGGGTTGGCGAAGCTAGAGGGGGGTGAATGGCGGCGCCTCGGATGGGAGACCACCCCCCTCTCTGACTCTCCGCGGCAAGGGGGGAGGGAAGCACCGGCAAGGAGCTCCGCCTCCCCTGATTCCCCAGCGTTGCCCCCATCACACCCCCATCGGCATGTTCTTCGCCGAGCGCTCCACCGGTTGCGGCGTGGTCAGCGCCTTCCACGACGACAGCGCCTCGCTGACCGGCGGATTCGGCGGCCGCTCGATGAACTTGCCACGGCCGTCCGCCGCCTTGATGGCGCCGTCCTCGAAGACGACCTCGCCCCGCGACAGCGTGTAGCGCGGCAGCCCGGTCACCTCCATCCCCTCGAAGACGTTGTAGTCGATGGCCGAGGCCTGCTTGGCGGCGGTGATCGTCTTCGACTTCTTGGGATCGAAGACGACGAGGTCGGCGTCGGCGCCGACGGTGATCGAGCCCTTCGTCGGATAGACATTGAGGATCTTGGCGATGTTCGACGAAGTCACCGCGACGAACTCGTTCATCGTCAGCCGCCCGGTCCTCACCCCCTTGGTCCACAGCATCGGCAGCCGGTCCTCCAGGCCACCGGTGCCGTTGGGGATCTTGGTGAAGTCGCCGAGTCCCATCCGCTTCTGCTCGGTGGTGAAGGCGCAGTGGTCGGTCGCCACCACCTGCAGCGAGCCGGCGGCAAGACCCGCCCACAGCGAATCCTGGTTCACCTTGTTGCGGAAGGGCGGCGACATCACCCGCTGCGCCGCATGATCCCAGTTCTCGTTGAAGTACTCGGACTCGTCGAGCGTCAGGTGCTGGATCAGCGGCTCTCCATAGACGCGTTTTCCCAGCATCCGCGCCCGGCGGATCGCCTCGTGCGCCGCCTCGCAGGAGACGTGGACGATGTAGAGCGGCACGCCGGCCGCGTCGGCGATCATGATCGCGCGGTTGGCCGCCTCGCCCTCGACCTCGGGCGGCCGCGAGAAGGCGTGGCCTTCCGGCCCGGTTGCGCCGATCTCCATGTATTTCTGCTGCAGCCGCGCCACCACGTCGCCGTTCTCGGCGTGGACCAGCGGCAGGGCGCCGAGCTCGGCGCAGCGCAGGAACGACTGGTACATCTCGTCGTCGTTGACCATCAGCGCGCCCTTGTAGGCCATGAAATGCTTGAAGGTGTTGACGCCGCGCTTCACCACTTCGCCCATCTGCTCCCACACCGGCTTGTCCCACCAGGTGATCGCCATGTGGAAGGAGAAGTCGGTGGCTGCCTT
>Ga0210086_1001913_pt1 | contig 10231 bp, 10 predicted proteins | sample China_Galinas_PW_3_FD_184867 | JGI IMG/M metagenome (GOLD analysis project Ga0210086, IMG submission 184867) | Wetland microbial communities from San Francisco Bay, California, USA, that impact long-term carbon sequestration - China_Galinas_PWB_D2... | ecosystem: Environmental > Aquatic > Marine... | reverse complement strand
AGGGAGAGAACTCTATTCCGGCTATGGTCACGAAGTCAGCCGGCAGAAGCAGGGACCCGGGAAGGTGTCCGAACCGCTTTATGTAGTTCTTCTTCTCGTGTCCGAAATCCTCATCCGGCAAACGGGTGTCCACAATGAACACCTTGGAAGACTTAAGGGCCTTCTTCACCTCGGCCTTGGTGGCCAGTTTGGACTCCGCAAGTTCTCCCGAGAAATTCCCCGGCGCGGCGACTACGGGCTCCGTGGAGACCGCCTTTCCCGCCTGTGTCCATGCCGCGAATCCTCCGTTGAGGATTGCGACCTTGTCATGACCGAGGGCCTCGAGTGTCCAGAGCGCCCTTGCGCTCTTTGCGGTGTCCTGGGCCGTGACCCCTTCGTCGTAGAGAATTACATAGGAGTCGTTGTTTACGCCATAGCTCCGGAGCATGCTGACGAGGTCGTTCACCTTTGGCATCATGAACCCCACGTACTCGTCGTTCATGGTCTGCCATGGGCCGAATGCCTTCACAGCGCCCGGGATATGGTTCTTTTCGTATTGAGTGAACGCCCCAACACTGAGCACTACGACGTTGGGTGTCTCAAGGTTCTCGGCGAGCCAGTCGACGCTCACCAGTTTCTGCGATTCCGCCGCGGCCGCTCCGTAGGAGCAGACGAGAAGGATCGCCGCTGCTAAAAGTGCTGCGAGTTTACTCTTATATGTGTTCATAGTGATTCCTCCATATGGCAGTTGAAATATCATCTTCCTACTCCGTCACGAAGCCCCATGCGAAGCGCACCAGCGGCAACTCCTTGTCTTGCGCGTATTCGAGCATGGAGCCGTCGTATGTTTTGACATTCCTGTACCCCATTACGTTATGGAGGATGAAGTAGCCCATTCCCGCCTGCTGCGCGCTGTTACAGTAGACGATGATCTTTGCGTCCTTGTCTTTGGGAAGACCTACTCCCTCTGCCATGGCCTCGAGTTCCTCGGGGCTCTTGATTGTTGCGGGCGCGCGATTTATCCCGGCGTTCGTCATGAAATCGACGGGGAAGTTGAGCGAGCCCGGGATGTGGCCGTACCTGACGACGTCGGGCCTCTTGTCAATTCCGAAATGCTGTATGGAGTTCCTGACGTCCAGGAATATCGCCTCCTTGGTTTTAAGGTTTGCCACAACGTCGTCCAGCGTGGCCACCTTGGTCGCGTCGTGCTCTGCGGTGAAATCTCCTTCCCGTACGGGCGGAACCACCTTGTCAATGGGCCGGCCCTCGAACGTCCATTTGGTGAACCCTCCGTCGAGGTAAGAGACGTTCTTTTGCCCCATGGTCTCGAAGATCCAGACCGAAGCGCCACCCTGTGTCGCGTCGTTGGTGGTATTGCCCGCGTCGTAGATAACCACGTGGGACGACCGGTTGATGCCGAGGGAACGCAGCATTTTGGTTAACTGCTCGGGGGAGGGCATCATCTGGCATCTCGTTTTGTTGTTGTAGGGCTCAAGCCCCGAGTAGGCCAGGCTCACCGCTCCGGGCAAGTGGCCGAAATCATAGTTTGCTCTGGTTCTTACGTCTACTATCACCATGCCCGGGGTGCCGAGGTGTTGACCCAGCCACTCCGTGCTCACCAGCGAGTCGCTGCCCGCTGCTGCCGTCACCGGAGAGGCGAGCAGTCCCGTCAGAGCCACAAGCAAGGTGACTAAAATGGAATGTATCAAATGTCTGCTCATGGTATTCCTCCTTTGCCGGGTCATTTCTCTATCCTCGGCGGAATCTTGTTAACGATCACCTTGAGGTTTGCCTTGGGATCCTCAGGCATCAGGTCGTCATTTGTGAGGAAGAGTTCCTTGTTCCCGTGACAGGCGTTGCAGGAACTGTTCTGTTTCGTCTTGCGCTGTATGGTGTGAACCGACGCCGAGTTCCACGTGGGCAGATCATCATAGCTCGGAACAAGGTCGGCAGGCCCCTCATTGCCCGTAACGACCGCCTGGAAATAACGGAACGACGCCAGGGAGTCCTTCTTCATCGGTGTATGACGGACCAGGTTGTACTTGTATGGGTTGCCCGGGCTCCGGTCGATGTTAACGCCGATCTTGAACGTCTGAAGCGGATCGGAGGGGAATATCACCTTGATGTTCCCGGCCGTCTTGACATCCAGCGAGACGTGGCAGTTCATGCAGTTGAAATACTCCGTGGCGTGGCAGAGCGTGCATGCCAGTTCGTCCTTCTTGTGGGCGTTGTGCATTGGCACTTCCGATTTGCCCGCAACGGAATTGGGGTGGCATTGCTCGCATCGCGGTGTCACGGTTGCGTAGTGGCGCTTGACTCCTTCCGGTTTTGTATTGTGAAGTTCCGTCCCCTTATGGCAGTCCGTGCAGACCATCTGGTACTTTTCGTAATGCACGTCCGCGCTGGGCCCCAGTAGCCCCATGAACTCGCCCGCGTAACGGGAGCCGTGGCAGGCGTAACACGTTTTCTCCATGGGCGGGGTCTTCTGGAAGCGGTGACGGTCGAGCAACCCGCCCTTGGCCACCTTGGGCCATGCCACGTGGCAGCCGCCGCAGCTGGCATGGCAGTCTGCGCAGTCCAGATTCCAGGCCGCAGGCAGAAGGGTATCTCCCATCTGATGGGGTTTGATGATCGTCCCTACGATGTCCTTGATACCCGTAAGGTCGTAGTGCATCGCATTTTTGTACGTCGAGGCGATGTCCGGATGACACTGCCTGCAAACTCCGCCCCCGTCCTCCTCGGACGGGTCTTTAATGATTCCATCGTGCGCCGTCTTCCTGTCGGGGCTGTTATTCCCTTTGTGACAGTTGATACATCCGATGCTGCCATGGCTCGAATCGATAAAGTCCTGAGCAACACCGTATGTGTCCCTGCCCCTCACCCGAGGGGCCGAGACGCCTCAACCGGCTACTTCCGCTGCCCCTCCCGCAGAACCGGCGCCGAAGCTGTCCATTTTCTTGAGATCCGTATGGCACTTGACGCACTCACTGCTGGATTGCGGCTCTTCCGCCGCGAAGACCGTGCCTCCCAGGGCGAGCGCGAAAGCGATGCCCAGGAGGGCTACTATGGCGACGGTCAGTCTTGAATTACCGTATATTGTCATTGGGCCTCCTCAAGTTTTCATGTTTCCCCGCGAACCACCCTCACCGATGTAGCAGATAAGAAGAGGATAGCACCGCTTCGGATTCTTGAAAAGAATTCTTTCCGCCGAAAGGAAAGCCCGAGCATGCAACGGACGTGCCATTTGCGTGCTCTTACCTTTAGCGGATGGTGCGTATTGAAAGATTACGAGAAGGATTAGGCGATAGGAGGGTTCACCGCTGGAGGAAACTCTGTCGATTCGTATATCAGGGGTTTTTCGGTTGGCAATTCTGTTGCTTGCATGAACGCAGGGACGTTATATGCCGTTTCTACCAACGTGATGATGTTTTCCGCGGAGGCCGGTGAGCCGTGGCTGCATACATCGAGGGCCGAGATGGTATCTCCGCCGGCCGTAGATACCGCGCAGATGTTCGTGCACGGCACGGCAAGGGCAAATGCCAAGAGCACCAAAATGCCAAGGGCTCTCTTCATATTTACAATGTATCAGTCCGGCGCCTGTGGAGTCAACTTGTGTTTGAGTTTTAGGGCCAGAGGAGGGAATGCCGTGGTGGTTTGAATCCGTGCATTATTTCAAGTATCATGTAACGGTAGATATGTCGCGCTTGCGGCGAAAGGAGCCTTAAAATTGACAGACGAACCCATAATTAAACCATTTTCTACCACCGGCATAGGCAGTCTGCCCCACACCGACCCCGACGAGGCGGTCCGTCTGGTGCTTGAATCCATGGACATACCGTTCTGGCCCCAGCTTCCGAACCTCGGGTTCAGGGAGCTGATGATACCGCAGTACTCCGAGAGTATGCCAGGCATAGTCGTGGACGAGGAGCGCGGCGTGGTGCTCGTGCAGAGGAACGAGGAAGAGATACACCGGTTCTACGAGAGCGTCACCGAGGACTCGAGGATAGCCATATCTGAGGACTTCGCGCAGGGCTTCCATTCGTTTATCAGGAAGGTCGAGGGCAGCGAGTTCGATATCCTCAAGGGGCACATAACGGGCCCTCTCACGTATACGCTTGGCCTCAAGGACCCAGACGGCAAGCCCATTTACTTCGACGAGGAGCTCAGGGAGATAGCGCTCATGCTCCTCAACGCCAAGGCGAGGTGGCAGATAGCAGAGCTCGGGCGTTTTGCCGAGGAGGTCATTATCTTCATCGACGAGCCCATATTGTCGGCTCTGGGCTCGACGAGCTACGTGGGCGTGAGCAACGAAGAGGCCCTGAGGTTACTGCAGGAGACCTCGGATGCGATAAAGGACGCGGGCGGCATCTCGGGCATTCACTGCTGCGGGCGCGCAGACTGGCCCCTGGTGATGGACTCTGGAGTGGACATAATGAATTTCGACGCCTATGGCTTCGTCGATACGCTCGGCATCTACCCAGATGACGTGGAGGCATTTCTTGAGTCCGGCGGGGTGCTCGCCTGGGGCATCATTCCCACGCTCGATAGCGAAGCGCTCGAGCAGGCCACGGAGGAATCCATTCTTACCCTCTTTAACGGGGCCATGGACAGGCTCTCGGAGAAGATCTCCGGCGACCTTCTCAGGGAAAACATCATCATCACGCCCTCCTGCGGAACGGGTTCGCGCACAGAGGAAGAGACCCGCAAGATATTCGCCCTGCTTGAGTCGCTGAAGGAGGCGCAAACCAGGTGAAGGGGCTCTTCATATCGTTTGAGGGCATCGAAGGCACCGGCAAGTCCACGCAGGCCCGGCTTCTGAGGGACTGGCTCGAGGGGCAGGGCCGCGAGGCGGTTCTAACGCGTGAGCCCGGCGGCACGGAGATAGGCAAGGCCATAAGGCAGGTGCTTTTAAGCCGGGAGCATGACGCCATGGATCCGGTTGCCGAGCTGCTTCTGTACGCGGCCGACAGGCGCCAGCATGTCCGGGAGATAATAAAGCCGGCGCTCGATGCGGGGCTTGTAGTTATCACCGACAGGTTTTCTGATTCCACCATGGCGTATCAGGGCCATGCGCGGGGGCTCGATATCGAACTCCTTGAATCGCTCGACGAGGCCGCCACGGGAGGGCTCAAGCCCGGGCTTACGCTTCTTCTGGATCTCGACGTGCGCGAAGGGCTTTCCAGAAACCGCGAGGCAAACAAGGTGGACAGGTTTGAACTCGAGGAGGTGGAATTTCACGAGGCCGTACGCGAGGGGTTTCTGCGCATTCAGCGCTCCGCGCCCGAGAGGGTGAAGGTCATCGACGCCTCGGCCTCGGTCGATGAAGTGCACGCAAAAGTCATCGAGGCAGTCAAGCAGGTTTTATAGTGCTGATGCCTTAATCCTTTGCTCCCGCCTCATACCTTACTCTTTAAGCTTTCTATTGTGTTCAGCGTCTTTTTAAGAGTCGCGTAGTGATCCATCTCCTGCATGATGATCCTGTCGAGCATTTCCCGCGTGACACCCGTGAATAACCGACAGAGCCCGGTGTAGTAGGCGATGGTGTCTTTTTCGCGCTCGATGGCGATGCGCATGATGTCCTCGTCGCTCTCGGCGCCGGTGAGCGAAGCGTAGCGCAAGCCGATGCCCCCGATGGAGTCTTCTGTCCAGGACTCAAGGTAGCGGACCGCCGCCTTGTCGGGCTGGGTCTCCAATGGTAGGTCGGAGCCGCCAGATATCATGTCCTTCAGGCCGGAGAAAGAGCGTCCGTGTTCCTGTTCCATCCTGGCGAGTTCGGTGAGCACGCTCCGGGTGCCAGCGCTGTCCGTCTGGTTTGAGGCCCGGACGTAGAAATCCGCACCAACTTTTTCCAGTCCTATTGCGAGGTCGAGAATGTCTCCGAGGAAAACGGTTTCTACCATATGGCCCTCCGCGGTTTGAGGTTGTCCGCCAACACACCTGATATTAGAAGTGTACACCTCCCGGGGGGAAATGCAATACCTTAAATTTTGCTTGAGAATTGCGGCCCTCTCGGCACTTTAAGTGGAAAAGCCTACTTACGTATAGTTATAATCAATAACTATGGCTCTCAGCGACGTAATCGGGCAGGACAACGCCCTTAGAATAATCCGAGGCGCAATGGAGAGGGGGAAGGTGGCATCTTCGTACCTCTTTGCGGGCGAGGAAGGCGTGGGAAAACGTTTTACCGCCATCAACCTCGCCAAGGCCCTTAATTGCCAGAACCCCGTGGAAGGCGACGCCTGTGAGGAGTGTCCCGCGTGCGTGAAGATGAACGCCGGCACCTACCCCGACTTCAGGGTCGTTGAGACCGACGGCGGCCAGATAAAGGTCGAGCAGATAAGAGAGGTCGAGGAATTGCTCTCATTGAAGTCCTTCGAGGGCGGCACCAAGACCGTCATAGTGGACGACGCGGAGCTCATGAACACCTACGCGGCAAACGCGTTCCTTAAGACCCTTGAGGAGCCCGCGCCGCAGAGCCTCATAATACTCGTATCTTCCAACCCCGACTGGCTGCCCATGACCATAAGGAGCAGGTGTTCGCGGGTTAACTTCACCCCGCTCTCGCCCGAGGCGTGCGAGGCGGTCATAACGAAAGAGCTCGGCGGCGAGAAACCCGAAAAGGTGGACGCGCTCGTGAGGCTTTCGATGGGAAGGCCGGGCCTGGTGCTCGGCGAGGACCCCGTGCGTGAGAGGGACGAATTCATGGAGACACTTCGCAAGATGCTCAGCAGGGAGGGAAGGCCCACCTGGAAGGAACGCGGCGACATGCAGCGCTGGATCGAGATGGCGATCATGCTGCTCAGGGACATGGCGGCCCTACGCGCCGGAGCGGGCGAAGAGACACTGCTTAACGAGGACATCGCGCGCGAGCTCGACCGGATGGGCAAAGGGGCGAGCGTTGAGTCGATAATAGAGTGCTACGGAAAACTCCTTAAGCTCAGTTCAGAGCTAAGGTTCAACCCCAACAAGGCCGTTACCTGGAACTACGCGGGAAGCGCCCTTGAGGAGGCGGGCATAAGTGCATAACGAAGACACACACGATAATGACGAATTACGCGGCGAAGACCTACAGCCCGAAGAGGCCACCTCCGAGGAGACTAAAGAGGATACCTCATCCGCTTCCGAGGTGAAGACCGAGGCTTCCACCACGGAGGAGTCCGGCGCCGAGGAGCCCGCGCCGAAAGAAAGCAAGCCCGAGGAAGCCAAACCCGAAGAAGCCAAGTCCGAGGAGCCCGCGGCCGAAGAGACGAAACCCCACGGTGTAATCGGCATAAGGTTCGAGTCCTGCGGAAAGATATATTGTTTCAAGGGCAACGGCATGGGGCTTAAGGTGGGCGAACGCGTGGTCGTGGAAAGCGACCTCGGCACGAGCATCGGGCGCGTAGTGGTCGAAGACGAGATTCCCAAGGACTCGGAGAAGGAGCTCAAGCCGGTGCTCCGCAGGGTTACGGAAGAAGACTTGCGGAAGGAGCAGGACAACAGGCAACTCGAGAAAGAGGCCTTTGATTTCTGCAACGAGCGCATCATGGCGCGAGGCCTCGCGATGAAGCTGCTTGGCACCGGCGTAACGCTCGACAGAAAGCGCATCGTATTCTTCTTTGCCGCCGAGACGCGTATCGATTTCAGGGAGCTCGTCAAGGACCTGGCAGCTAAGTTCAGAACGAGGATAGAGCTGAGGCAGGTCGGCGTGAGGGACGCCGCCCGGATTACTGGCGGGCTTGGCATCTGCGGCAGGGAGCTTTGCTGCCGGAGGTTCCTGACCTCGTTTCTGCCTATATCGATAAAGATGGCCAAGCAGCAGGAACTCGCGCTTAACACGAGCAAGCTCTCTGGCGTCTGCGGCAGGCTCATGTGCTGCCTGGGCTACGAGTACGAGGAAAAGCTCAAGGAGCTGAGAAAGAAAAAGACCGAGAAGCCAGAGCATAAAGAGCCCGAAACGCGGGAGCCCGTGCGCGAGGCCCCGGTGGAGACGCCCAAGGTGGAGAGCGAACTGCCGAAGGCCGAACCCGCTTCCCGCGAGGAAGCCCCGGGCGGCGAAGGTGATGCGACAAAGCGCAAGAGGCGCAGACGCCGCCGACGCGGAAAGAGGCCCGAGGGCGAGAGAAGCGGGGCGCCCGGGCAGCAGCAATCTCAACAGCAGACGCAGCAGCAGAGGCCTCAGCAGGCGCAGGCAAAGGATACCGGAGACGGCCAATCCGGGAGACCGTCCGGCGAGAGACCGTCGGGCGAGAAACCCTCGGAGGGACAAAAGCATCCCGGCAAGCCGTTTCGCAAGAAGAGACGCAGGCGCATGAAGGGCAAGAAGAACGAATGAGGTTCTACGTAACCACGCCCATATACTACGTCAACGACCAGCCGCATATCGGGCACGCATATACCACGGTGGCGGCTGACGTGCTGGCGCGCTACTGGCGTATGCGCGGCGCCGACGTCTATTTTCAGACCGGCACGGACGAGCACGGCCAGAAGGTGCAGGCCGCGGCCGAGGGTAGGGGGCTCGACCCCAAGGCCCATGCCGACCAGATGGTCTCGAACTTCAGGGGCCTCTGGGAAAAGCTCAATATCTCAAACGACGCTTTCATCAGGACCACCGACGAGGAGCACAAAGAGGTGGTGCGAGAGCTTCTGGGCAGGCTCTGGGAAGAGAAGCGGATAGTCAAGAGAAGCTATTCCGGATGGTATTGTACGCCCGACGAGCGTTTCTGGACCGAGAAGGACCTCGCCGAGGGCAACTGCCCGGACTGCGGACGAGAAGTCGAGAGAATCGAGGAGGAGAACTACTTCTTCCTCATGTCGGAGTACGGCGAACGGCTCATAAAATATATAGAGGACAACCCCGGCTTCATACTGCCCGAGACGAGGCGCAACGAGGTGCTCGGCTTCCTCCGAAGCCAGCCCCTCGGAGACCTATGCATATCGAGGCCCAAGAGCCGCCTTTCGTGGGGCGTGCCGCTTCCGTTTGACGAGGAGTTCGTCACATACGTCTGGTTCGATGCCCTCGTAAACTACTACTCCGGCCTTAAGTATCTTGCGAAGGACATGGAGTTCTGGCCGGCGAACCACCATATCATAGGCAAGGACATCCTCACCACCCACGCGGTATATTGGTCGACCATGCTCATGGCGCTCGAGCTTCCGCTTCCGCAGAACATCTTCGCCCACGGATGGTGGACGGTTGAGGGCAGAAAGATGTCCAAGAGCCTTGGCAACATGGTGGACCCCATAGAGATGACCGGCAAGTACGGCGTCGATGCCCTCAGGCACTTTATGTTCAGGGAGGTCTCGTTCGGCCACGACGGCGATTTCTCGGAGACGTCTCTTATAACACGTATAAACACCGAGCTTGCGAACGACTTCGGAAACCTCCACAGCAGGGTCCTGAAGATGATCGCCAGGTACTGCGACTCCGCCGTGCCGGAGCCCGAAGAGGCGGAAGACGAGATGAAGTCGCTTGCCGAGGGCATACTGGAGAGCGTAGAGGGACATCTGAAGGTGCTACAGTTCCAGAAGGCGCTTGAGGACATATGGAAGCTCGTGTCGTTTGCGAACAAATATATCGATTCAAACGCGCCGTGGGCACTTGCCAAGGACCCGGCCAACGAGGGAAGGCTGAGGACGGTGCTCTATTCCTCGGCCGAGGCGCTGAGGCTGCTCGCTTTGCACCTGCACCCGTTCATGCCGGAGGCCACGTCGACGCTATGGCGGACGCTCGGACAGAGCGACGAACTCGGCGGCCTTACGCTTGACGAGCATGCGCGTTGGGGAGGCCTGAAGCCGGGCACGAAGCTCATCGACGAGGGCGCGCTTTTCCCACGCATCGATACGAAGAAGAAAGAAGATAAAAAAGAATCGAAACCTAAGAATAAGCAGGAGAAGAAAGTGGAGTCTACTGACAACCTTATCAGCATCGACCATGTAATGAAGGTGGAGCTCAAGACCGGCAAGGTCCTGAAAGCCGAGGCCGTTGAGGGCTCAAACAAGCTCATTCGCCTCGAGGTGGACACCGGAGAGCCGCGCCAGATTGTGGCTGGCATCGGGAAGTCCTACTCGCCCGAGGACCTCGTGGGAAAGAACATCGTGGTGGTCACGAACCTCAAGCCCGCAAAGCTCATGGGAGTGGAGTCGCAGGGTATGCTGCTTGCCGCCACCGCCCCTGACGGCCGTTGCGCCGTGCTCATGCCCGAGGCTGACGTCCCCCCCGGCTCAAGGGTAAAGTAACTCCATCCGTTACTGCGGAGTTGCGGCGGGTGCG
>Ga0210086_1001911_pt1 | contig 10233 bp, 6 predicted proteins | sample China_Galinas_PW_3_FD_184867 | JGI IMG/M metagenome (GOLD analysis project Ga0210086, IMG submission 184867) | Wetland microbial communities from San Francisco Bay, California, USA, that impact long-term carbon sequestration - China_Galinas_PWB_D2... | ecosystem: Environmental > Aquatic > Marine... | reverse complement strand
TGAAACGCCGTTCCCGTCGCGACTTCCGCTCCGGCACGCGTCCGGTTAAGCTGGCCTTCCCCCGGCCCTTCGGCAGCGGCGTCCGCGGGGTGCCGCTCCGCGATCGAAGCGATCCGAACCCCCAGCAATGGGGTCAAAACGGCGCCGCGACGCGCCGAAGAGGAGAGGGAATGGCCGCCCACCCGCGAGATCTCGCCGTCCTCATCCTCGCCGCTGGCCAGGGCACGCGGATGAAGTCCGGGACGGCCAAGGTCCTCCACCGGATCGCTGGGCGGCCGATGCTCGCCTATCCGCTCGCCGCCGCCGAAGCCCTCGGCGCCCGGCGGCTCGTCACCGTGATCGGCCGGGATGCCGACGCGGTGCGCGAGGCCTTCGACGGCCGTTGCGAGTTCGTGCTCCAGGCCGAGCGCCGGGGCACCGGCCACGCGGTGCTCCAGGCCCAGGACGCGCTCCGGGGCTTCCAGGGCGACGTGCTGATCCTCTACGGCGACACCCCGCTGCTGCGCACCGAGACCCTGGCCGCCATGCGCGCCCACAAGGCCGAGACCGCCGCCGACCTCGTGATGCTCAGCGCCGAGGTCGACGTGCCGGGCATCGTGGTTCGCGGTGCCGACGGACGGGTCGCGCGGGTGGTCGAGGCCACCGACGCGAGCCCCCACGAGCTCGCCATCGCCGAGCGCAACACCGGGGTCTACCTGATCGACGCCGAGCGGCTCTGGAAGACCCTGGCCCAGGTCGACGACGACAACGCCCAGGGCGAGATCTACCTCACCACCATCGTGGAGCTCTCGGTCCACGAGGGGCGCCGGGTCGAGGCGCTGAAGCTCGACGACGCCGACGAGGCCCGCGGGGTGAACGACCGCGCCGACCTCGCCGCCGCCGCTTCCGTGATGCGCGACCGCATCTTGCGCCATTGGATGCACGAGGGGGTCACCTTCGTGGACCCGTCGAATTCCTACGTCGACGCCGACGCCGAGATCGGCCGCGACACCTTGATCGAGCCCGGGTGCACTATTCAGGGGGCCTCGCGCATCGGTTCCGGGGTCCACCTGAAGCCCGGCTGCATGATCGAGTCGAGCGAGATCGGAGACGAGAGCGTGATCGGACCCAACGCCCACCTGCGGCCGGGTTGCCGGCTGGGGAAGGGCGTTCGGATCGGGAACTACGTCGAGGTGAAGAACAGCGTGCTGGGCGACGGCGTGAAGGCGGACCACCTCTCGTACATCGGCGACGCCGACGTGGGGGCCGGGGCCGCGTTCGGCTGCGGCGCGATCACCGTGAACTACGACTGGAAGACCAAGCACCGCACGACCGTCGGCGCCGGAGCCACCATCGGCTGCAACGTGAACCTCATCGCGCCGCTGGCGATCGGCGCCAATGCGGCGGTGGCCGCCGGATCCACCGTCACCCGCGACGTCGGCAGCGGCGCCCTCTCGGTGGCTCGCGCGCGCCAGAGCGAGATCCCGGACTGGCACGCGCGTCGCGGTCTCGGCCGCGCCTCCGCGCAGATCCGGGACGCGACGCCTTCGCAGCCGAAGCCCGCCGAGACGCGTGCGCGGTCGGCCGGAAAGGGCAAGCAGGGCGCCGGCAAGGCGAAGAAGACCACCGCGAAGAAGGCCAGCGCGAAGAAGAGCAGCGCGAAGAAGTCCCCCCGCAAGAAGGCCGCCCGCAAGAAGTCCACCCCGCGCAACATGCGGCGCAAGCGCTAGAGAACGGAGTCCCCCCAATGTGTGGAATCGTCGGATACGTGGGGCGCGAGCATCGCGCCATGGATGTGCTGATCGACGGCCTGCGCCGCCTCGAGTACCGCGGCTACGACTCCGCCGGCGTCGCCATCTTCGACCAGGGCGAGATCGGGATCCGCCGCGCCATGGGGAAGCTCGCGAACCTCGAGGACGTCCTGCGCGACCGCCCCCTGCCGGGCGAGGTCGGCATCGGCCACACCCGCTGGGCGACCCACGGCAAGCCCTCCGAGCGAAACGCCCACCCCCACCGCGCCGGCAAGGTGGCGATCGTCCACAACGGCATCATCGAGAACTACCGGGAGCTGCGCTCCGAGCTCGAGAGTGCGGGCCGGACCATGGGCTCGGACACCGACACCGAGCTCATCGCCCACCTGATCGACCGGAGCGTCGAGGAGGGCGCCGACCTGATGACCGCCGTGCGCACCTCGTGCGCGCGCATCGTGGGCTCCTACGCGTTCGGGGTGCTCTCCATCGAAGATCCCTCACGCATCATCGCGGCCAAGAACGGCGGCTCGCCCATCATCCTCGGCCTCGGCGAGAAGGAGAGCTTCCTCGCCAGCGACATCCCGGCGATCCTCCCCTACACGCGGCGCATGCTCTTCCTCGAGGACGGCGAGTTCGCGGTGCTCTCCGCCGACGGCGTGGAGATCATGGCCTCCGACGGAAGCCCGATCGAGCGCGAGCCCATGCCGATCCAGTGGGATCCGGTCTCCGCGGAGAAGGGCGGCTACGACCGCTTCATGCAGAAGGAGATCTTCGAGCAGCCCCGAGCGATCATGGACACGATCGGCACCCGGGTGGTCGAGCAGGAAACCAACATCGACCTCAACGGCATCGACTTCTCGCCCTCCTGGGTGGACGAGCTGCAGCGCATCTACCTCGTGGCCTGCGGCACCGCGTACTACGCCTCGATGGTGGGCAAGTACCTGCTGGAGCAGATCGCGGGCATTCCCGCCGAGGTCGATCTGGCGTCCGAGTTCCGCTACCGCAGCCCCATCATCGACCGCGCGTCCCTGGTGGTGCCCGTCTCCCAGAGCGGCGAGACCGCCGACACCCTGGCGGCGCTTCGCCTGGGCCGGGAGAACAGCGCCCGGGTGCTCTCGGTCTGCAACGTGCGCGGCTCCACCATCGCGCGCGAGAGCCACGACACGCTCTACACCTACGCGGGGCCCGAGATCGGGGTGGCGTCGACCAAGGCCTTCACCACCCAGATCGTGGCGCTCTACATCCTGGCGATCAAGCTCGGCATCCTGCGCGGCCGGCTCGACGCCGAGGAGGCCCGCGGGCACCTGCAGGCGCTGATGCGCCTGCCGCGGACGATCGAGAAGGTCCTGGCCCTCGACGAGCAGATCCGCGAGATCGCCCACCGCTACTTCCACGCCACCGACTTCCTCTTCCTCGGCCGGGGCATCATGTACCCGATCGCGATGGAGGGTGCGCTCAAGCTGAAGGAGATCTCGTACATCCACGCCGAGGGCTACGCGGCGGGCGAGATGAAGCACGGCCCCATCGCGCTGATCGACGAGAACATGCCCGTCGTGGTGATCGCGAACCGCTCTCCCGTCTACGACAAGGTGATCTCGAACCTCGAGCAGGTCCGCTCCCGGGACGGCTCGGTGATCGCCATCGCGAGCGAGGGCGACGACGAGATCGCGGACAAGGCCAACGAGGTGATCCGCATCCCCGACCTGGGGGAGCACCTCACCGCGGTCGTGGCGACCATCCCGCTGCAGCTGCTCGCCTACCACATCGCGGTGCTGAAGGGCACCGACGTCGACCAGCCGCGGAACCTCGCCAAGAGCGTGACGGTCGAGTAGCGGAGCATCGGCCCACAAATCGCGCCCCCGTGGATCGTCGCACTCTTCGCAAGCCTGGCAGCTCTCTGCGTCGCCGCACGAAAGCGCCGAGTACGAGGCGTGGAATCGGGCTCGACGGCGGATTGAGCAGGATCCCGAGGTAGGGCGCGGTGCTCGCTCGCAGATCCCCGGGCCGAGGCACTCCCGGCGCGCTCAGGCCGAGGCGTCCTGGAACTCGCGGTTCAGCCAGCGGATCTGCGGAGTGATCCACGCGATCCAGAGGGCGAGGGCCGCCGCCACCGCGAGCGCCGGGAGCGTGACGAAGGCGGTGATCCACGCCGCCGCGAAGAGCACGCCCCGCAGCAACGCGATCCGGAGGCGCGTCTGCACCGACGACCCCCTGCTGCGCTGCTCGAAGCCTCGCGGGTGGACGAACCAGCCGTTGGCGACGAGCAGCGCCACGAAGAGCGGCCAGGGCGGGGCGCGGGAGTCGAGGGGCGGGGCGGCGTCGAGGGCGGCGTCACCGGCGTCCGGTGCGCCTTCGAGGGCGCGCGAGACCTCGGACCAGACGTGATCGCCGGTCGGTCGCTCGAGGGCGCCACCGACGTTCTTGTGGGTGGGGACGCTGCGCCAGCGGTAGAGGACGCGGCCCGACGACGCGAGCGCGATCACCCCCGGCTGGAAGTAGCCCTTCGGGTGCTGGGGCTTCCAGCCCGCCTTCGCGCTCGCCTCGAGGAACTCCTTCCGGTCGTTGCTGTAGAGCGCGAGCCAGCCGCGCTCGCGGCAGGTGCCGGAGATCTCGTGGTGGGGGTCGCCGACCGATTCGAACGAGAGCTCCCACGCCTCGGGCGCCTTCGAGGCGAGCGCCTGGGGCTCGCTGGTGACGGCGTAGATCTCGCCGCCCGCAGCGCGGATCTTCTCTGGAAGCCCCGCCCGCTCGTAGCTCCGCAACTCGGAGCGACAGGGCGGTCACCAGAAGCCGCGATAGAAGATCAGGACGATGAAGGCGTGGCGGGCGAGGGCGGCGTCGAGCCAGCTCCGCCGCGCGCCGGGGGGCGGGTCGAGCTCGGCCGGAGTGGAATCCGGGTCGCGCGCGGCCATTCCGAGCTCGTCGGCGAGTGCCACCGAGAAGCCGCTCGCGTCGGTGGAGACCCGGAAGGTGCGCTGCTCGCAGCGGTCTCCGGCGCAGAGGACGAGGCGCAGATCCCGGGGGCCGTCGCTCGCGAGGGCGTCTTCGGGGTCGACGATCCCGGTCACCTCGAAGTGCGCGCCGCCCTCCCGGTCGTCCCGGCTGCGGTTGAACCAGGCGATCGCGGCGTCGACCTCGGGCTGCAGCGGCTCGGGGATGGTCTCGCGGACGGTCGTCACGGGGACCGATCATGGCACAGTCGAGGAGAATCCTCAGCGGGAGGGTGCCCGTCCCGATCCGGGTAGAATCCGGGCCACGGCAGGCGGTTCGAGCAGGAGGGGCGCATGCAGATCTCGACGATGATGAGCTACGCGGGCGGCTTCGAGGAATCGATCGCCGAGATCCGGGAGCTCGAGCGCGCGGGCCTCGACACGGTCTGGGTCGCCGAGGCCTGGGGATTCGACGCGCCGAGTCTCATGGGCTTCCTCGCCGCCGAGACCGAGCGGGTCGAGATCGCGTCGGGAATCCTGCCGATCTTCACCAGGACTCCGGCGCTGCTGGCCATGACGGCCGCGGGGGTCGACATGCTCTCCGGAGGCCGATGCATGCTGGGCCTCGGCGCGTCGGGGCCGCAGGTGGTCGAGGGCTTCCACGGCGTGCCCTACGACGCCCCGCTGACCCGCACCCGCGAGATCATCGAGATCTGCCGGCGCGTATGGCGGCGGGAGCCCCTCGAGTACGCGGGCAGGAAGTACACGCTTCCCCTCCCGCCGGACCAGGGCATGGGCCTCGGAAAGCCCTTGAAGATGATCACCCACCCGGTTCGCACCGACATCCCGATCAGCGTGGCGGCGTTGACGCCGAAGAGCGTCGAGATGACGGCCGAGGTGGCGGACGGGTGGCTGCCGATCCTCTTCCATCCGCGCAAGGCGATGGATCGCTGGGGTGACGCCCTGCGCAAGGGCGCGGGCAGGCGCGACCCGAGCCGGGGCCCCCTGCGCGTCTTCGCCGGCGGCGCCGTCGGCTTCGGCGAAGGGCTCGAGCCGCTGCGCGATGCCGCCCGCCCCATGCTGGCGCTCTACGTCGGCGGCATGGGGGCCCGGGGCAAGAACTTCTACAACGAGCTCTTCGCGAGCTACGGCTACGAGAAGGAGGCGAAGGCCATCCAGGACCTCTACCTGAGCGGCAGGAAGGCCGAGGCCGCCGCCGCCGTTCCCCAGTCCTTCCTGGACGAGACCTCGCTGATCGGCCCCGTCGAGGAGGTGCGCGATCGGGTGGTGCAGCTGAAGGAATCCGGGGTGACGAGCCTGAACGTCCATCTGGTGGGCGAGACCCGCGCCGATCGGGCTCGCAACCTGGAGCGGCTGCGCGAGCTCACGGCGACGCTCTGAGCCCGGGGAGAGCGCGCGTAGGGGGTGGACGGGGCCGCGATCCGCCGCGCCCGGAATCGCGACCGCTCGTTCGGAGGTGTTAACTGTTTCACACCAGCTGCGCGGCGCGAGGCATATCTTCTTCGAGGCCGGGCACCCGTCGATCCATGCCACCTAGGAGCTTCCCGTGAAGAAACCCACTCGAATCGCAATCGTCGGTGGCGGGCCGGCGGGACTGTCCGCCGCCTATCACCTGACCGAAATCGACGAGGACCGTGACTTGGACATCACGATCTACCAGCTCGGCTGGCGCCTCGGCGGCAAGGCCTCCACCGGCCGCGACGAGGGCCGGGGGAATCGCATCGAGGAGCACGGCATCCACGGGTTCTGCAAGTTCTATTTCAACACCTGGGAGATGATGGCGAAGGTCTACGCCCAGGTCGGCGAGCATGGGCCGAACGAAGAAGCGTGCCTTCCGGTCGGGACGATGAGGGATGCCTTCCTCCCGAGCTCCACCGTCTACAACGTCGAGAACGTGGATCGCTTCTGGACCCGCGAAGTGGGCGCCATGCCCGAAGGGGAAGGCGACCCCTGGACTGGAGAGCCGGACATCCGCAAGTCCGCGATCCTCATCGGCCTCCTCGAGAAGATGCTGCAGCGCGACCGCGTCGGAGACCCCGGCCTGCTCGACTACTCGGACCTGGTGGCGCAGCCCGTCGGACTCGAGATGCAGCAGGCTGCCGAGATGCTCCAGCAGACCAGCTTCGACGCCTACCAGATGGCGCGGGATGGCCTCATGGAGGTCCTCGACGACGACAGCGAGAGAATTCGTCGAGTCCTGAACGATGTGGTCGAACGCCTCGAGGCGGTCCGCGAGCCCCTCGCCGCGCTGTGGACGCAGATGGACCTTCCCACCACCCACGCCCAGGTGCATCGCGGGCTCACCTCCTTCGACCTGGGGCTCGCCCTCGTCGTCGGCCTGTTCCGAATGAGGTTCTGGTCCCGCGACTTCGACCTCGACGATGCCGATCCGCTGGACTACCGGGACTGGCTCTCCAATTGTCGGGCGAAGGACCACACGCTGGCATCGGCGGCGGTCATGACCGTCGCGAACATCCTGTTCGCCTATCCCGACGGCGACTCGACCCGCGCCCCGGAGCTATCGGCTGCCTCCTGGCTCAACTGGGTCTTGCGAAGCCTCATCGGCAACGGCGCCTACTTCCATTTCTTCGCAGCCGGCTCGGGCGAGACCGTGATGCTTCCGCTCTACAAGGCACTCGTGGCCCGCGGCGTGAACTTCGAGTTCTTCCACAAGCTGACGGGAGTGAAGACGATCGGCAAGAAGGGCCAGCGCACCCTGGAGGAGCTGACCTTCGAGCGGCAGGCGACGGTCACGTCCCTCGACTACGACCCGCTGATGAAGATGAACCACACCGATGCCAAAGGCGCCTGGTGCGTCTGGCCGAACCACCCGAACTGGGAGCAGCTGCACCACGGAGACGTCAACAAGAACGCGAACGTCGACTATGAAGACTGGAATCTCGAAGATCGGCCCGGCTCGAGCGATCGCACCCTGACCCACGGCGCCGAGGAGGACGGGTTCGACTACGCCGTCTGGGCCTTGCCGCCTTCGATGATTCCCCTCGTAGGGGACGAGAAGATGCGGGCGGAGTGGAAGACCACCATCGATCGGCTCCCCACCACGGCAACCCAGGCCGTCCAGGTCTGGCTGACCAGGGACACCAAGGACCTCGGCTGGCCGCGAAACAACCTTCCGCGCCACACCTCGCGCTATGCGAGTGGCGGGTTCCCGAACCCGCTGAGCGGAATGGCGGCGCTCGACGACGTGATCCGATTCGAGGACTGGGGAGAAGACGGCCCCAAGGGACTGATCTATTTCTGCGGGCAGCTCCATGACTGGCCCGGCGGGCAATCCCGCGACGAAGACCGGATCCGGGTGCTGCAGTCGGCGGGCGCGACGCTGCGGCTGCTCGGCAGCTTCCTCGAGGGGGCGCGTCCCAAGGAGCCCGACCGTCCCGACCCGCAGGCCATCGACTTCGAGTACCTGTACGATCCCGACCCGAATCATGAGGGGGAGCAACGGCTGTCGTGTCAGTATGCGAGGCCCAACACCCGGCCGACCGAGGCCTACGTCCGGGCGCCGGCCGGTAGTGTCGCCGGCCGCCGGGACGCCTGGGATTCCGGCTTCACGAACCTCACCGTGGCGGGAGACTGGATGTACAACGGCTTCAACCTCGGATCGTTCGAGAGCGCCGTCACCGGCGGCAAGCTGGCCGCCTTCGCGCTGGCGGGTGGAGCGTCCCCCGTCGATCCGAGGGGCCTCACCTTCCTGCATCCCGGGGCGCGCAAGAGAGCGGAGCACGCCCTCGCCCAGGGCATCGTTCCGATGATCAAGTGAGCGAACCCGCATGAAGGGTCCACCCCTGCCAGGACACGTGACATGGAGGCCGGAGTCTCGTCCACCCAGCAGCTCGCAGGAGTCCTCGTCACGGACCTCGTCGGCTCGACGGCCCTGCGGGTCCGGCTGGGCGAGGTCGCCGCCGATGACGTACGGCGGCAGCACGAGCGGCTGATCCGCCGAAGCGCGGCCCGCTTCGAGGCCACGGGGATCCACTGGCTGGGCGACGGCGTCCTCGCCGCATTTCCGAGCGCTTCGGCGGCCATGCAGGCGGGAATGGCGGTCCAGCGGTCCAACGAGCTCGCGAACCGCCGGCCCGACCGGGTCGCCGAGCTCTCGATCCGCGTCGCGGTGGCGGCTGGTGAGATCAAGCGCAACGGCGCCGAGCTGGGCGGCGCACCCGTCGACGAAGCCCTCGATCTCTGCCGGGGCGCCGAGGGGGGAGAGATCCTCTGCCGCCCGGAGCTGCTCGAGCTGATCGGGAGCCGGCTCCAGCTCGAGGTCGCGGATCACTCCGCTCACACGAGACGGGTTCTCTGGCCGGCCCCCCGTTCGGTCGCCATGGCGCTGGGCCTCCCCCACGCCCTGGAGACCGACCGGCCCCTGCCCTTCGTGGGACGTGAGCAGCCACGCGAGACGCTTCGCCAGGCACTCGAAGCCATGCTCACCGGGCGACCGCGGCTGGTCTCGATCGAGGGCGAGGCGGGAATCGGCAAGACCCGACTGGTCTCGGATTTCTCGCGCCGGGCCCTCGGCCGGGGCGCTGCGGTCCTCTTCGGCACCTGCCGCGTCGAGCTCGGAATGGCGAACGCTCCCGTCGCCCACGCCTTCCACCGCTGGATGGACGCCGCGGAAGACCTCTCCGCGCGACTCGGCGCCAGCGCAGGAGAGCTCGTCCGCCTCGTGCCCGAGCTCGCCCTTCGGGCGCCCGGTCTCGAGCCCCCCACCCGGTCCGACGCCGAGACCGAGCGCCTGCGTCTCTACGACGCCATCGGCGAATGGCTGGTGGACGCATCCCGCGACGAGCCGATCGTGTTGATCCTCGACTCCATGCACTGGTCGGGGCCTTCCACCTTCGACCTGCTGCGCCACATGCTCCCGATGCTCGATCGCTCCCGCGTCCTGATCGTCGCGATGCAGCGTCCCGAGAACGACCGGGCCGAGGACCTCATCCGCGCTGCCCGGGAAGAGCTCGGGCCCGCGGCGGGCACGTCGATCCAGCTCACCGGGCTCGACCTCTCGGAGCTGGGCGAGCTGCTCCGACAGGTGCACCAGACCTCCACCCAACGCCAGGACGCCCAGATCCTGCACACGGTCACACGCGGCAACCCGCTTCACTTGAACGAGATCCTGCGCTGGCCCGGAGCGGGCGCGAGTCTTCCGCAGACCATTCATGCCGCCGTCCAGCTCCATCTCGATCGACTCGAGGCGGGGCAACGGCAGATCGTCCAGTCCGCGGCGGTGCTCGGGGCCGAGTTCCAGGCGCGCCTGCTGGCGGAGATGACCGGCCAGCTCGACGTCACCCTCGATGCCCTCGACGCGGCGGTCGCTGCCGGTCTGCTGCTCGACGTGGACCGCTCGGCGCTGCGCTACCGCTTCGCCCACGACGTCACGCGGCAGACGGCCCTCGACGGCATCGGGGCCGGCCGCCTGACGCGGCTTCACGAGCGGGCGGGAGAGGCGATCGAGGTCGTCGGCGAGGGCGAGCACATGCTCGAGGACCTGGCCCGACACTTCGCCGCGGCGGCGCCACTGGGGCATACCGACAAGGCGG
>Ga0210086_1001910_pt1 | contig 10233 bp, 8 predicted proteins | sample China_Galinas_PW_3_FD_184867 | JGI IMG/M metagenome (GOLD analysis project Ga0210086, IMG submission 184867) | Wetland microbial communities from San Francisco Bay, California, USA, that impact long-term carbon sequestration - China_Galinas_PWB_D2... | ecosystem: Environmental > Aquatic > Marine... | reverse complement strand
TTTCGCCTCGATCAGCTCGCCGACGCATGGCAGTGGTTGCGGGCGGGCACGGGATGAGCCGGGCCGCCGTCTACGCTCGTCGCTGTGTCCGGCCTGCTGATCGCGATCGAGGGCGTCGACGGCGCCGGCAAGCGCACGCTGTGCAGCGGGTTGCGGGCGGCGTTCGAAAGCAACCACCTTTCAGTCGCCAGCCTGTCGTTCCCGCGCTACCACCATTCGGTCGTGGCGGACCTCGCCGCGGAATCGTTGCACGGCGAACACGGTGACCTGTCGTCGTCGGTGTATGCGATGGCGGTGCTGTTCGCCCTCGACCGGGCCGGCGCCCGAGATGAGGTCGGCCACCTCAGGGCCGCCTACGACGTCGTCATCCTCGACCGCTATGTCGCCTCCAACGCCGCCTACAGCGCGGCCCGCCTGAACCAGGACGCCGACGGCAATGTCGTCGAGTGGGTGAGAAACCTGGAATACGAGCGGCTACACATGCCCGCCCCAGACTGGCAGGTGCTGCTCGACGTACCCGCGGCGCTGGCCGCCGAGCGCGCCCGTCATCGCGAAACGAACGATGCCGAACGCAGAAGAGACTCCTACGAGCGCGACGACGAACTGCAGTGCCGCACCGGCGAGGTGTACACCGCATTGGCGAACACGAGTTTCGGCGGACCCTGGCAGATCGCCGGTGAAGACGTCGACGCGGCGGTGCTCACGCAACAGCTCGATGCTGCCCGCTGAGCAGACGCGCAATCGCATCCCGAAGGGGTCGGGAATGCCATTCTGTGTCCGTTCGCGGTACAACTCGGCCGCTAACACGCAAAACGCGCGTGTGGTAGCCCGGATTTGTCCCGATCTGGTGACACCATGGACACCATGAGGCAAAGGATTCTTGTGGTCGACGACGATCCATCGCTCGCCGAGATGCTGACCATCGTGCTGCGAGGCGAGGGCTTCGACACGGCAGTGGTCGGCGACGGCTCCCAGGCGCTGACCGCGGTGCGCGAACTGCGTCCCGATCTGGTGCTGCTGGACCTGATGCTGCCCGGCATGAACGGCATCGATGTGTGCCGCGTGCTGCGCGCGGACTCCGGCGTGCCGATCGTGATGTTGACGGCAAAGACCGACACCGTGGACGTGGTGCTCGGGCTGGAGTCCGGCGCCGACGACTACGTGATGAAGCCGTTCAAACCCAAAGAGCTCGTCGCGCGGGTGCGCGCGCGGCTGCGGCGCAACGACGACGAGCCCGCCGAGATGCTGTCCATCCACGACGTCGACATCGACGTGCCCGCCCACAAGGTGACCCGTCTAGGCGAGCAGATCTCGCTCACACCTCTGGAGTTCGACCTGCTGGTGGCGTTGGCACGTAAACCGCGGCAGGTGTTTACTCGTGATGTGCTGCTCGAACAGGTGTGGGGGTACCGGCATCCGGCCGACACCCGTTTGGTGAACGTGCATGTCCAGCGGCTTCGGGCCAAGGTCGAGAAGGATCCCGAGAACCCGCAAGTGGTGCTGACTGTTCGAGGAGTGGGATACAAGGCCGGACCTCCATGATGATCACCGCTCGGCGGTGGCCGTGATTTTCACCGCTCGGCGGTGTCCGTGATCTGGGGCTCGAGGCGACGCATCCAGAGTCGTTGGGGACGGTCTGGCCCGGTCGTGCGCGGGCTGACGGCGTTGAGTCGAGCCATGGCTCTGGCGTGGCGCCGATCGCTGCAGCTTCGAGTGGTGACCCTGACGCTGGGGTTGTCACTGCTGGTGATCATGGCTCTCGGCTTCGTCTTGACCAGCCAGATCACCGACCGCGTGCTGGACGCCAAGGTGCACGCCGCGACGGAGGAGATCGATCGGGCCCGCGGCACCGTCAGCGGCATCGTCGGCGGCGAGGAGAGCCGCTCGTTGGACAGCAGCCTCCAGCTGGGCCGCAATACGCTCATCGACCGCAAGACCGACGCCGGCAGCAACCTCGGCGGCGCGTTTGACGCGGTGCTCGTGGTGCCCGGCGACGGGCCCCGCGCTGCCACGTCCGCCGGCCCGGCGGCGCAGATCCCGGAGTCTCTGCGCGATTTCGTCAAGGCTGGGCAGGTCAGCTACCAGTACGCCACCGTGCACTCCGACGGCTTCAACGGCCGGGCGCTGATCATCGGCAGCCCGACCACCGGACCCGTGTCCAACCTCGAGCTCTATCTGATCTATCCGCTGTCCAGCGAGGAGAGCACGATCGCGCTGGTCCGCGGAACCATGCTCACCGGCGGCTCGGTGCTGCTGGTGCTCCTCGCGGCGATCGCGGCCCTCGTCTCGCGGCAGGTGGTGCAGCCGGTCCGGTCGGCATCGCGTATCGCGGAGAAGTTCGCGGAAGGAAACCTGACCGAACGGATGCCGGTGCGCGGCGAGGACGACATGGCGCGCCTTGCGGTCTCGTTCAACGACATGGCCGAAAGCCTGTCCCGGCAAATCACCCAGCTCGAAGAGTTCGGCAACCTGCAGCGGCGGTTCACCTCCGACGTCAGCCACGAGCTGCGCACCCCGCTGACCACAGTGCGGATGGCCGCCGACCTGATCTATGACCACAGCGAAGACCTCGACCCGGCGCTGCGGCGCTCCACCGAGCTGATGGTCAGCGAGTTGGACCGGTTCGAGACGCTGCTCAACGACCTGCTGGAGATCTCGCGCCACGACGCCGGCGTCGCGGAGCTGTCCGTCGAGCAGCTCGACCTTCGGTCGACGGTGCGCAGTGCCCTGGAGAACGTCGGGCACCTGGCCCACGACGCCGGCGTCGACGTCGACGTCGAGCTGCCGGAGGACGAGGTGATCGCCGAGGTCGACCCGCGTCGCGTCGAGCGGATCCTGCGCAATTTGATCGCCAACGCCATCGACCACGCCGAACACGAGCCGGTGCAGATCCGGATGGCCGCCGACGACGACACCGTCGCCGTCACGGTCCGCGACTTCGGAATCGGCCTGCGACCGGGCGAGGAGAAGCTGGTGTTCAGCAGGTTCTGGCGGTCCGACCCGTCGCGGGTGCGGCGTTCCGGCGGCACCGGGCTCGGACTGGCGATCAGCATCGAGGACGCGCGGCTGCACCAGGGCCGGCTCGAGGCCTGGGGCGAGCCCGGCAAGGGCGCCTGCTTCCGGTTGACGCTGCCGCTGGTACGAGGCCACAAGGTGACGACGAGTCCGCTGCCGCTCAAACCTGTTGGGCCCGAACGCAACGGGCGTCTCACCCAGCGTCAGCGGGAGCCGGCGGAGAGCGTATGAAACGCCTTGTCGCTGCTGTTGTCATGGTCGTGCTGGTTGTCTCGGGATGCGCCGGCGTGCCGTCGTCGTCGGCGCCTCAGGCCATCGGAACGGTCGAGCGCTCGGCACCGCCGAACTTGTCGGAGCCAACCCCGGGCATGGACCCCGACGTCCTGCTGCGCGAGTTCCTCAAGGCCACCGCTGACCCGGCCAACCGGCATCTGGCCGCACGGCAATTCCTGACCGACTCGGCGTCGAGCGGCTGGGACGACGCCGGCAGCGCGATGTTGATCGACAACGTGGTGTTCGTCGAAACCCGCAGTGCCGACCGGGTTTCGGTGAACATGCGCGCCGACATCCTCGGATCGCTCTCCGACATCGGGGTGTTCGAGACTGCCGAGGGCGCGATTCCCGATCCCGGGCCCATCGAACTGGTGAAGACGAGCGGCGGGTGGCGCATCGACCGGCTGCCCAACGGGGTGTTCCTGGACTGGCAGCAGTTTCAGGCGACCTACAAGCGCCACAACCTGTACTTCGCCGACCCGACCGGTAACACCGTCGTGCCCGACCCGCGGTATGTCGCGGTGTCGGATCCCGATCAGCTTCCCACCGAACTGATGAGCAAGCTGATCTCAGGCCCCCGGCGGGAGATGGCCAACTCCGTGCGCAACTTGCTGGGCGCACCGCTGAGGTTGCAGGGGCCGGTCACCCGCGCCGACGGAGGTAAGACCGGCATCGGCCGCGGCTATGGCGGCGCCCGCGTCGAGTTGGAGGGTTTGTCGACCACCGACCCGCACAGTCGGCAATTGGTTGCCGCACAGATCATTTGGACGTTCGCCCGCGCCGACATCACCGGGCCGTATGTGATCATCGCCGACGGGGCCCCGCTCGATGACCGGTTTGCCAACGGCTGGGAGGCAACGGATGTCGCGTCGACGGACCCGGGTGCCGACGACGGCGCCGCGGCCGGACTGCACGCGCTGGTGGGCGGGTCGCTGGTTGCGGTGGAGAACGACAACACGCCGCAGATGCCCGGGTCGTTCGGTCAGATGCCCGAGCAGAAGGCGGCGATGCTGTCACGCACCGGCCGCGACGTGGCGTCGGTGGTCGGACTGCGCAGCGGCCAGCCGGACGCGAATGCGTCATTGTGGATCGGGCCCGCCGGCGGGGTGGCGGTCGAGGCGACCGACGGCCGCGCCATCACGCGGCCGAGCTGGTCACTGGACAACGCGGTGTGGGTGGTGATCGACGGCGTCAACGTGGTGCGGGTGATCCAGGAGGCCGCGTCCGGGCAGCCGGCGCGGATTCCGGTCAACGCCACCGTCGTCACCACACGGTTCCCGGGCCCCGTCACCGAGTTGCAGCTGTCACGTGACGGCACCCGGGCGGCGATGGTGATCAACGGGCAGGTCGTGCTCGCAACCGTCGAACAAACACCGGGCGGCGAATACGCGCTGACGTATCCGCGCCGGCTCGGCTTCGGCCTCGGCTCGTCGGCGGTGTCGCTGTCGTGGCGCACCGGCGACGACATCGTCGTCAGCCGCACCGACGCTCAGCATCCGGTGTCGTATGTCAACCTCGACGGGGTGAACTCCGACGCGCCCGGCCGCAACGTCACGTCGCCGCCGTCGACCGTGGTGGCCAATCCGTCGACGGTGTACTTGGCCGATGCGCGCGGCGTGCTGCAGCTGTCGAGCGCGGCAGCGGAGAACGAGCAGCGCTGGGTCGACGTGCGCCCGCTGATGATTCCCGGCGCCATTCCGGTGTTGCCGGGGTGAGACATGTCGGCGCCGACCCGCGCTCACCGGCCGTGGTTGGCATCTGGTGCGACGTCGTCAGCCAAGCGCGCCAACACCTGTGCGTTCTTCAGGAATGGAGTGATGATGTCGACCGGCAGCGGGAACACCACGGTGGAGTTCTGGTCCGCGCCGAGTTCCAAAAGCGTTTGTAGATAACGTAATTGCAGCGATGCCGGACTCTTCGATAACGTGTCGGACGCTTGCCGCAGCTCTTCGGAGGCTTGCAGCTCGCCCCGGGCGTTGATGATTTTCGCGCGCCGCTCACGTTCGGCTTCGGCCTCGCGCGCCATCGCCCGCTGCATGGACTCCGGGATCTCGACGTCCTTGATCTCCACCACCCGGACTTCCACGCCCCAGGGCTGGGTCATCTTCTCGATGATGGTCCGCAGGTCGCTGTTGAGGTCCTCACGGTGGGCCAGCAAGGTGTCGAGGTCTGCGCGGCCGAGCAGCGAGCGCAATGTGGTCTGCGCAATCTGTGATGTGGCGACCGCGTAATTCTCCACAGCCAGAATGGCTTTGAGCGGATCGGTGACTTGGAACATCACGACCGCGTTGACCCGGGCGGGGACGTTGTCGCGGGTTATCACCTCTTGGGGTGGAATGGTCAGCGTCACCACCCGCTGGTCGACCCGGATCATTTTGTCGACGAGCGGTATCAGGAACACCAGTCCCGGCTTGTAGAGCGGACGGACATGGCCCATGCGGAACACCACACCGCGCTCGTACTCGCGCAACACCGCCAGCGCCACGAACCCCAGTGCGCCGAGCACGACGACGACGGCGAGCCCGATCGCGATCACTCCCGTGGTCATTGTGGAGAGTCTTCTCTGGCGGCGTATCCGCCGCCCCACCGGGTGGAGTAGCGGTCGATCGCGACGGCCACCGCCTCCTCCTCACCCGTCCGGTGCGGCAGGTGTGCCGGCGCGTTCGACGGAGTGTTCCAGAAGTGCTTGGCCAGCGGCAGTCCCGCGATGACCACCAGCAGCGACGTACCAACCAGCACCAGCGCGTCGGCCGCCGTATGGCTGCCGATCAGCATCCCGAGCGGCATCACCAAGCCCATCCCGGCGACTGCGCAGGCGATCCCCCGGTGGAACCGCCCGGCCTCCGAATGCGGCCACGGATCGACTTCACGGGTGACCTCACGCCCGTGATCGGATGCCGTGCATGTGGACTTGACCGGGCAGCTGTTGCACACCGTCGGCAGGGCGCGGTAGCGCATCACCCGGTGCTGCGGGTCGAACGACGTCGGCCAAAGCCACTGGTCTTGCGGGCAGATCCAGGCATCGTGGTCGGCGTGGTAGGTGAAACTGCCTGTGCGCCAACGGGAAGACCGCAGCGACGACCGGCGCGCCATCAGGTCGATGCCCCATGCGATCGCGACGAGCACCAACGCGTAGCTTGCGACGAGCCACACCGAAGCTGTCATGGTGTGTCCTTGGCTGCCGCCTTTTCCGTCACTATCTCGATGTACAGGGGGTGCTCGGGCAGTTCGTCCGCTGTGCGCCCGGAACGGAAGTGCCGCAAGGCTTGCCACGCGATCCACATGAATGGCACCACGCCGCCGAGGATGAAGATGACGTCGCCGGGGAAGCGCAGCCACTCCAGCAGCGCGTTGCCCGGCTGGGTCAGATAGCCCAGTGACCGCGCGTCGACGTAGCCGTCGTTGACGGAATGGAAAAGCTGCAGGATGCCCAGTGGGAGGAGGGTGGCGAAGATCATCCACGCCAGGCCGATGTTCAGCGACCAGAACGACAGCTTGGCCAGCTTCTCCGGCCACTTGTCGGCCGGGATCGCATACCGGAACGCGAACATCGCCAGCGCCACCGCGAGCATGCCGTACACGCCCATCATCGCGGCGTGGCCGTGGTTGGCGGTCAACGCGGTGCCGATCTGGTAGTAGGACACGATCGGCAGGTTGATCAGGAACCCGAAGATGCCGGCACCGAGGAAGTTCCAGAACCCAACGGAGACGAGGAACATCACCGCCCACCGATGCGGGAAGGGGTGGTCGCTGCCGGCCTGCTGGCGCGAGCCGAGCTGAAGGAACGCCCACGCCTCCACGGTCAAAAACGTCAACGGAATGACTTCCGCCGCCGAGAAGAACGCGCCCAGTGCCATGTGTTCTACCGGGGTTCCGGAGAAGTACAGGTGGTGCATCGTGCCGATGACGCCGCCCGCCGAGTACAAGATGATGTCGAGGAAGATGATACCCAGCGCGATCCGCTGGCGCACCACGCCGAGCAGCACGAAGATGTAGGCCACCATCACCGTGGTGAACAGCTCGAGGAAGTCCTCGACCCACAGATGCACCACCCAGAACCGCCAGAAGTCCGCGACGGTGTAGTGGGTGTCGCTGCTGGCGAGTAGTCCCACCGCGTAGAACATCGGAATGGCAAGGCCGGCAAATAAGAACAGCCACGGCATGTTCAGCTTCGACTCGTTCTTGAGCCGGGTGCGCATGCCGCGCCAGATGATCGCGATCCACAGGAACATGCCGACGACCAGAAGAATCTGAAACAGGCGCGGCAGGTCGAGGTACTCCCACTGCTGGGAGAACAGCGAGCCCTCCGGCACCACGCCGTAGATCGACAGTGCTTCGGTGATCAGCGACCCGAACACGACGAGCGCGACAGCGCCGAGCAAGCCGTAGGCGAGCCAGCTTTGCCGTCGAGGTTCTCGACGAGAGATGAACGGCGTCAAGAAGATTCCGCCGGCGAGGAAGGCCGCCGCGGTCCAGAACAACGCCAACTGGACATGCCAGGTCCGCGCGAGGTTGTACGGAAGCAGCCGGGCCAGGTCCAGACCGAAGAACGTCGACAAGTCGGCCCGGTAGTGCTGGGCGGCAGCGCCGACCAGAGTCTGCGCGAAGAACAGCACGGCCACGACCGCGAAGAACCAGATCGTCGCCCGCTGCGAGGGCGTCAGCGTCACCTCGCCGGGCTGACGGTAGGCCAGCGTGGGCGCTTCGGCGTTCTGCCAGCCGACCTTCTGGCTCCAGCGCCCGTAGATCGCGAACATGATTCCCGTGCCGCCGAGGAGGGCCACGAGTGACAGCATCGACCACACCACGACCTGGCCGGTGGGGCCGTTGTCGACACGTGGTTCGGACGGCCAGTTGTTGGTGTATGTGTAGCCGTGGCCGGGACGCTCCGCAGCGGACGCCCACGCGGTCCAGGCGAAGAATGCGGTCAGGTCGTTGATGTCGGCGTCGTCACTGATGGCGTTGGGCAACAGGCCGTACTTGTAGGAGTCCTCACCGAGGTAGGTGGCGTAGTGCTGTCGGATCGCCTCGAACGCCTTGGCTTGCCGGTCCGTGAACACGACGGTCTTGGTGTCCGGGTTATAGCGGTTGGTGCGAAACTCGGTGACGACGCGGTCCTGCGGGTCGGCGACGCCTTCGGCCCGGTACTGGTCGGCGACGTTGTCGGCGGCCATGCGCAGGTACTCGGCGGTGAAGTCCGGCCCCAGGTAGGCGCCGTGGCCGAGCACCGAGCCGTACTCCTGAAGGCCTCTGGCCTGGAAGAGCTCTTGGCCGCGGGTGATCTGCTGCCCGGTGAACAGCACCTGCCCGGATTCGTCAACAACCTTGTCCGGCAACGGCATTGCGGCCGTGTACGTGCGGTAGGCCAGAATGCCCATCACGAAGAAGCCGAAGATCATCACCAGCGCGACGCCTTGGATCCAGCCCTTGCCGACGAGGCGCTCAGCGGAGGGTTGGTCGGTCTCCGGTGCTGACGACGACTCCGTTGGATCTGGATCGATGGCCATGCGGTGCCCCCTGCTCGGTGCCGTCCCCGTTTGTGTATCACGCCGGACGGCGAACGGGAACCGATCGGGATGTCTGTTGGCGTGTCAGCGGTGATCGCCACACTGGCGTCGTGCTCGACCTGGTGCTGCCGCTGGAGTGCGGCGGCTGTGGCGCGCCGGCCACGCGATGGTGCGACGCCTGCGCGCGTGAACTTGCGCTGCGCACAGACGACCCGCGGCTGATCACCCCCCGCGTGGGCCCCGGCGTGCCGGTCTTCTCGCTCGGCCGCTACGCCGGCGCCCGCCGCGCCGCGATCGTCGCCGCCAAGGAACGCGGTCGATCAGATCTGGTTGCGCCGCTCTCGGCGGCGCTCGGGGGCGGACTGGACCGGCTGGTCGGATGGGGCATCGTCGACACGCCTCTGACACTGGTGCCCGCGCCCACCCGTCGCGCGGCCGCCCGGCGGCGCGGCGGCGACCCCGTCGCCCGCATCGCGATGGCGATCGCCAACGGGCGCGACGGCGTCGATGTCGAGTCGGCGTTGCGCATGCGTGCGGTAACCCGCGACTCGGTCGGGCTCTCGACAGCCGCGCGTCAACGCAATGTCCACGGCCGCGTCAAGCTGCAGCGGCGGGTAGGCGGCGACGTGCTGGTCGTCGACGACATCGTGACCACCGGCGCCACCGCCGCCGAGTCCGTGCGCATCCTGCAAACCGCAGGCAGCTGCGTCGTCGGAGTGCTGGCCATCGCACACGCCTGACGCCGCGGACGCTTTCACCGCCACCAACGCAGGTGAAGAACAGGCAACGGGTCTGCCAAATGAGTGGCACGGGATGGTGAACAGGTACTACCGTCGGGTCCAAGTACGTGAACCCTCACGGCGGCCGCCTCCACAAGCGGGGCGCCACTTACCGACAGCGGTAGGAGGTGAGTCTCTCGACCCCTGGCCCGGTGGGTGGCGAAACACCGTCCGACTCCCACGGGGCTCGTTCTCACGACCGGGCACGCCGGAAGCGCGTGCGACTCCGCGACAGAAACGAGTTGTCAAGCATGTCAAGCCGATCCGTGGAATCAGACCAATTCTTGGCCGAAACCGACGAGCAGGCCGAGTCGGCGCCGACCGCCGAGGTGGTCGTGAAGGGCCGCAACGTCGAGGTCCCCGACCATTTCCGCGTCTATGTTTCGCAGAAGCTCGCCCGCCTCGAGCGGTTTGACCGAAGCATCTACCTCTTCGACGTCGAGCTGGACCACGAGAAGAACCGTCGTCAGCGCAAGAACTGTCAGCACGTGGAGATCACGGCGCGCGGCCGCGGGCCCGTGGTCCGCGGCGAGGCCTGCGCCGACAGCTTCTACGCCGCTTTTGAATCGGCGGTCGCCAAGCTGGAGAACCGGCTGCGGCGCATGAAGGACCGACGCAAGATCCACTACGGCGATAAGACCCCCGTCTCGCTCGCCGAG
>Ga0210086_1001909_pt1 | contig 10234 bp, 6 predicted proteins | sample China_Galinas_PW_3_FD_184867 | JGI IMG/M metagenome (GOLD analysis project Ga0210086, IMG submission 184867) | Wetland microbial communities from San Francisco Bay, California, USA, that impact long-term carbon sequestration - China_Galinas_PWB_D2... | ecosystem: Environmental > Aquatic > Marine... | reverse complement strand
AGGTTAGCAACCTCAGGTGATATGGTAAATGATTGCTTATCCTTTGTAATAAAGGTAACGTTTTGTGTTACCGGTGGTGTTATTTCCATCTCCATGCCAAAGAGTGACATGCCGGTGAGTGTGAGGGCTATTATTAATAATTTTTTCATGAGTTTTATCCTTATTATTTAAGCATTTGGAGATTTGGGTGCTGCTGTTGTAATTGGTTCAGGAATTGTTTTGTTGCATCACTAAGCGGATTCTTTCTTAAGGTGAGCGCAGTTAAGTTTTGCAGATTGCCGATAGTATCAGGCAGCGATTGCAATTGGTTGCTGTCTAAGGAAAGCTCAGTTAAGTGTTGTAGATTGCCGATAGTATCAGGCAGCGATTGCAATTGGTTGTAGCGTAAGGTGAGCGTAGTTAAGTGTTGTAGATTACCGATAGTAGCAGGCAGCGATTGCAATTGGTTGTCGACTAAGTAGAGCGCAGTTAAGTTTTGCAGCTTGCCGATAGTAGCAGGCAGCGATTGCAATTGGTTATTGTTTAAGTAGAGCTCCCTTAAGTTTTGCAGATTACCGATAGTATCAGGCAGAGACTGCAATTGGTTGACGTCTAATTTGAGCTCCCTTAAGCTTTGCAGATTACCGATAGTAATAGGCAGCGATTGCAATTGGTTGTCGAATAAGTTGAGCGTAGTTAAGTGTTGTAGATTACCGATAGTAGCAGGCAGAGATTGCAATTGGTTCTTGTTTAAGTAGAGCTCCCTTAAGTTTTGCAGATTACCGATAGTATCAGGCAGCGATTGCAATTGGTTGCTGTTTAAGGAAAGCTCAGTAACGGTCTTAATTTCAGGAATTAATGCAATGCCTACAGCACTTACAAGATTTTTTTTGGATAAATTAAGTTTTCCCTGTGTTATTTTTGGCACCTGCTCCAATGCCACCAAATCGGCAATGCTATAAACCTGCGGTGCTTTATTTTGTATGGCTGTTGCAGCATCAGCAAAACCTTCTACACCTAAGAAATCAGCAGTTTTTTTTAACGTATCAATATCTTCTGCACTTTTACCTTTTAAAATAGACCCAAGAACATTTCTGGTTAAAGCAGGTGTGCCGGCAAAAGTATGCTTTGTAAAAAAATTAGCGTCTAGACCCAGCAATTGTTGGGTTGTATCGGCGTGTAAAAATTGTTCTATAGCTCTAACAATAAGCAAGAGTGCATTTAAAGGTACATGCTCATCATAGCGGATTTCTGTTACGTTCGGCATTTCACTTAATATATCTTGTATAACGGGAATATATTTGGCTGTTTCCTTAGAAATATTAATATGTTTGTTATCAGATGTTGTAATGCCTACGTATCCTTCCGGAATCTTAGTTTCACGTTTTTGCTCCATGCCAAAGAGTGGCATACCGACGAGCGTGAGGGCTATTATTAATAACTTTTTCATGGCTTCTCTCCTATATTTTATAATAATCTATTGCTTCATATTATAAATATCATAATTCAATTTGAATATTAAATGCAATAGTTTACGAAGATAGCAACCATATATCTCCCCTTTTAGGGATTATTTTGCTGTTCCTTATTTGCTCGTTTATGAGCAATCAAAAAAGGAGAGTATATAAAATCACCCTTCCTTATTTCCGAATTATTATCCTCCTTCTTCCCTGCTCAGCCCCAGCATGACGGAGGCAAAACCGGGATGCCGTATGTCCGTGGCCGGCCGTAGCGTCAGCAAGGCCGGGGCAACCACGGGCAAGGCACACGGGCGAGCCGGAGTTATGCACCCTTTTTACCTTGGTTTTACTCAGGCAAACACCTTCGCTGTTATTAAATTATGCGACATATTAACCTGAGGAAGCCGCATATAAGACACCCACCTTGCAGCGATATCAAAATATGGTAAAAACAGTACCTATAGACTTATATACAAGAATTTTACATCACAAATTATAACAAACCTACATCGTTGGACTAAAATTTTATGAGCACCGATTGACAGACATTCAGGTATAAGGCATACTAATTAAAGGAAAAATTGGAATATATTAAAATACATAAAAACTCATAAAGAGGGACAAGAAAATGGCGAAAAAAATAATTGGTATCGATCTAGGTACCACCAACTCTGTGGTTGCCTTTATGGAAGGTGGCCAATCAAAGGTTATCCCAAACAAAGAAGGTAACAACACTACCCCTTCTATGGTAGCCTTCGCTAAAGACGGCAAACGCCTTGTAGGAACCCTGGCAAAACGCCAAGCTATCACCAACCCAGAAAATACTATTTTCTCTGCAAAGCGCTTTATTGGCAAAAACTTTGAGAAAGTATCTCATGAGATTAGCCGCATGCCATATAAATTAGTTAAAAACAACAAAGGTAGCATCAGCATAGAAGCACAAGGCAAAGAATACTCTACACAAGAGATATCTGCAGCAATTTTGAGCCATCTCAAGCAAACAGCAGAAGAATACTTGGGGCACCCTGTTACTGAAGCGGTCATTACCGTGCCGGCATACTTTGATGATGAACAACGTCAAGCAACAAAAGATGCGGGCAAAATCGCAGGGCTCGACGTAAAACGTATTATCAACGAACCTACAGCAGCAGCGCTTGCTTATGGATTTGATAAGAAAAAAGCCGGGCATATTGCGATATTCGACTTTGGTGGCGGTACATTTGATATATCAATCTTAGAAATTAATGATGGCGTTATCGAAGTAAAATCAACCAATGGTGATACCCATTTGGGAGGTGACGATATCGATTTATACATACTGGATTATTTAATTGCTGAATTTAAACAAGATCAAGGTATCGACCTACATAATGACACTGCAGCATTGCAACGTTTAAAAGAAGCTGCTGAAAAAGCTAAAAAAGAGCTTTCTTCATTACAAGAAACAGAAATTAACTTGCCATACATTACGGCAGATGCAACCGGACCAAAACACTTGTTAATCAAATTAACACGTGCAAAACTAGAAAGCCTATGCAGCAACATATTCAATCGCTTAATGGAACCATGCAAAAAAGCATTAAGTGACGCGCAATTAAGTATTGGTGATATTAATGAAGTTATTTTGGTTGGTGGTTCAACTCGCATACCAAAAGTACAGCAATTAGTAAAAGATCTATTTGGCAAAGAACCTAATAGATCAGTGAATCCTGATGAGGTAGTTGCAGCCGGTGCGGCAATTCAAGGTGGCGTATTAGCAGGAGAAGTAACTGATGTATTACTACTTGATGTTACCCCATTAACCTTGGGTATCGAAACACTTGGTGGCATTGCAACTCAACTGATTACACGTAACACAACAATTCCAACAAAAAAATCGCAAGTGTTCTCTACAGCAGAAGATAACCAAACCGCAGTAGATATCCGCGTGGTTCAAGGTGAACGTCAATTTGCAAAAGATAACAAATCGCTCGGCCAGTTCAGGCTTGAGGGTATCCCGGCAGCACCACGTGGTGTACCGCAAGTTGAAGTGACCTTTGATATTGATGCAAATGGTATTGTACATGTATCTGCAAAAGATAAAGGTACCGGCAAAGAACAAAAGATCACCATTACCAACAGCAGCGGCCTTGACCAAACAGAAATCGACCGCATGGTACAAGAAGCAAAAGAACATGAGCAAGAAGACAAAAAAGCTAAAGAAGTGATAGAAAAACGTAATCACCTTGATAGCGTTATCTTGCAAGTAGAAAAAACATTAAACGAAAATAAAGAAAAGCTCGAAGCTGCAGACATCACGGCAACAGAAGAAGCATTAACCAAAGCAAAAGCTACGCTTAAAGATAAAGCAGAAGATGCGCACGCATTACAACAAGCAACTGATGAACTTTTGCAAGCATCACATAAAGTTGCAGAGCTATTGTATAAAGAGCAAAGCACACAGCCAGAGCAAGAACAACCGCATCAAGCAGGACAAAACGCACATAATCAAGAAGGTCCAATTGATGCTGAAATTAATCAGTAAATAATTATGCGCCACGGGTGGCATGTGCCACTCGTGGTAGCAAAATGGGATGGAGGTTATAAAAATATGAAGCACATTTTACTGAGCGTATTCACGCTCAATCTTTTTATCACAGGTATACATGCCATGGAGCATGATCCTGATAAATTAAACCAATCAGAAAATCAAACACAAATTACCCCAACATCTTCACCGCAAGAATCTTCTGTGGTAACAAGAGTCCCCGAGTTACGCCAATCAAGATTAAATAGTAATACCGGTGGTCTACGTAGATATCTTTTTGACGGACGCATGCTAATAGATGCGAGCCAACATGATCCAGAACTTGGGCCGGATTATATCTACACCCTTAAGGGCTACCAAAATAGCTGGCATCCATACGTTACGTTGTACCGTGGCATTGGCCCTGATGCGGGACACCAGCATGGCAGAGACCTCAGACAAGAAGCGATATTAGATAATCAAGTTCTGGGATATGATCCACAACATGGGCATACAGATTGCGTAGAACATCACCAGGGTAGCAATGTAAGCCAATTTAGTTCATGGACATATAGCAAAAAAAATGCAACAGAATGTTTTGCATCAGAAGTTGGTGGTATCATAGTACAAGGTAACTTTCAAAAAGGTGAAATAAAAGAAAGCCCGAATATGTATAATGAAAAAGAAATTTTGGTTCGGGGCAATGTTGAGAACTTTAACGTATTTTTAGTTGTTCATGCAAACCCTGTAGATGGTGAGATGTCTATGCTTGAAATCACCGATGAGCATAGAACACAAATACGTGATTGTATGAATACAGGATTATCATTTGATGATGCTATACATAAACTTATAAATGATTTAAATAAAACTGATTAAAGCAAATCTATATAGATTAAACAATCTCACACAACATTAAAAAAGCCCAAGTTAACCTTGGGCTTTTTGTTATTTATAACCGGCATCAATTTTATTGCGGGCCAGACATCTCTACACGCAACTTTCTACCGTTGTAGATAACACCATGCAATTTGCGAATAACATTTTGCACCTTATTATCATCGGTAATAGATACCCATGAGTGCCTATCTTGCAATACGATCTTGCCTATAGACTCACCACGAATTTCACTTTTTCTGCAGATAAAGTTAATAAGTTCACCTTTACCCATACCATCTATTTTACCAAGGTTGATAAATAAACGATTTTTATGCTGATCAGAAGGCCCTGAATAAGAAGAAAAACGTCGTCCGTTTGATCTATTATCACCACGACCATAAGATCTGTCATTATGTCGCGCGCCATAGCCACTATCAATACCTATGTCAGGAACACCGGCATAACTATCGAGTAAATTTCTATGACTTAGGGTGAACATGCGTTGAATCAAATCTTCTTTAGAAAGATCACTCAATGCATTGGTAATAGGTGCAATGTATGGCTTAATAGATTGTGCATCGGTAGATGTATTGCGTAATGTATCAGAAAAGTTGAGTAATTGTTTTTGGCAAATTTCATCACCTTTTGGCACAAGTATCAATTCAATTTTTTTACCAATTGTACGTTCGATAAATTTAATTCTGCCTTTGTCTTGGCCAGAACAAATAATTATAGAAAAACCTGATTTGCCCGCACGTGCGGTACGGCCACTTCTGTGTGTATAATTTTCTATATCATCCGGCAAGCCATAGTGCATTACGTGTGTTACGCTGTCTACGTCGATGCCGCGTGCTGCCACATCAGTTGCTACCAATAACTGCACATGTTTGTTTCTAAATTTATGCATCACTGCATCGCGCTGTGCCTGAGAAAGATCACCGTGCAATGCTTCTACATTATAGCCATCACGCATTAATTTTTTAGCAATTTCTTGCACATTGCTTCTGGTACGGCAGAACAAAATGCCAAACATGCCCGGAGAAAAGTCAATAAAACGTCTTACCGCTGCATACATATCTGTTCTTTTTACCGCACAGTATTGGTGAGTAATATTGCTCGCACTACTATTACGTGTGCCTACCGTAACTTGTTCAGGGTTACGCATATACTTTTGTGCAATTTTTTCGATTCTGCCTTCCATCGTTGCCGAGAAAAGCCAAACATTTTTTTGGTCAGAAGATGCCTCAAGAATAGTATCTAAATCTTCTTGAAAGCCCATATCAAGCATCTGGTCTGCTTCGTCCAATACAAACATAGAAATAGTTTGCAATGATAGGGTACGGCGCTTTAAGTGGTCAATCACCCTTCCCGGCGTTCCTACCACAATTTGTGAACCACTTTTTAATTGCTTAATTTGATCATTAATATTGGCACCGCCATAAATAGCAGCAATCTGTAACCCATCAATGTACTGAGCATACCGCTTCAACTCTTGGGTAATTTGTAGACACAACTCTCTGGTTGGGCATAGGATTAATGCTTGTGTATTGCGGCTTTGCGTGTCAATACGGTGTAACATAGGCAACCCAAAGGCTGCTGTTTTACCGGTACCTGTTTGTGCAAGGCCGATAAAGTCACGTGTACCCGCTAATAATATAGGAATTGCTTTTTCTTGAATGGCTGTAGGTTTGGTAAAACCTAACTCTTGAACAGCCTTCACGAGCCGCTCATTAATACCTAATGCATGTATACTCATATACCTCTCATAAATAGATAAAAATACAGATTAATAAAATAGAAGTGATAGTACATTCAATGCTGTATAGCCATTATTGCACCATTTTTTCCATTTGTCAAAAGAACCCAAATGCGTTTTACCGGAAAAACACCTTAAATTAACTATTTTCAACTGAGAAATTCATTATCCAGCAATATTCATCCCCCGTTGATTGCTAGGCTGACACAACATAAATATCCATTGATGGTTTTACAAACCATTGCTTTTACCCCCCCCCTAATCAATTACAATTAGAATTGAATATAGGTGAAATGTAGACCAATGAAAGGAAATTTTAATGAAGAAATTATATGCATTATCATTCTTAGTTCTATTCCTGGGTTTCACTGCTCAAGCGATGGAAAAAAAAGATTTGATGGAAGTTGAGCCAACAACTCAAGCACCTGCTCAAGTACCAGCTCAAACAATTAAGGTAACTACGCCGGATGGTTCTATCGATATTTCAAAACTAACTATTCAATATATACCCTACTTTGCAGCAATGCTGCGTTGGAATCCCAATCAAAACCAGATATTTCTTGATAGTCCGGTAACACTCGAAAGCCTTACATTAATTGTGAATATCCTGCAGGAGATGTATAATAATGCACCTATACTCAAATTAGATCCTCAATTTTTTACTAAATATTCACCGGCAGACATCCCTGCTCAAGCCAAAAATATTGTAGAAAATCAGTTTAACGTCTTAAACCTTCCATGGGTAGGCTGGATTGTCAATTACCCTGCTCAAAAATGGGCTGAAAGGAGTGGTACTTATCAACAAAGAATAGTTAATCTTATGAATACTGCAGATTATTTAGGTCTTGTTTGGATAATTAATGCAGCAAGTCGTATATGGTTAGAAAAAGGTTATACACTACAAGATGCACAAACACAGGCAACGGTTACTGATGTTATAGAATACTATCTGCAAAAATATTATGAAAAATATAGTCAAGAAGGTCCAAAATACAGCGAGCATGTATTATTACAAGTTGTTACTAATGAATATAGCATAGCAGATTTAATCGCATTTAATATGCTGCCACTTCACGCGACGAATCCCCCTTTAAATAAACTTAAAATTGGTGGTATATGGTTTTCGATTAAGCGTCCAGGTAGCTTAACAAGCGTAGCAGGTATCAATTTGATACCCGAGCATATTCGCCAAAATATAGAATATCTTGATTTAAGTGATAATTATATTGCATCACTACCGTCGCATGCATTTGCCGGACTTCCAAATTTAGTACAACTTAATTTGTCTCGCAACAATATATCATCTATTGAGCCTGGTGCATTTGCCGGACTTCCAAATTTAGTACAACTTAATTTGTCCCGCAACAATATATCATCTATTGAACCTGGTGCATTTACCGGACTTCCAAAGGTAAAAAGAATTAATTTAGGTCACAATAATATCTCAAAGATCGACTACACAATATTTAGAAATCTTCCGAACTTAAAAGAACTAGATTTAAGGGATAACCCATTAAGTGAACAAGATATTGCTAGGCTAAGAGCATGGTTAGCTACAGTTATGATATAAAACATTGCATAGTAAAAAACTGTATCCAATTTACAAGTAAAAGGGCCTTCCACTACAGAAGGCCCTTTTATTTGTAACAAACTCTAAAAAGCTTATTTACAGCAGCTATCGTCACAGCCGGAAGTAAAGTGCATTACAAACATCACAAAGCTAATTACACCTGCAAGGCCAATGATGTAGAAAGAAGGTACAATAAGCATTGGGAACGTATTGATCATAAACCCTGATCTAAAGAAATCGTAACCGAATGGGAAAAAACCAATATTAATAGATGCTAATGCAGTAATCAACCAGGTAGCCAACGTGAGCAAGTGATGTGATTTCATACTATCTCCTTAAGAATTGAAACCATAAATTTTAAACACCTAGTTAAAATATATAGCAAACTGGCCCAACATACACAACACTTCATGCAATATGCCTACAAAAAATATTTGAAGAAAATGATATTTTAACGCACAATAAGGAATATAAACAATGTAACTATACAAGAGGCAAGGCACTATGGCAATTCAAGCAGGGCTCGTCGGACTCCCGAACGTGGGCAAATCAACCTTATTTAATGCACTTACTAAATCAAGTATTCCGGCAGAAAATTATCCGTTTTGCACCATAGACCCACACATGGCAATTACTGAAGTGCCGGATAAACGCATGGATCTATTGCAGCAAATCTATAACTCTCAAAAACAAATCCCTGCAACGGTACAATTTGTCGACATCGCCGGCCTGGTAAAAGGCGCAGCTTCCGGTGAAGGTTTAGGAAACCAGTTTTTAAGTCACATCAGAGAAGTTGACCTTATCTTGCATGTTCTACGCTGCTTTGAAGACCCAGATATTTTGCATTCAGGCGATACTATAGACCCTATCGCCGACTATGAAACAATTATCTCTGAATTAATGCTCAAAGATTTAGAGTCGGTACAAAAGCGTTTAGAAAAATTAGAAAAACAAAAACGCGGCCTCAAACCGGGCTCTGCCGAATATAAAGAAACTATTGCAGAATATGATTTGCTACAAAACGTACTCAACGCACTTAATGATGCTGATGCATCCCGTGCACGGGAATTAATCCAACAAGCACCGGTCAAAACCATACCCCTGCTGGCTGCTAAAAACTTTCTGATTATTGCCAATATTGCAGAAAATGAACTTGACAATAAAGCGTATGTACAAAATAAGCATTACCTTGCCTTAGTCACAAAATTTGGGCCCGATCGCGTTATACCGGTCTGCGCAAAAATTGCCTACGAACTTTCACAATTGAATGATGAAGATGCCGCAGAAATGATGGGCATGCTCGATCTCGATGAGCGCAGCCTAGATGTTATTATCCGCACCACCTATCAACACCTTGGCCTCATCACCTTTTTTACCTGTGGACCTAAAGAAATTCATGCATGGCCAATTAAAAAAGGCACCAATATCAGATCAGCTGCCGGCGAGATCCACTCAGACTTAGAACGTGGATTCATCTGTGCTGAAGTATTCAACTGCACCGATCTATTTGAACACAAGAGTATTGCCAAGCTCAAAGAACTAGGCAAGGTACGAACTGAAGGCAAAGACTATGTGGTACAAGATGGCGATATTGTCTTGATTAGATTTAACGTATAATAAGGGCTGTTGCATTTTTGCATCTTTCATCTACTATTAAATAGTAAGTAAAAACATTGCAGAAATATTCTAATAGAAATATTTATAAGTAGGGAATTATATATGAACATTCGTATACCAGGTATACTCTTTGCACTTATGTTCTGTGCAACACCTCTTATGCATGCACAGATAACCGTGCACGAGATCAAAGAAGCAACGCCAAAGTTATTACAAGCCATTGATACCACCAATATAGATACCTTTATGGGCACATTTGATCGTATCTTTATCTACAACCAAGAAACACCTCCTACCCCTGAGCTAACCTGGGCATATACCAAGTTGCTACAAAAGTTAGAAACTAAAGCACTTGATCTACGCAGCTATCTACAAGCAGAGTGGCAAAGAAAATCAATTAATATAAGTTCTATCACAACAGGCCTTGCCTCACTATTGGGCGGCTTATATGCTACTGCCATGGCCCC
>Ga0210086_1001908_pt1 | contig 10240 bp, 8 predicted proteins | sample China_Galinas_PW_3_FD_184867 | JGI IMG/M metagenome (GOLD analysis project Ga0210086, IMG submission 184867) | Wetland microbial communities from San Francisco Bay, California, USA, that impact long-term carbon sequestration - China_Galinas_PWB_D2... | ecosystem: Environmental > Aquatic > Marine... | reverse complement strand
CATTCTCTTCCCGGGCCCAGGATCTTCAAAAAACAGATACTATTTACAGGCTCCTGTTGCTGGCACCCGGCGATACCAGCCTGACCAGATCTTTGAACGGCAGCATAGACAATCTTTCTTACAGCTAGCCTGATACGGCCATGTACTATGCGTTGAAAGAGGATAGTCTCTCGCGGTTAAGTGGATATATCGCTGGTTCGGCGATGGCATTGAACATGCAGGGAATTTGCTATCAACTGTCCGGGGATATGCGAAAGGCCATTGAATTACGCTCGCGCATTCCCCGTAGCTCTGCTGCGGGGTTAGCGAGCACAAATAAAATTAACAATTAATCGATGATTCCTCGCAGCTTGCTGCGAGGAGAGTCAATTGTTTCTCCAGGCTGTAAAACTTTCCAGGGAGCATGACCTGCAAAGTATCCTTTGTAATATCTATAATAACCTGGGGAATATATATTCCTACATGGGTGCATTTGAAACTTCGCTGGATTACCAGTTCAAATCACTTGAACTGGCTGAAGTGCTCAAGGATTCGTCAAAAATGGCTGTGAACTTCAACAACATCGGACTGAGATACAGTGAATTGAACCAGGAAGACAGGGCCATTGAAAACTATAAAACAGCGCTGAAAATGAATCTCCAGAGGAAAAAGTACCGGAACGTTAGCATCAATTACTCAAACCTGGGACGCTCCTATGTGATTAAAGCGCAATTCGATTCTGCCGTGTACTATTACCATAAGGCCATGGATATCTTTGAAGCACATTTTCCTGAGAGCATGGATAAATCGCTGATTACAAACGGACTGGCCTACACTTATATCCATCTTGGAAAACTGGATTCTGCCCGGCATTATTTAATGCTCGGCAAGGAGATCTCGGAACGGACCAATGATTTTTATGGAAAACTGGATGCAATTTCTCTGGAGGGAGAAATATTGAAACTGGAAAAGAATTTTCTCCCGGCCAGGAAGTCTTACCTGGCAGCTCTTGATATGTCCAGGGAAGCCGGACTTTTTGGCAACGAAATGGATATTCATCGCGAGCTGGCTGAGTTGAGCCATGACCTTGGGCAAAATGAAGAGGCCTATGAATATTTCCTTCGCTATGATGAGTTAAAGGATTCGCTCTTCAATGTGGATAAGATCAATGAAATAGCCAACATAGAGTTCAGCTACCAGTTGGACAAACAGGCCCGCCAGGACTCCCTGGACCAGGTGAAGGCGGAAATGATCAGGATCGAACAGGCAAAACTGGAAAAGTACCATGCAGACAGGAGAAATACGCTGCAATACAGCGGCATCGCCTTGTTTGTACTGATCATATTCCTGATCATTCTGATGAACAGGAAACTCCAGATGAGCGACAAGATACTGGATCTCATGATCTTCATCTTCTTTCTCATCCTGTTTGAGGCTTCACTGGTAGCCTTTGATCCCCTGATCGATCATCTGGCCAGGGGGGAGGTGCTGATCAAGGTCATTTGTAACAGTTTTCTTGCTTTTGTCATATTTACCGCTCATCACTTCCTGGAGGAGCGGATGAACCGCATGATCAGCAGAAATTAATACCCTGCAGCTCAGCAGATTTCACTCATACTTCAGAATAGAAGCTGTACTGGTTCGCGCCGCTACCAGAATATTATAACTGATAGTTGCAATGGACACGATGACTACTATTACAGTACCGATCAGAAATTCAACCAACTGCAGTCCGTATTTTTCTGCACCCGGCAATTTGTTATACATAAACCAGGCACTCACCCAGGAAATTATGATACCAAGTACGATCAGGCCCAGGAACTCGCCTGCCAGCTTCATGTAGAGCCTGAATAAAGAAAACCCCACCACTTTCCTGATGCCGATCTCTTTCATTTTCCTCCTGCAATAATAGAGAACCAGACCGAACAGGCCCACTGATGAGATCAGTATGGAAAAGGAGGCGAACATAAAACTTACATTTCGAAAAACACCCCAGATACGGGTCGCGTTCTCACTTGTGATATGATTGATGAAAGGTTCAAAATTAAAGGCATCCCCGGGATATGATTCCTCGAAAACGGACCTAGCGATCGCTTCTGCTTCCTGCTTCTTACCCGCAGCGTAACGGATACTGTACACGCCTGTCAGTGAGACCGAGTCCCCCATCAGTCTGAAGGTTTGCGGTTCAATGGGATTGTGCACCGACTGGGCCACATAATCCTCCACCACCCCGATAACCTCCCAATCCTTTCCGGGGGCCTTGATCTTCATACCAACAGGAGCTTCCCAGCCGAAAACCCTCACAGCAGTCTCATTGACCAGGCATTTATCCTGATCCGACGGATATTCCCTGGAGAAGTCCCTCCCCCTGGTAATCCTGATCCTGTAAGTGTCAAAATACTCATAACTGACATTATATATTCTCACGAAAGTCTTCTCTTCCGGGAGCCCGCCCTCCCAGCTCATATCATTCCCCCCCGGAAGGAGGAAAGGAATATAATCCGTAAAACAGGCATTCTCGATTTCCGGAAAGTTCTGCAACCGCTGCCTGACCGGATCAAATGAGCCTGTCCGGTATGTTTTAATATTGGCAGTTATCAGGTTATCCTTGTCAAATCCCATTTCTTTGTTGATCATGAAGTCGGCCTGTTTGAAGAAAATAAAGCTCACTATGACAAGAAACAGGGAAATCGCAAATTGTGAGGTAACCAGGACTTTTTTTATGGAGATCCTGTTGTGTTCGACGGTCAGAAAGCGCTGCTTCAGCGCCTTGACCGGATTGTACCTGGAGATGATGAAAGCCGGGTAAAGTGAGGAAAGAAATCCTGTTACTACGGCCACCAGCAGGACAAAACCGATCTGCTGTAGATTGTGGAAGATACCGGGGCCCAGATCCAACCCCAGGATCCGGTTGTAAAGAGGCATGCCAAAATGAACCACAAGCAGTGCGATCATTGCACAAAAAAGCGATTCGGCGATCGCTTCACCAACAAATTGCCACCACAGCTCCCGGTAGGTGTAACCCACACTTTTTTTGATCCCGATCTCCCTCATCCTTGATGTTGCATCGGCTGTCTGAAGATTGACAAAGTTGATGGAGGTCAGTACAAGGATCAGCAGGGCAATAAAGCTAAAAAGCCCCATGGCGATCATCATATCGGGTTGGAAATATGCATTTATGTGAACCTTCGAGAGCGGCCTGAGATAGGGATAGTGGTACTCCCGGTAATTCTTCAGCGCATCGTGGATCTTTTCATTCACCTGTTTGAAATCGGCATTCTTCCTGAGGAGAACGTATGTATTAAATGAATACCACCAGTAATTGTCATCCCTGTTACTGTATCCCGTGAACTCTGCATAATCTTGCATTGGCAACAGGAATTCGGGTCTCCATTCCGAATTTCCCGGAAGATCTTCATATACACCAGTCACGGTCAGGGGGATTTTATTTTCCAGGTACAGCACTTTTCCGCAGGCTTCCCCGGCAGGGAAGAACTTTCTCGCACTTGCCCTGGAAAGCACCAGAGAATGCGGAGAGGTCAGTGCATCGCGGGCAGTTCCTTCAATGAAGCTGAAAGTGAAAATATCGAATATGGTCGAATCGGAAAAGGATCCCTGCTTTATCATGACCGGACTGGACGGATCGATCGAAAAGTAGTACCCGTCGATGTTGTCATCACCGGCCGAATGAATAACTGCTATCTTTTCCACTTCCGGCAACTCCGTCAGCTCGTGCCTCCCAAGGGCCGCGGGGACACTGGCGGAGTGAGGATTGGAACTGTACTGCACATCGCTGAAAATCTGCAGCCTGCAGATCCGGTCATAAAACTGGTTATGTTTGTCATAACTCAGGTGGTACTGGAGGAACAGGGAGATCAGCAGAAAAGCAGTGATCCCTGCTATGAGGTTCAGGGCGCTGATCCCGGCCATCAATTTATTATTCATCCTGCGCCTGAAGAACATGGTGAAAAAATGTGTTTTCATCGTCTGAGATTAAGCAATATGAAATTGACGGATACGGTGATCGATAATCACGCGACCATCAAGGAGATTTACAGTTCGATGGGCCCTTTCTGCGTGTGCCAGTGAGTGTGTGACCATGACGATGGTCGTCCCTGATTCGTTGAGCTTTTCCAGCAGTTGCATGACCTCTTCACCGTTGGCCGAATCCAGGTTACCGGTAGGTTCATCGGCGAGGACCAGGCCGGGCTCCGGCACAACCGCCCGCGCGATGGCTACGCGCTGTTGCTGCCCACCTGACAGTTGCTGCGGGAAATGATCCCTGCGGTGACCGATCTGCATCCTGTCCAGGACAGCCATGATCCGTTTTTTCCTCTCCGGCGAACGCATCCTGACTGCAAGTAGGGGAAGCTCCACATTTTCATACACTGTCAGCTCATCGATCAGATTAAAATTCTGGAAAACAAATCCGATCTTTCCCTTCCTCATCCTTGTCCTGTTCAGTTCACTCATCCCGGCCGTGGGTGTACCGTCAAAATAATACTCCCCGCCATCGGGCGTGTCCAGCAGTCCAAGAATATTCAGCAGGGTAGATTTTCCGCATCCCGACGGACCCATAATTGCCAGGAATTCACCCCTTTGAACTGAAAGGCTGACCTTATTCAAAGCGGTGGTCTGAATTGTTTCGGCACGGAAAATCTTGGATAATTCAACTGTACGTATCATGGTGTTTGTTTTCGATTATGATTTCGAAAAGCGTGCCAGTAAAATTAATATGCTTATAATATGGCACTTAGCTATAACCGTCTTCAATGAGATTGTAAAATATTCTTACAGTGATGCGTAAAATTTTATTACATTTGAGCCTATAATTCCGGACCATGAAAGGGAGCAAGATCCTGATTGCAGATGATAACAGGAATGTCCTCAAAGCCCTGTCCCTTTTACTTTCCTCAGAATTTGACATAGTGAGAACCCTGCAGCATCCAAACAGGTTGCTGGAGGAGCTGGCATCACAGGAATATGATGTCGTATTGCTTGACATGAATTTCACCACAGGACAGCAGACAGGAAACGAGGGCATTTACTGGCTGCGTGAAATAAAAACCCGGTTCAAAATGGTTGAAGTCGTCATGTTCACTGCATTCGGTGATGTAGACCTGGCCGTAAAAGCCCTACAGGAGGGGGCGGCGGATTTTGTGATCAAACCCTGGGAAAATGAAAAACTCGTGGCCACATTGAAAGCTGCATCGAGGATCGGCAGGTCAAACCGTGAGCTGGGGATGATGAAAATAAAGGAAAAGGTGGCCAGGCAGGAGTTGAACCGCAGTGGGGAGATCATCTACCGGTCACCGGCCATGACCGGGATTATGCAACTGGTTGAGAAGGTCGCACCCACCGATGCCAATATTCTTATAACCGGAGAAAATGGTACAGGCAAAGAGCTCATTGCCAGAGAAATACACAGACAATCCCGGCGATCTCAAGAATTTTTCGTCCTTGCCGATCTCTCCGCACTTACAGAAAGCCTTTTCGAATCAGAATTATTCGGATATAAAAAGGGGGCCTTTACCGGAGCGGAAGAGGACAGGGAAGGCAAATTCCTGCTGGCCCAGGGGGGTACCCTGTTCCTTGATGAGATCGGGAACATCCCGCTCCACCTCCAGGCCAAGCTGCTTACTGTGTTGCAGACCAGGATGATCACTCCGGTTGGATCAAATCTGCTGATCCCCCTGGATACCAGGGTTATTGCCGCCACAAACCAGTCCATTGAAATGATGGTGAAATCGGGAAAATTCAGAGAGGACCTGCTCTACAGGATCAATACCATTACGATCCACCTGCCGGCATTGCGAGAGCACCCTGAAGATATTCCGGTCCTGACGGCTCATTTCATAGAACACTATTGCAGGAAATACGGCAAGCCTCCCTTTAGGCCTGACGCGGCTATGGCAGGAAAGATCCAGCGGGCGGCATGGCCAGGCAATGTGCGCGAATTACAACATGCCATCGAAAAAATGGTAATCCTGTCCGAGAACGGAATACCTGATCCCTCCAGTCTGTCCGATTCCGGGAAAACAGTTATGCCCCTTCCGGATGAATCCCTCACCCTTGAAGAAATGGAAGAAATAATGATCCGGGCCACGCTTACCAGGAACGGCAACAACCTTACAAACACTGCTGCGAGCCTGGGTATCAGCCGGCCGACCCTTTACAGCAAGCTGAAAAAGTATGGGATCTAAAAGGATATCCTGGAAACGGATCGTTCTGATCATCCTGATCATCATCCTATCAGGTCTGGGTGGAATATTGATCACCGGGAACAGGCCGGACCTGGTTCTGGTTCCCGCAGTTGCAGTTGTTGTACTTTCCTTTTACCTGTTTACCGATATCCGCAGGAACGAACGCAGTATAGATCTGTTTTTCGAAAGTGTGACCAACAACGATTTTTCCACGACTTTTGATGAAGCCGACAGGAACCCGCTGATCCGCAGTCTGCATGTGAGAATGAACCAGTTCATCCACAAAATCAGGGAACTCAGGGTCAGGAACGAAACAAGCGAAAGGTACTACAGGTCCATCCTGCAGCAGTCGGCCACGGGACTGGTCGTGCTCAACAGGGAATACGGAATCGAGGTGATAAACCGGGCAGCGGCCCGGTTTGCAGGCATTTCTCCTGATTCGACCGATAAAAGGTTGTTAAAGATCAAAAACCCGCATTTTTTCGAACAACTGAAACGTATCGTACCCGGAGAGAATATTACGTACAGGGAACACGGTCCCGGACCGGATCATGCCCTTCTGTTAAGAGCAATTGAAATAGAAATGGCAGAGATCCTGTTAAAAGTAATTTCCATTGAAAACATCAGGCATGAACTGGACCAGACAGAACTGGAGTCGTACCAGCGTCTGATCCGGGTCCTTACACACGAGATCATGAATTCGGTTTCCCCGCTCACATCGGTCAGCAATAGCCTGAAGAAACGGTTTTACCCGGACAGGTCGCCCATCGATCCGTCCAGGGTCGATGCCAAACTGATTGATGAGCTGATCTACGGACTATCGACTATCGATGACCAGACACAGGGTATAACCGAATTTGTGAGCAATTACAGGAAACTCACGAAAATTCCTGACCCGGTCATCGCAGCTGTAAATGTGACAGAGTGGTTGGAGAAACTGAAGATCCTGATCACGGATCAAATGGAAAATGAAGGGATACACCTTCTCCTCAGCACCGGTCCCGGCATCAGGATGATACATGCTGATAGGAACCTTCTGAACCAGGTCATTATGAACCTTGTTAACAATGCCAGGGACGCACTGGAAGCGATTCCTGAGAGCAGGGAACTCAGGATAGAACTGTTTCAGTATGATCCGGGTCACGTCTTTATCAAGGTATCCAACAACGGGGTTGTCATTCCTGAGGAGGATCTGGGAAAGATCTTTATCCCCTTTTTTACCACAAAAAAGAACGGGTCGGGGATCGGTTTATATATTTCCAGGCAGATCATCCAGCAACACCACGGGCTGTTATCAGTTTCAAGCCGTCCCGGTGAAACCTCATTCCTGATTGAACTACCACATACATGAACGTCCAGTGAGAACAAATAATATTAATCTAAGGTATATCCTTTTAACTGCAGCGGTGATCCTGTTATCCTGTACAAACAGGAACAGTACAAACAGAGAAACGGTAAAGTTTAATCCAGGACACTACGTGGCTGTGGGTTCCAACTTCGAACTTCCCGGGATAAAGTACCTGGATGACCGGGCGTTGCAGGGAGTGAACAAGCGCTATTTCTGGCGGACGCTTGAACCGGAAAAAGGGGTTTATGATTTTTCATCCATAGAAGAAGATCTCAATTACCTGGCGGCACATCAGAAGCAGCTTATTGTGTTTCTGGTTGATCGTACCTTCTGGATACAGGGAGCAATGCCGGATTATTTATCTGAATATGAAGTGGAGGGGGACGGTGGCTTTAACCCGGTGCGGTGGAATCGGGTTGTAGTCGAGCGTTTGGTGGCACTGGGAAAAGCGCTCGGTGAAAAGTTCGACCCACACCCGAACTTTGAAGGTGTGGCCATCCAGGAATCAGCCCTGGATCTGCCGGAGGAGGATTTTAACAGATTTGACTATTCGCCGGAGAAGTACCGGGATGCTTTGATCACCATTATAACCGGACTGCAACAGCAGTTGCCTCACAGTCATGTGTTCTGGTACCAGAATTTCATAAGCGGGGATGACGGGCACCATCTTCGCCAGATTGCAGATGCGGTGAAAGGTTTTGGTGCGATCATGGGAGGGCCCGATGTTCTTCCCTATAACAGGTATTACCATATCCTATCCTATCCGATGTATGACGATTATAAGGACAGTATCATCCTTTTCTGTTCTGCCCAGGATGACTCCTACCGACATGATAAGAATGATATACGGGTCTCTGTAGAGGAGCCCGTGCACCCTGATGGATACCTGACCCTGGAGGATATATTCCTCTTCGCGAGAGATTCACTCCATGTCAGCTATATGTTCTGGAATTACTATTATGACGGAATCGAAAAAGGTGAAAGATCCTATGATGATGCCATTAATGTGATCCGCAAATACCCGTCATTCAACCAATCACTTCAGCAGGAAATCGAACAAGATTCTTCTCACCCGGAATAACTTTAACAATTATCAATTGTTATAGTGTGGGTTTTGCCAGCGGTACAATTTGCTGGGTGGACCTTAACCGTTCGTTATTCCTTATTAAAATGACAAATGAACAACTTTTCAGGATCCTGATCGAGGAGGGATTCAGCAAGGGTGATGTGACTGTGTTTGATACCCATTCTTCTCCGGCCTTCATCGAACACCAGCATGGATTTTCACCTCCCAACGCGGAGGGCGTTAAAAAAGGCATAAAAAATCTGCACGGTGCCTTTCCGGATTTCTCACTAATTATAGAAGACCTGGTAGTTGACAGGGATACTGTATGGGGCCGCATGACAGGCCGGGGAACACATGAAAAACAGTTTGGTCCAATGCCGCCAACGGGCAGGAAATTTGAGATCACAGTGATCGATATTATGAAATTCAAGGATGGAAAACTGGTTGAACACTGGGGTGTCGCGGATAGACTTTCATTGATGGAGCAGCTCGGAATGAAACCACCTCCAAAGTTCATAGTAAAAATTATGGGCTTTCTTAGAAAGTAAAAAAGGAAACTAAAAAGTGGTTACATTTGGGTATATGAACCAATCCAATTTTTGCTACTTCAACGGCGACCTGGTCCGGTTCGATAAGATCCATCTACATGTTTCGGACCTTTTATTCCAGCGTGGTTACGGCGTATTTGACTTTTTCCGTACCCGGAACGGAAGCATCCTATTTCTGGAGCATTATATGGACAGGCTGTTCAACTCTCTTGATTTGTCCGGATTAGAAGTGAATCTGGACAGGGAACAGTTCGCGGCCATTATCCATGATCTGCAGGAAAAAAACGGCCTGGAAAACGGGGCTTTCAAAGTGATCGTCTCCGGCGGCTACTCGGATAACCTGGTATCTGTGACCGGAAAAACCAATATGGTGATCCTGAATCTTGACTGGATAAAGCCTCCGGAAGAGACATTTAAAAAAGGTGTACCACTGATCAGTGACAGGTTCGTCCGTCCCAACCCGGAAGTCAAATCGCTCTATTACTTTAATACGTTGAGGTTGCAAAAGAAGCTCAGGGAATATGGAGCAGTAGATGTGTTGTATCATACCGACAGGATCTCCGAAGCGTCCCGTGCCAACCTCTTTTTTGTAAAGGGCGGACATGTTTTCACGCCCACCAGCGATATACTGAAAGGTATCACCCGTAAAATAGTATTGTCGATGTTTGAAGAGATCCAGCTGAAAGACATAAAGGCCGACAGCCTGTATGGGTTTGATGAAATATTCATTACCAGTACCACAAGGGATGTAACACCGGTAGTATCCATAGAGGGAAAAAAGATCGGCAACGGCTCCCCCGGACCCGTCACAAGGGAGATTCAGGAAGCATTCCGCGCAAAAGGTTATTAACTATAAATCCTGTCTGTAATGGAAGTGATTCAGTTTGAAACCAAGATTGTTATGGGAAAGGCTGCTGCTGAAAAAGGAGCAGGCCTGATCTCCAGTGCCATTGAAGAAAAGGGTGGAGCCAACATTATCCTGGCCACCGGAGCTTCTCAGTTTGAGATGCTGGGTGAGCTTGTGAAAGCCGACCTGGATTGGTCCAGGGTGACGGTCTTTCACCTGGATGAATATATCGGCATCCCGGTAACCCAT
>Ga0210086_1001905_pt1 | contig 10259 bp, 9 predicted proteins | sample China_Galinas_PW_3_FD_184867 | JGI IMG/M metagenome (GOLD analysis project Ga0210086, IMG submission 184867) | Wetland microbial communities from San Francisco Bay, California, USA, that impact long-term carbon sequestration - China_Galinas_PWB_D2... | ecosystem: Environmental > Aquatic > Marine... | reverse complement strand
AAAGCCACGACATTGACGCGATTCCTGTTCGCCCTCGGCATCCGCGAAGTCGGCGAGGCGACAGCCGCGGCGCTGGCCACCCATTTCGGAAAGCTCTCGAGCATCCTGCAAGCCGGAGAGGATGAGCTGATCTCGGTGCCGGACGTCGGGCCGATCGTGGCGGCGCGCATCCGGGCGTTCTTCGACGAGCCGCACAATCGCGACGTCATCAAGCGCCTGCGGAAATCGGGCGTAACCTGGCCGGAGCACGCGCCACGAAAGGCAGCGCAGGATGGCCCGCTATCCGGCAAGACGTTCGTTTTGACCGGTACTCTCGCCAACATGACACGTGACGAGGCCAGACAGCGCATCATCGAACGCGGCGGCAAGGTCACCGGCAGCGTTTCGAAGAAGACCGATTTCGTCGTCTATGGCGAAAATCCGGGCTCCAAGCTCGCCAAAGCGCAGGAATTCGAGGTGCGCACACTGGATGAATCGGAGTTTGAACGACTGCTGGAGGCAGGCCAATCCGACCGCAGTCCGTAAGGCGTCCGGCAAAACTGGGTATTTCCCCGGATAACAGATATTGACGCCAAAATCCAGCCTTAATAAGACTTGGGCTATTTTTCCCAAGTAGCCAGTTTCGTTAGCAATTATTGATTTGTATCAATATATTTTGCGTCCATGCAAAACGACGTACAACAGCAAATCCTCAAAGCGTTCTTTATCGTATTGCGCCCGGTAGCAAGAATCCTCCTTCGGTTTGGCATTGGGTTTCGAGAATTTTCGGAAGTAGCCAAGGCAGCATTTGTCGATGTGGCGACGAGCGACTACGGTTTACGCGGACGCCCTACGAACATTTCCAGGGTTGCCGTAATGACCGGCCTGACTCGGAAAGAAGTGAGGCGAGTTCGAGATAAAATTAGCGACGGCGAAGCTGCAGTTGGCATCAAGACAACGCCAATGAGTGAAATACTGCACCGTTGGCACTCAGAGGGGGATTACTTGGATTCGACTGGTAGGCCGGCCCCGCTTCCGTTCGCCGGCGAGGGCAATTCATTCAGTAGCCTAGTACGACGATTTGGCGGCGACATTCCCCCCGGCGCAATGAGAACCGAACTGAAGAGGGTCGGTGCGGTAACTGAGGCTTCCGATGGAAAGCTTACCGTCGTGAAGCGTACTCTCCACCCCGCTGGGGCTCATGAAAAGCTCGTTGTCGGCTTGGTGCACGCTGTGTATCCACTTGCGGCAACAATCGCCCACAATGTTGACCCTGGACGGGAAGATGAAAGTTGGCCTCAGTTTAGTGCGTACAGCCAATCGATTCGAAAGAACGACCTCTCGCGACTTCGGAGAATTAGCACCGATCGCCTTTCGGAGGTTGCAGAATCGTTTGACGACCTATTGATGGCCTATGAGACTTTGCACGAATCGGATAGCTCCGAGAATGGTACGAAGACGCTTGCGATCGGCGTGTACTACTTTGAAGAGAGAGATGCTGCAATGGAAAACAAGTGGTAGATCACCCTTTGTAACAATCGCAGCTCGGCGCTTCCCGACTCTCGCCAACACGAGACACTTGGCATCGTTTCTCGGTAGTTCCTAGAATATTTTCCTCGTTTTGAGCAAGCTTAAACGTAAGCTTCCCTGTCAACGCGACAGTTCAAAACTAGAGTTTCGGGCTGTTTGTTGACGCGCTTCCATCGGTGTCAGATCGCCCAGCGCGTCGTGAGGGCGTTCCTCGTTGTACTCGATCATCCACCAATACGTCGCTTCGCGAACGTCCTCGAGTGACAGGAACAGGTGCTGATCGAGCAGCTCTTCTCGATAGGTCCGGTTGAAGCGTTCGATGTAGGCGTTCTGATTCGGCTTGCCCGGTTGGATGTACTGGATGGCCATGCCGGCACTTTTAGCCCAGTTCGTGAAGGCCTCACCGAGGAACTCCGGGCCGTTGTCGGTTCTCAACACCTGCGGCAGCCCATGTTCAGCCTGCAGTCGCTCAAAGATCCTGACCAGGCGCATCGACGTGATCGAGGTGTCGATCTCGATGTGCAACGCCTGGCGATTAAAGTCATCGACAACGTTGAAGGTCCGGAAGCGGCGGCCATTCAATAGTGCGTCGCTCATGAAGTCGGCCGACCAGACGGTGTCCGGTAGCTTCGGTACGTACAACGGCACCCGGAGCCGCTTCGGGAGCCGGCGTTTCGCCCGACGACCACGGTTCAGCTTCATCTGGCAGTACACCCGGTAGATTCGCTTGTGGTTCCAGCCTCGTCCCTGGCGGCGCAACAGCTTGCGGCACTTCCAGAAGCCGCGGCTCGGCCGACCTTCAACGAGGGCTGCCAGGGCAGCGATGATCTCGGCATCTCGAACGGTCCAGTCATCCGGCACCCGGTACCAGTTCGAGCGTGACAAGCCAACGCAGCGGCAGCTGGATGCGATCGACAGACCTTCCTCCGTTAAAAACGCCGCCGCCTCGCGCCGGGCCGACGGCGTCAGAGCTTTTTTTCAATGAGGTTCCGCATCGCATCGTTCTCGCGCGCAAGCTCCGCGTACATCCGCTTGTACTGCGACAGCTCGCCCTCAAGCTCCTTCATGCGCTTCAGATCGGACGCTTCCATGCCGCCGTATTTCGACTTCCAGTTGTAGTAGGTGGCGTCCGAGATGCCGTGCTTGCGGCACAGATCTTTGACCTTCGCGCCGGCATCGGCTTCCTTGAGGATCGAGACAATCTGTGTCTCGGTGAACCGGGATCGTTTCATCTTGAGTCTCCTGACCGTTCATCGTGCCAGAAAACTCCAGTTTCTACCTGTGCTCAAACGGGGAAGCTTACGGGCTGAGTTCAAGACGACCATCCTTGCGCGACTGTCGATCGATGATGGCGCCAATGCCCATAAGAATGTGTGTGATACCGAGGCCGACAATGATCGACACCAGCACCATGACGTATTCGAATTGACCCATTATCGATGTCCCCCGGTACGGCGCCTCACGAGGAAAGATTGCTGTCGTTCTTCAACCGGCCAACCGAGCGAAGAACGGCCAGGCAAAATTCACGAGAAAGAGCCAGACCGAAAATACCTACATGCAACGCTCTTATTGTTATTGATTGTTCTGCTCTGCAAAGCAGCCTCGCGGGCGCCGCAGGTCCAATGGCTGCACTCGGGAGTATAGCGGCTGGTACCGGGCGAGTCTCCGCTGCGAACACCTTGATCCGCTGCTCGCGCCCGGACGCTGCGGCACGGGTGGTAAACTGGCGATCGACCGCGATTGGCCCGGACCGGCCGGGCGCAGAATCGACGACATCCTGACGGATTGAAAGCTTGGAACTGTATTCGACTATCACCTGCCCGCAATGCGGGCACCCGAAGCGAGAATTGATGCCGACCGACGCGTGTCGGTTCTTCTATGAATGCGAGGGCTGCGGCGTGTTGCTCAAACCGGCCGAGGGTGATTGCTGCGTGTTCTGTTCGTATGGCGATACCGAGTGCCCGCCCGTTCAGGAAGGGCGTGCCTGTTGCACACAGGATTAATGTTCAAGAAATACGAAAAGACCGACGCACCGGCCTGGCAACGCAGGCTGGTCCTGATCCTGACGGCGCTGTTCTGCGCCACGATACTGTTGTACGCGGCGTGGACCGTCATGCTCTTCATCGAAAGGGCGCGCATCCAGGATTGTCAGGACAAGGGCGGCCACTACGACTACGAAGCGGGCGTGTGCGACCTCGAGCGGAGCAACAACTCGCCGGGCGAATAGCCCCTCGGCAGCCCTTGCCGCGACAAGAAGAAACAGCCTGTGCGCGACCGGCCGGACCGGGCGTCCGCCCGGTTCCGGTACGCGTTGTCAGCCTGACTGGTCCGCCGGCGCCAGCACGTCGGTGTCGTCGCTCGGTTCCGCTGGCGGCGTTTCCGCCGGCGGTGGTGATGTCTCAGGCTCCGGCGCGGCATTGGGCTCCATCGGCTCCGCCGACTCTGCGGGCTCCGACGGCTCGGCCGTCGTGCCGGCGCCGCAATCCCAGCCCATGCCTTCGAGCCTGGCGACGAAGTCGTCGGCCTTGCGCTGACAGTATCCGGCTTCGTTCTGTGCACGCCAGAGTACCTGCATCTCGCCGGGAGCCTCGGTGTCTTTGTAGTAGTGCACTTCGCAGGGTACCGAGCGGCCCGGTTCGGTCAGTATCTCGACCCGGCGCGTCAGGTCGCCGAGGGTACACTGGTAGGAATCCGCGCCCTGCGCCAGCGCCAGGCCCGGAAGTGCCGCCGCCAGCAATGCGATCGCGTGTTTGCCGTTCATATCGCTCATCCCGTCAAGTCTCCAACACACGCAAGTATAGCCGTCATGGGCCGTGCCGCCGATGCCGGGTTGCTTCGCGGTGGATTGTCAGCGCTTCGAGACGAGTCTCGCCTGGCGCCTGGCATGCAATTTCCGCATGTCGACCAGGCTTTTCATCTTGATGGTATCGGGCGACTTCAGGAGCTGCGCCATCTCCTCGCTGATCGGCGGCGCGTCCGCGATCTTCACGCGGTGGTGCCCCAGCGAGATGATGTCGTCGTCCTTCAGGATGGTCTTCTTGACCTTCATCGAGTTGACGGTGGTGCCGTTGGCACTGTTGAGATCGAGCAGGACGAGAGCATCGGAATACAGCAACAAGGCGATGTGCAACTTGCTGACGAAGTCGTCATTGATGATGACGTCGGCGAAATCGGAACGACCGATCAGAACTTTCTTCTCACTGAAGGTGTACTCGGTCGTCACGGTGCCTTCTCTCGTCACGATAAGGCGTGGCGGCGACCGCTTCTGATCCGTATCGCGGCTCAACACCGGGATCCTGGCGGACTTCTCTTTTTCCTGCGCCGGCCGCCCGTCCTGGACGGTGTCCACGACGCTGACCGGGAAATCCGTGGCCCGCTCGTAGGCCTCCAGCGCGAAATGATTCAGCAGTCCCGGCCAGCCGCCGGACTGGTCGCGCAGGCGATCGCAGACGTCGAACGGGAACACCGTGTCCGCCTGCTCCAGGCCCGCGGCCCTCAGGCGCGCGTGCAGATAGATCATCGTCTCCTTCGACGAAAGCGGCGCCAGCGAGAACCACGCGGGATTGCGTTCCGCGAGGTTCGACAGGCCATCGGACTCGACGATCGGCTTCAGCTTGTCGTGCCCCGAGAGCACGATGCGCAGTGTATACAGGCCGGGGACCGTCAGGGCCGCAAGCGTATTCAGGATACGCAGCGCGGCGGGAAACATGCGGTCGACGTTGTCGATGATCAGCACGGGCGGCTGGTAGGTACGGGTCTGCTGGCCTGCATAGTCGTTGACCATGCGCAACATCTCGTCGTCGAGCTCGTCGTGCACGTCGTGGCCGAACTGCTCGAGCATCCCCGCCAGCAGCTCGGTCGGCTTAAGCCGCGTACCGTCCAGGTGCGCGACGGACGAGTAGCGCGACAGCTGTTTCGAGAGCATGCGCAGGATCGTCGATTTGCCGGCGCCGGCCGGGCCGTGCAACAGCGCGACGCCGTCGGGATCGCGCAGCGCGGCCTGCAGGAATTTCAGGGCATCCTGGTGGGATTGATACGCGATGGTGACCAGCGATTCGGCATCGTGCCCGAACGCCCTCTCACCCAGCGCGGAGTAGTCTTCCAGCATCGTTATCTGTGCCCGTGTAGCGAATGGCTATTATTCCCCGATTGCATGCCATTGCGGTCGACAAGGTCACATAATTCGAATTTTTTCGGCGGGATTTCTTACAAAATCCTCGTGCTTCGCCAAGCGACTGAAATCAGGAAGTTTTTCTGAGTTGCGCCGACGCGCCGCCGCCGAAAATCATGGCCGCAAGCTGCCCGCTGAGGCGGTCCCGGCCGCCGCGCGCGTTCATGTGGTTGATGTCGAGGTAGTCAGCGGGATCGAGGTCGAAATCCTCCCACGGCAGCATCGGCGCATCGAGTTGCTCGCCGAGTTCGCGGGTGAGCCGATGCAACTTGTCCGTAGCGACGTCGTCCCGCAGCTCGTCGAGCATTTCGCGATCCGCCGGGTGCAGGAACAGCAGCATCCGGTCGCTCACCTCCCGCAGTGCACGCGCGCCGGCAAGCCAGGTTTCCAACGACGCGTCGGAGAACTCCACGTCGCCGAGATAGGCGCGCGCGATCACCCGGTCGCGCTTGCGCGCCCAGTTCGGCTTGCGGGTCTTCTGATGCGACTCGTCGGGCGCGTTCCAGGCGCCCGATGTTTCGACGAGCCATTCGAACTCGGGATTCGTGCGCCCGCCGCGCAGCGAGATCACGTTGCCGGAGAAAAAATCCGGCCCCAGGTTGATGTCGCCGCTCGGCGGCGTCGTGCTGACGTGCATCACGTCGAACTCGTAGACGATCAGGGGTACGCGCTTGCCTGCCGCCTGCAACTGGTCGCGGATGTATTCGCACATCATGCGCATGCCGCCGACGCTCACCGCGGGGAAACCCGCATTCAGCGACGTGACGCTCGCGCCGTGTTGCGCCGCAGCCCGTTCGAAACTTTTCGGGTAGAACGCGCGGAACGTGCAGGACGAACCGACCGCGAGCACGTCGGGGGCGCCGTGTTCGGCGAGATATCCCGGGAAACGCTCGATGAACTGCAGCGCGCGGTTGGCGCGTGGCTTGCGGATGACGCGCGGGATGTGCAGCAGCCGCTTGATGCGGTCGAGCAGCGTCAGGCGTTCGCCCTCGTCCACCCCCGGCGTCAGGCGATGGGTCTCGCCGCGCGCTTCCCTTACGATCTCGTCAAAGGACATCTCCGCGAGCTGGATCACCGTGTCCTGGTCGAGCGACAGGCCCAGCCGGTGCTCGATGTCCGTCGTCACGGCGATGAAAGCCAGCGAATCCATGCCGGCATCGAACAGGTTCTTCGCCTCGAGGATATTGCGGCGGCCGAGCAGTGGCGCGTGCGTCAGGATCGACTCCAGCAGGATCCGGGCCTCGTGCGACATCCCCTCCGATTCGCTGCCCTTGTTCTCGCGCGCGCGGTGCAGCAGCTCGTCGCCGAGCGCCTTGCGGTCTACCTTGCCGCTCGCATTCTTCGGGAACACGGGCACGCAGAAGATCATCGACGGCACCATGTACTCCGGGAGCTTCGCCGCCACGTCGCGCTCGATGGCCGCGACGTCCGCCGACTCGCACTCCAGCGCCGCGACGATCGAGGTCGCGATCTCGGCCCCGCCCGGCCAGGCCAGCGCCACCGTATTGCTGCCGGCCGTCGCGGTGCGCAGCACGGCCTCGATCTCGCCGAGCTCGATGCGGTAGCCGCGCACCTTCACCTGGTTGTCGACCCGGCCCAGGAAGCGCACGTCGCCGTCGGTTCCGACCACCGCACGGTCGCCGGTACGGTAGACCCGCTTGCCGTCCGCGAGCGTCAGGAAGCTCGCCTGCGTCTTTTCCGGATCGTCGAGATAGCCCGGGGCCAGTTGCGCGCCCGCGAGGAACAGCTCGCCGGGCTCTCCTTCCCCGCAAGGCGCGAGATGCGCATCGAGTACCAGCAGCTCCATGCCGGGGAATGCCGTGCCGATCGGCACGGTATCGTCGTCGAGCCGCTCGTCGGTCAACACGTACCGCGAACACGCGATCGTGGCCTCGGTCGGCCCGTACCAGTTCTCGACGCGCGAATTCGGCGCGGCGTGGGCCCACTCGACGGCGACCACGGCCGGCAGCGCCTCCCCGCAGAACAGGCTCGTGCGCAGGCTGGGGAACGCACCCGGGGCCAGGTCCTCCTGCAGCCGGACCTGGTACGCGAGCGACGGCACCGAGAACCAGCACGTGATCTCGTGCCGGTTGATGTACGCCGACGGCATGCGCAGTTCCCTGTCGGAGGCGACGACCAGCGTCGCGCCGTTCTCCCAGCAGACGAAGAGATCGTGGACGGACAGGTCGAAAGTGAGGTCGAAGGTCTGCGAGAACCGGTCGTCGGGACTCACCTCGAGGATCTGCCCGGCCGCCGCCAGGTAACTCTCGAGTTCGCTGTTGCGTATCGGCACGCCCTTCGGCTCGCCCGTGCTGCCGGAGGTGAACAGGATGTAGGCGCGGTCTGCAAGCTCGCAGCGCCGCGCCGCGGGCCAGTCAGCTTCGTCGCCATCGAGCACGTAGCCGCTCTTGCGGTCGCCCACGCGCACGACCGGCGCCGTGCCGCCGCCCTCGCCTGCCTTGAGCATTGCATCGAGCGCACCCGCGGCGCGCTCGCCGCAGACGATGCGGCCGGCGCGCGAGCGAGCGAGGATCGTGGCGTTGCGTGCCGGCGGATGGTTCACGTTGAGCGGCACGTACGCGTGACCGCTGAGGCGCGCGGCGAGGATGCCCGCGTAGGCGGAGACGTGCCGCTGCGCCATCACGGCCGTCACGGCCTGTTCGCCGCCCTCCGCCGGCACCGGGAACTGCGCCGCGATGCCGCGCGCGGCCGCGAGGAGTTCCGCGTAGCTCCAGGACTCCCCGTCGATGACGAGCGCGACCCGGTCCGGGTCGGTCCGCGCGATCTCGAGGATGCGCCGGCCCGGGTGGTACGGCGCGTTCATGACTCCGCCCGGCTCCCTTCGACGGCGTCTGCGTCGTCGTCGTCCTGCCAGAGCGGCTCGCAGAGCGGCTCGACGTTGCGATCGAGCTCTTTCACGAGCCGCGAATTGCCGGACTTGTACTGCGGCCGGAATTCGCTGTTGACGAAGCGCTCGAACGGCTCCGTGATCTGCGGCTTCATGACGCTGAAAAGCCCCGGCCGCACGAGCCCCGTGTATTCCCGCGGATAGCCGAACCGATCCATCAGGTCGCCGACGTGCGCTTCGACGACGCGGATCTGGCCGCGCGACAGCCCCTTGCGGTATTTGCGGAAGTTCTCCGTCATAACGGGCCTGGCCAGGTTCTCGCGGGGACCGCCCTTGACGGCCAGGTTCTGTGCGCTGGCACCCGCATGGAATTCGAGCATGCGCGGATCGAATTCCAGGCCGAGGAAGCGGCACAGCCGCGCAAGGGTTTGTTCCGAGCGGCTGACGAGATCTTCGTAGCGCTGCAGGAACACTCGCTCGGGCCCGAGCAGGCCGTACGCCAGCAGCCCACCGAGCTGATCCTCGCGCCACACCGAGAGCGCGTTGCGTACCGAGCCGAACTTGTTGCCGAGCCAGCGCTTCTTGCGCAGCTTGCAGGACAAGAAGTAGTCGCGGGGATCGCGGACCTGGAACACGAACTTCGCGTCCGGGAAACAGTCGACGAGGAAGAACAGCAGCTGGTGCACGTTGTTCTCCTTGACCAGCGCATGCCTGCCGTGCGCCTCGACCGGCATCTGCTGCCAGATGTAGCGCGCGATCGCCCGCGGCTCGACGCCGGGCTGCGCGTCGAACCACTGCTGCAGGCGCGCGGCCTCCTCCTCGCCACGGTAACGCGACACCTTGTTAACGGCGTTGCGCACGAGTACCTGCATCGGCCGCGATCGGATGCCGCCGGCGGCGGCCTCGTGGAGGCGCAATATGAGGTCCCGGCCCAGATGATACGGCGGGTGTGCGTAGATCTCCGGGTGCTCACCCATCATCGAGCTGATGAGGTTGGAACCGGATCGTTCCGAACAGATCAGGAAGATCGGCGCCCTGGCATTCGAGTCATCGCTTGTCGGCATCGGAAATCGGTTCGGGATCGTTGCGCGGCCCGGCCCAGTATATGATGGATGACGTCATGAAGGTCGTCGCAATCGTCGGTTCGGGACGCTCCGGCAGCACGCTGTTGTCGCTGATGCTGTCGCAGGACTCGGGCGTCTTCAACCTGGGCCAATCCCGGCACCTGTTCCGTGCATTCGCGAACGGCGAACCGTGCAGTTGCGGCGAGAGTCTGCGCGATTGCCGCGTCTACGGCGAGCTCGTACCGGCCGCCCGCGCCGCCGCCGGGACGGACGCCGATCCGGAATCGGCGGGCCGGGCCTGGCTCAAAGACGCCGCCGGGCTCGCCGACTGGGTCGACCCGGATCGCCTGCAGGCACTCGCGTCCCGCCACGATGGCTTCCTGCGCGCGCTGCAGGCCGTCCTCGAGGGCGTCCGGGACGCGACCGGCGCGACCCACTTCGTCGACAGCTCGAAGATCCCGGAACTGGCGCTGGCGTTCAGCCTGTTGCCGGGCGTCGAGCTGTACGCGCTGAACCTGGTGCGGGACCCGCGAGCCGTGGCCTCGAGCTGGCACAAGAAGAAAGGAAGTGTCACGGGCACGCTGCGTAACGCGCTGGACTGGCGTTCGCGGCAGCGCCGGCTGGAATCCTGGCGGCCTGCGCTCGGCCCGCATTATTTCACGCTGCG
>Ga0210086_1001904_pt1 | contig 10263 bp, 10 predicted proteins | sample China_Galinas_PW_3_FD_184867 | JGI IMG/M metagenome (GOLD analysis project Ga0210086, IMG submission 184867) | Wetland microbial communities from San Francisco Bay, California, USA, that impact long-term carbon sequestration - China_Galinas_PWB_D2... | ecosystem: Environmental > Aquatic > Marine... | reverse complement strand
GGCGGCATCATCCAGGTTGGGATCAACCCGCCCCTGTCGGATCCAGTCCTGCAGCCGTTGCATGGCCGCCACAGCGGCCGGGCTGTTGAGCACCCCGACGCTGTACTGATAGTCTGGCCGCTCAACCAGGTCCGCTCCCGCCGACAGCAATACCGGCGAAAAGCCGTAGGTAAACCATTCGCCGCGATAATTCAGTTTCAGATCAAGCACCGCGTGATCACTGTCACGCCGCGCCAGTTGCACCAGGATGGTATCGAATTCATCGACGCTCCAGGCATCCGCAGCCGAGACTGGTATGCGCGCCTTAATGGCCTGCAAGGCCGAACGGCGGGCGTAGAGACCCAGGCCGGAGTCGAACACACCCAGTGCATACAGGTGCGGACCGAAGGTGCCCTGGGCAATGATGGATGGCAAAACATCGTCAAGCACAGCAAATGGTATGAGTGGTTCCAACGGTATCAGATGATCCTGCCAAATGTAGTTGTACAGGTACGGCCCATCGAATTCCAGGATGTCCGGCAGATCATTGGCCAGGGCGGCGGCCTGGACCTGGGCGTTGTAATCGCGTTCCGGGATAAAGGTCAACGCAACAGTAATACCGTCGGCATCACGATTAAACTGCGCCACCTGTGACTTCAATACATCGCGTTCCGCCGCCTGACCGGCGTGGGCCCAAACCTGTAGCGTTATAACCACGGCCGGTCCTGCATCGTTTGGCGTCGCGGTCTTATCGGCCGGTCGCTCACAGCCAGCCTCTAGTAGCATAGAGAGAAACAGTACTGGTGTAAGGCCGCGGCGAAGCTGTGTTAACGACATGGCGGTATTCTCTCCATCTTATAATAGCTATCCGGATAACAAGCCCGGGCTGACTATAACCCGAGCTGTCGTATGAGCACCAGAGGACACGCAGATCTCATACTTCATAGCAAAATAATCATCGACCTTAATTCATTCTATTATCACAATTCTTTCAATGACCGACTTTGATATAATCAGATCGACAACATACGGGTAAACTCCCGTACAGCCAGATAAAAAATAAACAGCCAGAACCGCGAATAGTATGTCAAAACCCGTTCTGATTCTCCAGCTCAGGCCGGAAGATGTCACCTCCGACAGCGAGTACGCATGTTTTCTCAAATATGGCAGCTTACAGGCCGAGGATACCTGCCGGCTTCGCATCGAGAAACACGGTATCCCTGACAAGCTGGATATTGATGATTATTCCGCCATCATTGTCGGCGGCAGCCCTTTCGATCTCAGCACCCCCAAAAACAGGAAAACCGCCATCCAGAAAAAGATCGAGGCAGATTTCCACGAACTGCTGGCGCGGGTGATAACGCAGGACTTTCCTTTCCTGGGCGCCTGCTCCGGGAACGGGTTGCTGGGCAGTTACCTCGGTACATCCATCTCCACGAAATACAGTGAAGCAATTAGTTGTGTGACGCTGGATATCACGGATGCCGGCAGAGAGGATAGATTACTTGCGGGATTCCCGGAGCAAATCGATGTACTGCTCGGTCACAAGGAAGCCTGTGACACAACGCCTGACGGCGCCACCTTACTAATGACCGGCAGTAACTGCCCGGTACAGATGTTTCGAATCGGTAATAACGTCTATGCCACCCAGTTCCATCCGGAAGCGGATCCCGAGGAATTCATTCTGCGCATCGATACCTATCGCAATTACGGCTATTTCGAACCGCATCAGGCAGACGTGCTGAAAAAGGGCGTCCGCAATAAATCCACCCCGTATGCGCAGAAGATACTCAGGCGGTTTATAGAACGATATCACCAGTAATGGGGTCGTCGTGCTTATACCCACCAAAACACGGGTTGTTCAGCCCGGCATAATAATCCATGGATATCAAATAAACCATGGCCTGAACCACGCAGGTTTAATACGATGTTCAATTCGGCTACTATCACGACATGTGCGGCCGATTCTATCTAGACGTCCCTAAAAGTGAACTGATGACACATTATGGCCTGTTGTCAGCGCCTGCCCGCCCGCGCCGTTACAATATTGCCCCGTCGCAGTATATTCTCGCCGTCCGCGCTCTGGATGGCGATGAACGTAGCATCAGCTATCTGCACTGGGGTCTGATACCCGGTTGGTCCAGAGATGAAAAGTCACACTACAGCATGATCAACGCCCGGGCCGAAACGGTCGCCAGCAAACCGGCCTTTCGTTCAGCCTTTAAACGTCGACGTTGCCTGATCCCGGTCAGCGGCTTCTATGAATGGCATCCCGAAGATCATTACAAGCAACCCTTCGTCATAACCATGAAACAACAGGACGACAAACAATCCGTCCTCTTCAGCCTCGCCGGTCTGTGGGAACACTGGGAAGACCAGGAAGGCAAGGTGATCGAATCCTGCGCGATTATCGTCACGATCGCCAATGCGGTATTAAAACCGATTCACGAACGCATGCCCGTAATAATCGATACAGGTGATTACGCCAACTGGCTGGACCCTGACAATCAGCAGGTCGATGAACTCACTACGTTGCTGCAACCCTACCCCGCCACCATGATGATCGCCTATCCGGTTAGCCGGAAGATGAATGACCCGACTCATGACAGACCCGATTGTATGCAACCCATCGATCACGAATAAACCGGGGGCAGACCCCGGTTTAACTGAAATATTTAAAAGGAGATTGACAGCCCGAGCGAAAACGCCATCAGGTACATCGTATTGAATTCATCATTGTTATAGCCTTTTCCGGTACGCTCATTCCATAAACGAATTTTCGGGCATACCTCGGCAAACACGCTCATATAAACGGCAGGCTTATACTCGATTCCCGTAGCACCAAACAGCGTGAAGCCAGTCAGATTATCACTGTTGATAATATCACCGTTTGCGGTCATATAAGGATTGCGATAACTCCAGAACATATAGGCCCCGCCCGCACCGCCGGATAAGTAGGGCCTGATCTTTTCTGAACGCGGCTTAAAATAATGTTTCAGTTTCACACCCGCTGTCAGTATGTCCAAATCACCCTTGATAGACGGATATAACGAGCTACTCTTCAGCAAGGAAATCTTTTCAATGCCAACATAGACTTCAGACTGCATACTTTTCTCATCTTCACCCGCCGCGCTCAACTGCACACTACTATGATCCTGATAATCACCACCAGCAGCTCGGCCAAATCCCCGGCTAATCATGATACTTTTATACCAGACCTTGGGTTCTGGCTGGCTTTTTTCAGCTACAGCAGGCGGTGTTGAACTCACCAATTCCAGGCTGGCATCCATATCGGTATCGCTTACAACACCGGCTTGAGACTCCGGCACCGCCAGTCGACGTTCGCCCTTATAATCATCAGAGGCGACCTCCATGGCATCACTGAGGTTGCCACGATAGGGTGGTTCAACCGTCGTACACGCAGACGCAAGCAGTATAATCAGCAAGAAAATTAAAAAACGTATTAACACTGAAATTTTCAATCGCTGGAACCTCAATTAAAAAAGACGGCAGGATTAAACAATGAATAGATGCTGCATTTGTACAAAATTAAGTTCCTCTATCCTCTTTTATCGGCAGCTTCCCCGTCAGCGCCATCTGTATCCACTCCTGTTTAAAGTTCTGCCACAGGCTCTCATCCGGCTGTGACGAGTGACTGTACGGAAATTCCCTAATGACATGAGGACAATGAAGCTGAGCGCAGATCGCACGCACGGTCTGCGCCGGGACGATGTGGTCCTCACGGCCGATGCCGATCAACACCGGCTTGTTGATCATATCGGCAAAGTTGGCGGTATCGAAGTAGGACAGTGTATCCATGATGCGCGTTTCCAGTTCCGGGTGGCTGTCGATAGTGCGATTGACCTCCCCGCTCGAGCCTGACCGGACCAGCTTGCGCCGGCCGGCCATCCAGCCAAATGTCGGCACACCGGCAGCCACCAGATCAGCGGCCTGGCTCACGGCTTCAGCGGCCAGGGCCATCGCCCCGCCAAAGCTGTAACCGTAATAGAGGATTCGGCTGCCCGCTGTCGATGAGCTGAGCCTGGCTATTTCGGCCGCCCGTACGTAGTCACACACGGCACCACGGATGATGCTGGTCTGCGGTGATTCGATACCCGTTAATATCCACCCGTCCGCATGGGTGGGAAAGGTCGAGCGGCCGAAGCCGCGCGAATCAAAGCCGAACACATTCAGGCCCTGCTCCGCCCATTGCCATTGAATATCGTACTGGCCGTAATAACCATGGGTATAAATGACCAAGGGTCTGGGCTGTGCATCATCCCAGTGCAGGTAATAGCCGCTGATACGCGTATCGAGCCATGAATTGAAATCAACAGCAGTGTGAGTGATGCCACCGCGCTTATCTACAGGCGTCTTTTCATGCTCTATTGCATAATGATTGAGCTGATCCAGCGTGTCGCGCCAGAAGTGCGCAAAATCGCCCGGCTTATCCAAAGTTATTTGCTCAGCTAATACGTCGTGAGGTTCAGGCATAAATATGGCGGATGGGCATGAGTTAAGTATAATGGAGGTTACTTGCATTATAGTGGTTATGGGCGGGGAAAAGGAACATCCTTGGATCAGCTAGACACATTGGCAGGATCAATCTGGCACGGCGATAGTTCACCCGCGATTCTATCCGAGTGGCGTGATCTCGCTGAAACCGTCGAATGTGATCGTGGCGAGATCATTGTCCGGCAATTCCACCCCGCCACCCATTTTTATGTTTTGATAGCAGGTGAAATCGAACACCGACTGCTGTTCGCCGGTCGCCTTGGCGATGTCAGCGTCGGACGCATCAGCCAGCCCTTCTTACCGCTGGGGTGGTCCGGGTTTGCGGCGCCCTATCGCTACGCGACCACTGCCAGGGCCATATCGGCCTGCACCCTGTATCGCTGGCCCGTCGAAGCCCTGGACCGGCTGTTCTATGCCGATCCCGCCATGGGACAGCGGTTCTTTCACCACATCCTCAGCAGCGTGCAGCCGCTCCTGGAAGAGGCGCGGCAGAAACTGGAGGCTGCAACCGTGTCCTCGTCGATGCTGGTCTCGACGCTGGCCAAAAAGATCCCGCCATCCGCCTGCAAGCCTTTGCAGCGCCATGAGATACTCGAAATCCTCGGCCACTCCCTGTTTATGGAAGTGTTCCCGGAAAACCATCTTGAGCGGCTGGCTGACTGCATCGAGGTCATCCATTTTCATCAGGGCGAACAGCTGTACCGACAGGGTACTGAGTCGGATCAACTGACCCTGCTGGCAAAGGGATCGGTTGCCGTCAGTCATCGTCCGGCGGGCAGTGATAAAGACATTTTTTTGCGCTCTTACAGCACCCGCGGGCAGATCATCGCCACCATGGACTTCTGCCTAAATGGACAGCATCAGGAAACGGCGACTGCCATTACCGACGTGACGGTGCTATCGGTCAACAAGACCGACCTCCAGGGACTCTGCGAGCAACAGCTCGAATTTGCACTGATACTGGCCAGACGCCTGTTATGGCTGCTGAGTTCACGCCTGCGTACCCTGCGTATACAGAGGGTCGCGCAACAGTACGACGAAGAACACCTGGTAATCCAGAACCTGTTGAGCCAGGTCAGCCCGCAACTGGGCATCGTTTCGAAGCTCTACAAACTGCCGCATCTACTGGCCAGTCGCTTAACCCATGCCGAGGCACTGGCGATCCTGCAGGAGGTCCAGCGTGACGGAACCCGGCTGGAACGAACCCTGGCCAGCGTCTGTCATGACCTTCTGGGTGAAGTGTGGCGCGAGCTGGATTTCTATGACGGGCTGCATGATGTCTATCAGTCAGTGACCCAGGCACCAGTGGATGAACCGGCAGAAGATATCCGGCACCAGTGCAACCAGGGCTTCAAGCGGGTGTTTGACATTGCCCGTTACCGGATAGCAGGGACTGAACACCTGCCCGCCAAAGCCGGTAACATCGTTATGCTCAATCACCTGATCAGCCACCCCTACCATGCCCTGGCCAATGGTTTTGAGTTCGCCCTGGACACCCACTTTGTCAGTGCCATGATCCTCGAACCCCGCTACGGGGATGGCGGGGTCAGGGTCGTACGCCGCGGGCGTGGCGAGGAGCATGGCCATCACCGTTATTACGACCGCCTCGGTCACCTCTATGTCAATACCGCCGAATCCGATGCCTTGCTGGAAACTGCAGAACAGACCAAAGCCCGATATGCGCGTTTCACGCAAACCGCCGGCGACGCTCTACGTGCCGGCTTGAACCTGATCATCTGCCCGGAAGGCTCAAGCCACTTGGGCAAGGACTCACCGTCGGAATTCAAAAAGGGTGCCTTTCACCTCGCGGCGGCCCAGGACCCCGAACCATTGATTGTCCCCATCGCCGTCGCCAACTTCGACAAGCGTCTCAAAAACAGCGCCTTTGCCGCCGTAGTTCGCGAGCCGTTTTATCTCACGGACAAATGCGATCCCCATGACCCACAGAGCCTGAATGAATTTCTACACGAATTCAGAAAGACCTTCCGGACGTATGTGATAGAGGCGCAGGCACTGGCTGACGACGTTACCCGATACGGCATCTAGCTCAAAGAGCTCAAAGGGGACAGATTTATTTGGCGCGCCCTGTTATTTTTATTTCCAGACTGGTTCTGTACACTTAGTATCAGCTCTATTACTCCGGCTCTGAACACAGCATAGACCCTGCTAAACAGAAGGATAATAAATATGCGTTACAAATTGCTGCTGGCAATGTTCATAGTATTACTGATCACTGCCTGCGATAAGATGAATGCAGACAATACCATCGACCAAAAGGGTATGAATCTGGCCCGCACAAATGGGTGTCTGAATTGCCATGCTCTGCACATTACCAAAATAGGCCCACCCTGGGACAAGATCGCCGAGCGTTATGGGAATACCGCAGCCGCGCGAGATCTACTGATTGACAAGGTCAAAAACGGCAGTTCGGACAGTTGGTCCGATCTGACCGGTGGCGCCGTCATGCCACCCAATTCACCCCGGGTTGCGGACAAAACTATCGCAAGCCTGGTCACTTTCATCCTGTCGCTGAATAATGAACATAAATCATAATTGTGTATCTATAGGGGACAGATTTATTTGGCGCGCATCTCACGTGTATCTCATAGGGGACAGATTTATTTGGCGCGCATCTCACGCGGTTGATTACCCGGTTTACGATGCTCAATCCGCCGGCCGGTAATTTGTTCAACCCGGTCGATGAAGTGATTATTTCCTGTCAACTGACCTCTTTGTATAGCTTCACGGATTAACTTCCACTCACCATCAGGAATCGCTCCTGTTACAAACGCTCCGTAGCATTCACAGCGATCTTGTTGAGTCTCACCAAGCGACAAATAACAAGGATCTTCATCTAGCCAGGAGGATTGTTCCCACCCTGCCTTCGCCCTGAAGCTCGACCAGCGATAATCTTGAGGCACAGCCACCATACGAGCACGAACCGGATTGAGATCAACATAACGGCAACACGACAACAGGTACTCATCCGTCTGAATGGGACTTGATTTATACCGGCTCTCCCATAGTGTGCCGCGGCGTCCTTCAAGCCGATTCACATAACGAGTCTGCCGCCCCGCCAATCGCTTCATCAAACGACCCAGCTCTGCAACCTCATCCGGAGGTTCAAGCACCAGATGAATATGGTTAGTCATCAAGCAATAACCATAAACCTTAACCTCATATTCCAACTTCCAGGTTTTTAAGGTATCGAGGTAATACAGAAAGTCATCTTCCGTCGCGAACACGACCTGACGATTGTGACCACGCTGCACAATATGATGGGCAAAATTCGGCACCACCACCCTGCCTATCCTTGGCATAAGATTTCTCCCGAATGACTTACAACCTAAAACTACCAAATAATAATCCTCAAATAAATCTGTCCCCTTTGGCAGATCTTAATTCTGGGATATCCTGCTTCAGTTGATCGATATCAACGGGTTTTGCCTCTAAATCCAGGGCGTACATCCCCTCCTGGCTGCGCACAATCACTGCAACCGGTTTGATATTCCCAATCAGGTGGCCACCGGCATTCGTTATGCTGTGTTGAAATTTGACAGATTCCACCGCAATGAGCGTGCGCATGGAATCTTTATATATCTCTCTTGTGCGTAAAGTACTCATCAGTCACTTACTGGTCGCATTTGTCTGATCCCCTGCCAGGCAGGTGGTGATAGCAGCAGCGCAAGTGTGAGAATGATCAGTTGCAAGGGAATGATCCTAATACTGCCGCTGCCGTCAAATTCAAACGTCGGCTCCATGAATTCAGGTTCGATAGTGATCGATGCCGCCTGGACATTGGCAAGCATGCCTGTCACAGGACCTACAAAGGCCCATAGTTGACCCGTATCTGCCGGGTCACCCAGGCCGACGCGCATGCGCAAAATCAGGTCCCGCTTGTAAACTGCGTGCCATATATCGTTGATGAACCGGATGATACGTTGACGGAATTTCCTTTTTTGAATGGCGGCAAGGACATGTGCTTTTTTACGCGCTTTTGATTTTTTACGAGCGGATTTCTGTTGCGCTTGTTCTCCTGTTGATGAAACTGGCTTTGAAGAGATATGTGATTTTGTCGAATGAAACCGCACATGCACGAGACCAAACAGCCAATGCAGTCGTATGTCACTGACAAAATCCTGCCGCCAGGATGCCTTGAAGGTGAGTGTGATCGGGATCGCTAATAGGCTGATCAACACCAGCAGGAATACCACCACGCCGGTCAACATGGAATTGACCGCCTGTTATTTTTCCGTCTCGCCATGTTTATGTGACGCCGCCTTGCCAATAGAGTCAGCGACCTTTTCCAGTACCGATGCCGCGCCTGATTTGATCGGTTCGACCCGTACACCGTCGGCATTGATGATGACAAGCGCGACGGGTTTGACGCCACCACCGCCACCAGTACCACCGCCCTGGCCGCTGCTCATTTGCTTTTCAGTGCCCTGACCGGCGCCGACACCGAAGCCGAAACCAACACTGATGAGAGGTATCATGGTATTGCCTTCGACGGTGATGGGTTCGCCCACAACCGTCTTGGTGTTGAGCATGCGTTCGATTTCGCCGACGGCCTTGTTGAAGAGAGTTTCAATGTTTTCCATGATTGCTACCTCCTATCGAAATTGCTGTGTTTCTCTTTATGCAATATTAAAGATAATAAATCGATATCTCTCCTAAAACTACCAAATAATAATCCTCAAATAAATCTGTCCCCTTTGGAAGTCCCAAATAATAATCCTCAAATAAATCTGTCCCCTTTGGAAGTCCCCTTTGGAAGTCCCCTTTGGCACTCTTCACTTTGCCAGCAACGTGACCTCGACAATATCGCCTCTACGCCACAAACGCATGCGCGGTCCCCACAGGCCGGCGCCGCGACTAACGATCAGTGTCATGCCATTGATATCATAACGCCCTGTAATATAGTGATAAAATGCCTTGACCAGGTAATTGAACGGCCAGATCTGACCGTTATGGGTATGACCGGACAACATCAGCACGATGCCGGCATCTGCTGCCTGCTCGACGTGCGCAGGCGTGTGCGACAGCATTATCACGGTTCCACCATCAGCCGTTAAAGCAACAGATTCAATCTGTCTGGTCAGCGAAGAATCCATATCTCGGCGTATACCGAGATCATCGACACCGGCCAGGCGGAGACGGGGAGCGATGACCCTCATTTCGTCATGTAGCCAGACCACGCCGACTTCTTCAGTCATTGTGATCGCCGCCCGCGTATCACCAAAATGCTCATGATTGCCGGTAACAGCATAAACACCGAGCGGTGCCTGTAGCCGTGCGAACACCGCCTGCAAAGCGGGATCCGGCGGGCCATGACCTTCAACGATGTCGCCACCCAGCAGGATCAGGTCCGGTTGGAGCGCCTGCACCCGATCAACAAGGGTGGCAAACCACCTGGCGCCGAACTGGCTGCCGAGATGCAGGTCGGAAAGCATGACAATACGCGTACCATTCAGGGCGGCCGGCAGGCGCGGCAGCCTAACGGGATAGTGGCTGATTTCAGGTGCCCGCGCGCCCTGTACAAAGGCAACACCGATCAGTAACAATGCGACGACCCAGGCACCAGTGCGGATCATATCCAGCCATGGTCTGGCCCACAGGCCAAAGCCGGTTAACAGATCGAAGAACAACAAAACCGATGTGGACAGAAACAGGATGCCCAGCCAGTCGAATGCAAAGCGCTCTAGGATCACCGCCAGCCGCCCGGACGGGTTGAAAGCCGCGCGTACACCGGCAAGAAACAGCAGCCAC
>Ga0210086_1001900_pt1 | contig 10278 bp, 7 predicted proteins | sample China_Galinas_PW_3_FD_184867 | JGI IMG/M metagenome (GOLD analysis project Ga0210086, IMG submission 184867) | Wetland microbial communities from San Francisco Bay, California, USA, that impact long-term carbon sequestration - China_Galinas_PWB_D2... | ecosystem: Environmental > Aquatic > Marine... | reverse complement strand
TGCAGGTGCGCGACAAGGCCGGCAACAGCAGCCTCTCGAACAAGGACACGATCCAATACGACTCGGTCGCGCCGGGGCTGAGCTCGGTCGTGCTCAACGGGGGAGCCGCGTTCACGAGCTCGCTCAATGCAACCGCGACGATCTCAGCGTCGGGCTCTCCGACCGAGGTCCGTTACTCGATGGACGGCACGACCTGGTCACCGTGGCAGGCATACACGACGAGCCTGTCCGTCAACCTGTCGGCCTTCGGTGGCAACACGAGCACCGGCACGAAGACCGTGCACGTCGTCGTGCGCGACGCGGCGCGGAACGCGAGCGGGATCAAGTCCGACGCGATCGCGTACTTCCCGGTTCCGGTCCTGAACACGGTCAGCCCCGGCTCGGTCACGGTCGTCAACGACACCAAGATCCGACTGACCGGAACCAACCTCAGCGACGTTGCCAAAGTCCGGTTCGGCGCCAAGACGATCACGTCCAACCTCCCCGACGAGTGGTTCGACGGCTACTTCAAGGTAGCCAGCGACACCGCGATCGACGTGTGGTCGCCACAGGGGTTGACGCCAGGAACCTACGCTGTGCGCGTCTCGAACCCGGGCTTCCAGAGCGGAACGCTCAACGTGGCCGTCGTGCACAACACCAACCGCCAGCTCGGCGTCGCCGCCGAGCTGAGGCGAGGCAAGACGCTGCACGTCCTGACGCACCTCGATGGTGACATCCCAACGACGTTCGACCTCCTGACGTTCAGCGCCTCGCCGACGCCGATCACGATCCCCGGCCTCATCAGCTTCCAGCACGGCGGCAACGCGACGACGTTCCTCGACCCGACGTTCACGATCCTGTCGGTCGCGACACTGCACAGTCCAGCCAACAAGGTAGCCCAGTGGTCCTTCCCGACCGCCGCCTCGTTCCCGCCGATCACGCTCTACTTCCAGTCGATGATGTTCGATCCGCTCAACTTCACGCGGGCGCCGATCGTCACGTCGACCGTAGATCACGTGAAGCTCTACTGAGCCTGAAGCAACGACGAGCTCGGACGTTCCGGGCTCTGCCACGACTCCGGCCCTTCCGCGGGGCGCGCTCTCCCCTCTGTGGAGAGCGCGCCTTGGCTGGTGTCGTCAACGGGCCCGCGGGTCAGCGGCGTCCGAGCGACACGTCCGGCGGCGCCTGCCAGACACGCACGTGCGTGTGGATGAAGTTGGTCGTAACGAAGAGGCCCACACCTCGCGGACCGAAGAACAGGTCGTGACACCAAGCCTTGTGATCGTAGAGCGACAGTAGCTCGACTCCGCGTTTCGGGTCGAAGATTCGAATCGCTACGTTGCTGTTGTCGCTGACCGCCAGCCGCGTCCCGTCCGGGCTGAACACCGGATGTTCGAGCTGCGTGTTTGGATCGGCGTCATGGATGACGCGCACCTGGTGACCGGTCGTATCGAACAAGCAGATCCGGCCCGAGAAGTCACAGACGCAGAACGTCGCGCGGTCCGGCGCAACCGCGAGTCCGCTCGCGGTGTTCGGCAAGGGGCGGTCGAGCAGGACCGCCCCGGTGATCGGGTCGTAAATCCGTAGCGATTCCCGCGCGATGACGAGCCGCGGTTTCCCGTCGCTTGCGACGACGATTCCCGCTGACGGGTACGGCCAATGTTCCGTTCCACGGAAGTCGCGGATCGGCTCGAGGGTGCGCGCATCTCGAACCGAGATCCAATGTTCGCAATTGACGACGAGCAAGCTTTGGTCGGGCGAGAGCGCCAGGTGGGAAGGGCGCGGCCTCGCAAGCCACAGTCAGGATGCGCCCGACCTTCGCGAGCCAGGACGGCGGCCGCGAGAGCCACGCCTCGTCGAGCTGCGCGCCCGTGTCGACGTCCCAGGTCAGGATCCGGCCATCTTCCGTCGTGGTGATCAGTCTGTCCCCAGCCTCGGGCACAATCAGGGCGAGGACCCGGAACCTTCCTTGCGCGCTCCACAGATGCCGTCCCGTCTCGAGGTTCAAGGCGTACAACCCGGAATCGGCCTTGGCGAAGAACGCGACCGGGCGACTCGCGTGCAGCGCCGCGCGCGTCGTCGGCACACCGCGCTGCGAGACGAGGCGGCTCCCGAGAGCCCGTGGCTTCGCCGGCCACTTGCGAGTCGTGCCGTCATACGACGTCGAGAGCAGTGCTCGGCCATCGGGTAGGAACGCGAGCCCGTCGACGAACCGAGATCAAGCGGGAGCCGTCGGTCGTAAAGCGAAGGTCCTGGATGTCATGGCCCGGGCGGCGCATCGGCTTGGGTGTCGAACGCTCCTTCCCTGTCACAGGATCGAACAGGCGGATCCGATCCTTCGCTGCAACGGCGAGCAGGTTGGATTGGCGCTGGAACGTAGCCGTCGCGTGAGTGCGCTCGAGCGCGATGATTGCCGGCCGCGGCGCCCCATCGTTATCCCAGAGGATCGGCTTGCCGGTGACACCGTCGTGCAGGTGGACCTGAGCTGGTCTCGTGTAGCAGACCGCGAGGTAGTTTCCGTCGGCGCTGCTGCTCAGATCGAAGACCTCGTACGCGGCGCCGCGAAACGAGTAGCGAACCTTCCCGGTCTCGACGCTCCGCGCCTCGATCTGCGGCCAGTTCCCGATCTCGTGGCTGGCGACGAACGTCTTGCCACGATCCACGAGCACCGGTCCACACGAAGGGCCGCGCGGGCCCGGAAAAACCGCCAGACTTTGGTCCATCCGCGAAGCGAGGTAGCGCCACTCCCAGCCTCGGAGCTCCGCGCGCGCGCGGAGCAGCGCTTCGCGCATCGGGCGCGTGCGGCGCATGTCGAGGGCGGCCTTCGCGACCGCGATATGCGCAGCGTAGGCGTTGTACTCGGCGTCGGCCCGGCGCCGCTCGGCGGCGTAGCGCGCGGAGATGACCTCGGCGATCGCCCAGATCGTCAGCGTCGCGACCACAGCGCTGGCCACGACTGCGATGCGGTGGCGGCGCGCGAACTTCCGCAGGACGTAGAGCGACGATGGCGGACCGACGGAGACCGGGCGATCCTGCAAGTGACGCCGTACATCCGCGGCCAAGTCCACGACGGTCGGATAGCGCTGGTCGCGCGCCTTGGCGAGCGCAGTCATCGTGATCCACTCGAGGTCGCCGCGCACTCGCCGCAGCAGGTCGACCCCACCGGTCTTCCGCAGCGCCGCGACCTTGTCGACCCCCGAAGCGCTGCACCGTAATGCCTGGCTCGGGCGCAATGGCTCGCGCTCACGCAGCACCTGGAGCATCGCGCCCCAGCCGCCGGACCTCAGAGCCTTCGAGTCGATCGGTAGCTCATCCGTCAGGAGCTCATAGAGCAGCACGCCGAGCGCGTAGACATCGGCGCGCGTGTCGACCGGGCCCCCACCGGCCTGCTCGGGGCTCATGTACTCGGGCGTGCCGACGAACCGGCCCTCCTCAGTGAGGTTGATCTCGGTCGAGATGCTCGACCCGAGAGCCTTCGCAAGCCCGAAGTCGATCACCTTGGCCAGTGGACCGTCTTGGTCGCACACGAGCACGTTGGCGGGCTTGAGGTCGCGGTGGATGACCCCGCTCTGGTGCGCGTGCTGGACAGCGGCGCAGACCTGTAGGAACAGCTCGAGGCGCTCGTCGACAGTCAGCTTGTTCTCATCGCAGTAGCGCGTGATTGGAACGCCTGGCACGTACTCCATCACGAAGTACGGTTCCCCGCCGTCGGTCACACCTGCATCGAGGATGTTGGCGATGCTCGGGTGACGCATCTGGGCGAGCGTGTCGCGTTCGACCTCGAATCGACGAAGGACCTTCGCGCCTCGCAGGGAAGCATGGAGCACCTTGACCGCGACCTGCCGCCGCAGCGGTTCGATCTGCTCGGCCAGCCATACGACCCCGAACCCCCCACGCCCGAGCGCTCGGACGATTCGGTAGGGGCCGATACGGGCTGGCGGCCGGGGAGTTTCGATCGCAACGACCTTGGAACACTCGCCGCTCGCGAAGTCGAGGCGGTTTGCGACGCGGTGCAGCTCGGCGGCATGAGACGGGTGTCGGGCACACAGATCGTCGAGCGCCCGCCCGGCGGCGGCTCGATCCTCGTCCAACCAGACGTCGAAGAGCTGGTTCGCGAGCGCAGCGGGCAGGCTTGTCGGCTCTCCGCTCGAAGGTCGACGGTCATTGGCCAGCGTCATCCCCGTCCCTCGTTGAGCCTGCCTTCCAGCTTGAGCAGGGCTCGACCCAACAGCTGGCGCACCGCGCCGACGCTACGACCCATCTGCTCGGCGATGAGTTCGTGGGGCAGGCGCACGATCCGGGCCAGCGCGATGACCTCCCGGTGCTCGTCGCCCAGCGTCGCGAACGCGGCCTCGAAGTGTTGGATCTGCTCATGGGCCATGGCCTGCCGGCTCGGCGAGTGGGCCGACGCGTACGCATGTGCGAGCAGTCGATTGGCTTCCTCGCTGTCTGCAGGCACGTGCTCGCGGCCGACGTCGCGCCTCTGGCGACGGTGAAATCGACCCTTCTCACGAATCTTGTTCAGCGCCGCTTTGAACAACCACCCGCGAAATCGATCTTCGTCGGAGAACTCGAGGCAGGCTTCGCATTCAGCCAGCTCCCGGCACACGGACTGGACGACGTCATCGGCCGACAGCCGCTGCTGGAGGTCGCTGCCCATGTGCACGCGCACGTACCCGCGAAGCCGCGGTAGGTAGCTCTCGATCAAACCGGCCAATGCGGCGTCGTCGCCGCAGCTGGCGCGCTCGAACAGCCGCTCAGGATCGTCATCCTCTCTGTCGTCGACGCTGGCCATTGGGCGGAGAATCGGTGCTGGGTGGATTCTTCGCTGCTCCCGGCGAGCGACACGCGGGCGTCGCCGACGCGGTGGCAGCCAAGGCATCAGGCTACCACATCGTCCCTCACGCTGAGCAGCTACTGTCGGCTGCGACTCGGGCCAGGAACCTCGCGGAGAATCGTGTTCCCAGCCTGCTGCCCGGCCGCGGCCTGCTCTCGAGTGGCGCGGCCGCGTGTTTTTCCTGATTTCGGCGTGAGTTTCGCCGGCATCCCGGCACTACCCCGCCGAGACTGCTCGCCCCGTGGACCACTACGACGTCATCCCCCCTGGATTCCGCGACCCCCGCCAACGCCGGGCCAGAGCCCATGGAGCTCGAGACGCTACGGGCGGCGATCGGTCGCCTTCTGAGGGCCTGCCGGCCGCACTACCCGGACCAGAAAAGGAGAAACTATGTCCGGCCGAGAAGCCGTGCTCGCTGTGCCAGTGCTAGGCGTCGTCGTGCTTGTCGCGACGTTCTGGGTGAGCCTCAGGACAGTTCGAGGTGGAGCTCCGCCCGAGAATGCTCGCGTCGGTGAGGGCGCCCGGGCCTGCCGCAGCTGGTGGCGTGCGCACTGGTGGAAAATGGCGAGCGCGTACGCGCTGATGGTCGTGCTCGCGTTCGAGCGGGTAACCCTGGCTGTCACGGGCGCGCTCGCCGTGTCGATGATCGGCCTGGCGTTCCTCGTCGGCCGCCTGGGCAAGCTCGGGCTCGCGAACCGCGGCGTGGTTGCGTCCGTATGCTGGCTCTGGCTGTTCGTCGGCGCAGTGATGTCGTCCCAACTCACGAAGTGGCTGTTGGGTCACGAAGGACACACGCTCGATGAGGAGTGGATCCCGGCGCTACTCGTCTGGGGAGCCGGGCTCTGTGCCGTCTGGCTGCCGAGCCACGGGAGGCGTCTGGCGCGTCCGATGAAGACCTTCTTGGTCGGCTTGTGCGTGTTTTGGGGCGCGGCCCATGCCGCGCTGGCGCTGTGGCCCGCGAAGCCGAACCTCGACGAACTCGCGCGCGCGACCGAGGGTTTCGACCGAGCTCCCAACGGAACTGCGTCCTGGGAACAGTGGGCGGTGGTCGCAGATTGGGCCAAGCGGCGCGGCGCCGCACCGGATCTGACTCGCCCGCACTCGGCGCTCGCGCGCATCGAACGCGACAATCGCGTGACCGCGTACGCGCTCGCGTCCGCAGTCGAGCTCGGAGTCGTGACCGAACAAGAGCTTCACACCCGCCTCGCCACGAAGGAAACGGCGGACGACGTGCGCGAGCTACTCGCACCTCGCAAGCAGGGTGCTCCGATCGTCTGGCTCGCCGAGCGCGACTGGCTCGTTCGCGCCCTCGCGGACACGAAGCGGCTGACGCCGAAGGAAACTGATGTCGTCGAGCGCCGCCTCCTCGCGAGCTGGCCGAAGCCGAACGACTTCGAATCCTTGGAAACGATGCTCCGCATCGACCAGCTCCTCGAGAAGATCGGCCGTCCCATGGACCGCGCCCCCCGTCGCGAGTCCGTGTTCGTCGCTCTCCGAGCCGCGTGGGTCGAATGCTCACCACCACTCCGACCGACGGCCGGCTTCGCGAACGACCCGGCGCGCGGGGACTCCGCCGAGGGATCGTCCACGAACGCAGCCGTAGAGCTCATGATGCGCTACGGCGTCCCCGACGACCTCGACCTTGGTCGCGTCGGGAGCTTCCTCGCCTACGAGGGAAAGCCGTTCACTCCGTTCACCGAGCGCACCTGGGACCAACTCTTCGCCGGCTGCGTCCTGGACAAGCTCGAGCGTGGACTCGACTGGCCTGCCCGAGGCCCGCTGGACTGGATCCTGTCGGAACGACTCGTGCTCGGCACGCTGCTTGTCGTCCTGCTCTGCGTCTACGCCGTCGTGCGCTCGCCCGTTGTCCCCATCCGGCAGGCCGGTTCCGACCAGTCGTGAGCCAACCGTGTGCGATCCGAGGACTCCTGCGCCTTTCAGGTGGAATGCGCAACGCCGCGCTTCGGGGCTGGCTTCGTCTCCTCCGTGGGTACTCTTCTGGTCTCGAATCGCTGGTTCCGCTCGAACGTGCTCCTCCGGGTGTTCGCGGAACAGCGCAGCAACAGGTTGAGCCCGTCGTGGCGCGAGACCTTGACGGTTCGTTCGACGTTGTACTTCGGCTCCACGGCCGCGGTGGTCTTGATGGTCACGCTTTCACGGTCCGTTTGCGCAAGCACGTTCTGCGTTCCGAGCTCGATGCAAGACCCGAGTCCCTCGCACTCGTGGATCCCCGCGGATGGGCGCCATATCGTGCGCTTTCCGAGTTTCAGATCCTGGACATCGTCCATCGTGGTCTCGTAGCGCACCTGCATGTGCCAACGCGGGCGTGGCCAGTCAGTGACCCTTTTCTGGCCACCGGCACAGGCAACCGACAACGACATCGCGAACACTGAACCTATCGCCATCATGACTCTCTTCCTCTCCGTTGCTCACGAACCGCTCTCCACGAAACGCATGCGCGCCGCGACGCTTGCGGTACATCTGCGCTCTTGGCACCGACTCGTCGGGCTTCTCAGCGACACTCGCCACCCAGCAGAACGTTGAAAGACGCGCCCGCCGGCATCGGGGCCCGGTCCTGGTTGAAGACGGCCCACTTGTTGACCGTCCGGTCGTAGAAGACACCGATCGGGTGGTTGTTGTAGACCCCGCGCGATCCCGGCGGATTGTAGCTCTGTGTGACAGTGAGCTGTGCAGTGCTACTGCCGTTCAGGGCCCAGTGGTCGATCCACGCCATGTTGCCGGTCGGTTTCCGCACCGTGAACACGAACGGGTCGAGCTCGGTCGCGAGCCGCTCATCCGCGATCAAGACGTTGAACGACGCACCGGTTCGCATCGGCTCGAAGCCTTGATTGACGATCTCCCAGCGCCCTCTCCCCTGGTTGTACGACACGCCGATGTTGGCACGGTTGTAGACACCGCTGCGCCCCGGAGGATTCCAGTTGGGCGTGACGAACACGATTGCACGCGGGTTTCCGTTGAGCTTCGGATGGTCTAGCTCGAGGCGATGGCCGGAGAGCCGAGACGTCGTCGCGACGACGGTGAGTTTGGTCGCACCATCGTTCGGAATCATGACGTTGAAGTTCGCGCCGACCGGCATGGATGCCATGTCTTGGTTGAAGACGGCCCACTTGTTGCTCGACGTGCTGTAGAAGACCCCGGTCGCGTGCGGGTTGTAGTGACCGGTCCACAGCGGCGTGACGAACGCGATCGCGTCCCGCCTGCCGTTGAGCAGTGGATCGTCGAGAACCGTCGTGTTGGCGGCGATCGTGCCCGTGGTAGCCGTGTGGAGCAGGGTCTTGCCGCGCGGGTTGTCTTCGCCGATCAGGACGTTGAACGCCGCACCGATCCGCATCGCCCTGCCGTCCTGGTTGAAGATCCCCCACTTCCCGCTCAATCGGTTGTACCGGACGCCGATCGGGCTCGGATTGTAGACACCGGAGCCCTTCTGCCAGAGCTGGGTGACGAGGAGCTTCGCATCCGGACGGCCGTCCAACTTCCCGTGCGTCAGGTATGTCGAGTTGGCTCCAACGTTGCCCGTCGTGGCGACATGAACGAAAGGCGCGGCGGAGCGCGCGAGGAAGCTGTCCGCAACGAGCACGTGGAACGACGCTCCGACCGGCATCGACTCCTTGCCCTGGTTGAAGACCTCCCACTTCCGTGTCGTGGAGTTGTACCAGACCCCGACGACGGCGTTGTTGTAGACCCCGGATTTGCGTTGCGGGTTCCAACTCTGCGAAACGAAGACGCTCGCGCCCGGCTGGCCATTCAGGCTCGGATGGTCCAGCGAGAGACGATGCCCGTTGATCGTCGACGGCGTGCCGGTCGCGACGAAGGTCGTCGCGGCGCTGTTCGGCAGGAGGATGTTGAATGCCGCACTTCGAGGGATCGCGGCCCGGTCCTGATTGAATACGGCCCACTTCCCCGTGGACGCCTTGTACCAGAGTCCGGTCGGATGGTTGTTGTAGACGCCCGCGAGTGCCCCACCGGGGTTGTAGTTGGCCGTGTAGAACGCGATGGCGCCTGGCTCTCGGCGCAGCTCGGGTCTGCTGATGAACGTCGAGTTGCCGACGATGTTCGCGCTCGTCGCGACGTGGACGTCGGTCTCGGCGACCCGGTTGAGGACGAGCGTAGCCCCGTTGCTCGTAATCAATCCGACCCGGTTGGCCGCTGGATCGAAGCCGATTCCTTGCAGGTAGAACCGCATGCACGGAAAGGTGCTGGGAATCGGTAGCGTGAGCGACGGTCGGCCGACGCCGGACATCGGGAACGTGACGTCCAGGCTCGTGTAGAGCGCGCAGCCCGGCATGCCGTACAGTGTCAGCGGGAGTCCGAGGTCGAAGCGCCTGGCACCCAACACCAGAACGCCGGGGCTCGTGGCGGGAAGCCCGCCGAGGGTCACACGGAACGGACGACCGGTGTCGAGGTGTTGATCCGGGGTCGAGTACAGCGTCGCCCCGCCGGCCGTTCCACAGCCCTGTCCGTAGGGCACGAGCTGCGCCGAGACACGCGGCACGACAAGCGCACCGAACAGCAGGATTCGGAGCCACGCTTGCCGCGTCGGACGGAGGCGAGTCGGTGCGCCGGGAACAGTGGAACTGCAATGTCGAGTTGTCATGAGTTCCTCCGATTGAGTCAGGCCCCGCCGCTTTGGCCCCGGGGCATGGGTATCGGCTCGAGTGACGCGGGGAAGGAAAGAGCACGCAGAATCCCGAGAAAACCCGCTGATGCACGGCCTTGGTCGTGACCGATCCCAAAGTCGTTCGCACAGTCTCGAGTGTTGTGGGCTTCCTGAGCGATGCCGTGGCGGGCATGTTCTCGGTCTACGGCCACCTCGAAACCGACCGAGAGAGTCGGAGGTTCGGCTCCGTTTTTCGAGCCGTGCCTCCCCGCGATACGATGCGCGCCCCCCCTTCGATCAGCCCACCGGCCACTCCGCGACAGTGGAGCATTCCGCTACGATTGCCGCACCAACGGCGCTTGTTGTCGCGCGGTACCGCCGTGCATGGGCGCCGGGGCAGTGCCGGCCGCACGGCCGGCGGCCTTCCCGAAAGCGACAAACGACGAGGTCACGATCATGCGCTACGCACGCCCCGGCGAAGACGGCTCTCCGGTTCGCTATCAGTCTCGTTACGGCAACTTCGTTGGCGGAGAGTTCGTGCCGCCCAGGTCGGGCGACTACTTCGAGAACATCTCGCCGGTCACCGGCCAGCCGTTCTGCGAGATCCCGCGCTCGACCGCCGACGACATCGAGCTGGCCCTCGATGCGGCCCATGGCGCACTTGATGGCTGGGCGCGGACCTCGGTCGCCGACCGCTCGGCGGCACTGATGAAGATGGCGCAGGTGATCGAGGACAACTTGGAGATGTTCGCGGTCTCCGAGTCCTGGGACAACGGCAAGGCCGTGCGCGAGACGTTGGCCGCCGACATTCCGCTGGCCATCGATCACTTCCGCTACTTCGCGA
>Ga0210086_1001899_pt1 | contig 10290 bp, 8 predicted proteins | sample China_Galinas_PW_3_FD_184867 | JGI IMG/M metagenome (GOLD analysis project Ga0210086, IMG submission 184867) | Wetland microbial communities from San Francisco Bay, California, USA, that impact long-term carbon sequestration - China_Galinas_PWB_D2... | ecosystem: Environmental > Aquatic > Marine... | reverse complement strand
GAAACGAAGATCTCCGACGAAGGGCTCAGTGTCACGGCGGTCATCCTACTGCCCCCCTGCGCACAGCGCGCGAAGGTCGGCACGGATCGCCTCGGCCGTGCCGCGGGCTCCGATTCCGGCACCGACGTGAACGCGGCGCTCCGCCCCGAGCTCGTAGGCGTAGACGACCCGCGTCTGCGGAACCGCGAGCGTGGATCCACGCGCGACGGCCTCGTACCGCAGCGCGATCGCATCGCGTTCGATGCGGGCGACGAGCCGCGTCGTCTGGCCACGCCCATGGCGAGCGCGCAGGAGATCGAAGTCGAGGTCGGTCAACGAGGGTCGCGTGACCCGCTCGTGCGAGATCCCGAGTCCGAACACGGCGTTGGCGACGATCGCGAGCTTGGCCGCGGCGTCGCGGCCGTCGAGGTCCGCGGACACGTCGGCCTCGGCGAACCCACGCCGCTGCGCCGATGCGACCGCGTCATCGAAGCTCGCACCACGCTCGATCTCGCGGATGATGCACGTCGTCGTCGCGTTGGGCACGAGCACCGCGCGCGTGCATCGCCGTCGCAACAGGTCTAGCTCATCGAGCAACGCGCGACCGGTCCCGCCGAGAACCGCGTTGATCCCGAGCCGGCGCCTGCGCGAAGGCTGCAAGAGCTCGGACGTCGCGCCGCTCAGCGCCGCTTTCGATGCGAACACGAGCGACGTCCCCGAGTCGAGCGCTGCGAGCGCCTGCGTGGCCGCGTTTCCGGCGCTGGCGAGATCGGTGTCGGTGCAATCGACGACGAAGTCCGCGCCGACGATCGAGACGGCGACGCGAAGCGGTACGGCGCGGGCGCCGGCGTCGTCGAGCAACCGGCCGCGACCGCGCTTGCGCGCGATGACCGCGGCACGGTCGATGCCGTCGCGCGCGTAGCACGTGGCCGACCGATCACTGGCACCGACGACGCGAAACTCGTTGTCGAGACAGGCCAACAGGGCTCGGCCGACCTTGCCGAGGCCGATGACATGGACGGTCGGCGACGAACCCGAGGCCAGGAACGCGTCGCCGGACGCACCCGGAACAGTCGTTGGGACCACGCATTGCGGCGGTAGGACGTGAGTCGTCATTTGGTTCTCCTTTGCAAGTCGCGTGCAGGTCGCACGCGAGCGCTGTTTGCTGAGCGCGGAAACCATCGGGCGCGAGGGCGAGCCCTCTGCGCGTGCTCGATCGGTCGCCGGTGCCGGCGCGTCGAGCACTTGCTCGGACTCATCTCTCGGTGGCCCTCCGGCTACCGCGGGAATTGGCACCTTTCGAGATCGCTCTCGACGGTTGCCCCGGCTTCGAAGGGCCCAATCCCTCCACCGGTCTCGATGAGTTGAGCGCAGAACCGTAGCGGACGCAGCGTCGCTGTCAAGCCCGGTTGCGCCGCCGGGCGCTGCCGCGAGCCGGCTTCCGCGCGCGCTCGTAGCTGCGCAGCGAGAACCCCGACGAGAGCTCGGACCCGATCGCAGCGAGCGCTCGGCGCAGCAACCGCGAGTTCTCCGGCGCCGGCGCGAGCGTGCGGCCGGCCAGCAACAGGCGGTTCTCGTAGTCGTCGAGCAGGATGAGCTGGGCGCAACGGTGCGGGCCGACGACCGCGTCCATGAGCCGCCGCCAGCTCATGCCCGGGACCGGAAGCAGGTTGGTCAGGACGATTCCGTTCGGTGTCAACCTGTCGGCGACGAGCGCGGGCAGCAGCTCGTAGCTGACCGCAGGCTTGGTGACCCCGTCGGAGCCGGGCACCGACAGGTCGTCGATGATCATGTCGAAGCCCGAGCGCCTCCGCTTCAGCCAACGCGAGGCTTCGTCGTGGTGGAATCTGACCTCCGAAGACCAAGGCGCGGAGAGCTCGCGAAACAGCTTCACACCCGTTGTCGACAGGTCCACCGCGTCGATCGGGTGGGCGAACCCCATCGCGCGCAACGGGGCGATCGCGCCTCCGCCCGCGAAGCCGAGCATCGCGACCTTGTCTCCACGCGACAGCATCGCGATCGTCGCCGCAATCAAGTCGAAGATGTCGTGCGTCGGTCCCGGCTGCGCGAGCACTTCGCTGAGCACGACGTCGTCCTGGATCAGTCGGGCACCGCGTTGCGTGCGCACGGCGCGGATCTCGATGTTGTTCTCGGCCATCGCCGCGACGATAGGTCAAGGCGTGCGCGGATGCCATCGCGACTTTCGACGCGGCCTGCCTATCATGGCGAACCGGCATGGCGACCCCGTTCCAACAGCTCGTCGACTCGTTGCTCGGTTGGTTTCGCGTAGAACAGCGCGACCTGCCCTGGCGTCGTTCGCGCGATCCGTACGAGGTCTGGGTCAGCGAGGTCATGCTGCAACAGACGCGCGTCGCTGCCGTGCTGCGCAAGTACGAGGACTTCCTCGCGCGGTTCGCCGACGTTCGGGCGCTGGCGCGTGCGTCCGATGACGAGCTGCTGACGGCGTGGCAGGGGCTCGGCTACTACAGGAGGGCGCGCAACCTGCGCGAGGCCGCGCGAGTCGTCGTCGCCCAGCACGGCGGGCGCGTGCCCACGGACCCCGATGTGTTCGGCCGGCTTCCCGGTGTCGGCGAATACACGCGCGGCGCGGTGTTGTCGATCGCGCACGGAATGCCGCTACCGGCGGTCGACGGCAACGTGCAGCGAGTGCTGTCGCGGCTTCTGACGATCTCGGGCGACATGACGAAGAAGCCGGGCGCAACTGCCGTGCGCCGCTTCGTCGCCGAGCTGCACGCGCGCGGAAACCCCGGCGACGTCAACCAGGCGCTGATGGAGCTCGGTGCGACGGTGTGCACGCCGAAGTCGCCGGCCTGCGGGCGCTGCCCATGGAAGCCCGAGTGCCGTGCCCTGGCCACCGGTCGGACCGGCGAGTTCCCCGAGAGCAAACGGGCCCAGCTGTTCGAGGACATCGAGACCAGCGTCGTCCTCGTCGAGCGCGACGGGACGGTTCTCGCGCGTCGTGTAGCGGCCGGCGAGATCAACGAAGGTCAGCTGTGCCTGCCGGGCCTCGGTGTGCCGAAGCCACGCTCGCACGACCTCGAAACGGAGCTCGCCGAACGTCATCGACTCGCCGGTCGCGTCGGCGAGCGCCTCGGCACGTTCCGGCACTCGATCACGCGCTATCGCATGCGCGTGGCCGTGCATCGGTTCCACGCGAGCGAGCTTCCGACCGGGGACCTGCTGTTCGCGAACCCGCTGGACCCGCGTCAACCATGGTCTACGATCGCCAGAAAGGCGTTTAAGTTCCGGAGTTGAAACTGATAGAACCCCGGGATGGCCTGCCGGGGAGAGTTGGTGATCGTGGGCGATATCCACGGCCACTTCGATGACGAAGACGTTCGGTTTCTCGAAGAACGCGACGCGACGCTGACGCTGTTCGTCGGCGACCTCGGCGACGAAGACCCGGAGATGGCCCAACGCGTCGCCGACATCGAAGTGCCCAAAGTCGTGATCCTCGGCAACCACGATGCCTGGGAGAGCTTCCGCAAGAAGGAACCCACGCGCGCGCTCTTGCGGTCGCTCGAGATCCTCGGCGACCTTCACCTCGCCTACACCAAGCTCGAGATCGACGAGCTCGGCATCACGCTGATCGGCGCTCGGCCGTTCTCGTGGGGTGGCCCGAGCCTGCGCAGCCCCGAGATCTACGAGCAGCTCTACGGCATCAAGACGATGGAGGACTCGGCCGAGCGCATCATCGCGCTCGCTGAATCCGCCGAGCACGATTCGATTGTCATCCTCGCCCACAATGGTCCGACGGGGCTCGGCACGCGACCGTACTCGATCTACGGGAAGGACTTCGGCAAGCCCGGCGGCGACTGGGGCGACCAAGACCTGGGCTGGGCGCTCGAGGCGTTGAAGAAGCGCAACTTCTACATTCCGCTCGTGATCGGCGGTCACATGCACCACCGCCTCGTCGGCAACCGCACGGCGATGCGCCAGCGATACGTCAACGACAACGGCACGTTCTACCTCAATCCCGCACGCGTCCCGCGGATCTTCCAGAGTCGCGACGGCCGGCGGCTACGCCACTTCGCGACGTCGACGTTCGCCGATGGCGATCTGGTCGCCGTTGACGAGCTCGTCGCCAGCGAGGACGACGTGAAAGTCAAGCCGTTGATGTAGCGACGCGGTCAGTTGAGTCGCGGGTCCCCTTCGCCGATCTCGAACGACCTGCGCTCGCGCCTTTGGCCCGGCATCCCGGCAAGGATGTGCTTGAGCTCGCGGATGCGCACGCGCACGTCGGGCTCGGCGAACAGCTCCTGCTTCACCTCGCCGGGGATCCCCAGACGCATCAACACGACGTCGATCAGTTGCCCGGCCGGCAACGCGTCGAGCACCTTGTGATCGTCGCTGTCGCCCTGGTCGAAGATCTGAATGATCGAACGCAGCTCGTGCTTGAGGTCGTCCCCCTCGGGGTAGACGTCAGAGAACTTGGCGCCCTCGACGACGCGATACGGTTGGTCGGTCTCGAGCTCCTCGAGGATCTTCATCTTGGACAGCCCCTGGAGCACGATGTTCGATGTCCCGTCCTCCAACAGCTGGTGCTGGATGACGCGCCCGATTCCGCAGACCGAATGCACCGGAGGCTCATGGTGGCTGCGCGTCGAATAGCCGCGGGCCGGCATCGCCATCGCGAAGCACTTCTGCTCGCTCGCGACGACGTCTGCAACCATCTGCCGATACCGGTCTTCGAAGATGTGCAGCGGCAGCAGCGTGCCCGGGACCAGAATCACCCCGTCGAGCGGGAAGATCGGAAAAATCGCGGGGAGCTCCATATTCATTGCAGTGGCGATCGGTCGGGCTCAGGATAACAACAGTCCCTAAGCCCAGATCCGATGACTGCCAACGAAATCGTCATAACCCACGCCGTACGCACGCCGATCGGCAAGTTCCTAGGTTCCTTGAAACCCAAGTCGGCGATCGACCTCGGCGCTCACGCCATCCATTCGGTGCTCGAGCGCTCGGGCATCGATGCCGCGGACCTCGGTGAGGTCGTCATGGGCCAGGCCCGCCAGCTCGGCTCCGGACCGAACCCGGCCCGCCAGGCCGCGATCGCCGCGGGCGTTCCGGACACCGTCCCGGCGATGACCGTCAACAAGGCGTGCGGTTCGAGCCTCATGGCGATCTGGTCGGTGTGTCGCGCGATCACGCTCGGCGAGTTCGACGTCGCAGTCGCCGGCGGAATGGAGTCGATGACGAACATCCCGTTCCTGTTGCCGAAGATGCGCCACGGGTATCGCCTCGGGCACGACAAGGTGCTCGACGGGAACTACAAGGACGGCTTCGACTGCCCGCTCGCCGGCGTACCGATGGGCATGACGGCCGAGTACCTGGCCGACAAGTACGAGATCTCGCGCGAGGAGCAGGATCAGTACGCGGTCGAAACGTTCCATCGCTGGCAGGCGGCCGAGGACGCCGGGAGGTTCGCGAACGAACGCGCGGCGATCGAGCTCGTCGACCGCAAGAACAACAAGACGTTGTTCGACACGGATGAACACGGGCGGCGAGACGTCACGCTGGAGGGCCTCGCCAAGCTGCGTCCCGTGTTCCGGCCCGAGGGCGGGACCGTGCATCCGGGCAACGCTTCGGGCATCACCGACGGAGCCGCGGCCGTGCTCGTGATGACGCGCGAACAAGCTGATGCGCGCGGGCTGCCCGTGCTCGCGAGAATCGGCCGGGCCAAGACCGCCGGAGTCGCGCCCGAGCACATGGGCATCGCGCCCGTGCCGGCGATCCGGAACCTGACCGAGGAGCTCGGAATCACGGTCGACGGGTTCGACCTGATCGAGCTCAACGAGGCGTTCGCGGCTCAAGTGCTGGCATGCGACCGCGAGCTGTCGCTGCCGCGCGATCGGTTGAACGTCAACGGTGGAGCAATCGCCCTCGGTCATCCGATCGGCGCGACGGGCGCCCGGATCGTCGTGACGCTGCTCCACGAGATGCAGCGCGCAGACGCGAAGCTCGGGCTGGCGTCGCTGTGCATGTCCGGCGGGCTCGGGATGGCGGTCAGCTTTCACCGTTGAGGTTTTCGACAGCGGGGTGAACGGGGACCGCCCGGCCTTCATACGCCTATCGAAATCTGCCGATAGCGGCAGGGATGCTCCCCTGCCCGACCGAGAACCGCCGACCGTGGATCATTCTCCTCGCGTTGCTCACGTTGTTTACATACGTGCACGCGTTGCAGAACGACTTCACGATGGACGATCGGGCCGTCGCGATGGGCAGCGAGAGCGAGACCAACAACCCGATGGTCAGCGAGCTCAGGCCGATCAGTGAGTACTTCTCGACCCACTACTGGCGTGGGCTCAATCCGACCGGAGTGCTGTATCGTCCGGTCACGGTGTTGAGCTTCGCGGTCCGCCATGTCGTGTTCGGCGACTCGGCGTTCGTCGCGCACCTGATCAACGTGCTGCTCCACGTAGCCGCGACCGTGCTGGTCTACCTGTTGCTGTGTCAGCTCGGCTTGACCAAGCTCGGGGCGTGGCTTCCGGCGTTGTTCTTCGGGCTGCATGCGATTCACTCCGAAGCCGTGATCGGGATCGTCGGTCGCGCCGAGCTGCTCGGGTTCTGCTTCGGCGCGATTGGGCTCTTGAGCCTGTTGCACTCGCGAACCTCCGGATCGCTGAAGTACATCGGCTGGATGCTCGCCGCTCAGTGCTTCTTCCTCGCGTTCTGCTCCAAGGAGAGCGCGCTGCTGTGGGCCGCGTTCGTTCCGGCGTTCCTGCTCGCCAAACGAATGATCGCCGAGCCGGGTGCGCGCCTCGTGCCGAAGCTCGGGTTCCACGTGATCGGCGAGGCCGTCGCCGTGCTGTTGCCGGCGTTCCTGTTCCTGCTGCTGCGCGAACGCATGATCGCCGCGCAGCCCGACGGCACGAAGCTGGCCGTCGACGCAGTCGTCAACCCGATTTACGCGGTCCCCGACAAGACGCGCGTGATGACCGCGGCGATGGTCTGGGGCTACGGGTTGTTGCTGACCTTGTTTCCGTTCCACTTGTCGGCGGACTACGGCGCGTCGGTGTTTCCCGTCGTGCACTCGCTGACCGAGCCGGCTGCGCTGATGTCCGTGATCAGCGTGACCGCGCTCGCAGCGATCCTGCTCGGCGGACTCGTCATGCACCGGCGAAACCCGCTGCTGTTCCTCGCATCGATCACGTTCTTGGGCTTCAGCTTCGTGACCTCGAACGTCGCCGTGCCGATCGGGACGATCTTCGGCGAGCGGACCTTCTACACGCCGAGCCTGGGGTTCGTGTTCGCGATCGCGTGGCTCTACCGGCGACTCGAGCCGAAGCTCCAAAGCTCCAACCAGTTCCAGACGCTCGCCACGATGCTGGCAGGAGCCTGGCTCGGGATCTCGACGTTCACGATCATCCAGCGCATCCCGGTGTGGGAGAGCAACGACTCGTTGTTCATCCACGAAGCCGCCGCACATCCCGACTCGGTGCGGATGCAGGTCTGCGCTGCGGCCGCGTGGGAGGGTCGCAGGAACCTCGAGCTCGCCGCCCAGCATCTCGAACGCGCGGTCGTGCTCGACCCCGGTTATGCCAACGCGTGGAATCACCTCGGCATGGCCTACTACAAGCTCGGGAAGTGGGACCGCGCCTACGAGGCGCTCGAGCGCGGCTTCGGATCGCGCCGTCACGATCGCTCGATCGTGCTGCCGCAGCTGTTCGGCAATCGCGCACTGGTGCTCGAGAAGCTCGGAAAGCCCGAGGAGGCGCTGACGTCGCTCGAGAGCTCGTTCCGGACCAGTCCCCCGAGCTTCCGCAAGACCCGGGAGTATTGCCGGCTCGTCGAGCGTCTCGCCCACGCGTTGGCCGAAGACCCCGACGCCAGCGCGCGAATCCGCCGCCTCGCGCGCGACGCCGGCGTGGAGCTGGTGCTCCCCGCCCCGCCCGCGGCCGGTTCCGGACGCTGACGGCCCCGGCCACCGCAACCGCATCGGCGGTGGCTTCGGGAGATCGAGCTGGGGTACACTGTCGAGGTTCGCCCCGAAAGTCCCAAACGCAGAGACCATGACCGACCAACCGACGTTCTCGTGCCCCGCGTGTGGCGCGTCGTATCGCCTGAAGCCCGAGCTCGCCGGCCAGCGGGTCAAGTGCCGCAAGTGTTCGGAGATCCTCACCGTGCCCGAGGTCGAGGTTGAGGCCGAGGCCGAGCTCGAAGAGCTCGAGCCGATCGAGGAGCTCGAAGAACTCGAAGAAGTGGAGGAGCTCGAAGAGGCTGCCCCGGCGCGGCGGCCGGCGACGGCCGGAGCTCGTTCGTCACGCGGCCGCGCTGGGAGCCGGTCGAGCCGGGCCGGCACTCGGACCACGAGTCGAACGTCGGCACGCCGCGGCCGCAGCGAGCCGAGCGAGTCGAAGAGCAGGCTCCCGTTCATCCTCGGCGGCGTCGGCCTGATCGCCGTGATCGCGATCGTGCTCGCGACGATGGGCAATGGCAACGGCGACGACAACGCGAGCAAGCAGGGCGAACAAGTCGCCGCCGGAAACAGCGGAGGCAGCGAGACGGGCGAGGCCAATCCTGCCGGAGACGCAACCGCGAAGGCCGCCGAGAAACCCGTCAAGCCGAAGCCGCCCGAGAAGACCCCGCGCCAGCGGATCGAAGAAGCACTGATGGCAGCCGCCAACGCGAGCAACGATACCGAGAAGGTCGCTCAGCTGTGGCGCGCGGCCGAGCTGCGGCGCAAGACGAGGCTCGACGGCGTCGAGACGGCCGAGGCGATCTGCAAGAAGATCATCGCGATCGAGCCGGACCACGCCGAGGCCCGCAAGGCGCTCGGGCACGTCAAGTACGACGGTGTGCTGAAGGACCGGCGCGGCCAGTGGGTCACGGCCGAGAACAAGGCCGAGTTCGTCGCAGCCGAGAAGGCGTACGAAAAGGCGGAAGCCGAGCGCAAGGAGCGCGAGCGTTGGAGGAAGGACGCGTTCACGCGCAAGTGCGCGAAGGTCCGCGACCACTTCCTCGACGACATCAAGCAGGTCCCTGGCCTGAAGCTCAAGTTCTACTTCGACATCCCCGAGGTTCCGCGGCCGTACTTCGTGATGGCCGAGGACGTCAAGACCCCCGATCCCGAGCAGACGGCCAAGCTGCTCGGCCCCGGTCTCAACGCGCTGCGCAAGGCGTTCTTCAAGGCGTATGGCAAAGGCATCGTCGCGGCGTGGGACGACGAGAAGTACGTCGTGCCGGTCATGGTTCTCAAGGACGACGACAGCTACAAGAGCTACCGCGACCACGGCCACAGTGACGACTTCCCGTCGACGAAGGTGGCGGCCGCGTTCTACGTGCCGCAACCGTTCGGTACGGAGACCAAGGGCGTTCTCTACACGTGGCAGACCGGAAACGAATCGGAGTTCTACCACCGGCTGTTCCACGAGGCCGTGCACCAGTTGATGCACAACTCGTGTCAGAGCGTGATCATGGGCAGCACCCCATGGCTCGAAGAAGGGTTCGCCGAGTACTTCGGCGCTCACACGGGCAACATCGCGCACCCGGAGACCTACCGCTTCGGGACGTTCCTGAAGGGCCGCTACTCGTCGGTCCAAGAGTCGTCCAAGGCGATGCTCAACGCGTTCAAGGTCGGCAAGCGCGAAGGTGCGTTCCTGAGCCCGAAGCAGATGCTCTCGCTCACACAAGAGAAGTTCAGCTACTACAAGGGCCTGCTCGAAGGCGGCAAGCCGGAGGAACCGGGGGACAAGGCGCGCGCGCACCTCGTTGTCGACACGGTCTACTCCCAGGGCTGGGCGTGGATCTTCTTCTGCTACAACTACGAAGGCGGTCTGTACCGCGAGGCGTTCGAGCTGTTGCTCAAGGACGAGCTGCGGTACCAGTATTCGATCGACAAGGTGGCCCGGTACTTCGGGGTCGAGACGGACGAGGACTGGGACGAATTGGCGAGACAGTTCGCAGTGTTCGCGCTGCGCGGCATGCGCCACTACTGGGACGGCACGGGCTGCGCCGACCCGACCAAGAAGAACTGATCCGGGCGCGAAAAGTCCGCGCCGCCGCGCTAGGCTTCCGGGGCGTCCTTGGCGGGCACCCGGTTCGAGAACCAGTCGAGTCGCGCACCCAGAGGTGCCGATGCCAAGGTCATAACCAGGGACCCAAACAACGGAGCGAGGAACGATGACGGAGCGGGTCGACGAAATCCTGTCGTGGTACGAATCCGACACGCCAGGCGTGATTGCCAATCTCCGCCGGATGCTGATGCACGGCCGACTCGGTGGAACCGGAAAGATGGTCATCCTGCCGGTCGACCAGGGCTTCGAGCACGGACCCGCGCGGTCGTTCGCG
>Ga0210086_1001897_pt1 | contig 10293 bp, 8 predicted proteins | sample China_Galinas_PW_3_FD_184867 | JGI IMG/M metagenome (GOLD analysis project Ga0210086, IMG submission 184867) | Wetland microbial communities from San Francisco Bay, California, USA, that impact long-term carbon sequestration - China_Galinas_PWB_D2... | ecosystem: Environmental > Aquatic > Marine... | reverse complement strand
GTGAGGCCCGCCGGTCATAGATACACGTTGACAACCGGAGGGGCGTTGGCTACCTTTGCCTCCTGACGAGCTGAAACACGCGGGTGTAGCTCAGTGGTAGAGCGTCACGTTGCCAACGTGAATGTCGTGGGTTCAAATCCCATCACCCGCTTTTGACGTAAGTCACGCCGAACGCATAACTTAGCGTGCCTGCCTGCGTGGGGCAGTGCGGCCCAGAGAGCCCTGATAGTCCGGTACTTTGCCGGATTAAAGTGCCCGAAAGGTCGCTACATGCCTCGGAATAAACGCACAACGACACCAACGTACCGTTTGTGCCGGCCGTCAGGCCGGGCTGTCGTCACCATCGACGGTTGCGATGTCTATCTCGGTCCACACGGAATCCCGGAAAGCCAGGCGAAGTACGACGAACTCATCGCGCGGTGGCTGGCGAACGGGCGGCGGCTTCCGTCCTCCGTCTCGGAGAACCTGTCCGTCGGCGAGCTGATCCTGCGGTACTACGAAGCCTGCCTTGAGAAGTACGGCCACCGTAGGACGGCCCGGTCCAATCTCCCGCGCGTACGCTATGCCCTCAAGCACGTCCGACTACTGTTCGGGAGCACATCTGCCCGCGCATTCGGACCGAAGGCACTAAAGGCGGTCCGCAACAGCTTTATTCGGGCAGGCCTAGCCCGGAAAACGGTTAACGAGCGTATACAAATCGCGAAGCGGTGCTTCGAGTGGGGCGTTACGGAGGAGCTGGTGCCGTCCAGTGTGATCCACGGATTGTTCGCCGTGAAGGGGTTGTGCGTCGGCGGTACTGTGGCTGACGTCGATCACTCTTGGATGCCAGCGCACGCCGTCACACAGGTCCAGACCCCCCCCAGACGTTCCATCGTGCAAGATTCCTGAAGGGTTCGGTCGACGACGTCGAGGCACATCGGCCGGGTACCGACTTCGCGCCGCACCAGGTCGCGCCAGTTACGTACGATTCCCAGATCATAGGTGCGGACACCTCCGGTACGCTCCACGACCTGAAGATCGGGTCGCTTGCCGTGAACTTCTTGAAAATATCGCATTGGCGCGTACGTATTCCACTCGGCGATCACGACGGCGTTTGGTGGGAACAAGGCGAGTGAGTCCTGGACGAAGCCGGCGACCGTCGGTTGCCCTCTTCTGTCCACGTAATCGCGCAGTCCCGTGAGAAGGAGCAGCGCCATCACCAGCGCGACGACGATGCGCGAGAGGGTGCGGAATCTGGCGGCGTGTGCGATTCTTCTGGTGGCTTCGAGCCACGCACAAATCCAAAAGGCACACAAGAAATAGGATGGTGTGACCATGGCCTGGTAGTCCAGCCAGGGATACCAGGTGAAGTAGGCCATGTCTGCCAGAAACATGACGACGGTGGCGGCCGCGAGCGTACGGTGCCGGCGCCAGAGGACCCAAACTCCGACGACCGCCATCGCCGCTCCGATCCACAGAAAGGAAGCGGCGAAGTGCACGCCGTGTTCGCGCAACCGTTCCACGTAGAAACCCACCGGAATCGACCCGATGGAGCGATACTCGGCGGCCGTGAAATAGTACCATGCGTCGGCAAGCCGGCTGGGATTGAGCGAGGTGCCCATCGGTGGGTGTGTTCGGGCGCGAAAGATTGACCATGACAGCACGATCGCGCCGGTGATCAGTGTGCAGCCGAGTGCCAACATCACATCGTTGCGCCTTCCGCGAGCGCGTTTCCAGACGAGCAGGATCCACCCCGGGACCAGAAGGACATTGGCGAGGCTGGTTCCGCAGGAGAGACCCGCGAGGAAACCAACGGTGGCCGCCCGCCATGCGGATCGATGCCTGTACCATCGAATCGTCGTGATGAGGGCCGCGGCCACCAGGGCCATATTGACGTTGTACACCTCCGTCGAGACGGCTGACTCCCAGACGTGCGGTACGAAGGCGAAGCAGAGTGGTCCGATCGTCGCCGTCCAGCGACATCGCGTGATGGCGAGGGCTGCGGCGCTCAGCAGTCCGACGGCGATCGACGAACAGATCGCGGACAGCGCGTTCGTGGCACGAGCCGGTTCATCGAATAGAAAAGTCAGCAAGTAGCCCAGGAACGTGTGGACCGGATAGCCGGGTGGGTGAGTGACTCCGAGAAGTTTCGCCTGCAAGGCAAGCTCAGCGGCGTCTCCTGCGCCCACCTCCGGCGACAGGGTGTACGCGTATGCCGCGAGGGCGATCGCTGCCGGGACGAGCGGCCACCAGTACGCCCGGTGACTTCGTCTGATCTCACGGCCGACGGTATGTTGCTTCATGGCTGTCGAACCTACCAGAAGAAGCGCTAACTACAAGAGCTGGGCGAATCTCGGCGTGGTCTTGCGAGTGCGTGGCGCGTTTTCCACGGCTGCTGTTTGACCCGACCGGTGGGCGCGGAGGTCCATGCGATATGAAACGCGAATAAGACGACCGTTACTTGACCGCGATGATCAATGCGGTGAAACTTGCCAATCCGTTCGGAGCCTGAAGGAGCAAAAGGTAGCGTGAGCGTCGAGCCCTATTCCCTGTCGCCATCTGCGCTGACGGCGCTTACCCAAGCGGCGGCGGCCATTACTTCGACTCTGGATCTGGATCGTGTGCTCAATACCATCGCGCGACTGGCGTGTACGGTGACGCGTGCGGAAGCCAGCAGCGTGTTGACGCTCAAACCCGGGACGAACCAACTGGTGATCGCCGCTGCCTCCGGGCAGTGGCGTGAGGCGTTCATCGGCCGGGAGTTCGACGCCAACCTGGGCATCCCCGGCGTGGTGATGCGTACGTCGCACCCCAAGCTGGTGCTGGACGTCAGTAAGGAACGTAACTTCCATGACGAGATTGACCGGCTGAGCCGGCATGGAACGAGGAGCGTCATCGCCGCACCGATGATTCACCGTTCGGAGGTCTTCGGCGTGATCGAGGTGGTCAATCGCCAGGATGGTTACGACTTTACGGATACGAGTCTGAAGATACTTCAGGTCTTCGCCACGCTGGCGGCCGCCGCCACGCAGAACGCCCGGGCACATGCGGAGTTGCGACAACGCTACGAGGGGTTGCGTGATTCCGTCATGAAGCGCCAGAACCTGCTGGGTGATTCTCCGGTCTGGCGCAAGACCATGAGCCTGTGCGATCGGGTGAGCAGCAGCAATGCCACGGTACTCCTGCTGGGCGAGACGGGGACGGGTAAGGAGGTCACCGCGCGCTATGTTCATAACACGTCACCGCGGCGTGAGGAAACGTTTGTGGCCGTCAACTGCGCCGCCCTCCCCGAAACCCTGCTCGAAAGCGAGCTGTTCGGACATGAGAAGGGCTCGTTCACCGGTGCCCATGCGCAGCGTCGCGGCTGGTTCGAGGTCGCCACCGGCGGGACGCTCTTCCTTGATGAGATCGGAGAGATCAGTCGTGCGATGCAGGCCAAGCTGCTCCGTGCGTTGCAGGAGAAGTGCATTGTCCGTGTGGGCGGTACCAAGCCCGTGCCCTGCGACACGCGCATCATTGCGGCTACGAACCGCAATCTCAAGAACATGATGATCGACGGGACGTTTCGCGAAGATCTCTACTATCGCATCAGCGTGTTCCCCATTCGTATGCCGTCGCTTCGGGAGCGCCGCACGGACATCGCGATTTTTGTGGAAGAATTCGTGCGCGCCGCGGCACGCGAATGCCATATTGCCAAGCTCGGCATTGCGGCGGACACGATGGACATCCTCATGAACCACACCTGGCCGGGCAACATTCGCGAGCTGCAAAACGTCATCGAGCGTTCGGTGCTCATGTCCGACGGTGACACGCTTCTGCCCGAGCACCTGCCCGCGGACATACTCGACGGCAGCAGAGCCAACGGCGACGACGAAACGGGCTCGGAACTTTCGCGCCAGGAGCGGCAACTCATCACCGAGGCCCTGGAGGCCCATGGCTGGAATCAATCCAAGGCCGCGCGTGCGCTGGGCATCAGCCGTTACCACATGCGGCACCGCATCAAGAAATACGCCATTTTGAAGCCGGGGGAGACCGCCACGGACGAGTAGGCCTTGTTTCGACGCCGCCTGGATGCCGACGGGGGCCGACGCTAGGATGACCCGCCACGTTGCGGAGTGTGGTAACTCCGTGTTGACGCATAGAGAGATCAGGTGCTCAAAAACTACTTTTCGCTGCCGCGCCCTGTGCTGATTCTCTGCCTGGGGACGCTAATCAATCGCGCCGGCTCGATGGTGATTCCATTTCTAACGCTGTATCTGAAGGAGGGGCTCGAGCTGACGACGGCGTTCGCCACGCTTTCCGTGAGTGCGTACGGCGTGGGTTCCTTCGTGGCGTCGGCGATCGGCGGGCACCTGGCGGACCGCATCGGGCGAAAGACGGTCATGCTCGGGAGCATGTTCGGTGGCGGCACCATTCTGCTGGTCTTCGCTCACCTGCACGCCCCATGGGCCATCTTGTCGGCGACGCTGGCGTTTGCGCTGGTCATGGAGATGTACCGACCTGCGGCGTCCGCGATGATTGCCGATCTTGTCGGCACCGATCACAGAACATACGCCTTCGGTCTCATGTATGTGGCGATCAATCTCGGGTTTGCCATTGCGCCGATCCTGGCGGGCGTACTCATTGAGATCTTCTCGTTTCAGTCGCTCTTTCGTGTCGACGCAGCCACTTCCATGGCCTATGGCTTACTCATCCTGTTCACGATTGCGGAGACGCTGCCGACGCGGAGGGGCAGGGCGGAACATGACGCGCCGCGTACCGCCGGCGAGCCGGTGACGAGGGAGACGATAACGGCCGGCGCATCAGAAGAAATGGACTGGTTCGCCGCGCTAAAGCACATGATTCACGACAGGCCGTTCGTGCTGTTCTGTCTGGCGACTCTTTGCTGCACCGGTGCCTACGCGCAGGCCTTCACGACCTTTCCGTTGCAACTCGCCGAATACGATATTGGGTCGACGACCTACGGGCGAATTATCGCGGTCAACGGCATTATGATTGTCATTCTACAGTTGCCGATTTCGTCGGTTATCACGCGATTCAGAAGATCCAAGATGATTGTCATCGGCGCAATGCTTACCGCGATCGGATTCGGCATGATCGGCGTTGTCACGTCGGTGCCGCTATTTGTCATGACGGTCGCCATCTGGACGCTGGGGGAAATGCTGCTGGCCCCACTCTCGAACGCCATTGTGTCGGATCTGGCACCGGTCCATCTTCGTGGACGATACATGGGCGCGATTACGATGTGTTGGTCCGTCGGCATGGCGTTTGTGTTTCTTGGAGGCCTGATCCTGCAACGCATGGGTGGCGGTGTCCTTTGGAGTCTGGCTTTCGGTTTGGGGATGATGGCGGCGTTGCTCTTCGGCGTCATGGGGCGTCACATTGACAAGCCCCATCAGGCCGACCCGACATGATCCAACATATTCTCGGTTGGCAGCGGGAGAATCGGCCCTACACTACCTGCTCCTACACGATTGCGCTTCGTACCGACATGTCGTTGAGGTCATTCGCAATCACAGTTTTGGTGGAAGGAGATTTGCGTTGCGACTAACTGTTTTGTTCGCTGCGGTTTGGCTCTGCCTGCCTGGCGCGGTGGTTCGCGCCGATTCCGACGTTGTGGCATTCGTCGGGGCGAGGGTCCTGCCCATCGCCGGGGACCCGATCCAGGACGGTGTGGTGGTCATTCGGGGAGGGAAGATCGACGCCGTAGGCTCGCGACGGACGACGACTGTGCCGGCGGAGGCGACGACCCTGGATGTTTCCGGCAAGTGGATCATGCCGGGGCTGATCGACACGCACAATCATGTGGGCGGCATCGGCGGGGCGGACTCCACCGGTCCCATACAACCCGACGTCCGCGTGCTTGATTCCATTAACGCTTTGGACGCCGGTTTCCGCCGGGTGGTGGCCGGGGGGCTTACGACCATCAACGTCATGCCGGGCTCGGGCCACCTGCTGAGCGGCCAGACCGTGTACCTCAAGATGCGGAAAGCCAGAACCATCGAGGACCTGTTCATTCTAGACGCCGACGGCAAACCGACCGGCGGAATCAAAATGGCCAACGGTACCAACAGCCAGCGCGACAAGCCGTTCCCCGGTACGCGCGGCAAGTCGGCCGCGCTGGTGCGGGAGCAGTTCGTCAAGGCGCAGGAGTATCGTGAAAAAATCAAACGGGCGGCGGGCGACCCGGAGAAGATGCCGGCGCGTGATCTGGGGCTCGAAGCCCTGGTCGATGTGCTCGAAAAGAATCGCGTCGTTCATTTCCACACGCACCGGCACGACGACATTATGACCATTCTCCGACTGGTGAAGGAATTCGACTTTCGCGTGGTCCTTCATCACGTCAGTGAAGGTTGGAAGGTGGCCGACGAAATCGCGGCGGCCAGCGTGCCTTGTTCCATTATCCTGGTGGACAGCCCGGGCGGTAAGCTCGAGACGGTCAATCTGGCGTTTCGCACCGGGGCCGTGCTGGAAAAGGCCGGCGTAAAAGTCGCGTTCCATACGGACGATTGGATCACCGATTCGAGGCTGTTCCTTCGCATGGCCGCTCTGGGCGTGCGGGCCGGCATGTCGCGGGAGGGGGCACTGAAGGCCTTGACCATTCACGGCGCCGAAATACTCGATCTTCAAGACCGCACGGGAACGCTCGAGCCGGGCAAGGACGCGGACTTGATCGTGCTCTCCGGCGACCCGTTGAGCGTGTACACCAAAGTGCTCGAGACCTGGGTGGAGGGGGTGAAAGTGTTTGATCGGGGCGACCCGACGGATCATCTGCACGCGGTCGGCGGCTATGGCGCCGGCAATGATCAGACCCCGTATTTCTGCTGTTTCGATCACGCGGAGGGCCAATAATGCGACAGCACAACCATGAAGCGTTTGCGGCTCGCCGCCGTACCGCAGGCATCCCTGCCTGCCTCAAGAAGCCGTCAGCCATCAGACATCAGCCGTCGGCCATCAGCTGTCAGCACGGTGCGCCACGTACCGCAGGCATCCCTGCCTGCCTCAAGAAGCCGTTAGCCATCAGACATCAGCCGTCGGCCATCAGCTGTCAGCACGGTGCGCCACGTACCGCAGGCATCCTTGCCTGCAATTCGAAAGTGCGGGCACACACCTATGTTGCGCTTGCGACTCTCTTTCTGATTTCGGCATGGCCCGCACAACCTGCGGCGGCGCAAGTGGCCGTCATCGGCAAGACGGTTTACACGATGGCCGGTGCGCCGATTAGGGACGGCGTGGTCGTCGTTCGCGACGGCAAGATCGAGCAGGTCCGTCCTTTGTTCGGATTCGTCATTCCCGACGACCTTCGTGTTCTTCGTGCCACTGTTGTGACACCCGGTCTGATCGACGCCCACAGTGTCGTCGGCCTCAGCGGGATCTACAACCAGAAGCACGATCAGGATCAGATCGAGCGGTCCACGGCCATTCAGCCCGAACTCCGGGCGCAAGACGCTTACAACGCCCTCGAGGACCTCGTCGGCTGGATTCGCGGCTTCGGCATCACCACCGTACACACCGGTCATGCGCCCGGTGAGCTGGTGTCGGGCCAGACCATGATCGTCAAGACCACCGGTCGCACGGCGGACGAGGCAATGGTGCGGGCGCCGGCCACCGTAGCCGCGACACTCGGATCATCCGCCGTGAAGAAGGGTAAGGGTAAGACGCCTGGCACGCGTGCCAAGATGATCGCACTCCTGCGCGCCGAACTCATCAAGGCGCAGGAGTATCGGAAGAAGTTGGCCACGGCCGAGGAGGATAAAAAGCCCGCGCGGGACCTGCGCCTCGATGCCTTGTCGCGGGTGCTCGCCGGTGAGGTGCCGCTCATGATCACAGCGGACCGGGCGCAGGACATCGCCAACGCGCTGCGCGTGGCCCGGGAATTCGAGATTCGCATCATTCTGGAGAGCGCGGCGGAGAGCTATGTCCTCGTGGATGAAATCAAGCAGGCCGGGGTGCCGGTCATTCTTCATCCGATGATGTACCGCGCCTGGGGCGACCGGAAGAACATGAGCTACGAGACGGCCGCGATCCTCCACAAAGCAGGGATCCCGGTGGCCTTGCAGAGCGGCTACGAGAGCTACGTGCCGAAGACGCGGGTGGCCCTCTTCGAGGCGGCCATTGCCGCAGCCAACGGACTGACTTTTGACGAGGCATTGGCGACGATCACGATCGACGCGGCGAGAATACTCGGCATCGACGAACGCGTGGGATCACTCGAAGCAGACAAAGACGGCGATTTGGCGCTGTACGACGGCGACCCTTTCGAATATATTACTCATTGCACCGGCGTGATTATTGACGGTGTCGTGGTGAGTGAGACACCACATTGACTGTGCGTCGCGATAAAACGGATATGCCGATTCGTCCATTTTTCACACTTGGCCGCGGATGAGCGGACGATGGCCGTTTGCCGGCGGTGGGGCGTGCGTGGCGATCGTTCGGAGATCGTAACATCAGCGTAACTTGGGGGTTCGTGCACGAGTTACGACTGGAATCGAGACATTCAAATACGTTAAGATGGTTTTTGGCATTCGTGCCGATGGAAAACATGTAAGCCCGTTGAGCCTTTTTTCTTTTGAGGAGTTGGTGTATGAACCGTCTGTTTAGAAGCCTATTTGTTACCACGCTCACTCTTTGCCTATCCGCGTTCCTGCTGGCAGGACCAGTCGGTTGTGCGAGCTGTGGCAAGTGCCACAAGGGATGTCCGTCGGCGTCCAAGTGCAAGCCGGGCTGCGACAAGCCGTGCTGCAAGAAGGCGTCCGGAAAGTGCAAGCCGGGCTGCACGAAGCCGTGCTGCAAGAAGGCAGCGGGCAAGCCGGGCTGCGACAAGCCCTGTGACAAGCCGTGTGGAAAGTCCACATCGGCAAAGGATGGCAAGATGGCACCGTGCCCGCACGCCAAGGCCGCGGCTGGGAAGACGTAGTATCCGCCTGGATATACCAGGCCCTGCTGCAAGACGACGTAGCGAGCACGTAGTCTGTAGAATCAACCGGCGGGCGGTGCGATCGTCGCCATGTGGCGACTCGCGCCGCCCGCTTTCTTTGGTGATTCGCACGTGGGCCGCGGGTGTTCGAATCCGGGGAGCGGATTACCGGGACCCTGCAAGACCACGCAGGCTGTGCCTCGGCGACGCTCGACGCTTGACGATTGTCCGCCTCGCGGATAGCTTCAGGTTGTGGTGATCGGGGTGCGGCGTTCCTCATGGAATTGCGACTGCCCTCGGCTCAATCGCCGCGATCTGGCGCACCCGGAGAGGTGGGTGAGTGGCTGAAACCAACGGTTTGCTAAACCGTCGTACGGGATAATCCCGTACCGCGGGTTCGAATCCCGCCCTCTCCGCATTGTGGCCCCTGAAGAACCGTATTTGCGCGGTTTTTAGGGGCTCTTGCACTTCTACAGCTTTCGTCTGTACGGGGCGAGTTTAAATGTGGAAAGCTCTCAGCCAGCCGCATGCTCGCCGAGTAGTCAGCGCATATGCACCGTGTGCATGTCTACCAACCAGCCTGTTGTGGGGGTTGAACTATGCGTGCTCGGCGCGACCGGATTCGGCCTTCCCGTTGAGTACGGTGCCATTCACGAGGCGAAGGGTGGTTTTGGCGCGCTCCGCTGCGCGGGGATCGTGCGTGACGATCACAATGGTCCGCCCCTCTTTGTTGAGTTCATCAAAGAATTCGATGACCTGTCGGCCTGTCTCAGGGTCGAGATTACCGGTGGGCTCGTCAGCGAGGATGATGCCGGGGTCGTTGGCCAGCACGCGCGCCAAGGCCACTCGTTGTTGTTGGCCCACGCTCAGTTCAGACGGCTTGTGGTCCAATCGGTCGCCGAGGCCGACGCGTCCGAGCAAACTCGACGCATGGTCCCGTTGTGTCGCTTCGTCCGTACCTGCGAGGAAGAGAGGCACCTGCACGTTCTCGACGGCGGTGAGATAGGGAACCAGATTGAAGGTCTGAAACACGAAGCCGACGTTCTTCTTACGGAATGCGGCTCTTTCGTTGGGCGTCATGTCGTATAGAGATCTGCCATCGACATAGACTCGACCGCCGGTTGGCGAGAGCATCCCACCAAGCATCAACAGGAGCGTGCTCTTCCCGCTGCCGCTCGGCCCGACGATGGACACATAATCCCCCCGATTCATTTCGATATTCGCATCGCGCAGAGCCGTCACCGGGGATGTGCGATGATGGTAGCTCTTGCTGACGCCTTCCATTCGTAGCATGCGTCAAAGCTCCTGAAACGTGGCGCAGGGATCGAGACGCGCCGCGTTCCGCGCCGGCAGGCAGCTCGCCACCAGCGCAATCCCGACGGACAGTCCGACCG